>Ga0209390_10009399_pt1 | contig 11741 bp, 11 predicted proteins | sample BON01_FD_187212 | JGI IMG/M metagenome (GOLD analysis project Ga0209390, IMG submission 187212) | Freshwater microbial communities from Lake Bonney liftoff mats and glacier meltwater in Antarctica - BON-01 (SPAdes) (version 2) | ecosystem: Environmental > Aquatic > Freshwater > Ice > Glacier... | reverse complement strand
TTTAGTGAAAGAAATGGTCGGCTTCGAATACCATACCAAATAGATTAAAAAGTACTAGGAATCAAGGCCCTGCACCCCAGCAGGGTTTTGATTTATTTCCGAAGAGATGTTCATTTAAATGAGCTGGCTTTCAATTTGTAAAACAATAAAAGAGTGATTCAAGTCCTTATGGGAGACTACTCATGAATGTATTGAAAATGAAAAAACAAAACAAGATATATCCGTACTTTTTCTTGATATTACTAAGCCCTTTTGCAGTACTTCAGGCAAAAACAGTAACGGTGACGGTTCAGGGTATAAGTTTTGAACCTATGATTACACATATACAACCAGGAGATACTGTCCAATGGTTGAACATGAACGTGCACAGTACTACCTCTGTGGATAATCTTATACCTGACAAGGAAGAAGGCTGGGATTCACCCATAGGCCACAATTATGAGAAAGCCTTTACACACGAAGGAATCTACTTATACAAATGCAAACCGCATGCTAACCTAGGTATGGCGGGTGTTATTATCGTTGGCAATCCATCGTCTAATCTTGAAGCATTCAGAGCCGCTGATAAGCAAGGCCCTCTAGGTAATGTTATCAAAAAAGCGATTTCTTACGCTGAGAACTTGTGACTCTATCAGGTTAATATCTGTCCTTATTTACATCCACACCCTCTTTCTATAATTCAGGAGTATCATTATGAAAATATATAAAAAGTCATTGCTTTATAGTTTAATTATTACCAGCTGTCTTGGACTGCAATCTTTGTCTGTTCAAGCAGAAGCTATTCAAGAACAGGATAAACCTGTCGTCGAGCAGTTGGTTAATACATTGACTAAATTGGCTGGAGAGCATCCTGGTGACAGAAAAAATCATGCTAAAGGCATTGTTGTTTCAGGCAGTTTCACACCGAGTAGTGCCGCTAAAAATCTGTCTTCCGCAATACATTTGCAGAATGATCCAAGTAATGTCATTGTGCGCTTTTCAAATACAACTGGTATTCCCACTATTCCAGATGCAGATGCAAATAGTTTCCCTAAAGGTATGTCTATCCGCTTTGACTTGGGTGATGAAGGCTACACGGATATTGTTTGTATTTCTGTTAATGATTTTCCAGCATCAACACCCGAAGATTTCCTAGGATTCTTAAACGCGATTGCCGCCACTACGCCTAAGTCACCAACGCCCTCACCTATAGTTCAATATCTTGATAGCCACCCCGCTGCTAAACAGTTTGTTGAAATCCCTAAACCCGCGCCTAAAAGTTTTGCTTCCCAAACATTCTATGGGGTTAATGCTTTTAAATATATTAATGCTAGTGGTGAAGAGCAATATGGGCGTTACATTATTAAACCGGTCGATGGTGAAGCATTTTTGAATGCTGAAGAACGACAAGCAGCCAAAGACAATTATCTTATGGAAGAGTTGCCCGCGCGGCTAGTTAAGCAAACAGTAAAGTTTGACTTGATAGTACAGCTAGCTGCCGAAGGTGACGAAGTCAATGATGGAACAGTAGTTTGGCCTGAATCCAGAGAAAAAGTGGTTATCGGTTCATTAACACTCACAGAAATGGCTGTTGATGGTGATGCTTTTGCTAAGGCTAATATGTATAATCCATTGGCGCTGACGGATGGTATTGAACCCAGTGATGATCCGGTGTTGATGGCTAGACCTGGTGCATACGCTGTCAGTTTTGGTCGACGTGTTTCAGGTCAATAATATTTGATGTACTAAGCACAATAAATTAAGAAAAGCCTCGCAAGAGGTTTTTCTTTCCTTGCTGCTGAGCTTTCTGATTAAAGTTGCTCTTAAAGAAGAACGGCAAATCTCCTGCTTAACAATTCAACAATCAACCAAGCACAGTTATTTCGGCTTATGCTGACCAAATGATAAACATTCGAATGAATCTAAACATTTATGGAATTTAAATCGTTGCGTTTAAGGTAGCCCTTGTGATGATTGATGAATTATTTTCATAAACCCTTACTTAATTAGCCCCCTAATCATTTTGACTGTTATCTGGTAGTTTAGATAAAGCTGGGCTGCAATACACTTTGGGATATCTTTATCACTAATAATTAAAATCTGAGTAAAGTGGTTGGTTCAATAGTTTATCGGTATTATTTAAACGTATCACTCTAAAGCCAATGCTAATCATAAAACGAGGCTGTACCCCGAATTATCGAGTATTCGCGCTTACCACCAATATAAAACAGCAACATTATGTCTATAGTAATTAGGAAATATTATGAAACTCAATATCAATGGAAAAGTTCACAACGTCGATTTACCAATGGATACACCAATTTTGTGGACATTGAGGGATGAGCTAGGAATGACCGGCACCAAGTTCGGGTGTGGTAAAGCGCTATGTGGTGCCTGTACCGTCATGCTAGATGGTACACCTATACGATCTTGTAGCACTCCTATCAGCCTTGCAGAAAATAAAACGATTACTACCATCGAGGCCATCTCTGAGCAAAAAGTGGGTCAAGCCGTTCAACAAGCATGGCTAGATATTGCCGTTCCACAATGCGGCTATTGTCAATCGGGCCAAATAGTCTCGGCAACGGCATTACTTCGAGATAACCCTAAACCGAGTGATAAAGACATCGATAATTTTATGAGTGGCAATATCTGCCGTTGTGGCACTTACACCCGTATTCGTGAAGCAATCAAAGTCGCTGCGAAGAACTTGGAGGCAACAGCATGATTAAAACTAACGCTATTTTAGCTGAACAAATAAGCAATATTAGTCGCCGAGATTTCATCCGAGGCTTTGCATTAACAGGACTTGTACTTGCCGTTGGAATGCCGGGTGCATTATGGGCTGAAGAACCAAAGTTTGGTCGAGATGGTATGCCTAATGGTTGGGTGGACAACCCACTGGTATTCGTCTCCATAGCTGTAGATGGCACTGTGACCATCGTTGCCCATCGTTCTGAAATGGGTCAAGGCGTTCGTACCAGTTTGCCAATGGTCGTTGCCGATGAAATGGATGCTGATTGGAGCCGTGTTAAAGTTGTGCAAGCCTATGGCGATGAACAAAAATTCGGCAATCAAAATACCGATGGTTCGCGCAGTATGAGACATTTTTTTATGCCAATGCGAAATGTTGGCGCCGCAGCACGGATGATGCTTGAAACGGCCGCAGCTGCTATCTGGGGCGTACCAGTATCAGAGGTTAAAGCCGTCTTTCATGAAATTCACCATGAAGCAACAGGGCGAATCCTGACTTATGGTGAAGTTGCACAAGCGGCTGCCAAATTAGCCGTACCTGAACGTTCTGATCTTGTGCTGAAAACAGTCGATGCTTTCCGCTACATAGGTAAGCAAAGTAATAAGATGATTGATGGCACTAACATCGTTGAAGGTAAAGCTGAATATGGGATCGATATCAGACGTGATGGTATGGTCTACGCCGTAGTGGCTCATCCTCCTGCATATGGTGATACGCTAACATCATACGATGATAGTGATACCTTGAAAGTGCCAGGCGTACTTAAGACATTAACCCTTGCCAGTACCCCTCCTCCTGCGGTTTTTAATCCTCTGGGTGGTGTAGTGGTGGTTGCGACTAATACATGGGCAGCAATCAAAGGTCGAGAAAAACTCAAAATTCAATGGAAATCCGGTCCTAACGCGAGCTATGTGACTGAAACGTTTCGTAAAGAAATGGAAAAATCAGCCAATAGCCAAGGCGGTAAAGTGTTAAGAAGTGTGGGCGATGTATATAAAACATTAGCGGCAACTGAAAATAAACTACAAGCCTTATATTATATTCCTCATCTAGCTCAGGCGCCGATGGAACCACCGGTTGCTACAGCGCACTATCAAGATGACTTTTGTGAGTTATGGGCGTCTACTCAAAATCCACAAGGAGCTGTAGACACTGTGGCACATTGGCTCGCTTTTAAACCAGAACAAGTAAAAGTTAATGTGACTTTATTAGGTGGTGGCTTCGGTCGAAAATCAAAACCTGATTATATGGTTGAAGCGGCATTAGTTTCTAAGGCCTTAGGGGGCAAACCAGTTAAACTGACATGGACACGTGAAGACGACATTCAACATTCGTATTTTCATACCGTGTCTGTCGAGCATCTTGAAGCCGCATTCGATGATAATAGCCGAGCTTCAGCATGGTTGCATCGCACCGTTGCACCATCGATTTCTTCAACGTTTGATGCTTCATCAATGAATAAAATGCCAATGGAAGCCGCAATGGGCGTAGTAAATGTGCCTTTTGATGTACCCAATATTCAACTTGAAAATCCTGCAGCAGCGCCACACACACGTATCGGTTGGTACCGTTCAGTAGCCAATATTCCACATGCCTTTGCCGTTCAATCTTTCATAGCGGAAATGGCTCATCATGTCGACAGAGATCACAAAGAATTTCTAATTGAATTGATTGGTCAAGATAGAAAAATTGATCCTAAAACGTTACGTGATGAATGGAATTATGGTGAGTCGCCAGAAGAATATCCTCTCAATACGGGCCGAATGCATGGTGTAATTGAACATGTAACCAATAAAGCCAATTGGGGCAAAAAAATGTCGGCTAATAGTGGTCAAGGTCTGGCAACTCATTATAGCTTCATGAGTTATGTTGCTACTGTTGTTGAGGTGGCGATTGTTGGTGATGGAGAAGTGACTGTACCGCGTATTGATATTGCCATTGATTGTGGCCCACAGGTTAATCCGGAACGTATTCGCTCTCAAATTGAAGGTGCCTGCACAATGGGTGTCAGTCTCGCTTTATTTAGTGAAATCAGTTTTACCAATGGTGTTGTTGATCAAAATAACTTTGATGGCTATGAAGTGGCCAGAATGAATAATGGCCCTATGGAAATTCATGTGCACATCATGCCAACGACTGATTATGACGCACCGCTAGGTGGTGTTGGTGAACCCGGCATGCCGCCTATTGCTCCTGCTCTTTGCAATGCTATCTTTGCTGCGACAGGCAAACGTATCCGATCATTACCTGTACGTTATCAATTGGAGTCATAGATGCTAAGCACAGACATTACTGTACTCAAACAAGTACAACAATGGCTGACTGAGGGATATTCGGTCTGGCTGGCCACGGTGCTGAAAACGTATGGTTCCAGTCCCCGTCAGCCAGGTGCTATGTGTGCAATCCGTGACGATGGTGCCTTGGTGGGCTCGGTTTCCGGCGGCTGTATCGAAGATCATCTCAAGGATAAAGTGTTAGCAGGTTTGTTAATAGATGATGAGATTGTTTTTTTAAGCTATGGCGAGTCTATCAATGATCGTGATCGCTTTCGTCTACCCTGTGGTGGTAGCTTGCGATTAGCGGTGGAAAAAGTCACTGAATCAGATTGGTTGCTAAAAGTACTAGACGCAATCGAACAACGACAACCAGTGAAACGGCGACTACAACTGGGTAACCGGCAAAGTATTATCGAACCAGCAATCCGCGTAGATAAAACGGTAGTGGAAAATATACATGAGATTGCCTTCGTTTATGGCCCTCGTGCTCGCTTATTATTGATTGGTGCTGGCGAAACATCGAGCTATCTTGCAAAAATGGCATCAGCACTGGATTATCAAGTATTGATTGCTGAGCCTCGCGAGGATATGCAACTGACTTGGCTTCCAGAAGACGGTGAATTGCTGGCGATGATGCCCGATGACGCTGTCATCAAGATCCTGCCAGATCGATATACCAGTATTATCGCACTGACCCATGATCCCAAGCTGGATGATATGGCCTTGCTGGAAGCATTGAAATCAGAGGCGTTTTATATAGGTGCCTTGGGTTCAAAACGAACAAATGCTAAACGTCGGGAAAGGTTGGCTATGTTTGACCTGACACCAAATCAGATTGCTCGGCTGCATGGTCCCGTTGGACTTGATATTGGCAGTAAAACCCCTGCTGAAATAGCCGTTGCTATTCTGGCTGAGTTGATTGAGCTCAAACATGCCTCTGGCCAACAACAAGGGTATCGAACTAATATCCGAATCGTTAGTAACGGTTGAATATGGCTGAAAGGGTCATCAGCCCAATATTGTTAGCTGCCGGACAGTCACAGCGTTTTGGCAGTGATAAATTGTTGTATGCTATGCAATATCATGAACTTAAAAAGCCCATGATATTACATAGTTTAAAACCGTGGTTAGAGGTGTTTGACCAAATAAATATTGTGGTCAGAGCGGATAATCATACCTTAATTCAAATGCTAGAAAACAGTGAGTTTTCTTCACGATTGACACTTATCACGGCTACCAATGCAGCAATGGGTATGAGCGCCTCATTAGTTGCTGGTATCGAAGCTAACAAAGAGACAGATGGCTGGTTAATCGGGTTGGCAGATATGCCTTTTATTCATAGCTCGGTCATTGCTAAATCGTTGAAATCACTTAGAGATGGCACGGAGATTACTCTACCTAGATTCGATGGTCAACGGGGTCATCCGGTTGGTTTTTCTTCACGATTCAGGTCGCAATTATTGGCCTTATCCGGTGATAAAGGTGCCAAAGAGATCATTGCTTCCTCACCTGACAAGATCACTTTTATCGAAAGTCCTGATAGTGCCATCTGGCAGGATATAGATATTGCGAACTAATTATTTATGAAAATTTACTTACTAATGATATCTTCACGTTAAAGTTTTACTGCTTAGAAATGAAACTTAAACTGGAACCTCTCCAGAATTTAAAAACAATATGAGATTTTAACTTTCAATTACACCCAGAATTTACAATTAGAATTATTTGATTGGCGAACAAAAGCTGTCACAGCTATTTTAAAATGAATATGGGCTTGGTTTCGTTCTCTATTTCGAAAATACGTGCCTACTGGTGACTAGTCAACATCACAGAATATTCCCGTTAATTTGTTCATAAGCCTATTTTTCTTTTGTATAATCTTTTATAGTAAAATATTTGATGGTGGGCAGCTTTTTAGTTCGTTTTCTTATCTTGAGCTGAGGTTAATTACATATTCAACCCATCAGCCGCTTGAGAACTGATGCGTTAGCGAGGTGACAAGGACGTTTGGGCCACAACGGTCGTCGTCGAACGGAGTTGACACAGCCGTGGATGGATTAATTCTTTCTCGAGTACGACGGTTCGCTTATATAAATTTTTCCAAAAAAATGTTACTCATAATTGTTAAATTATTATTCTGTCTAATTACGCAACTTTTCAGTAGTAAGGTATTCAATAGACCTGAGGTATTAAACTGCCACCACTGAGTCTACAATCACTTCTGCAATGCGGTAATCCATTTATGCAAGGCGTGACCGATCTGGTGTGGACAGTCTTCTTGAACGTAATGAATGCCGATACCGATATTCACTGCGGTCATATTCTTCAGATTCTCGGCGCACCAATTGACCGCCGGATGTTTCTTAGCATTGGTCAAAGAGGCGTCAATCACACCGGACATCGGTACCGGCCGCACGTCCTGAGGCATGGTCGCGTGTAATAATAGCTTAGGCAGCTCGGACTGTTTCAGTTTAATGCTGTACTGTTCAACAATATCCGTTACATCAGCAGGATTTTTTTCGATTGGCAGTTCTTGTGGCCAACGCCATAACGGTGTGCGGCTAGCCGGATCAGAAAAAGGTTCTTTGTAACAATTTATCTCTTTTTGCGAAAGTTGACGCACAATGCCCCCGGGAATGACCAAGTCCAAGAACATGTTCTTATTAACCACCATGTCCCAACCAGTTTCAGGAGATCGGAACGCTTGGAAGAGCTCCTTCTGTTGCTTTGTAAACTGGTCCCAGCTGGCAATGGGTGTAAACATGGCATCGGCGGTAAACGCCAGCGCCTTGATCCTTTCTGCATGATTCATTGCATAATGGAAGCCCAGTGGCGCGCCCCAGTCATGAAGTACTAGAGTAAGATCTTTCAGGTCTAAGGCTTCAATAAAACCTTTTACATACTCAAAATGATCCACGAAGCGATAATCAATATTGGGTTTACCCGATTTACCCATACCCACAAGATCAAGTGCAATGCATCGGCCTACAGGGGCCACATGAGGGATGATATTGCGCCAGATATAGGATGAACACCCATTTCCGTGCAGAAAAAGTATCGGATCACCCGCACCTTCGACGACATAGTGCATTTTGGTGCCGTTTATTTTTACATAATTGGACTTGCCCGAAAACTCCGTTGATGTTTTTTGCTTGCTTGCATTCATTTCTGAACCCTCCTGCCCGGTCGCTTAGTTTGCCACATTTCTCTAGAGCACTTTGCTCTGCGAAGTATGGTGGCTTATATCGCGCCTAACCCAGACCGATTTCAAAAAGGCGCGCCTGCAAAGCCTTCAGTGTCGCTTGACGTATGAGTTGGTACGTTTGTCTCGTAAAATCAGCTCATCCCCCATCATGCTTGCGACGACACTCAGGTTAATAAAATATACTTTATACCATATATTTAAATAGTTACTAGTTTTTCGGTTGAAGTGATAACTTAATCCATATTGTTTCTGATGAATCTATGGACGAAGAACGGCTGGGGAGCCGAAGGCATAAACGATCGCGTTAAGTTTTTACTGCTTGCTTGGGCTCGAATGCCCAAAACAAGCTATCAGCTATCGCTGAAAATAGTGGCTTACTAGTCATTGTCCGTGGTGTATTTCTCAAAGGTGATAGTTACGTCGTTTTATCTAATCAGTATTGACCTATGGGGCCATTAGTGCCCTTTCGTTGAGTTTCGCAGGTGGGTCATTTCGCCACAGAATATATTAATAAATTAAGACAACGTTTTGTCATCTAATTTAATGGTTCAATCTGAAGCTAACCGTGTTTTACGCACTTTCAATAAGCCCATCATAAATAATATTAGAGCAAACCAAATAATACCAAACGTCACCATTCTTTGTGGTGGGTAGGATTCATTGAGCACGAACACTGCAATTAAGAATTGAATCGAGGGGTTAATATACATAATAAAACCAACGATCGATAAATCTACGAGACGTGCTGCCATGGCAAATAGAACCAAAGGCAAGGCAGTAAGGAAGCCCGAGCTAATCAACAAGATGGTTAGCGTTTGGCTGCTACCAAAAGCAAGTGAATTATGTTGTTCAAATACTTGCCATGCAATCCAGCTTAGCCCTAAGGGCAATAACCAGAACATTTCCACTGTCAAACCACTGATACCATCAATTTTACAATGTTTTCTGACCACACCATAAAAAGCAAAAGCTATCGCAAGTACAAGGCTAATCCAAGGTATTGTTCCAAGGCTGATAAATTCCCAAATAATGGCGATTGTCGCGAAAATCCCAGCCCATGCTTGTAACGGATGAAGGTGTTCTTTAAAGAATAGCCTGGCAAGCATTAGGCTGACAACAGGTGTCATAAAATAGCCTAAACTAGATTCTAATACGCGATGATTTGCAACTGCCCAGATATAGGTCATCCAATTAATGCCAATTAATAGCGCAGATAATCCCATCCATGCAATGAGTTTTTTATCTTGTAATGCACTGAATAATTTTCCCCAGCGCCGTAGTAATAAGCCAAGAAGTAACGTGGCAACTAACGACCATATAATACGATGAGTGACCACTTCTATAGGTGATATATCACTTAGATAACTGAAAAAAAGAGGAAAAATCCCCCATATGGTGTAGGCTGCAACAGCCAGTATTATTCCTTGCATTGTTCCTCGCAATGAGTTGGTTCAATATTTTATTTTTGCCATTAAGCTTTAATTGATACTCGTTGACAAGCTGGTCTTTTGTACAGTCGATGAGTATAGGTTGTTAAATTATCGGTACTGTAAAGTGAGCACTTTTAACCCAGTATAGTATCTGTGTAATGAGAATATCAGCTATTGATAAGGGAGCGCTGCTGCTCCTAATGCCCATAAAGCACGGAAGGATCTAGACTGAGAACTGCTATAAAGTGTTATCATTTCTCTTTGCTTTTATGTCTTAACTCAATAACAACAGGCACTAATCTAAAAATTATTTATGACCGGCCTATCTGAAGAAATTATTTGTGATTGTAGTGGCACCACAAAGACCAAAATCCATCAGTTAATCGACGATGGCAAAGACAATTTTGACAAAATTGCAGCTGCAACAGGTGCAGGTACAGGCTGCGGATCCTGTGACGTGTTAATAATGGCAATACTCACTGAAAAAGACATCGATATACCAACAGAAAACTAAAAGTTGTTAGTGAACGATGACATAAAAGCATCTTTAAATTCATTACACCACACAAGGTTCGCGTTCGTTATTGATTTATTTGTCTTGCTGACGTTCTGCACGATGCTCGCGTAGTTTAATTAATGTCAACACCGGTCCTGACAAGGCATATAAGGCAAAACCACCAAATAATATAAGTGGTGGATCAATCGCGACAAAGGCAAATATTAATACTAGTATTAACATAACCACGAAAGGTACTTTGCCGTGTAAATCAAGTTCTTTGAAGCTTGAATACCTTACCGTACTAACCATTAAGATACCTGCCACAAAGGTAAGAGGTAAGGCAATAGCTGTCATTAACGCCGGATCAAGGTCATTACTGGTGCCTGCCCAGACCCATCCAGCTAAACATGCGGCAGCGGCAGGACTAGGTAAGCCTTGAAAATAACGTTTATCTGCAATACCTAGTTGGGTATTAAACCGAGCTAAACGTAAAGCACCACAAGCGGCATAAATAAAGGCAACCATCCAGCCAAATTTACCCATATCTAACAATGCCCATTGAAAGATAACTAAGGCAGGTGCTAAACCAAATGAAACCATATCGGCAAGGCTGTCGTACTCTGCGCCAAAATCACTTTGAGTATTGGTCATTCGAGCAATACGACCGTCAAGGCCATCCATTATCATCGCAATAAATATAGCAATGGCTGCTGACTCAAAGTCACCACGAATAGCGGCAACAATGGCATAAAATCCCGCAAATAAGCCTGCGGTTGTGAATAGGTTAGGTAATAAATAAATGCCACGACGTTGTTGTTTTTCTGTATCCATCTTTACATCCATCGGTGTTTGTTTACGAATAATACATCTAGCTTAACGTAGAAACAAAACGGGGAATTGATATTTTCATATCAGCCCTTTTGTAACTTTTTGGCTTTCATCTAGTCTTTAATTATACAGGCGTAAATTTTGCTTGCTTTCTTTATCGTTAGAGGTTGTTAAAATGAAAAACGTATCTATAATCATACTTTCCACTTTTATGTTATCCAATGTTGCCTGGGGCGAATCTGTTATTCAACCAACAACGAACTCGTTATCTCAGGCTGCACTCGAAATTAATGCAATGAATGCTCAGCCCCAAAAGCACATGAAAGTAGCTACAATATATACTCACGAAAGTGAAAAAAACAATTCACTTGCTCGCGCAGTAAACGCAATACAGGAAGCGAATATGAAAGTTGACTCCAACAGTGAGGTGACTTACTCACGAACAAAATCAACACATAGACACTACAATTCATTTTTCAATTCTGTATTAGAAAAGCACTTTAGCCAATTTAATTAACGTATCGAACAGTAAACTCATTGAACAGAACGGGGGGCTAATATTTCTACATCAGTCCCCGTTCATAAACTAATTACTGATGATTAGTTTTTATCTTTATCAACGATCTTTTGGATCCAAGGCATCAATGCACGTAATTTAGCACCGGTGACTTCAATTGGATGTTGTGCGTTAATGTGACGCATTGATGTCATTTCTGGATAGCCAGTTTGACCTTCAAGGATAAATTGTTTTGCATATTTACCTTCTTGA
>Ga0209390_10009397_pt1 | contig 11743 bp, 12 predicted proteins | sample BON01_FD_187212 | JGI IMG/M metagenome (GOLD analysis project Ga0209390, IMG submission 187212) | Freshwater microbial communities from Lake Bonney liftoff mats and glacier meltwater in Antarctica - BON-01 (SPAdes) (version 2) | ecosystem: Environmental > Aquatic > Freshwater > Ice > Glacier... | reverse complement strand
TGCTTGATTAAGAAAGAGAAAGTCCGAATCAGGTTATAAGGCTTGATCCTTTGAGTTCGAATGGTTTACTTTCTCTTTCTCTCAATCTTTATTATGCTTACAATGCTAATGCAAGTCTAAAGGAGTTTTCGCTTTTTAGCGAAAGTACCGAAGAATGGACAGGATTTAGTTAAAGTCTTTTGATAGAAATCATCTTATCTCCAACTTCCATCTTGTTTACCACATCCATACCGCTAACTACTCTGGCAAATATGCTATACCTACCATCTAAGTGTGGAGTAGGGCAGTGGGTGATGAAAAACTGCACACCCTCTGTGTCTTTGCCCGCAGATGCTAGGCCTACAGTTCCTGTTTCATAGATCTGATAGTTGCTAAACTCGCTACGCTGCGTCCAGTCTAGACTTCCCCATCCGTCACCCCGTGGGCAGCCCCCTTGCACTACAAATTGTGGTACAACTCTATGAAAGTACTTGCCATCATAGAAATTAGAGTCAACAAGCTTTAAGAAATTAGAAGTGGTCCCTGGAGCATCTTCTACGAAGAGTTGGAGCGTGATATTTCCTTTATTGGTTTCTATAATTACTCGTTGGTCAGCAGGAATAGTCTTCACAAATTCCCAGTCGATCGGGTTATTGTATGCTGGTTTATATCCTTCAAATTTTACTCCGCCCAGAGCTTCTATTGCTTTGCAGATATCGATGTAGGTTTCTGCTTGTTGTGGGAGTTTGAGTTGTGATTTTACTAGGTTTAATAGTGGCAGCGTGTTGCCCTTATTAGTATTGATATCACTTTCTTGAAGCCTAATAGACGCCAAACTTTGTAAGGCCATGTCTTCTGATTTTAGAGCAAAATCAATGTAAGAGGTTTCACTATCGCCATGAGAATGTGAAACAATATATGAAAACGAGGCACTCCTTACGCCAACATATTTTGTGATGTCGTAGAATATTTTAACAAGTTGCTGAAATTCTAAATATGACCATGACTTTTTATTACTTATTAAATCTATCTGTTGGTAGTTATTCAAAGAGTCAAATTGTTTCCATTTGAAGCTTTCACCTTTTACCTTTTGGCTAGTTAAAAGCCCAAACCTTTCCTTTACCTCAGTATACCGACTCACCTCAATCAATGAATCAACCAATACCAAATCTCCACTCTTCCTTAATCCCCTGTACACATAATGACTAGCTAATATTGCCAAATCTTTATTGTCACCGTTCAGCAGATTCATCATACCTTTATTCAGTATATCAGAGGTATGTCCTTTTTGTCCCAATCTAAAAACGCCATACGCCCAGCCCATTTGCAGAGCAGAGTCTTGGTATTCGTTTTCTTCAAAAAGTTTAATAGTACTAGAGTCTCCACATTTACCTATAGCCTCCATCACATACCTTCTATTCGCAGGGAACAGTTCTTGGTCAAATGCTTTTATCAAAATGCCTAAAGCCTTACGGCTGCCTATTTGTCCTAGAGCAAATGCCGCTGCTCTGCGTGGCATCGGGTCTTGGTCTATCTGAAGCATCTGGTTGAGATACGGAATGGCGATAGTATCCTGAATACTGGCAAAGGCCATTGCGGCGGCTATACGGTGGCTTTCTTTTTTCGCCTTGAGAAGTGGGAGTAGAGCCTTGGTATCTCTCCGGTCTTGCAGCTCGTAAATGGTTATGAGTTTCTCGTCGATAAACTTATTAGGTCCTTCTTTTTTTGGTCCGCAAGCTGTGAAAAGAAGTAGAAGAATGATTGCGTTTTTCATCAGCACAAATGTAGGATTTATACTCTTTCTATTTTATTAGTGTTAGCGTAACATTAGCTTAACATTGCTATGATACAATTGCAGAGTGAAAGTACAGCTAACAGCTATATTCCTTTGTATTACAGCACTTGCCTCAGCTAACAATCCGCTGAAAATAAAAGTGTTAGATGAAAACAAAGAACCTCTCACTGGAGTGAAAATAACTGCAGTAGAAGAAAAGGTGACTTTATTCACTGATTTTGATGGTGAGGGTGAACTCTCGCAGGTACAAAGTACTAAAGTATATAGAGTAGAGTACTCTGGATATGAGTCTGGCTACATCAAAATAACTGCTAGCGACAAGGAGGACATCAAAATTACTCTTCGCAAAAGCGGACTATAATTTTCGGTTATAGTCAAATCAATTTTATTATTTCCCAATAATTAGTTCGGCATCTTACCTTCGTACTATGTCTATATTATCAGCAACGGATAACGATTTTAACGATTTAATAGCATCTAATGATAAGGTAGTGGTAAAATATTTTGCCAACTGGTGCGGAAGCTGCAAGCTTTTTTCTCCTAAGTATAAGAGACTATCAAACGATGAGCGTTTTGCAGATGTTACTTTCTTAGATGTGAATGCAGAAGAAAACCCAGGAGCAAGAAAGATAGCGGGAGTGGATAGCTTACCGTATTTTGCCGTTTTCAAAGGAGGGAAACTATTGGAAGGAGCAGCTACGAGCCTAGAGCCAAAAGTAGTGGAGATGATAAATTGTTTGTGATTTCGATACATTTTTCTCCTATCGGTCGGAAAATACTTAATCTGACAACTGTAACAAAAAATAAATTTCAATTTGGTATTGTCACTCTGAGTGACTCGCCTTAGCGAATAGTATCGAAGGGTTATCTTAGAACTAAATTTAAACTTATCATGAAAATACCAGTAATAAAAAAACTAGCAGAAGTACATAGCTTAGCAGAACTACAAGCGGCAGAAGAGGCTCTATATAACGAAGAGACTCCAGCCTTAGAGATACCAGGTGATGACGAAGGAGAGCAGCTTACACATGTAATAGCCGCAATATTCATCAAAGAACATATGACCGAGCACAGCTCTGATCTAAAGACGGCACTTCGTGAGTATACCCTAAAGGTTAGGAATAGTATAAGCTAAGAAAGCTGTATAAAATGAAGTTTAAAAGAGTGCTCTTCCTTTCAAGGAGAGGACTCTTTTCTAGTTGTGATTTACACTAGTTTTTTATAAGCTTAGCATTATATATAGCTTGGTTTTTTTCTCCACTTAAGAAGTAGATACCGCTCGGTAAATCGTCAATCTCAAGTACGTCTGTATGTTGCTCTTCTCTAACTATTTGGCCTATTGAATTTGAGATAATTACGTAGTCTAGGTTGAAAGGTAGATGAATAACAGATGTAGCTGGATTTGGGTAAAGGATTATTGATTGGTGCTTATGGCGAGAGATTCCTGCAGTCTCATTTACGTTAATTTTAAAGGTATCTAATGTAACTGCATTAAGTGGACATGCATTATCTCTAGCAGTTACCGTGAAAGTGTATAGAAGAGCTCGCACATCGCCAGCAGTAGGCGTCCAGCAAAATCTACCTGTTTGTAGTCTGTCAGTTGGATTAATAATATTGAAAGAGGCCCCTGGGATACCTCTATTCCAACTTAACTTTACTTCATCTGGAGCAGGTGGAGAAGCAGGGGGTGGTGGTATAAATAATTCGTCGTCTGAGGCTATATTAAAACATAAGGTTTGACCTACAATAGCCACGGTATCTCGTTTTCCAATAATAATCGGGGGATTATTTCCAGGGCATTGAGATGTGCCCATAAAATGCTCGGTATGGCTAGTGCTTATTTTTTGATATTTACCAGTATTATCTTTTCGCCATTCAGTTGTTTCTATGGTCACAGGTCCAGCATCGCCAGTATCTACTGGCGTATAGATGCAATCACCTATCAATGAGTCAAAATAGAAACCAACGGGGGGCGTGGCATTTGACTCACTATACGGATATTTTGTGCTACCCGGATAGTAAGGAATTAGTGGCTGGTCTGGATAGTACCCACTTTTGAAAGATAGAGAAGAACTAGTGCTGCTCATAGGAGCTACCAAGGTATATGAAAGGGAATCAAAATTAGCAGTATCTAATCTCCCCATATTGATATAGAAGGGTTGATTTAGATAATTTTTGGAGAACCTTTCTCCATATAAAGTAGGCGTTCTATTCACTAGTGTAGTACAGTTTTCGAATTGGGTATAGATATAAAAATCAGATAATGATCTTGTTAAGCTTGTTATAGTGTTGCTTCTCTTACCACAAGTTGCATCTATTTGAAGGTTACAACACGATACCAAAGTACTAAACTCTATATCCGCTAAATTAATAGAAGTTCGGTAGATTACCTCCCATTTATACTCTGTTATAGCACAGCCGAAGAAGATTTTATTCCTGCTTATTTCAACTAAATTATCTAACATAATACTAGCAGAAGTACCTGAGCAACTAATAGTAGAGCTAAAACTATCAGCAGAGAAAATGGTGTCTGTCTTGTCTAGTACAAAAGTATAATCTACCTCTAGCTGAGTAAGACTAGTCTTATGTATATCGATAGTTCCAGAGAATGTGGTAATGGCTTGTGCCACTATTGCTGCAAAGATAAAAAGATAGGTGAGGCTTAATTTCATACTACTTATACGTAGCAAATTTAAAAACATTGCTTCAAGACACAAAAAAAAGTCGCTCACCAAATATTTGGGAGCGACTTTTAGAGTGTATAAATCTACTTATTTTAATTCTTAGATAAGTAATCAGCTACACCATCAAAAGTGGCATTCATAGCTTCTTTACCTTCGCTCCAGTTAGCTGGGCATACTTCACCGTGAGTATCTAAATGAATAAGAGAGTCTAACATTCTCATTGCTTCATCTATGCTTCTACCTAGAGGTAGATCGTTTACCACTTGGTGTCTTACCGTTCCATTTTTGTCTATCAGGAACAAGCCTCTGTAAGCTATCATTGGTCCAGTAGCTATTAGTTCATTATTCTCATTGTAATCGTATTCGCCAGCAAGTACTCCATAGTTAGTACTTATCGTCTTGGCAGTATCTGCTACTATAGGATATGTTACACCTGCTATGCCGCCGTGGTCCTTAGCCATTTGTAACCATCCCCAGTGGCTTTCTTCTGTATCTGTAGAGCAAGCTACTATTTTACATTCTTTAGCTTCGAATTCAGCAAGCTTAGCTTGGAAAGCGTGAAGCTCAGTTGGACAAACAAAAGTGAAATCCTTTGGGTAAAAGAAAAAGATGGAGTAGCTATCTCTTGCATATTCTGCTAAAGAGAAATTTTCTACTATTTCCTCTCCGTTAATTACTGCTCCTGCACTGAAATGTGGAGCTTTTTTTCCTACTAGTACTGACATATTATTATTTGTGTTTTAAAGTGATGCAAAGATACTTATTACAAGGGGTATAGCTATCTGTTTCAGATATGTAATCTAAATATCACGATAAGTATTTCTAATAGTAAAATTTTGTTCAATGTTAATTTAATGTTAAATTTGTTATCTTAATGTTAAGGAATAGAATAAAAATGAAAAATATACTCACACTCATATTAGTAGCTTTTGCCAGTATCGCAATGGCTCAAAGCAGCGATCTTAAAGTAGAAAACGGTAAATACTATAGCATGAACGGAAGCTTATTTAGCGGCCTATATGCACAGTATGACGCTGGAGTAAAAGTAGCTGAACTAAGTGTAGAAAATGGAGTGCTATCTGGTTCTGCATTGTACTATCATGCTAGTGGCAGTATCAAAGAAGAAGGCAGTTTTAATAAAGGGGAACGAAGCGGTAACTGGACGCAGTACAATAATGTCGGGCAGATAAATAGCACTGCATCATACTTAGAAGATCAGAAGCACGGAAAATGGATAGTATGGGATGATGCAGGGAATAAGCGTTTTGAAATGTACTATGATAATGATGTTCGTGTAGGTACCTGGAAAATGTGGGACACTTCAGGCAAACTAACCACTAAGACCTATTAAGGAATAGTTTCATTACTTCCAATAAATAATTTAAAGCTCATGCCTTAGGCAGGAGCTTTTTTTATGCTTCTATGGATTGATAGTGGGCAATATACTCCTTGGCTTTAGCCACGTATACTTGGGCATTTGTTCTGAGACCTTCTACTTGATCTTCGCTTAGTTTTTTCACCACCTTAGCAGGTGAGCCAAGCACCATCGAGTAGGGTGGTATTATAGTGCCAGCAGTCACCAGTGCGTTTGCTCCTATGATAGAAAACTCGCCTATCTCAGCATTATTTAAAACGGTAGCATGCATACCTACTAGTACATTATTAGCCAACGTGGCACCGTGCACTATGGCACCATGTCCTATAATGCATTCTTCTCCTATAGTGGCAGGATCATTGGGGTCGCAGTGTATTACTGCATTATCTTGAATATTACTTCGTGCACCTATGGTTATTTTATCACTATCGCCTCTCAGTACAGCACCGAACCAGATACTCACTTCGTCTCCTAAGCTTACCTCACCTATAACGGTAGCGGTGGGAGCTATGAATACATCTTTGCCTGTGGCGATAGGTTTTTGAAGGTTACTCATTCTCTTTTCTTTTTCTTTTCCAGCGTTTATGAGTCCAAAGCCAATATTCAGGTTGTTCTAGGATTTGCTTTTCTAGTGTACGCGTATGTAATGCTGTTATCTCACCTTCTTCCGTATCCTGGGGCGATTCGCATAAAATAGAAATATCCAGAGAAAAGTGTCCTCGTTTTTCTTTATTGATAGCCCCATAAGCTACAGGCAAGTTATATTTTTTCGCAAATCGCTCAGTGCCCAATGCCACTGCTGTTTCTTGATTAAGAAAGGTAGTCCAGTAGACAGACTTACTATATGTAGGACTTTGATCTGCCCCGAAAATGGTCATTCGAGGAGTATCGTGCTTCTCTTTAAAATAGGCAAATGAATCTTTAGAGGTAACCATGCGTAGCCCAAATGCACTTCGAGAAGATTTTATCTTGTCATCAAAGAAAGCATTACTTAGTTTAGAATATAAACCTACGGTATCGTGTGGCACTTGCTGGTCTATTCCTGCTGCTAGCATTTCCCAGTTATTAAAATGTCCTCCAACTATGATTAGACTTTGACCTCGATCAAAATAGGGTTGCAGTATCTCGGGATTATTAACCTTAAATCTTTTTAAAATTTGCTCATTGGAAATGCTAAATAGCTTTATACTTTCTACAATAAGGTCGCATAAATGAGCATAGAACCTTTTACAGATTTCATTTATTTCTCTCTCACTCTTATTTGAAAATGAGTTTTTCAAATTAAGCATTACCACCTTCTTCCGGTAAGGGATAAGGTAGTAGAATACAAATGCCAAAAAATTAGATATACCGTATAATACCCAATAGGGTAGTGCGGATAGTGGTTTTAATATGAGGTAAAAATACACTTTGCTCATAGGGCAAAAATAAGCCCAATCCTGAAAACAGAATTGGGCTATTACTAGTTTTTATTTATCCTAAGATATTGCAGCATTTTTAGAACGCTTACGTTCGTTTTCCTTTAAGTGTATTTTACGAAGACGAATATTTTCTGGAGTTACCTCTACATATTCATCTGCTTGTATATATTCCAATGCCTCTTCTAAAGTGAAAAGCTGTGGTGGAATCAATTTTATTTTTTCATCTGCTCCACTACTACGTACGTTACTTTGTTTTTTAGCCTTAGTAAGATTCACTACTACATCACCTGGTCGTGAGTGCTCTCCTGTTACTTGGCCTTCATAGATCTCTTGGTTAGGTAATACGAAGAACTTACCTCTATCTTGTAAGTTATTTAGAGAGTAAGGAATAGCATTTCCGTTTTCCATACTGATTAGCGAACCATTGATACGCTGTGGTATATCTCCTTTATGTGGTTGAAATTCCTTGAATCTATGAGAAATAATAGCTTCTCCTTGAGTTTGAGTAAGAAGGGTATTTCTAAGACCAATAATACCACGAGATGGTATTTCAAATTCTAAGTGCATTACATCGCCTTTTGGCTCCATAGTGAGCATATTACCCTTTCGAATAGATACGAACTCTATTACCTTACCGCTATGATGCTCGGGTACGTCTATAGTAAGTTCCTCTATCGGCTCACATTTTACCCCATCTATTTCTTTGATGATTACACGTGGTTGACCTATCTGAAGCTCATATCCTTCACGTCTCATGGTTTCAATAAGTACCGCTAAGTGTAGTACACCTCTACCAAATACTAGGTGAGAATCTGCAGATCCAGTTTCTTCTAGTCTCATCGCTAGATTTTTTTCTAACTCAAATTCTAATCTATCCTTGATGTGTCTACTTGTTACGAATTTTCCTTCTTTACCAAAGAAAGGAGAATCATTGATAGTAAATAACATACTGATAGTAGGTTCATCTATAGTAATAGCTGGAAGCGGATCTGGATTTTCTGGGTTAGAGATAGTGTCACCTATTTCAAATCCTTCTAAACCTGTGATAGCACAAATGTCTCCAGCGGTTACTTTATCCACCTTTACTTTTGCTAGACCGTCATATAAGAAAAGTTCTTTTACTTTAGTTTTAAGTATAGATCCGTCTCTTTTTACAAGAGCAACGGTTTGATTAGCTACTAACTCACCTCTTTTTAGTTTACCTATCGCTATTCTACCAGTGTATTTACTGAAGTCTAATGAGGTAATCATCATTTGAGTATCGCCTTCTTCTTGTATAGGAGCTGGTACGTGAGCTATTATAGCATCTAGAGCAGCGAACATATTGTCCGTTGGTTTTTTCCAATCTGTACTCATCCAGCCATTCTTGGCACTACCGTATACAGTTTCGAAATCTAGTTGCTCCTCGTTTGCATCTAGAGCAAACATAAGATCAAATACTTTTTCGTGTACTTCGTCTGGAGTACAGTTTTCCTTGTCTACCTTGTTTATTACTACTACAGGGCTTAGGCCAGCTTGTAGAGCTTTTTCCAATACGAAACGTGTTTGTGGCATTGGTCCTTCAAATGCATCTACTAGAAGCAGTACTCCATCAGCCATATTCATTACACGTTCTACCTCCCCACCAAAATCACTATGACCAGGAGTGTCTATAATGTTTATCTTAGTTCCTTTGTACATTACAGATACATTCTTAGAAAGAATGGTAATACCACGTTCTTTTTCTAAGTCATTATTGTCCATAACAAGCTCGCCAGGTTTCTGGTGATCTTTAAAGAATTTACAAGCCTCGAGGATTTTATCTACGAGAGTAGTCTTTCCGTGGTCAACGTGGGCTATGATAGCTACGTTTCTTATGTTCTGCATTATGCTATTCTAAAATGGGTGCAAAGGTATTCTTTTAATTGGCACAAATCTATTTGATGTATCGTTACAAGAAAAAAGCAGTACGTCTAGTGCTGCTTTTTTTGTTTTTATTCTTAAAAACCCTTGCAATCAATTGCAAAAGGTTCAGATTGTAATGCGAGACTTTGTTTAATCTTTCACCCACATTACGGTGGTAGATTTACTCGGAGTACTTATCTTTAAAAAATAGATGCCATTGCTCAGCGAGCTTATATCTATAGCTCCTTCTTGGTTTTTTAGCAAGCTAATATCTGCAAGAATAGTCTTGCCAGAAAGATCGCATACGGAGGCTACTGCAGATTCATCTACCGATACCTTGAGTAAGCTACTCGCTGGATTTGGCCATACTTTTACATATAACTCGGGAGCAGTGCTTCTTACGCTATTTGTAGCATTTGCATCTCCTTGGTTAAAACCTTGGCTTAATATATTACTTGAGTTAGAAAACTGACCAATTACTGTTTCGCCTAGAGTGAATTCTAATGATAAGCCACCCGCTACAAGCATTTTGCCTGCAGAAGCTATTACCGTTCTCTCCAGAGTCTGAGCATTAACTACACAGCCTAATACTAAAAATAAGCTAGTGAAGAATGTTAATCGAATATGATTTTGCTTACTTGTCATTGGCTTCTAGTTCTAATAGTCTTTTTTCTAATAATGCTATACGCTCGTTTTGCTCTTTGATAGCTTGCGTAAGTACTGGAATAAGTGCCATATAATTTACAGCTTTATATTCTATGCTTTCTGTACTTTTTAGGCCTTTCATATGAACTTGATTTTTTACCAAATCAGGTAATACCAATTCTAGTTCTTGAGCCACAAATCCATATTGCAATCCTTCAGAAAGATTTAACTCTCCGGCGTCTCCATCTTGTTTATAGTAATATGTTTTAGGACTAAGCTGATTTACTATTGATGTAGCATCGTTAAGTGTATTGATGTTGTATTTTAATTTTCTGTCAGATACGTTTGTTAGTGTTCCAGTATAGTTTACGTCTCCTACGAAGTATCCCGCATAGTTAGTAGCTGCACTATCGCCTCTTGCAAACACTCCATAGTTAGTATTACTATTAGATTGGTTAGCATTAGCAAATAATCCTACGTTGAAACTAGCGGTACCTCTAGCACTGCTATATGTACCCATGTTTTGACCAGTTCCACCTGTACTTTGGGTCAGTGTGGCAATATTGTAAACTCCCGTAGCATTCACATCTGACCAAGTTGCTGTATTTTCTCCATTCGAAGTAGTAGCGTCTCCACCAACACCATTAAATCTAGCGATATTTGAAAAACCTGAATGACCAATAAGTATAGATCTATCCGCTATATATCTTGCACCAGTACTAGTGCCACCATGAAAGTATTTTTCAGCCATTATGAAAGTTCCAGTTGAGGTGCTAGTAATACTATCTTCCACATGAAAACGAGTAAGGGGGTCTACATTTATACCTACGTTGCCATCACTAAATCTAATATCGTCTGTTCCTACACTGTCCCATCTAGAAGGGTTTGAACTGCTTCCGCCACCAGAAGATAGTGTAGCAAATTGTAACTGAGAACCATTATACTGCAATACCTGATTAGTAATAGGGGCCGTGCCACCCACGGGTACGTTTAGTATTTTATTTGCATTCCACATAGCCATAGAACTTTGAGCTATGAAACTGTCATTAGAAAGTGTTAATCCATTACCTGCAAAATAGCTAGTACCACCGCCAGATAGAGTTGAAAGAGCCCATTTAGATCCGTCCCATTTCAAAATTTGATTTGTGGCAGGAGTAGAAGCGTCTACATCTTTTCCTTGTAGCTTATTTGCGTTCCAAAGAGCACTTGTAGAGTTAGCACTAAAGGTAGTTCCTGTTAAGCTAAGACCAGTTCCCGCATTGTAAGTTGTATTAAGGTCAGTATCTATATCGTCACCAGCTACCCATGCAGTTCCGTTCCATTTAAGTACTTGCCCATTTGCGGCACCAGAGCTATTTATATCTGAGATATTATTCGTGGAAACATTCAAATTAGTTACAGACTCAGCTACGGCAGCTTTATCAGAAGTCTTACTGTGCAATGCGTAGGGAACAGACTGAAGTTGTACCGTGCCCATAGCTACATAACCTGCTCCATTATCTAATTCTACTTTTACGTGATGTGGATCTGCATCCCACCCTATTGTAGAAAAATTACCAGAAGTAGAACCTTGACCTATCACGATACTAAATTGTCCGTAAGCAGAAGTAGTAACGGAATGAGTTTCGGTATACACTGCGTTTGATGCACTAGCTCCTGAGAGTATGGTGGCTTTTACATTAATAGATTTATTAGCCAATAAAGCTCCTGCGTTATCTCTAGCTATGGCTTGATAGCTAAATCCTTCTGGGGCTTGTGCCATTGATAATGTTGTGGCGAATACCAACAAACATATAAAAAGTAATGATGTAATGTTTTTCATATTTTAAGTTATAGAGGTCGCTAGATAGATACATATAAAGTTGTATGTTGTAAGTCAATAAAGTGGTAATAATATGATCAATTTCGAAGGACAAAATGCCCAAGAGTTCTATGTTCGATTCAGTACAGAGGATTCTTG
>Ga0209390_10009396_pt1 | contig 11744 bp, 12 predicted proteins | sample BON01_FD_187212 | JGI IMG/M metagenome (GOLD analysis project Ga0209390, IMG submission 187212) | Freshwater microbial communities from Lake Bonney liftoff mats and glacier meltwater in Antarctica - BON-01 (SPAdes) (version 2) | ecosystem: Environmental > Aquatic > Freshwater > Ice > Glacier... | reverse complement strand
GTGATTGTGAGCTCCTTTTCGCGGTCCATCATGGCTAGGAGTTCTCTGAAGAGTTGTGTCATGTCCAATTTGTCTTCCCATCTGGCCGTGGGGGGCTTCCAGTAGGGCCAGGCTGAGAGGGTGCCTAGTGCTTCGAAGTTGGTTATGACTTTCAAAGCCATGTCTCGAATCTTTATGTTCGCTCAGGATCTGGTGGTTGGGCTCACGTTGTGTCATGAACGGGATGACCGCGTCGAATTCCTCCACCGCCAGAGTTATTTCTAGGGGTTTGTTGGATAGCCATAATGCACTTCCTAGGTTGTATCGCGCTCGTGCCGTATTAATGTTCTTATTTCCTGACTTTTTAATTCGGATTTTTAGCTCCAGTCTAAGGAGTTGGAGTTCATTTTGGGCCTTAGCTGCCATCTTGTCATAAAGAGTTTGGCAGTTCTGTTCCGGGTCTCCCCAATATCGTATGTTGAGGATGCGGATGCTGACTTGTCGCTGTTCCCCCTGTAGTTGGATGCCGATCCTATTGTTGCTAGCCGCTCCTAGCACAGTCCCCTGTTTCCCATTATGGTTAAGTAGGCCGTGTAGGAGAATCTTGCTCCTGACGTGTAGGGTGGAGGCGTGGTCATCGAGTTCTCTTCTCGCCTCCATCGTGTCTTTGGTGCAGGCGCATATTTGCTGATGTAGGTGCAGAGGGCTGGTGATGTTCTCATTCTGTGCTCTTTTGCCTATAACTCGGGCCTCCTGCATTGCCACTTGGGATTCTGCATAGATTTCCAAGTTTTTTAGTGTGTCTGCCATATACATCAATGATTCCATGAGTTTGCGGAGTGTCTGTTCCCGTAGAGGGCCAGAGGTGGTCTGTTCCAACTGGCGAAAGATTCTTACGGCCCTCTGCTGTTTTTCTTGGGCAGTATGGCTATCCCCAGAGGTGGTCTGATCGGATGTTTGAAGCTGACTCGGACCTCGTCTGTTGAGGATTTCTCCATGTGTGGTCAGGATAACGCCAAGCCTGTCCTGTTGACCTGGGGAATCTGCAATGGTGATGAGCTCCTGAGTTAGATCGTGGGCCTGTGTTAGCTGTTCCGAGGCTTTCTCTAATGAGTGTTGGTCCCGATACAGGCTGCCTAGGCCAAGGTGTGCGGCCGCCTGGTCTATTTTCAGATTGTGAAGCAGGGAGGGTCTTTCTCGTAGAAATGTTCATTTTTCGAGCCTAGCAACACTCTGGAGGGCCTGCAGATATTGATATTCCGAATCTTTCTGATTGGTTCCCAGTCCTAAAAATCGGAGTAGGTCTGCGAGTTTGACATGTGTCTCTGTTGATAGGAGTTCCAGCCTCGCAACTTGTATTGTAAACTTCCCATGATTGGCTTTATGCTGGTTTAGTTGGCTTTGGATGAGATTGATTTCTTTGAGGGTCATGTATGTGCACTCCCGTCTGTGCTCTGGCATGTCTTCTCGTTGGCACCGTGTGTCGCAATGGTGGGTTGCTAAACATGCGCATTTTAATTTTGCGTCCGGTTTCCGGCATCTGCCACATTCCCGGTATACTCGCTGCTTGGGGAGCAGGGGTGTGTTGGTGGTATTATTGTCCCCCTGGTCCCTATTCATCCGTTATGGGGATTTAATACGTCCCGTATCCAAGATTAAGGAGCCATCCAACCTATGTCCTACTCCCCCATGGTGCCATTCTATGATGTATGCTTTCTGTAGGCCCTTCCACCGCAGAGCCTGATCCATTTTGAAGCGAAAATCTTGAGTATATCCCTGTCTGCGTGGTTCCACTATGAGGCAGTTTCCAAAGGTAGCCGCTTTGATGCCCCCTCAGAGTGTCAGGTAGTCGTCCGTATCAAGTTCCACCGCGAAGACAGGTCCATTTGGGGTTTTCTTCTTTACTTTGTTGTTCCCTCGAACCTCGAATGCCCTGTGCCATTTGGACTTTGGTCGTCTCCAAATAAAGTGAGATTCTGTCCTCCAGTTGCCTCCGATTCCATAGAGAGGGGGGTCTGTTTCGAGAGTGTCGAACTTGTGGATCCGTTTGATTTTCCTGGTCTCCTGTTGATCTGTCCATATCGCCTTTCCTGTGGAGTTCTGTAGCGTGGCAAATGTTCCGTCAGCCAGACGGATTTCGATGTCCTCGGCCAAGCATGCGGACCCCCAAGTTATCGTGTTCTTCTCTTCAGGCAGGAACATCGTTAGCCGATCACACAGCTCTAATGTGGAGTGGTGATGGAGGAGAAGTAGGCCTGTGTGTTCGCTCCATGTAGGTTCGAGGTGACGTGGTCCCACCTTTGGAATATGGTTCGTCGTGAATACCTACATTCCCTCGCTTTCTATCTGCATGTTTCCATGTTGGCACCCAACTATCTGGAGTGTAAGTAGGATAGCTTCTAGAATTGTTTGTCCTGGTTGCTTGGGAGTTTGGAGATCTATGGATTTGGATCGGGGGTTCCCAAGGATGCGGAGTCTGTGGGGGGGAATCTGTGTGTTCCTGAACCAGGGTGTATGTATGTTCATGTAGTGGTCTATGACCGTAACATGTATCCTAGTTTGGGGAATGGGGCTGGCGGGTTGTAGCACTAGTTTGTGGCCCCCGAGGATCTGGTTACCGAGTCTACCTACGGCTTCGCCTCCATCGTGGTTCCAGGCAGATGTTCTATTCTCTTCTGCTTGCATTGATCCTGGTCGAACGTGCGCTCTTCCCGCGAATGTCCGAGTCGTGGGCTCAGGTCTGAATGGCCTGCCTCCCAGGCCGGGAGCAGCAGATGTATTTTTGGTTTCTGGGCTATCAGTCCTAGGGACCGTATGGTGGTATTTAGGGGGATCGTTGTCCGGAGGCCTCATGTCTCGTGAAAGGCTGACATCCCATGAAGGAAGGATTTCATAGCTGCATAGGGATGGTTCCAGAGGAGCATTTGGCTCAGTTCAAAGATATTCCCAGATGATGGTGCCGAGATGGTCCCTTCTTGTGTGTGCCATGCCGCCTTGAGACAGTGCCAGTAGGTCAGATTAATTATCATCTCCAGTGTGTCGAAGTATGTGTCCGAGATAGGGTGGGACCACTTGAGGTCTCGTGTCTCCGGTGTCCTCACGTCCAGGGTAAATCCTCGTGGTGTTAGGGCTTGAAGAATTCTCATGCCCATCCCTTGTGTTTTATGGTGTTACGAAGAATGGTTCTGCAGGTTCCGAGTGACTTGTTCGATCCTGTGTGATTCAATTTCCAGTCTGTGAAGTAGGTCCTGGGCTCGCGCAATGGTTCTGTCTCCCTCCAGGTCCTCTCGCACCCCATTCCGGTTTGGGTCTATGTAGGTCTCTGCGTCTGGGTAGGGTGAGGTATCTTGTCGGGCTGGGTCTCCCGTCCTGCCCGATCCTCTAATCAGATTGTAGAGCACTTGGAGTGTAAGAACCTGGGATGTTTCATCTCCCATCCATGCCTGTAGGGTGTCAAACACCCTCCTAAAGTTGGTGCCTGTGTCAATCCGGAAGTCGTGGGGGTCGTTCTGTTAGATGCCTCAAGGTGCGAAGGGTGAAGCGGAGGTTACTATTGTGCAGGGAGCGGGTGTATAGTGGAATGGCCTCCCCCCTCTTTTCTGGGAATTGTTTCGGTAAGAGTTTTATAATTTATCCACCCCCCCTAGGTCTCGGATCCTGACGCCAGTCTCCTCAGTCGAGCTTAACAGGCACAGGGTGTGAATGCAGTTTCCAAAGGTGGTAGGATCGTCTTGTCTTTGGGCCATGGTATTCAGGATAAGGTCAGTAGTCAGTAGGCTGATACGGCTCCAATTGCTCATATTATCGATAGCCAGTACTCGTATCTAGGTGCTCCCCGTCTGGAGAAAGCTAGCCCTATCCGCTGTGTCGTGAAGGGAGCTTTGGGCATAGTATCTCATAACTTCAGCCGTAAGTTGAATGAGTCGGGCGGTCTCCACCGGGTTAAAGCTTGCTCCAGCTGAGTGCATAATTATCCTCTGACTGTGGCCCCGTGCCCAGACTTTGAGGGTAAGGGAGTTTCTGTCCCATTTGGAGCGAAGAATTTTGAGGATCACTCCGTCAAGGGGGGAGCTGGTTTGTCCCATGTTCAAATTAGGCAGGATGCTGAGGCTGTAGACCATCACTTCGTCAGTCTGTGTTATATCCTCAATCGAGTCTGCTAAGGCTTGTAGCATGTCTGTGTGGTGCAATGTGTCCTGTCTGCTTTGGAAACTGAGGAGTGCTCTGATGATGTCGTAGAGATTCGTGGTGAGCGATTCTTGGACTGCACACCTGCCTGCGAAAGTTCTTTTTCTCATCCATCGGCTTCCTTGGGAAATGAAGTGGGTCTGGACGAATATTTTCGAGGAGTCTAAACCATTGCCACCCAGTGCGATCAGGTCCGTGCGAGAGTCGAGTAGGGTCGGTATTGCCGAGGGGCAGCGATGGTTGAATTGTCCCAGGGTGTCTATTATCAGGGTGCCTAGATCGAGCACTCTTAGAGCACGGGGAGTGGCCGCTATTTGTTCCTGGATTTGACTATTGAGGTCCTGGGCTGCATAGGGAGTGGGCCGCAGGGCGTGTCTTGAGAGAGTGGAGTAAAGTGTGTTGGCGTGGGCACTACCTGCAAAAAGTTCCCGCTCATACTTGTCCTCTGTAGTTAAATGGGGTGTCCGCCATTGGAGTGTTGTCAAGGCCTATACCAGGATGTTAAGGGTGGCAGGGTAGGTCCGGAGGATTTCAAAGACGTTTCTCGCTGTGTGGGTGAAGACAGGGTCTATTCGCTCCCGCCGGCTGCGAATCCTTTTTTGGGCCTTTTCTTTCTCTCGATAAAAGGTGGATCACCACGTCTCTTTTTCCTCCTGGGTTGGCGCTCGGAGAGTGTCAACGGTGAACTCCGGGTAGATGGATCAGGCTACGTGATTCCAAATGCTATGGACTCGTCGCATCATACTGAGGGTGTCAATCCATTCTTGATCGGCTTGCTGTGAGACGAGGATAACTTCCAGGATTTCCTTACCCAGGAGTGTTGCCGTGCTACTACTTTTATTGAAGGAGGATCTGTTTGCCTGTTTGGGCTGGGCATCCCGTGACAGTCTACGGAGGCTGTCCCCAGAACCCAGTGGATATGTCCCGAGGCGTATCCCGCTAAGTCATTGAGGTGTCTCGAGGCCTCTTCAGAGTACATGGGTTCCTTTCCCGGGTCTGCTGTATCGAAGCGAGCTCCCAGGGTGGCTGCATAGACTCTATTTCCAAGTTCTATTTGGCCCCCGTTCTGTAGCTTAATATTATAGACAGTGTGGGCCAATGTCTGTGAGGATTCGGCTCCGGGGTGTGCAAGTGCTCCCGCTGTGGACCATTCTCCATTTCCCCTGGCTACATAGTGGTCGGGGGTCAGGAAATTGCCTTCACTTCTACCATAGGTTGTCCTTCTGGCGGGCAAGCAAAAGTCATGACACATTCCACAATGCTGACGTGGCCTTGGCTTGGTTCCATCCGATTTCGCCTGTATCGTCTTGTCCAGAGCTTGTCTCCTCTGACCAATTTGTCCATCCTCTTGTATTGTGGGGCCACTTGTATTGTCGTGTACATCCTCACTTTGGTGCTTGCATGGAAGCAGGATTTTTCTTTACTCCTCGGAGGCACTTGGGATCATCTATTTCTCTCCTGTATTGGGTGAAACAGGCAGCTTATCGATTCCTCCCACCATCTAAGATCTTCTCGGAGGGTTTGAAAGTCAGTCCAGTCTTGTTTGGATGCCTCTGGCCCTAGGTCCCCCTCGGACATATGGTCCTCAATGGCTGAACTCATATCGAAATCCTCCCCGCCCGAGTGCTCCACGTCCATATTCATCATAGATAGTCCTCTTCTCCACCCGCATACCCGATCCTGTTTGTATCCGTACACGTCATGCTCTTTGTACGCCCAAGCCCCGCGAGGTTGGAGTTGGAGCCAGTATGACCCGTGCAGAGGTTGGTGCCATGGTGAGTATCCTTGTGTAGTGAGTATGATGTGTACTGACGGTTGCCTTCTCCGCAGTGCGGGGGGAAGACGCCATGTGATTTCCATCTCAGCTCTGTTCTGTGTCTGTCTCCAGGTGTTTGAGTCTATTGCACTACCTCGGAATCGGATCTGGAAATCCAGAGATCCCACCTGAATAGATGATATCTTGCCCTCTATCCAGGTTATTGCCCCTAGTTCATCCTCGATTGGGATCTCGATCTCGGTGCCCTTCTCCAGGATTATTTTGCGTAATCCCCTTTCCTCGTCATATCCATACAGCTCAATGAGATCGTCGTGTTCCAAGTCTTTGCATGGTTGTTCACCTGGCAGATGTGCGTTTGGGTTATCGAAGATCCTCTTTTCACCGTGGGTCTGATGTGGGGATGAGTAGAGTTCGGCCTTGGGCAGGGTAGAGGCCCATCTCCCCTGTCCGGCAATGGGTCGTAGGTGATAATATTTTTTGTGGTGCTTGGTATGTGTGCCGCGTAGTCACGGATGCGTATAATCAAGTTTTGCATGTAGGTGAGGCGTGGGAACAGTTCTCGATCAAACACCAAGACGAAGGAGAGTAGCTGTTCTCCGATCGGATGTCCCCCGACTTCTTGGAGTGGTTCGTCTGGGAGGTATCCCTGGGTTATGATGATGATGCTTTTAACTAGGTTGAGAAGTGCTATTTGTTCGCATCCCTCCAGGATGTGGATAACGGTGGCTCGGGGGGAGTCCTGCATCAAGGTCAAGAAATCCTTTGCCCCTGTGATGGGCAGGCCGTGTAGCCAGGTAACCAATTGTATGCTATCTCGCAGGCCCAGTCCTTGCATCGCCAATGTCTTTGCCGCCCGTAGCCCAATTTCCGTTGTAGTGTCTGGCATATGTAGTTTCTTTAAAGTCGGGGCCAGGTCGCACAGAATGTTGACGAGTTCATGTGCTTGTGTCTTACTTTGTATGGCCCCATATCCTACGTATATACTATGCAGTTTTGCGTAGGTTTTGTAGGAGGTTTGAATTTCCCGGAGTATCCTTCCCCCGTATGTTGTCCAATTCTCTAAGTCACTATGCCAGCCATGAATCGTGATGTGTGAAGGGTTACTCCTGCGTTTCTGTGCCACTGTATACCATGATTTACACAACTGGCCCGGTGTTTCCAGGGTTCCCTATCGGGTATCCCAAATAGTCTATCGCGGAAGCTGTATATCCTCTTTCTGTGAGAATGTCTGGTAATTCAGTTTTGCACAAGATGTGAATGATATTTTCCGCTGTGGTACCGAATTGTCGTCTCTCGTGTTGGAGTGATTTTGCATTCAATTGGGTCAGTCTATGAGTAGTTGAATGGTAGGGATGGGAGGCAGGTCGTCGTCCAGTGCTGTCTGTTATAGCTTTAGCCAGTGTCTGTAGGTCGCCTCTTCTGTGCTCCATGCCTATTCCCACATCACTAAGCTGCAGGTGTGGCAGGAGGTGGAGAAGTTGGAGATTTTTATCGCCTTCGTCCCAACTGTAAAAATGATGTTCCGTTCCTTTGATATCGGGAATCTCACTGTTGGCGTAGCAGTCGAAGTGGGGGCTCATATTTCTGAAGAAAACGTATGGCATATGTGGCTGGGGGTCTGTCCGTGTTGATGTGATTCCCCTTTGGTTGAATCTCCGGGGAAGGTCCCCAGCAATTTGTTGAGGCAACTGCGTCGTGTGTTTCAAGGTCGATGAGTTTGGGTCGTTCCATTGAAGGACTCCTGTTCTACCGAAGTTCAGACAGAGGGAGTCTGGACATGGGAATAGCTGGTTCATTAATTTAGTTTCGTTCTCCGACCAGGGAGTGGCGATTTGGGGAAGACCACTGGCAGCCGTGTCCATTGGATCCAGCTCTGGTACCAGGGGGGTCCCTGAGAGAGTACAACTCCATTTAGGGACTCGGAGAGTGCCGTCTTCCTCCCTAAACATACCTGTTTGGGGCATGTTGAATAGGTTGGCTGAGTGATGGAAAGGAACTGTCCAGGTGGGGTTGTCATATTGTCGACGTACAGGAGGTTCCCCTGGGAAGGGGTTGGAGATGTTTGTGGTCTGGTATATTCTGTTCCGATTTTCCTTCGAGTCCACCTTAAGCCAATAAAGCAGGTGTTTGGCGAAGAGATCCTGTTCATCCATGTAAACACCCGTTCGCCCATCCTGTCCCAATGTGAAGGCTCCCATTGTTTCCAGACTGTCGAGCTTTCCCAATTTCTCCCGGAGAAAGGATTTAGCTGCTTGCTGGCATAATTCTAATCGGAGTCCCTCCATGTGGATGCGTTGCAACTTCGGGAGGTCGGAGTGAGAGAGGCATAGAAGGGTGTCGATTGCGCTTTTGTTTATCGATTGACACCCACTGATGTTGAGATGTACTAGACTGTCTCGGAAGGGCGACAGTGTCCGTAAGGCCGGTGGGATCAGTTGCAGGTCATTAAGCATCTGGGCCCCGGAGAGCCCAATCCCTCGGTCAGGAGTGTGATAATCCGGTTCCCATACGGCATCCAATTTTAATGTCTCATATGCTCTTCGGTTGTGGCAGATTAGTCAAAGCTTTGTACCGGTTGGTTGTGTTTGGTGCAGAAGCCCCACATGTAGCCGCTCTTGCGAAGGTTCTGTGGGCTAGAAGGGTGGAGATAATGGCCAACCTGGAGATCTAGGGGCTGGAAGGGATGGGCGCCCATTGGTGTAAAGCGAAAGGTGTTGTTTCGTCGGCGGGTGTGCCATTCCGCCGCTGTGACTATGGTTTTGGCGGAGTTTCTTCGGCTTCGATGCGACCGTCTATGTACTTTCGTATCGACCATTGGATGGGTGATTGTTGCGTGGCAGTGTGCCGAGATCTGGACCATCACTGTGCTCTCCCTGCTGAAATACATGTTTGTCACTCTTACCTTCCTGCCTTTCGCGTTAATGAGGAAGGTACCAGGACGTACCTCCCTCATTTGTATTCCTCCCGAGGAGTTGGCCAAAAGCGTGCATCCAGAGAAACACGTTTGTCCGGTGTTTTGGTGTCCCTGTGGTGGTGCCAATGATGATTTTGCCGTAGATGGGGCCGTATTGTCGAGTTGGATTTGATCGGGCCTAAATTGTACATATTTGTCCGTTTCGTTGAACCAGATTAGGACCGCTGGGCTGCTATCCTTCTGTGTCCCAAAACCGTGTACAAAATAGAAGTGTACAAAATAGCTGGCCCCTCTAAGGTGGTGATTTTATCCCCGATTGTAAACCGCGGTCCCGTATTGGTTCAGTTTTCCTTTGCCTCTAGGGGGTGTATGAAGGCAAGTTCAGCTGGGATTTCCAGGGTACCGTGGGTCGGGAAGTTCACCTTGGCCATGAGATCACCATGGGTGGTGCAGTGGGCTGTTATGATGCCCAACTCTCCCTCTATGAGGTTTGGATAGAGCTTGCGTGCCTTTAGTCGCGCGAAGCAGGTGCTGCCGATTCGATATTGTTTAAGTACTGAGGTTTGGTCCCGATTCCTGGCCTGTTCTCTGCAGTATATTTGGGCCTGGGAGGTTTTGAAGGAATTGAGAATCGCAGCTGTTTGCTATGTGGCACAAGTGCAGGAGGCCTCGAAGCATCGGCAGAGGCCCACCAATAGCCTAAATCCAAGTGTGACTGCCCCCCACCCAGGCTAGTCGAATATTGGTTTTGGGGTCCGTACTGGGCGTATCTATTAGTTGAAGGAATATATCACATACGCTGGTTAGAGGGATCTCCTGGTCGCAGTAGAGTATAAAGGACATTGCTCCCAGAAGGAGTCTGTGGGCGTTGGAGTCGACACATTCTTGGGTTACTCCGTTTGCTGGGGTCAGGTTGAAGAGAGATAAAATTTCATCTATTGGGCCCAAGGCAATGGGGAAGGGGCTTAGGCCTCCGCGTGTCCACCTCCTAAGAATCTGGCCAACGCTATCGACTATCTGCTGTTGGCTGCAATGGTTAGAGATTTGTTTTGCTACCTGTCGGGAGGTTAGTGAGTGGAGTTCTCGAGCCCACGGCCCTAAAAGGGGCCGTAGCACCGGGTTTAGTGAATGTTGAATGTTTCCTAGCACGTTTGCACTCCTTGGCATTTGGTGGAGGGGGGATTGTCCATATGTTTCCATTCTTTCCGCCGCTCTGGTATGTATCAGTACTACTTCCTGGTCGGGGGTTCGTATGGAGAGACGTCCCTCCTGGGGGGGGATCATATTCTTTCTGGAGTCCATGTGGCATCTGACACTTTTTGGTATGCGGGCCAAAGCTACCGCCGTTCCGCCAGAGGTCTGTTCGTACATCAGGCTACCTTGCGGCCGACTCGTGAGGGGTTTGAAAAGTGTGGCAGCCAGGGGGTCATTGATGATATTTAAACCTGTCAAAATCCCCATTGTACTCCCCTTTGTCATACTCTGCCCGACTGGGAAGAAGGGGGTGCGGTCGGTGTTACTACAGTCCCCTGTAGCTCGGGCCGTGACTCGAACTATAGTGCAGGCTTCCTCAGGGATGTCCTGGAGGGAGGAGAGGCCAGAGGATGTCGTTTCGTATCGTATGAGGGGGAAGAAATGTATCAAGAGGTGTTCTTTTGTATTGGAGCGTATGGCCATCATCAGAGCTATTTGTAGTGCCCATAGGGTAACCTGCTCTAGGGGAAAGAGATCAGATAGTGTGCTCTCTCCTGGTTTCCTTTGCCATTGAGTAGGAGGATGATCCGACTGAGTCCAGTTGATGACGCCTTTGAAGAGAGTGATTTCCACATCCATGCTGTCTAACACGCTTTGTAATAGTTCGGGGGAAAGACGGGGGCCTAGGCAGTAGGCAACCAGCCTTCGGAACCGACGGAGAGGTTTCGCTTCCGTAGCTGCATGAACGTCCCCCAGTCCGGGTTATCTGCCCTGAGCATAGTCACCATTTTAGAATAATGAATACGGATGGTGACTGCTACCACTGAGAGCTTCTCTCTATGGGTGCTCTGTTGTAGGATCCGCAGTGAGAGGGTGAGGGGGAGGCCCGCTTTCTGAGGACCCAAGTCCTCCATGTGAGACAGGAGGCGGTTTCGGGTGCTCATGAGGTCCATACTCAAGGTGGAGTTTTCGTGATTTAGTATGAGGTGGCTCAAGATGCCTTGTTGTCCCTTCTCTCCGCCACAGTGGACCCCTGTTCTGAGGAAACCGGAGCGCACCTGTCCTTTTTCCGTAAGTAGATTAGCCATCCAGTTGTCTTTGGCTAGCGTGTGTAGTTCTGCGATTTGCCAGAGTCCCGCCGCAGCCAGGTGGAACATGATGTTGTCGAGAATGTCTGTTTCTGCCACGCCCCCAGCTCTATGTATGGCTATGGCAAATTGAAACCCTCTTTTAGCCTCCAGGGAGGATGGCTCAAGCACGATACTGTCTTCTTCGATTTCCGCCAACAAATCCGAACGGTGTAGCTGCCAAGTGGGTTGGCTGTCTTGGCCTTGGATTTGGAGGGATTTCGTTCTTGTGACATATAGGTCATACAGGGCCTTGTCGGAGGCTTCGGTATGGAGAATGGAGATGGTGGCCGAGCCTGTCCCCATTCTGGGGTCAAGTTGTCTCGGAGGTCGAAAGGTGATGTCTCTATGCCGGTGTCCGGTAGTACCTGGTTGGAATCTGGCCTCGGCGAGGGCCGTTATGATGGGCTTAGCCGATAGGATGTTGAGGTTAGAGAGTGTAAAGGTTTCATTCAGGAGTTTGCCTTTTGGGGCCTCTTTAGGCTGGCCATTGGCTTTGTGTCCCAACCTGTGCTTCCGTGCCGGGTTAATCTTAAAGTCTACATGTCGGGCTATCCCTGCTTGA
>Ga0209390_10009381_pt1 | contig 11755 bp, 1 predicted proteins | sample BON01_FD_187212 | JGI IMG/M metagenome (GOLD analysis project Ga0209390, IMG submission 187212) | Freshwater microbial communities from Lake Bonney liftoff mats and glacier meltwater in Antarctica - BON-01 (SPAdes) (version 2) | ecosystem: Environmental > Aquatic > Freshwater > Ice > Glacier... | reverse complement strand
ATACATATATATATATAGGTTTAACCATATATATATATATATACATATATGTATGTATATATATGTATGAAAGTATGTATGTATGAATGTATATATAAATATATACAACAATGTCGTTTGAAAGCCAATGCTTAGCGTCGACAGGTACGCGGCCTGTCTGGACCTGCAGCCCGTCGAATATACCGAGGGGATTTTGTCAAGTACAGCCGCTATTTGCCGTACTATCTTAGCGCTAAGGTAGTACAGCGGTTAGCGGCTGTACTTGACAAAACACGAGTCCTCATGATCGAATCCCGCCCAGGGACTGAGATCAGCTCTCGCCCGAGTGGCCGGCACGACGGCCGCTGCGGGCAGTATGGGTCGGGCCCGAAACCCACCAGCACCCAGCAGTCCCTCATCATGAGGACTCCTGTTTTGTCAAGTGCAGCCGCTAACCGCTGTACTATCTTAGCGCTAAGATAGTTCAGCGGTTAGCGGCTGTACTTGACAAGAGATTTGGTTTTGAGAGCCATTTCCGCGCTGGCGATTTCTCAGATTTAGGGTAAGGAGTAGGTTTACTTATGGTTAAGAGTTCACCCGGAGTTAGTCCAAAACCCCGCTTCGGTCCAATTCTGGATTCGACGGTACTGTATTTACAGACGGTTTATATGCAAAGGGGACACGAGCACACACGCACAGGGAACTGATCCGAGAGTGGCTTTGGGAGCATCAGGGGAGCTCCTTGGAATATATCTAGTTGCTTGGGGGGGGGAGTCGACGTCACGACCTTATGGCCGCCTTACGCGCCGGCGCGCCGCATATATGTGTGTGTGTATACGATATGTACACGTAATTCTGAATGATATAAACTAAAGACACCTAGGCTGATCGTCGGCGGCGGGCTATCCTATGCTAAGAGGTTCGGCATCGGCGTCGGCGGCTAGACTACAGCTGGCTATCCTAAGCTAAGCTAAAAGGTCCGGCGTCGGCCTTTACACGATATTGCCATCACCTATATTGTATGGTGCATGGCATAAACAGGGAGGGTCGTTGACGGGGCGTATATTGCGCAATGGTCGTGCAATAGTATTACAATAGGGTAGGCGTTGCAGACGGGTGAGGGCAATAAAAGGATGATAGACTCCCACAATAAAGCTTTGAAGCACAACAATATCTTGTAAAGGCCAAGTCCGGCGTCGGCGGCTAGGTGCGGCGGCGCCTCGGCGTATTTGGACGTCTGTCTCTCTCTCTTTCTTTATTTTTTACCATTTTCGCTCTTTGACCTTCACAAGAGATTTTTTTACTTCTAGTCGTGTGTGCACTAGTCAATCGTCCTTACATTCTTCCGGCCCGCCTGCATTGCCCACATTGTTGCAATACTATTGCACGGCTATTGGGAAATATACGACCCCCCTCGACCTCCCTTTGGTATGCCATACACCATACCACATTGGTTATCACAACGTAGGTCGGTATTAATGCTCTGTCTTTTCAACAAGCGCAATGTGCACAAAGGTTCGCACCTGTCTAAAACTGAAGTAGTATTCCTATATCATATATATCTACGTATATATCGGCTTCGCCCCGAATGCGTAATATATGTGCTATATACCGCTCTATTTTTTTCTTGGAACGGTTAAGCGATGCCCGCTTAGAGTAAACCAGGTCTAAAACAATTCAATCAGAAAATCCCCGTTAAAACTAGCAACCCCGGTCGAAACCCCAGGTATCCCCGGTCGAAACTGGTAAGCTCGACCGGGTTTGCTTGTTTTGACCGGGTTTTATCAAATAGAGAACTTGTAGACCGGGATCGCTCGAACCCTCTTAAGCGATCCCAGCAAAGCGTGGGGTTTAAGGTGCTCTGGAGCCACTAAGTAACCGCCATATGTAAATTTGCTTTGCTCATGTACATGAGCGAATTTTGTTGTTACGTTATGTTGAACTTCTGACGGCGATCACCAGCGATTTACCCATGAAACCCGGAAGAACTCGAAACACGCGATTGGCCGAGTCGAAACTGAAACCGCCGTTCATTATGAGTCACAGCACCAAAGTCATTAGTACACGTTGAATAAGAGAAACTGCTTGAGAATTACTTAAGCGCACATGGCACCTTTAAGGTTGGGTCAACCCTCAACCCGCGCCTCCAACTATGTTGAAGGCGCAAGGACGTTACAGTTCTTAAACTAGGCGCCTTTGTTCTATAGGTCACGCGTGTAAGCTAAGCCATTTTTTGTTCTGTGTGTGGAAAGAGCGGGGTGCACAATGGCCTATACAAGATATTCTTTCACGTCTAGGCTTTTGTGCACAAATCAATCATCCTGGTAGTGCCCCTCCTACCTGCATCGCCCACACCATTGCAATACTATTGCAGTATGATTGCGCAATATTCGACCCCCTTCCGAGCCCCCATGTTAACGCTATACACCATACAATATGGTGCATTACAATATCGTGTAAAGGCTAAGGTGCACAGCGCCGAGAAGAACGCTCTCCGATTTGGCCTTTACAAGATATTCGCCGGTTTATTCCGGGATTGTGCACTCGTCAATACTCAACACCTCATGCATTGCCCCCCCCCCCCCCCCGGTTGTATTCTGCAATGAATATGGCGCAATATATGGTTTCCCCGTGCCTCCCCTGTTCTGCCATTCAACATACAGTATTGGTAATAGCAATATCGTGTAAAGACCAAGCCCCGATTCGAACGAACTGCCACCATTTGTTGTTTGATATATAACTGTGTGCATATGCTCTACAGGCCACGCGTGTAAGCTAAGCCCTTTTTGTGTTGTGTAGCAGTGCAAGCCGTCGAATCTGCCGACGGGGTTTCACCGAGTTTACCAGCGATGTCATTTCTGCGCTGGGCTACCTCCCCTTTGGGATAACATTACGTTTTTCTTCAGAGTTAGGAGTTTCCCCGGGGTTAACCCGAAACTCCCCTCCAGCCCTATTCTGGATTCGACGGGCGGGGAGAACGGCCCCGAGAAGAACGCGCTTCCCTAGCACTGCAACATCTCGGTATGTTTATAAGAACTATGCATTGGTCAAGGCGTTGTATATGTTCTATCGGCCACACGTGTAAGCCAACCCCTTTTTGTGTTGTGTGTGGAAAGAGTATATAAAGGAGAGTAAGAGACTGGGCGCGTTCACGTAGGGCGCGGCGCGTTTACTACTCAACTAGTGTCGAGTACGAGACGGAAACAGAAAGCGGCTGGTGCGCTTAAGTCTATGTGTAGGTCGTGAGAGTAGCGTGTTAATTAAGTGTGGCGTCGACTGCTCTCAACACGAACCCTGTCTGTGTTGTATGTGGCAGTGCAAGGGCGGAGTGCGCGGCTAAGAGAAAAAGGCGCCTCCCTAGCACTGCAACATCTCGATATGTTTATTAGAACTCTGTATTGGTGGCTTCCCCCCCCAAGGCGTAATCTATGTTCTAGCGTCTAAGCTCAGCCCTTTTCTTTTTGTGTGTGGCAGTGCAAGGGCGGGGTGCGCGGCTCAGAGATCAAAGCGCCTCCCTGAGACTGCAACATCTCGATCTGTTTATTAGACCTATGTATCGGTGGCTCCCCCCCCAAGGCGTAATATATGTTCTAGCGTCTAAGCTGACCCCTTTGTGTGTTGTGTGTGGCAGTGCAAGGGCGGGGTGCGCGGCCCAGAGATCAAAGCACCTCTCTGGGATTGCAACACCTCAGTCTGTCTATTAGAACTATCTATCGGTGGCTTTGCCCCCGAGGCGTAATCAAAGTTCTATAGGCCACAAGTGTAAGCTAAGCCCTTTTTGTGTTGTGTGCGGCAGTGCAAGGGCGGAGTGCGCGGCTAAGAGATCAAGGCGCCTCCCTAGCACTGCAACATCTCGATATGTTTATTAGAAATATGTATTGGTGGCTCCCCCCCCCCCATGGCGTAATCTACGTTCTATAGACCTCGAGTGTAAGCTAACCCCTTTGTGTGTTGTGTGTGGCAGTGCAAGGGCGGAGTGCGCGGCCCAGAGATGAAGGCGCATCTCTGGAACTGCAACACCTCAGTCTGTCTATTAGAACTCTGTATCGGTGGCTCCCCCCCCCAAGGCGTAATCTATGTTCCATAGGCCACGAGTGTAAGCTAAGCCCTTTTTGTGTTGTGTGTGGCAGTGCAAGGGCGGAGTGCGAGGACCGAGATCCAGGCGCCTCCCTAGCACTGCAACACCTCAGTCTGTCTATAAGAACTCTGTATCGGTGGCTTCCCCCCCGAAGGCATAATCTATGTTCTAGCGTCTAAGCTCAGCCCTTTTCTTTTTGTGTGTGGCAATGCAAGGGCGGGGTGCGCGGGTCAAGAGATCAAGGCACCTCTCTGGGATTGCAACATGTCGATCTGTGTATTAGAACAATGAATCGGTCAAGGCGTAACAATGTTCCATAGGCCACAGTGTAAGCTGATCCCTTTTTGTGTTGTGCGTGGCAGTGCAAGGGCGGAGTACGAGGTGCGAGGCCCAGAGATCAAGGCGCCTCTCTGGAACTGCAACACCTCAGCCTATTATAAGAACTATGTATCGGTGGCTTCGCCCCCCAAGGCATAATCTATGTTCTAGCGTCTAAGCTAAGCCCTTTTCCTTTTGTGTGTGGCAGTGCAAGGGCGGGGTGCGCGGCCCAGAGACCCAGGCGCCTCTCTGGAACTGCAACATGTCGCGCCACTGGGACTGCCGAGTATCCAATTATGACACGAGATGGACCGTAAACTTTAAATACGCCGACTGCGGCCAGCAGCATTGGCAGAGGGGGAAGAACGCCAAGAGCGCGTCTTCGGGATTTTTCTGGCCATGGCCCAATGCTACAAATAGCACCTAGTACTACTATAGCACTTAGTCTCAGAGAGAGCCTACCGGTGGTACGCGTAATTTGCTACCCGAGTCGACGACGCAGCACAACCCGCCCGCCGGTATATATATTACCATCACCCTCGAACACGAGAAGGGCTCAATGCTACAAATAGCACTTCGTACTACAAATAGAAATTGGACTATTACGATGGTTTGTTTTCACTTTTTCAAGTGCGGCAGGCAGCACTGGCGGAGGGGAATGGCCCAATGCTACAACTAGCTCTTCGTACTACTAATAGAAGTTGGACTATTCAACAAGATTGAGCGTGGTGATTTGTTTTCACTTTTGCAAGTGCGACGCAAACAGCACTAGCAGAGGGAATAGAACGCCAAGAGCTCATCTTCGGGATTTTTCTGGCCATGGCCCAATGCTACAAATAGCACTTAGTACTCTACTAATAGAAGTTCGACTATTCGACAAGGTTGACCGCGATGGTTTGTTTTCACTGACGGTTTACAATACAAAGGGGACACGAGCACACACGCACAGGGAACTGATCCGAAAGTGGCTTTGGGAGCCTAAGGGGAGCTCCCTGGAATACATCGAGATGCTTGGGGGGGGGGAGTCGACGCCGTGACCCTAGTGGCGGCCTTAGGCGCCGGCCCGCCTTTGCAAGTGCGGCCGGCAGCACTGGCAGAGGGGGAAGAACGCCAAGAGCACGTCTTCGGGATTCTTCTGGCCATGGCCCAATGCTACAAATAGCACTTAGTACTGATGATGATTGTATACCCCCGAGAGACACCTCCCCACATCAGGACAGCACGGTCCAGCCCCCAGCGGCACACCGCCGCCGGCACAGCCGCCTCCACCACCGCAGACACGGAGAACACAGTCCCACAGCGCGCCAACAGTACTACTAATAGAAGTTGGACTATTCGACAAGATTGAGCGCGATTGTTTGTTTTCACTTTTGCGACTGCGGCGCAAGCAGCACTGGCAGAGGGGGAAGAGCTCGTCTTCCGGATTCTTTTGATCATGGCTCAATGCTACAAATATCACTTAGAACTTAATGCGGGTTAACCCCTTAACCCGAACATATAACAAAAAGCAACTGGCACCTAGCTAGCAGCAGTAGCAGTAATAGTAATAATAGAAGTTCGAACGAACGACCACAGATCTTCCGCGAAGGCGAAGCAGCTCGGGATCCTACTTTGCAGCTTTCGGCTGTGCGGCGCGCGGCTGCTGGCTACTGGCAGAACAAAGAAAGGGGAAGGGGCGTCGGGGGCGCGTCTATTGCTGTGCGTGTCGCTGTGTCGCTGTCGCCTTTCTCCCATCCTTCTATTTGGAATTTGGCTATTTATTACCATTGCCATTGCCGAGGCTTGGTGCGTGTGGGCCACCGTCTTCGGGTTAACCCGACCTAAGACGGTGGCACTAGCTAGCTAGTATTAAAATACGTACGAGTATGCACCTGATATATATTATAGTTCGAAGTTGAACTTAGTTCGTTATCATTTTCCGATTCGTTCGTTTTCGTGTTTTCGTGTTATCGTGTCAGCGTTAGGGCATTCTTATAAGCTCTCAGAGGCTCAGAGGAGCCGCGCTGTCTCGAGCCGAGTTTGGCGCGGCTACAGTGTTGGCTAGGAAGATGTGCTGGCGTCATGTGGTCTTTGAGCGTGTCTCGCGGATTGAGCAGCTCGCGCGTCTGCACCTTGTCTGCTATTTGAGCAGGATATGAGCTCGTGATGATGATAAGTTTACCCCTACGAAACACCTAACACCCCCTCCCACCACAGCAGCAGCCAGACCGCAGCTTGGCCTTTACAAGATATTGTTTCACTTCGAGGCTTTATTGCACAACAATGTTTTTTGCAAACACCCCCTTAATTGTGCGATATATTGCACAATATTACCAGTTATTGCACCCTCCCGCCAAATTTTGAGGTGTTTTTGAGGTGTTTGGAGTTTTTTTTTTTAGGGATCGGGATCGGATTTTGGATGGGTCGAGGAGGTGTCTGAAAAACAAATCGTGCCAGACACGGAAAAGGGGGCATTATTGCACATTATTGTGCGATATCCCCCTCCCAGCCCCCCTTTATTGCCCACAATATTGAGCAATATATTTTCCCCACGACCCCCTTTATTGCAATAAAATATTGGCAATATCTTGTAAGGGCAAACCCGCAGCGGCTCACACCGAAATGCTTGGATGTTCTGTAGCATACTACTATATAGCATGCTACAATGCTATATAGCCTCCATCAGATGCTACAGTCACTATAGCCATGCTATATACTGTTATTTGTACATTTTTAAACCATTTTGACCCTAACATAGAACTCTCCGAGTGGGCCGCGAGCAGCGCCGGCGGCCGGGCGCCATGGCTTCGCGGCAGGGTGGTAGGGTGGTGTGTGATGTGTTACTCCTGTGTTTGATGATATGCTTACTGTTACTGTGTTCTCTATGTTCCTCTGGCCTCTGGCTGCTGTCGGCTGTCGGGGAGGTAGTACTGGCCCCGCCCTGGCCGCGGCCCAAAAGGCTGAAAATCAGGTTTAAATGCCAAAATTTGCCCTAGGATAGTATAGTACTATAGTATAGTAGCTATATAGCATGCTATATAGCATATAGATATAGCATCCTCCAATGCTATACATATACATGCTATATATATGCTACAGAACATCCAAGCCGAAATGGAGACACCCCTGCTGCACCAAAAAGAAGGGTATGGCCCGTAGACGGACCGCCCCAACCGATTTGGCCCATAGTTGGGCCACCCAAGCTCGCCCCCGAAGACCGAAGAGGAGGGCCTGGGCCCGGGGGACGGGGGACAGTCCAAAGGCAAATAAGAATAAGGCACGTGGACGCTGGTTTTAGCCCGTCCACACGGCGTTGAAACAAAGTTTCAAAAATCCGCACAAATCATCGTGCCAGGTGTGGGGTGGCTGCCCGCCGCAGTCCAACAGCATCGCGACGTAAGGCCGGGGGGCCGGTGGATGGCACTACCGGCCGGAGGGGGGTGGCTTGGGGGTGGTTATTTACAACCTTAGTTAGGCGTTTGGCGCCATATGGCCGCCGAATCGCAGCTCGCGGCCTTGCGCGCCGTGACCGCTGCCTGCCAGGTCGCCGTGTGGAGCTTCAGCGACGAGCAGGCCGCCGAGGGCCTGACCTTCGCCGACGATCTGCGCGCGCTCTTCCTGCCGCCTCCAGTCGTGGCCTCCTCGGCCGGGCAGCAACCGCCGACCCTACTGCAGCTGCCGACCGAGCTCCTGTCTATAGTCCTGTCCCACCTGGACACGTACGACCTCGCCCGCCTCGCTGCAACTTGCCGGCCGCTTTGGCGCGACGCGCCCACTCCTCCGCCGCGGCCGATGCCTTTGCTGCGGCCCATGGGGCCGGTGGAAACGGAGCTGCGGCGGCGCGCCACGGCACGCGGCTTGCGCATCGGCCCTTCCCTGCCAAAGGGGGCCCTGTCGTGGGTGCCGTACCTGTTGAAGCGCGTCATTCGCGAGATGAGGCGGGAGGCCCCGCTCTCGGCGGGAGACGGTTTCAGCGTCTTTGTGGATGAGGAGGGCCGCCTGCTCACTTGCGGGAGCGAGAATACCGTGGATGGCGACGAGCTTGTCTTGGGGCACGCCGTGGACCCCGATGCCGACCCCGACGATGACCGCGCCATCGGCCAACCTACGCTGGTGCCGTCGATGCAGGACAGGCGCATCGTGAGCGTCGCCGCCAGTGAGTGGCACTGCCTGGCGCTGAGCTGCGAGGGCGAGGTCTACTCGTGGGGCAAAGGCGTCATCGGCTCGCTCGGCCACGCCGACGGGCGTGCGAGGGCAGTGCCGAGCCGGATCGAGTCGCTGAGCCGTGTGGAGAGCATCGCGGTTGGTTTCTCCACGAGCGCGGCAGTCGATGCAGACGGTAGACTCTTCACGTGGGGTCCGGCAACAGCCCCCACTCCCAGCGGTGAAACGATGCCATGCGGTCTGGGCTACGCTCACGACTCGCAAACTGAGTCTCAGCTGACTCCGAAGTGGGTCGAAGCCCTCTCGGAAGATCGCGTGGTAGGCGTCGCCCTGGGCGACGGCTTTACATTGGCAGTGACCGACGCCGGCGCCGTCTTTTCTTTTGGGTACAGCCAGCTTGGCGTCCTCGGCCACGGGTCGTTGGAGGCCGAGGTGCTACCCCGGCGAATCGAAGCCCTGGCGCTGACGGGGCGCCAGTTCGTCGCCGTGGCCGCAGGCTCATTTCACGCCCTCGCGCTGACCGAGGAAGGCGAGCTCTACGGGTGGGGTTTGGGGGACGCCTACGGCCACGGGCGGGACGAGCTCACTCCGCAGCGGGTGACGGCGTTGATCGGCCTACGTGTCAAGCACGTGCACTCAGGCGACTATAATTCCTGCGCCGTGACGGAGAAGGGAGAGATCTTCACCTGGGGGGGTAGCGCGTTTGGCCAGCTCGGCCACGGTGACGACTCGGCTCAGCGGACGCCAAAGCGAGTGGAGGGGCTGGACGGAGTCAAGGTTGCGGCTGCGGCGGTGTGTTACACTCACACATTAGTGGCCGATGAGGATGGTGTCGTGTGGGCCTTCGGCCTACGCTTGGCTCTCGGCTTCGACGGCGATCCGGACGTGGCGTCCCCGGCTGGTGTATGGAACCCCACTCCGATCCCCACTCTGCGCGTGTGCGCCCGCAAGTCGCCAGACGTGCTGCCGTTCCGTTGATGAAGCGTGGGACGCGGTGGGACGAAACTGTGCGGTTAACCCGTGAATGGCGCATCAGCTCAGCACGTCACGGTCAAGGTCAAGCCCGGGTAGTACTGTACTGCGGTGGGGGACTGGGGGACCACTGATCACTGGCCACTGGACCACGCGGGAAGGCCACGGGCCATTTTTGCACTCTTGCCTTTTTCTTCATCTTACCTCTGGGCTGGGATTTTGACACCTGGAGAGCGGGGGGCATTGCGGTGGGAATAAAGCAGCCAAAACCAATAACTAACTTTCTGTGGGGGTGGGGACCAAATGCGGCAGACAACCACCAACCAACCAACCAAAGACCAAGGACTGGCCCAGGAGGTGACGAATGTAAAAGTGCCGGTATCCGGTATCGTACAGTGTACAGTACACTGTGTCACAGTCTGACTGTGTACCCGTTCCAGTCGTGTGTGTGGTGTTGGAGGCGGGGGCATGTCGCATAGGTAGTCGGTCGTCTAAGCTGGCTACTGCTCAGTACCAGTAGCCTCAGTAGACGGGCGTAGGACGGCAGGTCGGTATATATGCATATCATATTCATATGTGGTCGGTATATGCATATATAATATATAATATTGTGTACAATGCTTGGCAATGCAATCATTCAATGTCAATGCCAATGCTTGTGTGGTAGCAGAGAGAGAGGTTGAGAAGTTGGGCGGGGGCGGGGGGGTAGTCCGAGAGTAGCCGCAGATAGACGACTCTCACATAGCATATGCATATAGGTTATAGTTATAGGTTATATAGTATATAATATATATATATATATAGTATTCGTATATACTAATATTAATATAGGCGGTTACGGCGGTTAGGTTCCGATAGTCGTATCGTATGAGTATGAGTATGTGTGTGTGTGTGGATGTCGTGTATTTCTATAAGCACGCACCTGGATGCTTGGTTGTTCTATAGCATACTATATAGCATGCTACAATGCTATAATAGCCTCCATCAGATGCTACAGTACTATATAGCATAGCTCTACTTTTTTCTAAAATTTGAACCATTTCGAGTTGACGACCCGCTGGTGCTGCTGCTAGCCCACGCCCTGGCCGGGCCCAAATGCTAAAAACTATGTGTTCAAATACCAAAATTTGCATCTAGGACAGAGTGTAATACTATAGTGTAGTATACTATATAGCATGTATAGCATCCCCCAATGCTATAGATGCTATATGCTACAGAACATCCAAGCCTGGATGTATATGTGTATATGTATATTAAAGGAAGCTCCCTTACTTAGTTAGGATCAGGATCCCAAAAAGCCACTCTCGGACCAGTTCCCTTTGCGATGAGCGATGAGGGCGTGTGTGTTTGTGTTTGAGTCGCCCCTTTGTTTATGTAGCTTTACTTCTATTACGATCTCGATATGATGATAATGATGATATGCTATTATGCTATTATACACAACGCAGCAGCTTGGCCTTTACAAGATATTGTTCCATTTCGAGGCTTTATTGCACAATAATATTCTTTGCAAACACCTCCTTTATTGTGCAATATATTGCACAATATTACCACTTATTGCACCCCCCCGCCCAGTTTTGAGGTATTTTTAAGGTGTTTTGAGGTGTTTTTCTGTTTTTTTGGAGTCGAGTTTCGGATGGGTCGAGGTGTTTGAAAAAAAATCCGTTCTCGACACGGAAAAGGGGTATTATTGCACATTAATGTGCAATTCCTCCTTCCCAGCCCCCCTTTATTGCCTACAATATTGCGCAATATATTTTCCCCACGACCCCCTTTATTGCAATAAAATATTGGCAATATCTTGTAAGGGCCAAGCAGCAGCGCAGCATACAGCATAGCAGAGCTAAACCGTCTGTGAATTAGAGTTAGAGGCATTCGCCTGTTAACGAGCCACGCTTCGACGCGAGCCATTTGCTTGTACGGCGGTCTGTGGCCGCTAGAGAGCCGACCTTTGAGTTAGTTGTACGCCACTAGGTACCATTAGAGCTACCCAGTACTCAAACGCCGTCTCGCCGCGCGTCGGGGTCCAGCAGCTGATGGTTTCGTCTTTCTTGGCCTTGGCGCATTTTGCGCCATAACAGCGTGCGGCGCAGCCCAGCTGGGACCGGATAGGAGCGCGGCGTTGCCCCTGAAGAACTCGGCAGTGGCAGCACCACCCAGGACCGTCATCTGGATGAGCTCAGTGCGATGCTCACGGCTATACACCGACCGCAACATGGGTCGCTCTCACACCGTGGCTCGCTAACAGGCACTCAATACGGCCGG
>Ga0209390_10009380_pt1 | contig 11755 bp, 7 predicted proteins | sample BON01_FD_187212 | JGI IMG/M metagenome (GOLD analysis project Ga0209390, IMG submission 187212) | Freshwater microbial communities from Lake Bonney liftoff mats and glacier meltwater in Antarctica - BON-01 (SPAdes) (version 2) | ecosystem: Environmental > Aquatic > Freshwater > Ice > Glacier... | reverse complement strand
CGACGCGGAACAGTTGATGAAAAGCTGTGCGCCCAGTGCAGCGAGTTCATCGATGGGGTTGTCGTGATAGAGCGGCCGGGCGAAAAGCTCATCATCATTCCACATGTCTTCGCAGACGCTGATGCCCAGTTTTACGTCTTGAAATTGTGTGAGATCAATGCGCGGGCCAGGCTCGAAATATCTTCGTTCATCGAAGACGTCGTAGGTAGGCAGCAGGCTCTTGATGTGGCGATGGGCGATGCGTCCGCCGTGACAGAACGCGGCGGCGTTGTAGAGCGATCGGCCTTGCGGAGAATCGGAGGGACATGGGTAGCCGATGATCGCGGCGATCTTCGTGCAGTGAACTGCGAGATCATTCACTGCTTCCACGCACTGCTCAATCATCGCGGGCTTGAGCAGCAAGTCCTTGGGCGGGTAGCCGCAGATGGCAAGTTCCGGGAAGACGACGATGTCTGCTTCACGCGCGACAGCTTCATCGATACAGCGGCGAATGATGGCGCTGTTGCCTGCGATGTCGCCGATGGTGGGATTGATTTGAGCGAGGGCGATTTTCATGGGCTTTGCGGAATGGCCGCGAAAAGGCGCAAAAAGCGCAAAAATGAGAGAAGGCAGTTCAGTCAGTTGGAGTTACTGATTAACCTGAAGCCATTGATTTTTAAGGAAAGCAGGCAAAATGGAAACAAGGAAAAGAAGGCTATTGATCAGTATTTTCCTACCTTCCTACCTTCCTGCTTTCATTATGAAAATTCTTTATTGGGGTGATTCAGATGTCCTCAGCTTTTATTTTGCGCCTTCTGCGCCTTTTTGCGGCCTATTTGCTCGTTGTCTTTTCCGACTTCGCGGCAACGAGCTGCGCCAATCGATCGCGCACGCGCTCGGCGTGGCCTTCGGGAATTACTTCAGGCCAGTGCCAGGCGATCACGCCATTAGGATCGATGAGGAATGTGGTGCGCAGGACGCGCTCGATTTTCTTGTCGCCGATCTTTGTTTCGACGAAGGCCCCGTAGGCTTTCATCGTGTCGTGTTTGGTGTCGCTCAGGAGTGTGAGTTTGAGATCGTATTTGTTGATGAACAGCGCGTGCATCACTGGCGGATCGGGGCTGATGCCGATGACCACTGCGTTGAGATTGTGAAAGCGAGCGAGCAGATCGGTGAACTCGGTGGCCTGGCAGGTGCAGCCTGGCGTGTCATCGGCGGGGTAGAAATAGACCACGGTCCATTTGCCCGCGTAGTCGCTGAGATTGACGGTTTTGTCAGCGGGATCTTGCAGGGCGAAAGGCGTAGCCTTGGAGCCGATGACGGGGGAACGCTTGGAGGCGGCTTCTTCCATCTCGCCGGGATTGGGCGGCGGGACGCGCTTAGCAGGCGGCGCTGTGACCGCGACTGGTGCGGGGGGCACAGGCTTTTTACTTGCGATGGGCGCTGGCGCGGGCTTAGCGGCGGGGGCGCTGTGGCAGCCGCTCAGCAGCGCGAAGCTGAGAGTGGTGAAGATCAGGGCGAAGAGTGCAGGTCGTTTCATGATTGCGAATCCCATCTGCCGGCTTTGAAGTAGTAGCGGGCTTCGAAGATTGTAGGACAATCGATTGGGTGATGGGAGGAGGAGGCGAAGACGCGCAGCGAGGACGCTGCGGCTGTGACGGGCAGCAGCACGCGCGTGGCGCATCAGCGCATCGGGGTGCCTTCGATCGGTTTGCCATCGGTGTCGAGAATGTGCACGTGATGAATGCTCGGGAGCGAAGGGTCATCGAAAGTCCAGACGACCTTTTTGTCGCGGGTGACTTCGATGAGACGCGGGCCGCCTTTGCCGCCGAAGCTGCGCGGCGAGCCGTAGTCGCAGATGATGGTGTTGCCGTTGGGCAAGCGCTGGGCGCCGCAGCAGTCGATGAGTTCGCTGATGCCTTGAACGTCTTTGGGTTCGAGTTGCCAGACGATCTTGCCGGTCTTGTCGAGTTCGACAATGGTCTTGCCGTAGGTGCAGCCGACGAGCGTGTTGCCGTTTTCCAGACGAATCGCGGTGAAGGCCCAGTTGGGGGTGGCCGCTTCCCAGACGATCTCGCCTTTGGCGTTGTACTCGCGCACTGCTTTGTCGAGCAGGTGAGGCACAAGATAATTTCCATTGGGTAACTTTCGGCTCATGCGCTGCTGCATGTGGTGATTGCTCAGTTGCGTCTTGAGTTTCACCTCGGCGACGACTTTATTGTCTTTATCGAGTTCAATAAGGCGCGGATTGTTGCCAGATTCGGTGAGAAGGAAGCCGCCGTCTTCGAGGGGCTCAACGGTATCAACTTCGCTCTGAGTGCCCTTGTAGCGGATGATTTCTTTGCCATCCTCTTTGCCGCCTCGGATGACTTCGACGATGCCGCCGCCGGGCAGGTCGCCGCTCTTGCCGACGGCCAGCAGCACGTTGCCGTTCTTAAGCACCCACCCATCGCGACTGTTGCGCGGCGAGCGCCAGACAATGCGGCCGCCATCTGGCCTTGCCGGTTCGGAGGCGATGCGATTGGTGAAGACGATGTGATCGACGCCGATGTTGCCCCAGCCGGTGGTGACCTGATCGACGATTTGAATGCGAGCGGTCTTGTCCTTGAACGCGGCCAGATCGAAATGATGGATCGCCATCGCGTTGCTGCTTTTTCCGGTGGCGGAAGCAACCGGCTTGCCGTCGATGAGGATGTTGACGCAGGTTCTGTCTTTGTGTGGGCCGCCGCCGATGAGCAGGCGAATGTAGCGATGGGTGATGGTGAATTCTTTGGAGGTCAGCGTGCCGGTGTGGGTATCGCCTTTGACGACCTCTTCGCCGCCGCGGGTGTTGTGCGCGTTGACGACGCGTTTGCCCTGGCCGTTGACGTTGCCTTGGTAGGCGGGGATTTTGGCGATCTCAATTGGGCCATCGCCGAAGCTGGTACCTTCGCTGGTCCAGCCGTCGTATTTCTCTTTTTCGAAATCCTCGAAGAGCAGGTCATCACTGGGCGCGTCGTCCGTTTTCTCTGCGCTCGCTTTGTACTCGATGATGTAGGTTTGCGAACCTGTGGCGAGGAAGGAATGGGTGATCGCCCGCTTCACATCTTCCGCACGACTCTGCGTGACGCCCAAGAGCACGATGGCGATCGCCAAGGTGCCAATGAAGGAAAAGAGGGACGAGAAGGAAAGCGTGTTCGTGTTCATTATGAACAGCATACGCGTAAGGCCTTGCATCTCGCCAAGTGAAGGATTGAGGTTGTCCGTCAATCGACTGCGAAGATTGGTAAGGCAAACTGTCCCATCGCTACGTCTGCGTGGCCACGAGACTGCGTGGCCAGGTAACTGCGTGTCCAGGTAACTGCGTGTCCAGGTAACTGCGTGTCCACGAGACAGCGTGGCTAGGTCACGCACTTATCGCTACACTGATGCCCGCTACTGTTTGCTGACTCCGTGTTTGGACCTCGCAGGCGCATCGGGCTGACCTGCGGGATGAAAAAAAAACTGCCCGATGACAATCGGTGATTCATTCGTTCCCTCGCGCAGCTCTTGCAGTTGCGTGGCCGATTGTGCGTTTTACTTTGCAACACGGAGTTCAATCATGGCTGGTTCTATTTTGCCGCTTCCCGTCATGCTCGATGACGAAGATCGCGCTATCTACGAAAAACTCGAAGTCCCCAAGTCGATCGTCGTGCGCTATGGCTACATGCGACTGATCGCCGAGTTCCCCTACGACGGCGATGCCAAGCCCGGCTGCGGTTCCAAGCTTGTCATCCGTACCGCCCGCGGCATCGAACTGGGCGAGATGCTCACCACCACCTGCCCCAACTCCGGCTGCGGCAAGGCGGTCTCCCGCAAGGACATGCTCGATTACATCGACAACTCCGGCGGCAAAAACTACCCCTTCACCACTCAAGGCAAAATCCTTCGCGTTGCCACCATCGAAGATGTCCTCGAACAGCAACGCTTGGACAGCAACAAAGCTGGCATCATCAAGAGCACCCGCGCCGCCATTCGCGAGATTGATCTGAAGATGAAGCTCGTCGATGTCGAGTTGCTGCTGGGCGGCGAGCGGATGATCTTCCACTACACCAGTGAAGACTGGATCGATTTCCGTGAACTGGTGCGAAGGCTTGCCGCCGATTTTCAGACGCGCATTGAAATGCATCAGGTCAATGCCCGCGATGAAGCTCGCATCGTGGCGGACTATGAAAAGTGTGGTCAGCACTGCTGCTGCAAGCAGTTCCTCAAGGTGCTCAAGCCGGTGTCGATGAAGTCGGCCAAGATCCAAAAAGCCACGCTCGATCCGACCAAGATCAGCGGTCGCTGCGGCAGACTCATGTGCTGCCTTCGCTATGAAGATGAAACTTACGATGACCTTCGCAAACGTCTGCCCAAACGCCAGACGCGATGGATGACCGACGATGGCCCGGGCACCGTCATCGACACGCAGATTCTCACGCAGCTTGCCCTGATCGTGCTCGACAAGGACAACAGCACCGCTGCTTATCCGATTGAGAACATCACAGCTATTTCCAATGAGGAAGATTTGAAATTGATGGAAGAGCGCGAGGCGAGGATGGCACGCGAACAGCGACCGCCACAGCGCGAGGATCGCAGGCCGCCGCGTGAAGCGGGCCAGCGTAATGATGGGCCACGTAATGATGGGCCACGCAATGATGGGCCGCGTAATGAAGGACAGCGTTCGGATCAGCGCGGCGAAGGGCGTGGCGAACAACGTGGTGAGCAACGTGGTGAGCAACGTGGCGAGCAACGTGGCGAGCAACGTGGCGAGCAACGTGGCGAGCAACGTGGCGAGCAACGTGGCGAGCAACGTGGCGAGCAACGTGGCGAGCAAGAAGGCGATCGACCACACCGCGGCGAGCAGCGCAGTGAAGGGCGGCGCGATGATCGGCCGCAGCGACCTCCGCAGCAGCAACAGCCACAACAGAAAAGAGATGAACCGCGCCGGCCACAACCTGGGCAGCCGCTTAGTGAAGAGGAAGTGGAATCACGAGAGGGCGATCAGAGCGCAGAGATCAATGACAAATCAGTGCGCAAGCCCATGAACGATCGCGATGGCGATAATCGCAAAGATGCCGCCGATGATGTAAGCGATGGCCCGATGAGCGAAGGCTCTGGTGATGGCGATGCTTCTGATGGCGTTGACTTGCAAGAGGGCGCATCGGGTGATGCGGGCGACAGCAATCCTTCCGCAGAAGGCGGCGAAGGCGGGCAGCGACGTAAGCGTCGTCGCCGTCGTCGCCGTCGTGGTGGCGGTGGACAAAGCGAGGGCCAGGGCGGAGGCCAGGGTGGTCCTTCCGCAGGGCCGACCGGCGATGGTTCGCCTGGCTGACTCTCGGCTGACGCGTAGGGTGCGGCAAGGCTCGGCGCAGACACACCATGTTGGATCAACATCGATCATGATGTCTCGAAAAACGCAATGACATCGTGATATATCCGCGCTACGCTGGTGTGTCTGCGCCTACGGAAAAAGCCTTGACATACCCAACTTGAACCGCATCTTCCGCTAAATTTCAGGATCGCCCGATGGCTTCGAGTACCACCGAGAATTACCTCAAGCATCTGCTACTCTTGCAACAGCGCCAGGAAGATGGCGCTCCCATTCCCACCGGCAAACTTGCCACCTCGCTCGAAGTCACGCCCGGTACCGCCACCGTCATGGTCAAAGGCATGGCCGAGTCAGGCCTGATGGCTTACGAAGCTCGCACCGGTGTACGACTCACCGAGCAAGGCGAACGGCTGGCGCTCGATGTGCTGCGTCGCCATCGCCTCATCGAGCAGTTCCTCGTGCAGGTACTGGGCCTGGACTGGAGCGAGGTACACGAAGAAGCGGAAATCCTCGAACACGCGGTCTCCGAAAAAGTGCTCCAGCGCATCGATCAGCATCTGGGCCACCCCGCCTTCGACCCGCACGGCGATCCGATTCCCACCGCTGCGGGCATCATCGAATCGCGCAAGCTTCTGCGCCTCGATCATGTCGAGCCTGGGCAAGCCGTCACCATCTGCCAGGTCGAAAATCAAGACCCCGCGTTCCTCCGCTTCGCCGACGCCAAAGGCCTGACACCGGGCACGCCGCTGACTGTCACCGATATCGATCTCATGGCTGATGCCATCACCCTCACGCGTTCCGATCAGTCCGATCTGGTCATCGGCACCACAGCAGCTCGCAAGATCTTTGTCATGATCGATAGCTCTACGTGATGGGGCACGGCTTCGATCTCAACACGGGCGACATGCACGGGTTTGGCGTATTGAGAGCGGTAGCCTTCCATGTCGAACAAAGTCAGCTATCATGCTTTACGATGAATTCATCCGGGGAATCACAAATCGGCTGTCTCGGCAAGCTGCTCAAGCTTCTTGGGATCACGCTTAGGCCATCATCTGAAACTTCAGGCCCGCTTCCCTATCTGCTTCGCGATGACTTTCTTTCGCTCGCCGAGCGTTCTTTCTATGGCGTGCTTGTGCAGACTTTGGGGCCGGACTTTGTGGTCTGTCCGAAAGTCAATGTTGCTGACATTCTCTATGTGTCACGTCCAAGCGAGAATCTGAAATGCCGCAACAAGATCGATCGCAAGCACGTGGACTTTCTCGTTTGTCACGCCGCAACAATGGTGCCTTGCCTGGCGGTGGAACTGGATGATGCAAGTCACGCACAGCCGCGAAGGCGTGCGCGGGATGAGTTCATGAATGAGGCGTTTCGTGCCGCCGGGTTTCCGCTGCTGCATGTGGCGGCAAAGCAAAGCTACAACACGGTTGAGCTCAAGGAAAAAATCACGCAGATGCTCAAGCCTGATTCTGCAGAGGTTGTGCCTTCGCCAGTTGCGCTGAGCGATTCATCGCCGGTATGCCCCAAGTGTTCCATTCCCATGGTGAAGCGAATGGCCAAGCATGGGGAACGAGCCGGGCAACCCTTTTGGGGCTGTGTGAACTATCCCAAGTGCAGGCAGACGGTGGTGGTGTGAGATCGCAAATGCGACCCAGTCCGTGGATGTCGTTCCCACTCACCGAATCAAATCCTTAACCACGTGCCCATGCACATCCGTCAGCCGGCGGTCGATGCCGTTGTGGCGGACGGTCAGGCGTTCGTGGTCGATGCCCAGGAGGTGCATGATGGTGGCGTGGATGTCATAGACCTGCGTCGGGTTCAGGCGGTCTTGCGGTTTGTAGCCCCACTGGTCGGATTGGCCGACGGTGGAGCCGCCTTTGATGCCGCCGCCTGCGAGCCAGTTGGTGAAGACATACGGATTGTGATCGCGGCCGATGCTGCCTTGCGTCGAAGGCATGCGGCCAAACTCAGTGGTCCAGAGGATGATTGTGTCCTCGAGCATGCCGCGCTGTTTGAGGTCTTTGATGAGTGCTGAAGCGCCGACCGCCATGCCCCATGAGAGTGGGCCGTGATCGCGTTTGATGTCTTCGTGGCTGTCCCAGTTGCGGCGGGGGAAGCCGTTGTCGCAGCCTGACCAGACCTGAATAAATCGCACGCCTCGTTCCAGCAGCCGGCGAGCAACCAGACACTTACGGCCAAAGTAATCCGCTTCTTCAATCGGATTGATTTCCTTATCGAAGGAACTCTTGCCGTGGTTCAGGCCATACATCTCAAGGATATATTCAGGCTCCTTGGAGATGTCCAGAGCCTCCGGTGCGGAGAGCTGCATCTGTGCCGCCAGTTCGTAGGAACGGATGCGAGCGTCGAGGCGCGAGTCGCCTTGGCGCGAATCGCTGTGCTGATCGTTGAGTTTTCGCATGAGCTTAAGCGCAGCGCTGCTGCTCTGGTCGGTGATGTAATCGTTCTTGGTCGGGAACAAGTCGGCAATGGGATTTTCAACGCCGGGGCGAATGATCGTGCCTTGATGCTGAGCGGGCAAGAAAGCGGCACCCCAGTTCTTGGGGCCGTTGGAACCGAAGCCGCGATGATCGGGGAGGACGACGAAGGTGGGTAGGTTGTCCTTCATGGAGCCCAGGCCGTAACTGACCCACGCGCCCATGCCGGGGAAACCGGGAAGCTGAAAGCCGGTGGCCTGGAGGTAGGTGGCCTGGCTGTGGACGCCGGTCTTGCCGATCATGTTGTGAACGAAAGCGATGTCATCGACGCAGTCGCCAAGAGGTGCGACGACATCGCTTAGCATCTTGCCGGATTGGCCGTAGGGCTTGAAGTTGAAGGGCGATTTCATCCAGGGGCCAAGGCCGTTCTGGAAGGCTTCAACATGTTCGCCAAAGTCTGACTTTTCGCCGTGGTGTTTGATGAGTGCGGGCTTGTAGTCGAAGGTGTCCAGATGACTGGCTGCGCCTGACATGAAAAGCTGCACGACGCGCTTGGCCTTGGGCGGGTGATGAAGAACCTTGACGACGCCGCCTGATGCAAGTGGCGAAGCGCCCGGCAGCGACGGCGCTGGAGCAGCAGCCATCGCGCCTTCGGTCATGAGCATGTTAGCCAGGGCGATCGCGCCCAGTCCTCCGCCGGAGCGGGAAAGCATTTCGCGTCGTGTGAGCATGGGAAAATCCTTGCGAAGCATTAATCACGAAGCATCAATCGACAAACACAAACTCATTCAGGTTGAATATCACCCGGCAGGCGTTGGCCATGCCAAATTCTTTGGCGTAGGCGAGCATCGCTTCGCGCTCGGCAGCGGTAGGCGCTCGGCCCATCGTTAGCTCGTAGGCGCGCGTGATCTGTACGCTCTCGTCAGGACTGATCGCCTTCAGTCGCTGCGCGAAGTGCTGCGACATGGTGATCATGAACGGGTTGTTCATCATCGCCAGGGCCTGTAGCGCGGTGATTGTTTCGTTGCGTTTATCCACCTGCTGCGAAGGGTCTGCGCAGTCGAGCGTTTCCGCCAGTGGATCAGGGGCCGAGCGAACGATGAAGCGATAGACGGATCTGCGAAATGTTTTCGCATCGCCAGGGTCGTGCAGGTGATATTGATAGTGCGGTGAGTGCTCGGGCTTCTCCAGCACAAACGTCCAGAAGCCCGGGCCGCCCATGGTGGCGTCGAGTTTGCCTGCGATCAGCAGCACGCTGTCGCGAATGGACTCAGCCTCGAGCCGACGCCTGTTGGCACGCCAGTAGTATTCGTTGCTGCCATCGATGCGTGCGTTGGCTTCGCTGTGCGATGATGCCTGGCGATAGACGCTGCTCATCACGATCATCTTGTGCAGCTTCTTAAAGGACTGACCGCCATCGCGAAACGATGTCGCCAGCCAGTCGAGAAGTTCGGGGTGCGTGGGCAACTGTCCCATGCGACCAAAGTCATTGGGTGAATCCACGATACCTCGTCCCATGTGGTAAAGCCAGATGCGATTCACAATCGAGCGCCAGGTCAGCGGGTGATCTTCACGCGTGAGCCACTTCGCCAGTGCTGCGCGGCGCTGGCCTTCGCTGTGATCAGCAGGCAGATTGAATCGGTAATCCGCACCAGGCACAACGTGCAGCGTGCCAGGCTGTACGAGGGCCGCAGGCTGCGTGACTTCGCCACGGGTGAGGACATGAATATCGCGTGGCTTGCCACCCTGAGCGCCGGTGCCACTGAACGCGCCGCCGCCGGTGTACACGGTGCCTGCATAGACGACACCGCGATTGGGCAAGGCTGCAAGCTGAGCGCGCAAGGCTGCAAGCTTAGCATCGGTGGCGATCTGTTCCTCACGCATCGGCTGATCGATCACACTGGCGATGAGCGTGCTCCGTCGCTCCTGCAATATGGCGAGTTCTTTGGAGTCAACGCCTTTGCCTACACCCATGTAGTAGCCATCGGTGAGATTCTTGCGCGTCCAGCGCACAGGCGCTTCAATGGAATCGAGCGAGGTGACAGCCGCGCCGCTGGCTGGGTTGGCGCCTTGGGCGGTGAGCACGCTCAGTTCAGCGAGGGCGAGAATGTAATCATTCTGCCGCAGGGCGAGCTTAGTTGCGGTGACACGAACATACCGCGCTTCCTTGCCACTAATCGCGAACGCCTGCGGCACGATGCCGGGATTCGCATAGTCACTGCCGGTCTGATCCGTGACGAGCGTCACATCCTTGATGAACTGCGGATCGCTGGAAATTTCGATCTTGAAGCGAACGGGAAAACCGAACCCAGCGCCGATGTTGGCGAAGTTGTCGTGGCAGCCGACGATGAAAACGTGTTCGAGCTTGTGCGATTTTCCCAGATCAACCTGCACCCATTTCACCGCATCCTGCTTGGGTGAAATCTGGCTGTGGTAGCCGAACTCAGGTCGCTCGCCGCTGCTGCTTTGCTTGGTCAGTTCGCTCAGTCGCGTGTCGATATTGACTAGTTCTGCGCCAGCCAGCTTCTGCAAGCCTGCCTGCATTTCTGCTTGATGCTTTTCCAGTGAGGCAAGCTCGCGCGCCATCGTCGTTCGCTTCGCTGCGATTTGCGGGCTGACATCGTAAGGACGATCCGCACGATCCAGTGCTGCGAATACCGCTTGGAGCGAGTAGTAATCCTCCATTGCAATCGGATCGAATTTGTGATCGTGACAACGGGCGCAGCCGACGGTCGTGCTGGTGAAGGTTTCGATGGTGTTGCGGACCATGTCATCGCGATCAAGATTGCGGGCGACCTTGCCGTCGATCTTGGATTCATCCACCTCGGCATGGCCGATGAAATCCCAAGGCCCAGCGGCAATGAATCCCAGAGCCGTGATGCCATCGGTGGTGTCAGGATAAATCACATCGCCAGCAAGCTGTTCATGGATGAAGCGCGCGTAAGGTTTGTCTTCATTGAAAGCGCGAATGACATAGTCGCGGTAAGGCCAGGCGTTAGGGCGCAGCTTGTCTTTGTCGTAGCCATGCGTGTCGCCGTAGTGCACGACATCAAGCCAGTGGCGTGCCCATCGCTCGCCGTACTGCGGCGAAGCGAGCAAGCGATCGACCATGGTTTCGTAGGCTTTGTCGCTGCTATCTTTGAGAAACGCTTCGACTTCATCAGGCGAAGGCGGCAGGCCCACGAGGTCGAAATAAAGCCTGCGCTGAATCGTGCGGGCGTCGGCCATCGGCGCAGGTGTGAGTTGCTTCTCGCGTAGCTTCTTGATGATGAACGCATCAATAGGCGTACGCACCCACTTCGCATCTTCCTTCGCATCTTCCTTTGCATCGGTGCCTTCCACCACCGGCGGCTGCACCGTCGCCATCGGCTGAAGCGACCACCAGCCGCTGGTCTTCTTCGTCTTCTCTTTCAGCACAATCCCTTCAGGCCAGATGGCGCCTTTGTCGATCCAGTCGCGAATCGTCTTGACTTCATCTTTCGTCAGCGGATCCGCCTTGGCGGGCATGGCGGGTTTGTCGCCGCTGATCTGTTCCACGAGCAGGCTTTGACTGGCATCGCCTGGCAGGATCACTTCGCCGCTGTCGCCGCCTTTGATCGCCACCTCGTAGGTGTCCAGAGCGAGTTTGCCTTTGAAGGTGGTTTTGTTGTGGCAGCGAATGCAATTGTGTTCGAGGATGGAGATGACTTTGTCGCGAAAAAGCTTTTCGCTTTCCTTCTCTGCTTGCTCATCAGCGCGCAGCAGCGGCGCGAAGGTGAGCAGCACGAGGGTACACAAGAGCGTGCAATGGGTGTAAATTCGGGAGTTCATGCCTTGGGATTCCTTTGTCACGGTCGCGTCGCGGCTGCCGTCGCCTCATCGCAGCAAGTGCTCTTCATAGGAATGTCGCGCTGGCGAAGATGCTGGTATTGCCTTGATGATCGCCTGATCCGTCTTAGTTCGTACGGAGCCGAAGCACCCCATGATTGTAGCTCTGGGCGAGCGTGCTGTTGAGAATAATAAAAAAGGCCCG
>Ga0209390_10009379_pt1 | contig 11757 bp, 10 predicted proteins | sample BON01_FD_187212 | JGI IMG/M metagenome (GOLD analysis project Ga0209390, IMG submission 187212) | Freshwater microbial communities from Lake Bonney liftoff mats and glacier meltwater in Antarctica - BON-01 (SPAdes) (version 2) | ecosystem: Environmental > Aquatic > Freshwater > Ice > Glacier... | reverse complement strand
TCCATCAACCCAACATGTGGCTCCTCCCCAGCTGGGTATATACTTGTACATATTACAATCCATCCCCCTATAATCTCCCCGATGGATGGTATTTTGCTCAGTGCAAGGTGCTGCATTTGAAACCATGGCGCTGCTCTGTCCAACTGCACACATGACACATTGAGTGACTCTACTACTTCCAGCTGGAGAGCCACCAGAATTGTCCGGACAAGATGTGCAAGTTTGGGGTCCCGCGGTTGTTTTGTATGTGCCAGCATCACATTGTTTACACGGACCACCATCAGGACCATACCACCCAGACTGGCACTGACACACGATGCTTCCAGGTTGCGAAACAGCGTTCAATGGACAAGATGTGCAAGTTTGGGGTCCCGCGGTTGTTTTGTATGTGCCAGCATCACATTGTTTACACGGACCACCATCAGGACCATACCACCCGGACTGGCAGTGACACACGACGCTTCCAGGTGGCGAAACAGTGTTCAATGGACAAGATGTGCAACTTTGAGGTCCCGCGGTTGTTTTGTATGTGCCAGCATCACATCGTTTACACGGACCACCATCAGGACCATACCACCCGGGCTGGCACTGACACACGACGCTTCCAGGTGGCGAAACAGTGTTCAATGGACAAGATGTGCAACTTTGAGGCCCTGCGGCTGTTTTGTACTTGCCAGCATCACATTGCTCACATGGACCACCATTATGACCATACAACCCGGCTTTGCACTGACATGCGGCTATGCTGTAGCTTCCAGGTTCGGAAATAGTGTTCTCAGGACAAATTGAACAGACTCTAGCACTTGCGGTATGGATCACAAGCATCATAACGAAAATTGATCGTGACATGTGACCTGTGGTATTGCTGGATCTTGATGTCTGTATTAAGTGGTGTACAACGAAATACACTTATATAATATTGATGTTTGATGTTGAAAAAACATGCGATTGAGATGCACACAAATTTCCACACATACACTCCCATATTTCCCGTTGGAGAACCACCAGCATTACTCGGACAAGGTGTGCTAATTTGGGGCCATTCGACTGTTTCGTACTTGCCAATATCACATTGCCCCATTGTGGTTATGAGTGATGGCTGTCCGAAAGCAATGACATTGCAGCTGATCCACGGCTGGGTTCTACAGTCGTTTGGTTCTTAATGCTACGATTTGTAATCAATTGTGTGCACGAAAATTCGACGCAGCAAGTATTACGGCTGCTTATGAGGCCAATACGCAGTATTTACCATGTATTGAGTTTTTCATCCAATGACGCACACTCGGTAGTCAAAGCATTCATATATAAGCAGGTTGCATTGCTCGAGTATTCCCCTCATTTCATCGATTGCATTCATAATCATAACGTTGGACGCGTTATACGAACAGTCGTTTGTCGCACAAGATGGGTGCACAATCAACCCGTCTTGCGGTACCGGAGTTCAAGGACCATGCATTGCGTAACACTACTACAACTTTGCTTCCGGATGAGATGTCGAAGTGGATGGTAGACTGCATGCGTGCTCAACTGGAAATCGACGAGGCAAAGACTGGTGGCGGAGCAAAGGCTGACGAAGCAGTAGTTGTTGAAACACAACCCGATGCTTTAAAAGTTGTCAAAGCGGAAGCTGCCAAAGGCTCCAAGAAGCGCAAATCGACTGAGACTGATACACTGCACCAATACGACCAGCATGGTGAGCATGACTGCAAATACCGTGTCACAAAGGCGAAACGTCAACGCGTAGAGATGCCGACGATTCCGGAAGAACCCGAAGAATATTAGACACTTTATTGTGCACTTGTGATACGGGAAGGGGTGTCAATGCACATCTCCCCGTCATGAATCAAAAAAGAAATTGGAAACAAAAAAGAGATAGGAAACAAAAAAATGATCAGCAATGATCTCGAGGAGCACAGTAGGCTGTGAAGAATGGGTTCAATTCCCATCTCCTTACGATGCAATTATGTTCATATTCGACATACTGTTGTCGGCCGGCAAACTGTGCTATCATTATGACGTCCACATAAAATCCAAGTAAAATTGACTTATCTGATGCTCTGTTTCCTCAAAATTGCCGGAAATAGAACAAAACAGGATATAAACAGCCCATTCTGACGTTGTATAAAAAAGCAACAAGAAACTGCGCCACATTACCTATATAAACTCCACACCTTGAAATCCTTGAATTCGACACACATGGCAGCTTTACCTGCGACGTTGTTGCTTTCAAACGACAGCAATTCTGCGAACCTCTCCCACGCCGTCGCTGAATGGCGCAAGTGCTGGAATCAGCATCAAAATGACACTTTGAACGCGATTGCAGTACATGAAAAGTTTCACGTGCTGCTGTCGATTACCACACGTATGCACGTTCCTGCAATGCACAAAATCGGCCGCCACAACCTCGAAATCGGTCACCACAAATACCCCGAGTTTCAGGATACGTCCGAGGCATTTGATGTGCCCATCACAGTGTCGGTAAAATTTGAAGCCCTTGTCGACGAAGAGACTTTGGAGATGGATAATGATGAAACAGACGTGTTGCGCGCGACAATGCACACGTCGTGTGTGGCGAGTGTCGTGTATGTACAACAGCAACAGCCCAGGGAGTTCATTAAGTCCAATCAACATCATCGCGCTCGAATGCAAACTCAAGAGTTTGAAGATTTCTTCCACGAGCTGCAGGTCGTCATCGACGAATGTCAGATTGGACACATGTTATTTGTGAATTATCAACCGTCGTCCGACGGAGTGCGTCTTCTCGCGTTATTTTCGATAGTCTTGGCAGTGCTGCAGGATCTACAAAATATTCGCCCGTACCTGATTGATTTCTCGGGAGAGTATATCGACAAGTGTATCAGCGCAGACCCTGCACTGGCCGAGCGCTGTCAGACCGAGGTTCCGTTATTGGTGGAGATTCCCGAAGATCTTCGCCGCCTGACTTCGCATGCCATCAACATGTGTGTGGGATCGGGATTCATCACACATTTTCCCGAGTGGCTTGGTGAATTCACCTCACTTAAAGTACTGCGTTTAGTTGGCTCCAGTCGCGAAAGAGACTATCTGCCGACACGCTTCACACGGTACTCAAACAAAACTCTCCGAAATCTGCCCGATTCGCTGTGGCACATGGAGAGTCTGGAGTGTTTGGAGCTTGCGCTTTTTATGAATCTCACCACACTACCAGATTCCATGGCAGCTATGACGTCCTTGACGAAACTCGCTTTTCGCAACATGTTCCAACACAATGATTATTGCATACCAGGATCCATCGTCACTCTGCCCGCTTTGACACACTTGTCTGTGTCGGAGATATGGAAAGCTGATATTCCTGCCTTTTTGACAGCACCTCGTTCACCCCTGCTACACTTGAGAGAATTCACAATTTTTCAGTGTCAGTTTCTCGATGCACTGCCCGATGATTTCGCAATGTTTCCAGCTCTGGAGCGATTGGACATAGACGACATGGAGGATTTACGTACATTACCACCCAGCGTGTCGTCTTTGAAGTTTCTCAAATTTTTACGCTTGCATAAACTTGGCAAGTTTGGAACAGATCCCGCGAACGATTCGGATGGACACGATGACAGTGACAGTGATGAGATGGAAGATGATGATGAAAATGAACATGGAGTTGATGAAGAGAATGATAGACTACAGCACCCTAAAACACAGTCACAAAAATCGGATCACGCGACAGACAGAGGCGGCCAGTCGGGTAAGACCGCGAGCTGCCAGCAAAATCACGAGTTGATTTTTGGTGGACTTGGCAGTCTCGAGGAATTAGAAATCAACGATATACCGCATATGACGACATTACCCGAAAGTGTTAGCGACTTGATAAATTTGCGTGTTCTTCGTATCTCTTGGGTACCCGTGAGACAACTGAATAGCATTGCCGTGTTATCAAGTGTGACTTCACTTTCTCTACGTAATATGGACAATTTGATTTCTCTGCCGGCGCAAATCAAGGAGATGCGACAATTGACTCAACTGTATCTCGGGGGTCTGGAAATTCTGGCACTTCCCGATGGTCTTTGCGATCTGACAAGTCTGCAGATTCTTCATTTGAAACACACGAAGGAAATAAGCAGTCTTCCTGCCAATTTTACGGCGCTCGTTGGTCTACAAGAGCTTCTCTTACAAAGCTGTACAAGACTCATCAACTTACCACTTGGCCTGAATTGTCTTCCATCCTTGCGAATACTGAGCATCGCATACGCTTCCAGGATGGCGCTGTTGCCCCATTGCCTTGGACAGGCAACACAACTGCAAGAACTACAACTCAGCGGAGATATTCCATGTTTGAGAAATGATACGCTCACACTGCATACCATTGGAGGGTTGACAAATTTGACACGCTTAACGTTGGGACCATGGGAGGGAGCTGATTTTTCAACGTCGTTGCGAAGGCTCGTGAAAATGAAGAAACTCGAATTACACGTGCAGTCGGATGCAACTCAGGAGTTACGCGACCCGATGGTTTTTCACAAGATCGCCTTGGCCATTTCTTGCATGCCAGCGCTCAAAAAGCTGAAGATCACACATGGCACATACGCACCGGCGCAGAGTATTTTGTTCGACCCACAACAACGTAATCTCTCTGTCACACTCTTTTCGCTACGCGCGCATCCTCGTGTTAAACTTCGGTCCTTTGGACTGATGCGCGTTCATGGCGTTGCGCCGTTGCATACAAATCCAACCCTTCATGGTGTTGCGCCGTTCAATATGAATCTAGACCATGCTGGGGTCTCATCCATGCTCATACATTCATACATGGAAGAATGTGATTTTCCACTGCGTTTCGCGAATTTGTCCAACGAAGAGATCTTGGCCGAATGGCGCTTGTCGCTCGAAAAGATCCTTGCGTTCATGCAGGCAAGCCACCTCCGTCTCGGTCGCGACGCCCCTTGCGCAAATTTAGTTTCAGAGATGTTCAAGAAAATTGCAGATTACACCGTGTTTAGGTCTGAGTATGACCACGTGATGCGGGGTATCGCAGACCTCTGAATGAGAATAGTGAGTATAATGCGATCATGAATCTGTTTTCTTCGTAATAAAACATTCAAAACTAAATGTCGAGTACTCTTTTGACACTCCTTCCGCACGTCAAAAAGTGACACTTGTCCACGGGTTTCAATCAAATTAAGACGGTACTCTATTCTGCCACATTTGCTTTTCTATATATAAGTATCGCAATTGAGATTGTACACTACGACGGAAAGACATAAGGCCATCGAAACTAAAACGTGAAACACATGGAAACGTTACACGACATAGGTCTGCAACAAATTCTGACCTATGTGCAGCCAAGAATACACGAAGACATTGTGCATTTAGTGAGTAGACGTTTTCACCGTCTGATGCTACGGAGTGTAGATTTGAACCTGCGTTTCACTGTGAATATGCATCCCGGCATGAATTACATTACTTCGCTCATAACATCCTTGGAGTCAATCCGGAAAATCCACATGTTGAATTTGTCGAGCGAGTTGGCAACAGGACATGAAGCCAATCGTGTTCTTGCGAGATTTGCCTTCCCCATACTCCATCAACCACCACACAACAACAATGAGGTAATATTCATTCCTCTCAAAACTCTCAGTCTCGAACTCTGCAACGCGGGCGAGCTGCCCGTCAACACATGGAACATATCTACGCTACAGAACTTGCGCATTTATAAATGTTTGCGTATTACAGAGATCGCTGCTGCCTTGGACGGACTGCAAAATCTGACATCTCTCCACGTTGACAAGTGTCGTAGGCTTCACGTCATGCCCAACTTACCTCCAAATTTGCAAACATTTACCATCTCATCGTGCCCTTTGGTCGCAATGTTACCGCTCAATTTGGATGCCGTGTCATCACTCAGAACTCTGAAGTTCTCAAAGCTGGCGATTCGTGCACTACCCGATATCCATCTCCTGACACAACTGATTTGCCTGGTTCTCGAGCATTGCGTGGTTCTAACGACGGTGGGTCGCGTTCCCGGATCAATCGAAGAATTGTCCATAGAAAACTGCGTGGTCCTGACAGAAATTGAAGAAAACAACGAATTTCCGAACCTGCGTACTCTGACGCTCGTGTCCCTACCCGGTTTGGAACATTTTGATCAATGGGTTCAGTCGCTGAATCTGCGCGTTTTGAACATAGACAAGTGTCATAAACTGCGTCAGCCCGAAAACCTTCCAACTTCTTTGGAATCTTTACGAGTTCTCGAATCAAGATTTTCTTTTACTGACTGCAACATGCTCTGTGAATTGCGAAGCCTTGAGTTAGTCAAGTTTTTGCACAATCAATGGCCGTGTCCTGACATTTCTCAACTGACAAAGCTGGACTCTTTGATTCTGTCGGGCAACCAATCACTTAATGTTAATCTTCCTACATCGATACAGAAATTAAGCATCTGCTACAAAACACATGATCGTTTTCGTGGATTTCCGGAGAATATACTGCAAATGCGGCAAATCACACACCTCTACTTGAAAAATTACGCTTTGGATGATCAATCGATGACCGTACTGCGAGAAATGGCAACCGCGTGTCGAGCACACAACGGCACTGGATGGGTAGTTTTGAGTCTGTGGAACTGCGGGTTGGTATCCGTCCCAGCATGGATTGGCGAAAACACTGGATTGGAGAAACTAGATCTAACGCACAACAATATCAGAGAATTCCCAGTTGAATTCTCCAACCTCGTACGTTTGCATAGTTTTTCAAGTGGGAATGATATTTACGTGCATCCTCAAAACGGTCGCCATAATCCCGCTAATAGGCGTCCATTTCCTGCTTTCATATATAATCTACCGCGACTACAAACACTGGAGCTGTTCACCTTCTTTGAACACACTAGACGCAACGTCCATCCAGTTGAAATTCATCTGGATCGTCTAACACGTCTTACTCACTTGAATTTGAGCGGCAATGCACTCCGAACGGTATGTAATTCCTCTCCGTATGTTCCCTGCTGATTGTTTGGTGTGTCTTTGTCGTGATAGACATGGTACGATGTCGTTTTCGGTGTGTGTTTCTATGTTTTTGGCTCGTAAGAAGAGTGCTGACACGATGCTTGCATTTTGTGCAGGTTCCTGCCGGTCTGTCCGCTCTGACAAACTTGAAGTTCTTAGATCTCTCCAGCAACGCTTTTGTGAATGTGGACACTGATTTCAGCATCATGACGCGCTTGCAAACGCTCAAAATACGACATTACCTCCGAACGGAACGAATTCGTCAATTTCCCACAACAATGGTGCTATCTGATACGATTGCAAACATGCAGGGTATAACTACACTTGACCTCATGCATAGTGTCATACAAACACTACCCGAAGCACTGGGACAGTTGCACAATCTGACCAAATTAGAGGCAAGTCATTGCGGAATCAGGCAGTTGCCCGCTTCCATCACGCAACTCTCACAACTACAGACTCTGGTCCTGGCGAAAAATTTGCTGCAAGTTCTTCCTGCCGATCTCGGCCGATTGCAGAACTTGACACACATGGACTTGTACGGCAATGCAATAAATGCGCTCCCACGTAGCATTATGGATCTGCCGCAACTCAAATGGTTTTATTACGATATTGCTACCATGGCAACTCTTCCGCCTGGTTTCGACTTGTTTATCTTGTCGGGTTCCACGAGACTGAATAAATGGATGGGCTAGTTTTAAAATCACCAAATTCGAAAAATCGTTCACTGTCCGCCATGGTATATAAAGAGACAATGCGAATCTGATTCGATGAGACATGGCACTTTCCATGGGAGATTCTTTTTCATTGGCAATCACCTACAACGGAGACATCTACAGTTTCGGAGACAACAAGTTTGGACAATTGGGCATCGGTTCTACCATCTCGCAAGGGCAACCTCAATTACTGAGCTGCGAAACCTCTTTTGACGGGCATGATGTCGTAATGGTGTCAGCTGGCGATTGTCACTCGTCTTGTGTCACATCAGACGGTAGTCTGTGGCTGTGGGGATTTAATGTAGAGCCCGCACTTGGACTTGGCGACCTGGTGAATCGACTTGCCCCAGTACGCATACGGCCAACGTACTTTAACAATTCACCGGTATTGATGGTTGCGTGTGGGTGTGCTTTCACCGTGGTATTGACAACATCTGGGAGAGTGTGGACCTGTGGATCGGGTGACCTCGGAATGCTGGGACACGGCGATCAGGAGGACAGAAACACTTTAACGGAAATTACAGCTAGCAGCTTTGGAAACCAGGAAATCGGAATGATTGCCGTGGGTGCACAACACTCCCTTGCGATCACTCGAACACATGGTATTTTGTTTACATGGGGTGCAAATATTGGTGGAGGACTTGGAGTGGGGTCGGATAGTAATTATATTACGATTCCGTGTGCCATTTCGCCGGCAGATTTCGATGGTGCGGGCATCGCGTCAATGAGCGCGTCTTGGCAATACAGCATGGTAGTCACGATGGAAGGTGTCTTGTGGGCGTGCGGAGCAGCAATCCCAGGAACGGGTGCTCCAGATACATGCTCTAAGAAAATGATTCGCATTGGAGGAAATGATGTGTTTGGAGAAGGGGGTGTGCGCATGATTACATGTTCAAGACATTCTGCTATGATCGTCGGATGCGATGGCGCTGTGTACTGTACGCAACGATTACAATTTGCCACATCTGTCGTGGAAAATCAAGCAGTTCCCGACAACGCACTCCGTCCTTGGATGCTTCCTCGTTCTCTCTTCCACAACGAGGATATAATCGTAGCCAGTGCAAGTTGCACGCATTGCGGTGTGGTGACGCGATCTGGTCGTCTTTACACATGGGCATGGGATGCAACCATGAATGCGGAAAATATCATCGCACTGGGCTACACTGTACACACGGGTGGGAATTGGCGACCACGTGCCATCAAAAAGAGTGCTTTCAAAAAAGTCGCCATCGGACGGTGGCATGGAATGGCACAAGACCGTGCCGAAGCATTTGTAATGGGACGATACAGCAAATTTGCCGCATCCGGTGGCGAAACTTCTTACAGCGACGACAAGTTTAGCGACGAAGTGTTACGGGTTATGATGCAAGATCTGTTTCAATTTCGAGTCTCACGAGAGGCATCAACGGGTATGAAGAATTTATTGGGCCACGCACCTCCTTAAAAGGCCAGACAGTTGTGCGAGATCACCATGTCCCTTTGGACGAAACGGATTCACTTCAACGCATTTTACACAAACACTGTCACGACGAATCACTCTGAAAACACATATGATGTGTCTACAATGAACTTTTCATGATAATGATGTAGGGGACCACCACACGATTCGGCCCGAGGACCTGCGTTTCGTTCATAATGCCCCATTTCCCGTCTTGTTTCGAGAAAAGACGGACTTCGACGTTCGGATTATATAAATTTTCCCTAAACAATATTTCTTCGCGCAATGCTGCTGCGTTCACCGACGCGTCGAATAAGTGAAACCATGCCCCTGCTATGGATGTACCGTAGACACGAAAGCGAGGTAGCGAATAGTGTCTACAAGATGTATGTTTTTGTAACTTTACTATAGGCATAGTGTGGCTGTGCGGCTATGAGCGTATTGAATATATATATTTACATGCGAGCGTGCGATGAATAGAGACAAGTACAAAATACCACGTAATAATCCTCATGTTTTACACTGTTTCCACAGTGCCACCAAATCGTCGTCGCACTTTGCCTGTCCGTGTATCTTCGCAACGGCATAGAGCATGCCCTGCGTGCGTAAGTGCATCAGGCTACCCTCTCGCACAAGATTTTGTACATCAGATGTCAATAATGGGTATTGTATTTTCGGGTCATTGGTGGCGACACCCAGACGATTCTTCTGCACAAAACGAAATAGGCTGGCTTTGTCGTCAACGGTGTGTTTATCGCTCAACTCCCACATCTCATTTACGTCACCGTCTGTGTGACGCAAGACGAATTCTCCCGAGTGTCTCAGGACGTCGCGGATATTTTTTCGAAATGGGAGTTGAATAAAAATTTCTGTCAAGGACAATATTCCGAGCTCCGTACACACCTGCTCACTAGTGAATCGATGCTGTGAGTACACGTCGAGTTGACACGAAGTTGATACACCACCAAAAACACGACAGTCCTGGAGAGGAGCGTTCCGAGCACATGCCAAATTCAGCCCGTAGTCGAGATATCGGCGGTACGACAAACGTGGATTGCACGTGCACAAAACGTTGCGCACAGAATGTCCTCGTTTCAGGAAGAGAATTGTCTCTTGAACCAGATCGTTTGCGGTAAGATTCAGTTCTTCGAGAGTGAAGTCGTACGTAAAATTGAACTTGCGCTGACGTTTTTCGTCGTAGAGATACATACAAGGTTGATAGGGGGAGTATACGATTCTGTGGAATAAGTAGTCGGTCGGAAAGCTGGGTGTTTTGCGTTTTGAGCGCACCTCTGTAAGAATCGTACTATTTTCCGTGTGGATGCTGTTGGTCTCATCAAATGCAAAATAACGTCCTAAATCACGAGACATGGCCATGATTTTGGATGCGACGGGCCGAAGACACGTAAATTCATAGTGTGGTGGATAAAATTTTTTTTGACAAGACAGGCACACAATTTTTATACAACACGGATTTTGATTAAACCCCAAAAATGCCATCACTCTCCACTTATCGGTGGAATGCAGTCGACATGCGCAACACAGTCACACCGTGCAATCGAAGTGATGAAAGTGTGACAGAATTCTCGAGTTCGCTGGACATGCCTTCGTGTTGTAGGACGAAATCATCCACCGACCCTTGTCCCAGATTGAACAGTGCCGCGATTTCTTGTTTCAGATCTTGGATACGCGTGTGTCCTTGTTTAAACAAGGTGGCGATCTGAAGAACATTGCATGAATGTGTTTCGTACCGGATGATGAGTTGATGTGTATCGTGTACCTGTACATCGTGCCTCATATTATCAGTATATCGTAACAGACACAGCACCAGCGCGGCGTCGCGTTCGGCTGCAGGAAACGATCGTGGGATTTGTGGAAGTGAGGTCATGTTGTGCCGATGAGATTCTTGAAATCTTATTATGAACTAAAAGCAACGTGAGGAAGGTCTTGAAATAGAAAAAGACGCTCCGGGTAAATGCACACGCGTTACTGTGGCGGTGACATTGTTTCTCGGTATTTTCGTAGTTTCAGTATATATTCTGGTGCAGTGTCTGGCAGTACAAACTCGTACATTGTGTCTAGACTGCCTGTAACCCGAATTTGATGCCCTCGAATATTAACTTGTTTCGTGGCAATAGTACCGAGCCGCGATCCAACTCTTCGCGGTCTGCAGCCGCAAATGCAATTAGTAATTTTGTGACGGTAGATACATTTTCTACGCTGGCCACCCTGTATAGAATTCTACTACCTTGAGCATCCATTTGCTGATAGAATGTCATGACGTTGGCAGCCCATTGCTCTCTCGTGATAGATGCACATCGGACGAGGGATAAATCGACATGTATAGTTCGTACCCCGCTTTGCCACTGCGTTCTGTGTGCATGCGATTATGAGATAATCAGTGTCAGATTTACATGTCGAGTATATGAAAACAAACGTGAACACACAGTTCATCACATTGTACATGTGTTTGTAACGTTTGTACATTCTATCGTGTCAATAAAAGGGAAAAAGAGAGAGAGAGAGACAATGGAATACTGGTATCCACAAGGCAGAACAAGCTATATATTATAAGAATATTTGAGAACGCAGAGCTTCTGAAACGCACCGCTTTTGAACGTCATATCCCATTTCG
>Ga0209390_10009374_pt1 | contig 11759 bp, 8 predicted proteins | sample BON01_FD_187212 | JGI IMG/M metagenome (GOLD analysis project Ga0209390, IMG submission 187212) | Freshwater microbial communities from Lake Bonney liftoff mats and glacier meltwater in Antarctica - BON-01 (SPAdes) (version 2) | ecosystem: Environmental > Aquatic > Freshwater > Ice > Glacier... | reverse complement strand
ACCCAGCGAATCCCGTTGGAATAGAAATCAACTGCTTCGGCCGTACTGGGACTAGTAAGGAACTCCCGTGATCGCGCGACTCGGACTCGGATTTCATCGACGAACTCTGGTGAACCGTAAGTCCCCTGATACCCAGCACCACTCATGTATGTTCGTAGGCCCGTTAAGGCGGGGACCAAATAGCTCAAAGTCTCGTTTGTGACAACAACATCTTGTGATTGTGCATTCAGCGATAGGAACGAAGCCGCGGCAACATCTAGTTCAGACCACGCGGAGCGTTCCCATGGATCGTTATTGGCGATTCGTATTTCGTCGAGAACGTCTTCGGCTGTGGGTACCGAACTGTTGCTTTCCGCCGGATCCTCCCGAATGGAAATGTCTGCAAGTTCGCTCGCGCTGGCCGTAAATCCGTCTCGGGCGCCACCAAAAAGAGCCCCAAGAATTGGAACAGAGCGCGCGACCGAACCCTGCAATACCAAAACTGTTGTAACGATTACGAGCACGGTCTGAAGACCCCTTCGCGAGTGGAAAAGCATGAGGAGGAAACCAAAAATGAGTGCCAATACATAGCCGAGATACGGAGCATAAAACCGACCAAAACCACTTTCCCAAACTTGATCGGTCCAGACATATGACACGGCAATAATCGAAACCGCTGCAGAAATCACGCTGAGCACTATTAGCCGGTTGGAAGCTTCGATTTGTTGCCACCCAATCCACAGACCCACTGCGGAGAACGCCGCAAGCGGTCCTGAAGCAGCAAGTCCAAACCACGTCTCGTTAAGGCCCTGACTGAAGACCCAGAGTGGGATGAGTGACATGAGGACAAAACCAATTGCCAGCCATGGCTCTGGCCGGGATCTCCAACCACGATCGGTGACCAACCAGATAGTGCCTACCCAGCGAGCTGCCATGGCTAACGTCAATCCGACGGTCCCCAAGAAGACGCCGCGAAGAGTTGCACTTGAATCAAGCCCTTGCAATGTTGATGCTCGCGCGTACTGCGAGAAAACCTGCAAATCCCCCGGGCTAGCGCTTCCGGCAATCACAACGAAGTACACGAGCCCACTCACAACTCCTGAACTCAGTAACGCAATCCATACCTTTCGAGTCCAATTCAGTCGCAGCATTGAACCAATCACGGCAAGGACGAAGACTGAACCCAACGCAACCGCACCTGTACTGATTTTGGACCCGGTGAGAACGCCTGACATTACGGCGATGATGACGAGTAAATAATTAGTGTGTTTTTTCTGGTTGAGAAAAAGCAGCAGGGACAACACGAAACTCAGGAGCCAAGCTGCACTCAATGCTTGGGAAGGAGAATCGAAGTTCAAAATAGTTCCGTTGACCGCACCGACGTAGCCGCCAGTAACAACTAATAGAACGGCGATCCAAGGTACGAGTTCAGCCAATTTGACCTTGTTGGTACCAACCATCAAATGCTGCACCAATGCGATCACCAAAGTTACGGCTATGAGGAGGGAGACAACCGGGAGGACTCGCGTCAGTGCAACAAATGGGGCCAACCCCAGTGATTCCGTTAGTTGCCCGGTCCAGGCGTATGCAAACCAGTGGTAGCGGATGTCGGCACCGAGCATGAAAATACTGTCATTGGCGCCAAACCGAGCAACACCGTTGCCTAATCCCTCAAAGAACAGCATGTCCCGGTGATACTGATCCCAGGTCCCCTGCCATTGCAATGGGTAACGCTGCAGGTTAAGAACCAGAACTCCAAGCCCCACAACAAAACCGGAGATCGCAGCGAGTGCACCTCGGAAGCCATGAATATCTCCCTCGACTGCAGCACCACTTCGCAGGAACCTCGCAACCGCGAACACCAGAACCACTACAGAGGGCAGCATTACGGCGAGCAGGGTTGGCAGCACCGGCCGGAAAATGATTCCGCTGAGCATGGATGCAACCGTGCCCAGGGTTAATCCCATGCCGAGCAACTCAACGTGACCTGCCGAGTTGCCTCGAATCAAACGCCACACATAACGACCCGTAGCAGCTTGGATCCCCAAAGCAACAGAGACCAGAACCGCGTCGCGAACGCTCACCCCAAGAGCTACAAAAACTGCGGCGAGCAACACGAAAAGTACCCCCGTGGAAGCAATCCGGATTAAAACGCGCATTGCGACAGAATAGGCGAGACGCCTAATTCATTTTCCTTCGCCGCGTGCGCAATCGCGGATAGCTTTCGCATCGGTCAATCGTTTCGCAATAGGCTCACTAGGTGTCTATGTCCAATCGGCTGCGCTCTGGGGTCAAGTCAACTTTGACGGATCCCAACTTTCGCAGAACGACAACCGCGCGACTGAAATGGTTGGTTCGTGGAAGCGGCAAGTTGCAGGCGTGGAGTTTGGAGTACCGCGCTGGTCTCACCGGCCGCTTTCATGTCAATGCAACCAGGTCGGCGGAGCAACGTGAACAAATAGTTCACTGTCCGAGCACTTGCGGCGCGAACGCGCCGCTAAGCCACCTCTACGAGAGGCGATTCACCTATCGTTTGCGGGACACCGTGGTGAATTCGAATTCGAGCGCGACAATTATGTGGGGGACACCAGAACCACCTTTTTTTATCCGGGAATCAATCAGTTGGCCGTTTGAAAGTATTTTGAGCCATGGGCTTAATGTCCCCGAAACTAAAAGCGCGAGGGCACTTGAATTCGAAAACGCCGACGAACCTGCAATTGTTTTCCCGTCAACCCCGAACTATTACCACTGGCTGATCGAAGAACTCCCACTTATTCTACGAGCCCACCAAGAATTCCCCAATGCCAACTATTTGGTATTCGACGAGCAAATATCTGACAAGCACCAAACTGTTGCGCACTACTTAGGCATCACCCTCCAGGCGGTTCCCCTTACTATTCAACTAGCCGACCAGGTTCTACCTGGTCGGGCAAATGACTCGTGGTTTATTCACCCGCAAGACGCGCAAGCGCTCTTCCATTTGGGGAAAGGGCTCACTAAGTCGGAGCCAAGACACTCTGAGAAAATCTATATTTCCCGTAGGTTTTCCAGCCGTTCACTTGAGAACGAAGAGGATATTGAAGGCGAACTTGCCCAAGATGGCTTCCAAATCGTCCATTTGGAAAACATGCCGTGGCTGAATCAAATCCAGACTTTCCAAAATGCCGAAGTAGTTGTCGCCCCCCATGGTGCTGGCCTCGCGAATCTAGTTTTCACCAAACCCGGGGCGCAACTTGTCGAACTCACGAACGGGTACCACTACAACCGGTGTTTCGAGTGGATCTGCCATGTTCAAGGACACGACTACCGCAAAGTTGATGCAGACGCTCAGCAATTATCGACAACTAAATTAATCCAAGAGATTAGTTCCCAGCTTCACTGAGCCGGAAACCCTCTCCCAATGAGTTCCCTCGCAATTCAATGAAAGCATTGGGAGGGTAGGTGCATAAGGGATAGTTTTCCCAGCATTGATCACTTTGCGTAGGTGATGTCATGATCAATCCCGATTGAGTTCCAAACTCGATTACTGGCACGGCTGGCGCCGGAGCAACGGCGTAAGGGATAGATATAGGTCCAAGCACCCAGTTTCTTTCTTGACTAATCTCTGGGTAATCGACTCGGCTTATCGCCGTAAAAAGTGTCAACGGAATCAGTATTAAACCAATTACGCCAACAACGCTCCACTGGATGGGGACGCCCAGGGCATTTTCCCGAACTCTGGACTTCTTCCATTGCCACAATATCTGGGCAATCGGGATGATAAAGAGCAGGAAAAGCGGACCCCAAATAAAACGATAAGACGGTGGACTCAACAGGAACCAGAAAGCAACTGACGCAACTGACGGGACCCACAAAATACTCAACAGTTTCACATTGACACTAAAGCCGCGCCTTCGAGTAACAAGCCAGAGTAACAAAGCAAATACAAGGCCAAGAATCAGTAGGTATGTCTCCCACATGCTCCACCGATCAGCAAACCACTGCGGAATCCAGCTCCACGAGTGGGCGGTGTCAAAGTGGCTCTCTGCGGCCGGGTCACGGGCATTCGCCAACGTCGCATCACGCAAGGATGTCGGATCAGCAGCCAACCAATCGACGTTGAAGTGGAAGAACGAAAGCGGATACAAAAACCAACCACTCAAAAAATAGTCGCGGACAAGCTGAACTAGTCCGAGGGTCAACGTGAAAGATCCGCTCAGCACTCCTACGCGAATCAGGGCGCCACGAAAGCTTCCTGACTCAAAAATTGTCGAATACTTTCGCCACAATGCCAGGACAACAACGACTAGTGACATCCCTGCAAAGACCAGCATGGTGGGCCGCAATGCGATCAGTAGGGACAGAACAACGATCACGACTGAAAGGTCTGCGGTCCGCAATGTTCGGCCAGTTACAAAGTCTGCGAGGTAGGCCGTTGCAATGAGAGACAACAACATAATTGGGGTGTCCGACGTGGGACTCGTAACCCAGAAATCCGTGATCGCAACCAATGGCAAGAACAGAATCGGGATACCCACGAGAATTACAAAAGTCCCCAGACTCCACTTACGCGTCCCGACGCGAATTACCGCGTCCAACATGACCAGGACCATGACAAGACCGTTAAGCAGTCGGAACCCGATTCCTTGCCAGGGCCCGTTCCCCAAAAAAGCGGCGAGCGGGAACTGACCGTTGTTGTAGCCGAACGCGTTTAAGACATTAGCTAGACCGGGAATCGTCGAGTAATCAGAAAAATACTTGATAACTCCGAGGTGATAAAGACCGGTGTCGTAGTTATTTGCTGGACCCAACGCCCGAAGCGCGATCACGAACGTCACCGCTCCAAAAACCGCCAACAACACCAAAGTCAGTCTGTTCAGTGCAAATCCTGAAGGACCAGCTTGACGCCACAGCACACGCGTAATAACTGCGCTGAAGGAGACGGCGATCAAAACAATGATCAACGGCCAAACACTGGTCAATGGGAAAAACAAACCCAAAATTAAAACCAAGAGAAAAAGAAGTGCAAACCCCCACCACAACGAATGCCGAGGCAATGCACGATTTCGTCCTGAATCAGAATGCAAAATCCGAGTTGGGATTAGTCCAAGGGAGTAAATCACAGCAAGCAGAAACAGCCAAGAGAACACAACCAAAAGAGTTCCAGTCAGTGTCAGCACTGGCATGACTTGGCTGACGCTGTCTTATGCACCGAGAACCCTGTTGTAGGCCGCAATATTAGATCGCGCATAGCCGTGCCACGTAAATTTCTTGGCTTGTTCAAACCCCGACAAGCGGAACTCCATGCGACGCGAGTCACTCGACAGCATTTCCTTTAAGAGTGCCGCCAGTGCCGGGATGTCACCTGGCGGGAAGTAGTGAGCCGCCGAACCACCCACCTCAGGCAAAGATGAAGTGTCAGCCAAGATCAACGGACTACCGCAAGCGAGTGCTTCAACCGCCGGTAACCCGAAGCCTTCATAACGGGAAGGGAAAACAGTGACGAGCGCTTGAGCGTAAGCGGATGCGACGCCGGCTTCTGGGAGCGAGCGTTGCTGGACCCGGCCAGTGATTTTCAATTCAGCACACAATTCACGTTCTAATTTGGACAGTGGACCTCCACCGGCCAGAAAGAGCGTAATGTCGGAGAAGTCTTGGGAGACCGCACCAAATGCACGGAACAGTGTTTCACCGTCCTTATAGGAAGAACGATTTCCAACATGCAAGATATATGGCTCAGGTAGTCCATGCAGTAGTTCAGCTTCCGGAGTGAAGGTTGGCCCAACGCCCGGATAGGCGATTGTGATTGGGCAGTGAATATCCGGGTAGGCCTTGAGCAGGTCATTTCTGGTGGATTCGGAAATGCAGATTACGTGATCGGCCCGGCTGACATATTTGTGTTTTTCTGTAATGAAGTCCATCCGGCGTCGGGTCTTGGGTAGCAGTTCCGGGATCATGTCGTACACCGTCACGACGCGACGTGCTGCCTTATGGTCTTCAAGCCCACGTGGCAGGTAAAACGTGTTGTGAACTAAATCCACATTGTTATTTCTGCGTTTTCGGGCGAATTGCCTCACCAAAGCTGAATACGGGTCGTGCGCGCGCGTGGCCTTTAACGCTTGAGCCAACTCTGGGTCACCTAAGAGGTACTCGTTAACCACAGGCGCGCAGAGCGGTTCTACCTGAACACCCAACGACTGATCCCGAACAAATGCGCTGGCCTTTTCATAAAAGAGGCGAGAAATACCCCCATAGGGCTGGATAGCAAATATTTGCTCGTCGAGGGCTACGTGCACCACCGCAGTCTAGTGATTGACAAACTCAGTCACCTTTTACTTTGGTGCCGACTCTCGATCAATTCGTGCTCAATGAGTTCCGCGACCATTAGCGTTAACTCGTCAACCGGTACCCCGAATAACTCACTCATGTCAAGAATGTCGTGGTTGCCGTCTGCATACGCCAAAATATTGGTCCGAAGCATGACTTCTTGCGGGGTCGTTTTTTTCTGGACCGTGTGATACAAACCGCGCTTACCCAACTGCGGTTCACCAAGTTGAGTGGCTTGCAGCGTTGGGGTCGCTTCCATGTAGTCAATCACTTCACGCACAACGTCGAATCCTCCTTGTAGCCCCGTGGGGGTAACTACGTTGTCAAGGTCGTCCAGACTCGTGTGGTACTCGGGGTAGTCGGCGTAGCGGCTTCGCATCAGGGAAATCATGGGTAGGTCAACACCTGGGGCTCCGTAGTGCCGTTCGTCACTGCCCCGCTCCAAGTAACTGTAAAGCCGCGGGTTGGTGCGGGCTGAAACCACCCGGCGACCGATCCGGTCAATGCGCAAATTGCCAAGCCTTGAAGCGAGAAACGTGTGCGCGCGATCGTCACCTATACAGGTCAAATTAATCGCGGCCACCACGTGCTCATGCAACGCATCCAAGTTTGCGCTCGCATAAGCGATCGCACCAATGGATTCTGGGGTGTAAACGAAACGATATGAATAATGGCGATTGGGGATAGACGCCACGTGCTGCGATAAGGCGGCCGAGACAACAGGACCGGACAATTCGTTGTTCGCAAGGCTCGGGTGACACAGGTAGGTGGAAATGAAAATCTCGTCGGTGCTCTCTCCCGGGATCAGAACTTCTCCGTAGGACATGCTGCCGGGTCGCAAATCGCTGTCAATCACGACGTGATAGTCACCGGGCTGCAATTTTTCGCGCTGTTCGTGCGTTAGACAAAAACCCCACCGGCGGTTGTAATAACTGGTTACGTAGGGGATCGCATTCGGTTGTTCAGGAATCGAATGCAGGTGCTGTTGAAGTTCGTCAAGGGATAAAACCAAATCCACAGGCTCGGAATAACCCATGACGTGAAGATTGGAATCCCGGTAGTCAACAACGCAATTGCCGGCCGAGTCATGAATACTCGCCCCTCGGATCTCCCACTCAAGGGGGACTTCCCAGTCGAAAACTTTCGTTCCGGTGGGTACTTCACTGACCTGAAATCCTGGAAGGTCCTCACCAACAATCGCGAGTGACTCACGCAATCCCGCACCTGTCAAACTGCGATGCAGCGGCCAAAGTCTCCGCGCCAATGCATGCATGTCAGCACCGGTAGTCAACTTCACGGAGCGTCCTCGCGATCACGGACTTCCTTCGACGGGAGCATGTGACGCGCCTGTTTGGACAGCCCTAAAACCATAAGAATCCAACCCATGAACAACCACGGGAAAAGATCTTGGCCAATCCAAATCAAGTCCAGGACCACGTTTTGTTGCACCGGAGTTACGGCAGAAATGTTGAGCGAGTTGATGTCACCCATGATGTACAAACTCGCAAGTAGCAGCCAAAAAAAGAATCCGAGATTCAGGAAAATAGCTACTACGGCCACCGAAGATGCCATGTACTGATTAGCGAATGCCCAAGAAAAAGTGAGAGCCGAAACCGCATATACCAACGCAAGTTCAAATGGTCGAAGTTTGCGGAATAGGTAGCCAGATGCAATAAGCAAAACGATAAAAATAATCTTTGAAAATCCGTTCTCAATTAGCCAAGGTGCGAGCTGGTGTGGGGCAAAGGTCATGAGAATCGGGGAATCATTCATGCCTTTATGGAAGAAGATCTTTTGAATAACGGTGTTCGCGGGATACGCCACAAAAGCGGTCGCGACCGAGAGCAGCATGAGCACACCGGGTCCGATCAAATAGAACAGTCGGCGGCGCCAAGGGCCCGGTCTCATGGCGAGCCACAGAGGAAAAACCAGAAAAACTGGCTTAAACGACAAGGATGCACCCAACAGCAGAACCGCGCCCCAGTCGTAGCGGGTCAACGTCGGGCCTTTGGCCAGTCCAGCGAGCACCATGCCCGAGAGTGCGAGGAAGACCGTTATTCCGTCGGCCTGCTGGTGGTGCCCGGAAATGGCCACCAAGATTGGTGAGAGGCTGAAGAAAGCCGCTGCGAGCGTATAACCGCGCTTATAAAGCAAGTATGCAATCCCGATATCTACAACAATCATGAGAATCGCGATCAGCAGTCGGAAACTTTCCGCACTTGACGTCACTTGATTAAAGAATGCGAGCAGCATTACCCAAGGTGGTGGATAATTGTAACCGAAAATTGTGTAAGGGTCCTGGCCCTGGATTACCGCGTTTGAAGAGTTGACCCACTGATAGAAATCCCAGTTTCCTGGCTTGGTTTGGGCCCAAAGTCGCGCGGCGGCTCCCAAAACAACAGCTATTCCCACGAGCGTGAGTTGACGACCCCGAGTCCACGAACTGACGCGGTTCTGCACACGCACCCACCAAGTGAAAAACAGGATCTCCTCGACAATCCAACTCAGGATCCTTGTATCCCTGTCAACTGACACTTCTGTGGATTCTTGTTGCTTCACCATGTGAGTCTATTCAGCGCTGCCGAAACAACGGAACCCCACGCGGCACGGGCAATGGGAGCAATTCACTCGGATTAGGTAGGCTCCATGATTAGTTAAGTGGTGGCTAATCAGCCCCCACGCCAAACTTCCTTCGATTCAACGTAAAGGACCCGAAAGCGTGTCTAACCCTGATTTATCGGCGAACACAAAGTGAGCACCCAACGATTGGCCTTCGTGGTCACGTCAATCAACTCCTCCAGCCAAGGTCTGACAAAGATTGGGGAGAAAGCCCTGGAATACGGGTACGAAGCGATCATGGTGGGTGACCGGAAAGGTCCCGCGAGTTTTGATACCCCCGGGATCACTTTCTATTCGCTGCAGGACCAGCGTGAAACAAGTTTTAGGACCGCTACGCAAGGCCCGGTCGATACGTACACTCGCAAGTTGACCGGTTACCTGATCGCGATTTCACATGGCGCAGACTTCATCCGTGAAACGGACGACGACAACACGCCTTATGACAATTTTTTCGCACCCGTGCCAGATTCAATTAAAGTTCGGCAATTCACTTCGAATAACCGATGGACAAACATCTGTTCAGCATTCACCGACCGGCACGTCTGGCCTCGAGGCTTCCCACTCAATGAAATTCACAACCCGGCAACCTCAGCATTCGCGTGGACCGAGGGAACAAAGGATCTTTCAATCTCGCATGTGGTCCTGCAGGGTCTCGCGGATGGGGATCCCGACGTTGACGCGGTGTACCGCCTTACTGCCGCTGACTCAAGTGAGATCACTTTCCGGCAAGACGCACCGGCGCAAATTCCTCACACCACCTGGACGCCTTTCAACTCACAAGCGACCACGTGGCCCAAGCGACTATTTCCTCTCCTTTACCTGCCCGCGACTTGCTCTTTCCGTATGACGGATATTTGGCGCTCCTTTGTTGCGCAACGCTTAATGCGCGAACTTGACTCCCATGTGATTTACACCGCGCCCAATGTTCACCAAGATCGTAATGATCACGACCTCATGCGTGACTTCTCAGACGAGATCGAGGGCTATCTCGGTTACAACAAGCTTTTGGACCTCCTCGAATCCACGACACTCGAGCCAGGTGAGGACAAAATCACCCACAATCTTCGATTGATCTATCAGAAGATGGTCGAACACGGTTTCGTCACTGAAACGGAACTCCCTTTGCTGGATGCGTGGCTGGCCGACCTAACGACTCTAGGAATCAATTCATGACCACAGCGCTTTGCCTTCTGGTGTGGAATGAAGCCCACGGGTGTCAAGCGGAACTTCCGAAAATTGACTTCTCGCTTTTTGACCAAGTCTTTGCAATTGACGGTGGCAGCACCGACGGCACGGTCCAGATTCTGCAAGCCGCCGGCATTGACGTGTATGAACAATCCAAATCCAGCTACAACGTTGCCTACGTTGATGCTTTGGCAACTTTCACTACAGACGCGGTTGTGCTCTACCACCCGAAGGGCACGATCGACCCAAGCAGTCTTTCCACCATGGTGGACCTTCTCAACAAAGGTAACGACCTCGTTATCGCTTCGCGTATGATCCCCGGTGCGATTAATGAAGAAGACGATCAGTTAATTCGTCACCGCAAATGGTTTGGTGAAGGTCTCGCTCTTGCCGCTTCTTTGCGTTGGAATGGAAAGAAAATCAAACGAATTTCAGACCCCCTCCACGGATACCGCGGTTGCTCGCGTGCTTTTGCTAACTCATTAGTCCTGCGACAGTACGGCGTGACTGCTGACCTTGAAATGGTTCATCACGCCTATGAATCAAAAGCGACTGTCGCCGAGTTCCCAGTCCAGGAAACCGTCCGCGCCGAAGGCACCACGCACTTCCCCGCTTACAAAACCGGGAAGCAACTCATTAGGTATTTGCTAAAGCCTTAAGCACGCGGTCGACACCTTCGGGCTCGGGGGTGAGAGAAAACGTTGGTGGCATTTCCGAACCCGTGAAAACCTCACCGTAAGAGAGCTCGTCAAGTTTGTGCAGTGTCACGTCAGATACGGCTTTAATCTCTCGAGGTTCAACGCCGGCATTTACCCACACAATCGCTTGAGGGTTATCCACCTTGTCGCGCTTTCCAATTACGCAATAACTCAGTTCCGGGTGAAACTCCATAATGGCGATAATCACTTTGAAGACATTTCCCTGCCAGCGACCGTCGGTGATACCGGCAGCGGCCTTTAATTCCAGCGCTTTATCCCAATTTGGGTATGCGGCTAACTCGTCGTCTGGAATAACGTCATCAACCAAAACAATGGATGAACTCTTGCTGTGGTGGAGTACATTTATCAAGTCTTTGTACGTTTGCTTCCACTCGTGCAACCCATCAAGAAATACTAGATCGAAGACAGCACTTTGCTCGAGACTCTCAAAAAATGTATCCGAGCCTTCCTGGAAAAAAGTAACGCCCTTTGGCAGCTTTGAGGTATCGAATTGAGGGGTCGGATCCACTCCAATTTTTGACTTCACTTGCACCTGCTCAAGTGTGAGCCCTTGTGCAACACCAACCTCTAAATACGAATCACAATTTCGCATGCCGCGTGCAAGTGAATTTAGCCTTCTAGCACTTGGTCCTTCGGATCGAGGATTAGGCCGGCTCGACAGCACCCGGACCGCATTTGGGTCCTTGGGGTTTATTCGAGACAAAACATCTTTGACTTTCGCCACGAAATCAGACACTAATTACTCCCCCTCTTAATCAGACCTTGAAGCTTGACTAAAAATATCGACCAAAGATCCTTGACTGACAAGTATCCCGCCAACCCGACGAACCTACTCGCCTGCGGCGCGTTCGTACCAAAGTTCGAATTCACTACCAACGCCAAGTAGCCACGTGCATAATCCTCCGAAGTGATTCCCCGCAGCAGCATCTCTTCATGTTGACCCCTGTTGTG
>Ga0209390_10009373_pt1 | contig 11759 bp, 11 predicted proteins | sample BON01_FD_187212 | JGI IMG/M metagenome (GOLD analysis project Ga0209390, IMG submission 187212) | Freshwater microbial communities from Lake Bonney liftoff mats and glacier meltwater in Antarctica - BON-01 (SPAdes) (version 2) | ecosystem: Environmental > Aquatic > Freshwater > Ice > Glacier... | reverse complement strand
GCGGAAGCGATGGCCACGCGCGTGCGCGAGCTCGAGGCGTCGCTCGAGCGCTTGCGCGGCACTCGGCAGCAGACTCTGCTCGACACCATCAAGGAGGAGAGGGCGGATTTTGCCGAGCAGACGGCCACGTACCTGGCCAAGATCGCCGTGCTGTCGCAGCGGCGCGAGGCCACCATGCGCGAGGTCTCGGACTTCAACCTCTCCAACCGGCGCGCAGCGCAGGCGACCGAGACGGCGAAGCAGGCGCAGCAGGCGCTCAACGACTACTGCGTGCGCGACCTGGCCTCCGACATAGATCTCGCGCGGCTGGAGATGGTCGAGGCCGAGCTCGTCGCGATGCGCGCGGAGCTGGTCAAGGTCAAGGAGAAGGCGCTGCGGGTGAAGTACGAGGCCGTGGCCCACCCGCCCAAGAAGTACTTCTTCAAGAGCGGCGCCTACACGACCAAGGTGGACCTCACCGCGCTGAAGGCCCGCCGACCTCAACGTCGCACGCCGCGCGGTGCCTAAGCTGTTCAAAGTCTTCGCTGATTTCTACACCTACAACATTACGTTGCCGAGCCGCACCAATAAGATGCGGGTCGCGGACGTCAACGGCGACCGGCGCTACGAGTTGCGGGACGTGCTTTACATCCCGGGCCAAACACACGTGAACGAGCTGACCGAGGTGGCCGGTGTGCTGCACCAAGTGCAGGTAAAACAGGCCGTCCACCGCCCGGTTGAGTTTTATTTTTCTTTTTTGTGCCCCTGGCTGAGCGCCCCCCACCCCACCCCCCCGCCTCGCAGGTCGCTCAGTGGCTACTGGAGGACACGACTGCCAACATGTGTGACATGTGCTACATGGCCGACGGCGCCAACTCGCAGCAGCAGGAGATCCTCGGCCAGCTGCTCTATCGTCGCGACAAGGAGACAGGCCGGCTCGACTCACGCGTCAACTCTATCAGCTCTATCTCCGACAAGACGGTGGTGGAGGGCCAGCGCGTGGCCTACAAGAACGCCATGGCGGCCCTCGCCGAGACGGCCGAGGCGGTGGGCCTAGGTGGGCCTCCTCAACCAGCTGGCTGAGCGGCCGGGCGGCGGGGCCGCCGATGTCGCCGCCGCCCACGCCGCCGCCGTCGCCGCCACCGCCGCCGCCGCCGCCGCCCTCGCTGCCGTCAACGCCGACGTCGCCACCGCCACCGCCGCCGTCGCCGCCACCACCGCCGCCGCCGCCACCGCCGCCGCCGCCGTCTCCACCACCGCCGCCGCCGCCGCAGCCGCCGACAGCGCCTTCAGCAGCAGCGACCTCGCCGCCGCCCTCGCCACCGCCGTCGCCGCCCTCGCCGCCGCCACCGCCGACGCCGTCGCCGCCCGCGCCATCGCCACTGCAGCCGCCGCCCGCTCCGTCGCCACCGCAGCCGCCGCCGCCAACGGCGCCGGCAGCAGCAGCGACCACGCCGCCAACGGCGCCGGCAGCAGCAGTGAGGGCGCCGACGCCGCCGCCTTCTTTGAGCTCCGGCGCCAGCTCAAGGCGCACCTGCGCGACCTCACGCCCGTCTCGAGTATGAACGACCGCGCTCCAAACGGGCGCGCGGCGGCGCGGCTCGTGCGCGGGGTCGGGATGGGCGACGAGATGCCGACGTGCGCCGAGCACGCAGCGGTCAACATCGGCGAGGCGGGAATGAAGGCCGTCGACGCGGCGCTGCGGCTCGCTATGAACATCACGGACGAGTCGGCGGCGCTGGACAAGGAGAAGATCAAAGGGCTCGCCACTGCGATCGGCTGGAACTCCTCGCCGTGCAACGCGCTGAGCTACGCCGTTGCAAAGTACGTGGCGCTCTTCAGCTCCAAGGGCTACGCCATCGGCGAGAACTTCGCGCAGTGGCTCGAGGCCCAGATGGGGCGCGACGAGAAGCTGGAGGGCGACCTGCGCGAGTTTGTCTCGGACCTGCAGGCCATCTGCGGCAGCCGCAACTACGTCTTCTTCCTGAACGCGGCCGTGGTCGAGCGCTTCGCGCAGCTCGACCAGCTCCACGGCTTCCTGATTGAGGAGAAGGGCCTGGCGGCCAAGGCGGGCGGCAAGCCGCGCGGCGCGATCCTCGCGGGCTTCAACTCGGCCCACATCATGGCGGCGGTGCGCACGATGGCCTTCATCTGCGACGCCTGGATGTGGCCGACGTGAAGGCGGACGGCGGCGAGCACATCCTCGACGTGCTCTCCGTCGTGTGGACCGCGTCACTCCGCTGGCTGCGCTCGGCCGCCGACGAGCCGGCGGCGGTGATCGACGGTTCGATGCAGCTGGACGCCCTCCTCGGCGCGGCGGGCCAGCGCACCATGGCGCGAGACTCGGAGGGCACCGCGACGCGCGGCGGCCGTGCGGCCATGGACATGAACCGCATCCGCGCGACCGTCGAGGCCGACCCGGACCAGCAAAAGCTCGTGTGCAAGATGCTGACGGTCGCCCTCAACGCGATGGCCAAAGCGCTCGAGGTCCACGCGCCCGAGTTCATCGGCGACGGCGTGTTCTCGGCGGCCAAGGACACGCCCGAGCTGCGCAAGAAGCTCGAAGGCGTGCCAATGACCAGCACGCCCTGCGAGGCCCTCTTTGCCGCGGTGAAGCGGCGCGCCGTGGTGGAGGGCGTCGCGCGGCACGACTCGGGCATGGGCGTTGTGATGGCCAAGCGCGACCACACTACCACATGGGCGCGGGATGGGCGCGGGGCCTGTCGGAAGAGCGGCGCGAGCAGTACTGGACTACCTCGCGCAAGCGAGCGCGCAAGGGGTCAACCACGATGAAGCAGCAGCGCGCGGCGCAGGGCGAGGCCAGGGCGCCACTGCGCGAGATCAGGCTGGCCAAGAAGCGCTTGGGCCGGGAGAAGAAGATGGCGGAGCTCGCGCGGCTTACGGCGTGGTGCGCGCGACCACGTACTCCGAGCTGAAGCCGATGAACAACCAGAACCTGGCCGACCAGCTCAAATACCTCAAGCTGGTGCTCGTCCGCGACATCAAGGAGGCATCCCTCCCCAACCGCAAGGCGTACGTCATCCTCATTCAGACGCTCCTCTTCACCGAGTTTAGCGTGGGCGCCAACAACCTTGGGGATTGTGACGATGGCTACGGGGGCGACGGCGTGCGCAAGCGCAAGGCGAGCAAGAGGAAAAGTTGATCAAGTACCTCGGGTTCGAGTGGTACGCGAATGAGGAGGTTGAGATCGACCATCTGATCGACCACATGGTCGCCGACGGCGGCATCACGCCCGGCCGCACCGACGTGGCCGCAGGCACCGTGCTTTACCTGGTCCTGTGGAAGGGCTTTCCGCCCGAGATCGCCACCTGGGAGGTAAGCAGCCGCCTGCGCGCTGCCGCCCGCGCCTCTGGCCTCTGGGCATGCCTACTGAGACCCCCCCCTGTATTTCCAGGACGCGTCTGGGCTCCCCGAGCGCTGCATCGACGAGTTCGGCGGCCAGGCGGCGCCCGAGGAGAGCAACGAGGAGGAGAAAGAGGAGGAGGGGGGGGAGGAGGAGGAAGGGGAGGAGGAGGAGGACGAGCCCATGGACGACGCGTGACGCGCTGGCGCGTGTGCATGAGCTGCCGAGCCGCAGTAGCGGCAGACTTCAGAGTAGCAGTATTGAGGGTATTTCTGGAGATAAGAGCCTGCTGTTTTTGGCGGATGTCCTTGTGTGTGCGGTGCGTGCACTGTGTGCGGCTTGCGACGGGGAGAGACGTGCACATCACATTTCAGAGGGGGCATATATGTATTTTCTGAGAAAATACCGCTGGGGGCCCCCCTAGAAATGTACCGGGCAGAAACGCTCGCCTGTATAGCCATAGGGGACCAAAATCGACCGGAGGGGCCCGGTTTTTCTGCCTGCTCCCGTCCCACAGCATCGAAAGGGAGCTTAGTTTGCCCTCAGAACACCCGTAGCAACCACTCACCCAACCCCCCCTGCAGCGTCCGACCGGGCTAAAAGTTTAGCGCCAGCGCAGACTGGGATACAACACGCACTCACGATACAATTGTTCCCTTTAAGGTAGATGATAGAGTATGCCATAGGCAACCCGAGCTCGCTAAGAAACTAGAAACTAGAATACTTTTACACTGGACCCTACCGCGTAGCTAAGTTCTTGGACTCGGGTAAGTATGAGTTATTAGACTTGGAGAACAAGATGGTTAGAAGCAAGGTACACATCTCAAACTTCAAACCATACTACACCGTCACCGATATAGAGAAAGTACAACAGGACGAGTTTCTTATAGATTCCCTACTTTCTAGACCGACGCGGCTTAGGGAAGGGACGAGAGTATAAGGTCAAACGGAGGGGGGACCCCATAAGCCAGGCCACGTGGGAGCCGCTTTGCGAGCTGATGCGTCGCTGTGCCGACCTAGTAGCTAGCTACGACGCTAAGCCAGCTAAAGCCCGTAGACGAAACACCAAGCCAACACTAACATCTCCTTCACCTCTAACCGTAGTCGAGGAACAACTATCTCCTCCTCTCTCGCTCGAGAGCAGGGAAGCGAAACGGTTTTCCCTATGGAAACGTACGCCGATAGATTATAAGGAGACAAGGACTACAGTAAATGCGATTATGTTTCCCATACCTATAAAACAAGTTAACAATAAATATACACACGTACACCGGAGCAAGACCCACTGTCGGCCACATTCGTTCGTGGCGAGTGGTACTACTATGTTACCTCTGACAAAAAGGGACCGCGTTGGCCAGCTCATATATGTTCGGGAACTGAGCTCCAATCGACACCATTGATCAAGGCCAGGCAGGAAGAAATAAAGAAGACAGGTTGTAGCGGTGAAATGCGGTACTTGAACCGTTACGCCAGTTCACTGCAAAGCGCTTATCGGTGAACTGGCGTAGCGGTGTAAGTACCGCAGTTTGGGTTAACCCGACGTCGGCATCAACGGAGGACGTCGCATCGACCACCTGGACCAAAGATGCCGAGCTGACAGCATCAAGCTGCTGTCAGGGCTCGATGTGGCACATCAGAGTGGCTGGCGCGTAGAGTGAGCCGCAGAAAAGCTGCCCAGGCGCCTCCACCGCATTTGCAAGCTTCGGGTCGGCAGCGAGCTTTCTTATAAAACTGCCATTATCTCCGTAGCTGTATCTGATCTTAGAACCACTCTGGTGCGCATGTAGGGTGTGTCGTGGAAGTCACTGGCGTAGCCGTCGCGCGTCTCGGTGCCCTCCGCGCTTGTCTTTTGCAACGGCGCGGATTAACCCTTAACCCTCTGGAGTGAAGAACCAGCGCGTCCATAATGTCTGCGCGGTGCAAGCTCATTATTTACATATACGCAGCATTTCTACCCACTGAGCGAATGACCGGGGTTAGGAATCCAGCTTACTTATAAGTTTGCACACTTAGACGTTACGCTTTTACATAGGAAGGTTCATCATCAGGAACTGCAAAGCAGATCCAACTGAATAACGATTCATCCGATTCTGGCTAAAATCCTCGTTTAAAAAAACATAAATTTTGCCTAAAAAATTAATCTGCCAGAAATTTCGGGTTAACCCGTCAGCCTCGATACCCCGACGCGACGGAACGCTCGCAAGCCTTTTCGAACATGTACGCTCTCTCGTACATGCCGGTCACAGTGGACGGAGAAAGCGACGACAACTGCTTCAGCATGCGAGGAAGCCACAGCCTCACCGCAATGCCGGAAGCAGCCAGGCAATTAATGGGGGCGGTGGCCTCATTCCCGCTGGAGGAGGCGGGCAACGCGAAAGGAGGAGCAGCAGCGGCTGGAACGAAGCTGGCGTGGCACAACATGGCAAAGCTGGTGCTGCCGCACGCCACGATCAGTGGGGAAGCCGCGCAAGCACGGACCATGGAGGTCTACATCAAGGACGAGGCGCTCTCGCGTCTCTGGAGCGCCATCGCGAGCCTCCCCGGAGTCGCCGACGCTGCGGCACCGATGGCGTACGGCTTGTTCCATCGGACGGTGAAGGAGGCCCTCGCCAAAACGCCAGCCGCGACGCTCGCAGCACTGTAGCTGCAGGCAGAAGACCTGGCGCCAGTGCAGAGGGAAAACGCCACGGCGCAAACCAATCCGGATGCGGCCGAGGTGAGGAGGCAGGAGAGGATAACCTACCTCTACCACCACGATGGGGGAACTCAAAGGCATGGACGGAAAGCTAGCGGCCGCCGCGTGGCTCTACAGTGCGTTGGGCAACCGCCACGTGACGCAACACGCGCGCGAGAGCGGCCAGTACAACGTCAACTCTGAGATCATCAGCAATGTGGTGGACAAACACCGCGGCCTGGAGTATCTCAATGAGCTAGATGACGAGGAGAGAGCCGTGGGCGCAGTCGAGTTAGCGCACGCTGCGCTGCCCCCGATCGAGCTGGACAGATTCACAGCAAAGCCCGGAGGCCCCGGTCCGCGTGGAGAGTTACGCACGCGCGCGGGCTGCTGGGGCGCAAAGGAGGGCAAAGGCAAGATGGAGAGGCTCGCCATCGAGCAGGGATTCGCAACAGTGACGTCAAGCTTCTGGACGATTTCCGCCATGGTCGGAGGAAAACCGAGCGGCACCGCGTTGGCAGCAACAGCGGGCGAGGCTTTCGCCGTGACGGATATGGTGGAGCAACGCATCGGCGTGCTCAGCCAGCAGGCGGTGCTTAACCTGGGCAACATGCGCGCGCTGGAGGCGCGCGTAACGCACCTGTGCGGCATGCTTGAGGCCGCGGGTTAACCCGTGCCGGGCGCGACCAACACTCCAGAGTACCGCACCCTGATGACTGCCATCACGCAGCGCTCGGGTCAGGTTAACCCTTAACCCGCGGGTGCCTCTCGTCCACTTTGTCGCCGAGGGCCGCAGAGCATGCAAGGCGGCCTTATCGACCAAGACCTGGAGAACCTGTCCGAGGTCGCGCGCACCACTTGGCAAGCGCTGCTCGGACGCGGGCTCGCGCTGGCGCTCGCCCCCGACGGCGAGACTATCCCAACGCCGCTCCTGGGCCTCGAGATGCCGGAGGCGTACACCACCACTTCGGGGAGCGACTGGGGCAAACTCGACCTTGGATATCTCCTGCGCGCGACATGCGCGGCAGCGCGTGGAGCAATCCTGTCCAAGCCGAAGACAGACGAGAGATATTCAATGCTGCCCGACCTGATGGACGCCGCACGCGTTGTCATTGCGGTGATTGCGCTTTGAGGCTTCCCGGAGACGGACGAGGGCTCGCTGCCGCACACCATCAACAAAGTGATCCACACGTACACCATTTACGGTGGGCATGGAGCGCCGGAGGCCATCAGGGTCAAGATCGCGGAGGAGGGTCGGGCCTACATCATGAAGACGATCAAGCACCTCAGCGAGGCGCGGGGAGCATTCCTCGCCGCGCGCAACCCGACGGCGCGCCCATACGACAGACCCCCCCCGGCCGCGGCGAGGATCAGCTTTGAGCAGCACACCAAGCTTCTGGCCGGCGCGATCGAGTTGCGTAGCTATCTCCAATACGTCGTGACGGCCGGCCCGAGCGCGCAGGGCGCCGCGAGGCAGCCGGCGCAGATGCAGCCGGAGCAAGACGCAAGCGCCAGAGCTGCAGCCAAGACGCCAGTCCATGACATCGTTTACACCGTCGACTACTCGAAGCAGAGCGGCCTCATCAGCATCACGCGAGGAGGCGCGACCCATGGGCCGTACCTCGCCTCGGAGATATTCAAGCGCGCCGCAGCTGGAAGCGGCGCCTGCATCCTAGCGATGGTGGCCGCCAACTGGGGCAAGAGCGCGTTAGAGAAATGCTGCCCGAAGTTCGGGCAGACGGGGCACGACGCGTGCAAATCGCTTAAACACGCGTGGAAGCCTGGAGAAGGACTCAGCACGTGCAGACAGGACCGCAGCGGAGGACGCACGCAAGACGGCGCAGGTCTGCACGAGAGACACGCAGCCAAACGCCAGCGCGGCGAAGATACCAACGCCGCATCCAACAGCCTAGATGAGGAGGAGGAAGGCCGGGTTAACCCTGCGGCGGCGGAATGGAGCATGACGCAGCAGATGACGACGATGATGGCACAACGCCCGCATGCGCCGGCCGCCGAGGCAAAAAAGGACGCGGCGGCGGCCGGGGCAAAAGCCGAGGCAGAAGGACGCATTTTGGCCGGCAGCACTAGGTGGGGAGTCCCACCCGCATAGGTCCGACCAATATGAAACCGAGTCCAACAACGGGGCGCCGAGCGCAGCGCGCAAGAAGAGGCCTCGAGCGGAGCGGCGCGACGAGATGCCCATCGAGAGTACAAGCCCATGCTCTAAGCCCTGCCGGGGATCCGCGGACATGGGAGTGGGAGCAAAGACGCCGGCCAACAAGGGCACGAGCCCACGCGCTGAGCCCTGCCGGGGATCGGCGGACGTGGGATCAAAGACGCCGGCCAACAGGGTGACAGGCGAAAGACCCGTGGAGGGCACGAGCCCACGCACTGAGCCCTGCCGGGGATCCGCGGACGTGGGAGCAAAGACGCCGGCCAACAGGGTGACAGGCGAAAGACCCATTGAGGGCACGAGCCCACGCGCTGAGCCCTGCCAGGGATCGGCGGACGTGGGAGCAAAGACGCTGGTATGCCCCGAGGACGCAGGATGGTTTCCAGGGTAGGCCCAAAGATTTCCGAATGGGAACAAACTCCCGGTACAGGTCCGAAAGAGGGTGTTGGATTTTCCCAGATACCAAAAAAAATCATAAAAACTGACTTCGACTTTTTTTTTGGTTTCTCTCTATGTAATCGCCTAAATAATATTTTTGCACACAATTTCAGAAAAAACTTAATTTTATTAATGTGAATGACTCAGAATGACCCCCGGGGAGCCGGACAACAAGGCCAACACCCAGATGCAAGGGCACGGCAAGCCCGCACACACCTCCACCAAGCCGTGTGCCACCAGAATTACACTCAGCACGACTCTACACGCGCCCCAGCCCCAGACACTAAAATGGCCGCCTGACGGCAGCTGCAGCACTGTTCACAGTGCGGTGTATTAGAAAACGTCAGCACGAACGAGCACACCACTGGTCCCCTGGCCACAACTGGGGCACACGCACGCGGGGTAGACCTCGCACATGGACTAGATGGCGCGGGCCAGCCGCATCCCGGAGTCACACGCGCCGCGCGCAAGCCCAGGCACCTCCGCAAACAGCTCCAATGCGGCCCGCTTGATGGCACCGGAGAGCTGAGCACAAACTGGCGCGGCATCGCGTCGAGCCGGCCCTGCGAAGAGGGCGGTATGCGGTGGGTTTGGGTTAGCAGCAGGTGCGGCCCCAGCACGCGAGGCCGCGCGACCGCGCGTGCTGGTGTTGCTCACCTCCCCGTCGGCAGCTGCGAGGCGTCGAAGCTCGGTTCGGAGGCTCCCAAGCGGGGTGCGGCATCTTCTCCGATTGAGACCGCCACCGACACGTCGTACCTGTGCAGAAACCCCATACAAACCCGGAAACCGGTCATACAAGACACGCGTGCAGCCTCCTGCTCAGCCGCCGTGGCCACTTCCGCACATCATGCGCGGAGCAGGGTCGGGTGGGCGCACGCGCATCTTGACGGTCCGCGCTTCGAGGCCGCCAAAACAAGCACCACCGTGTCACGCCATAGGCAGCTCGCCGGCTGGTCGGGCTGGGGCGCCTACCTGCCAGTGCAGCCTGGGCGCAACAGCTCCAAAGCTACCCGTCGGCTGAAGCCATCGATCGGCGTGAGCTGGAGTTTTTTTTTATAACACGCTAAGTTTATCATCTTACCCTTACAACAGTTTTGTTTTAGCCGCGCGGGGGAGATTACACCTAGGGATTACGTGCCCAGATTTCACAATGGGAAGAATCTAGGCACAGTCTACCTCAGTATACTGGCTACGCTGAGTCCAGAAACATTCAGAGCGCAACGCGCCGAGCTGATCTCACCCCTCAACCCCATGTGTCCTCGGGGCATAGCTGGCCAACAGGGTGACAGGCGAAAGACCCATCAAGGGCACGAGCCAACGCGCGGAGCCCTGCCGGGGATCAGCGGACGTGGGAGCAAAGACGCCGGCCTACAGGGTGACAGGCGAAAGACCCATCGAGGGCACGAGCCCACGCGCTGAGCCCTGCCGGGGATCGGCGGACGTGGGAGCAAAGACGCCGGCCAGCAGGGTGACAGACAAAAGACTGATCGAGGGCACAAGCCCACGCGCTGAGCCCTGCTGGGGATCGGCGGACGTGGGAGCAAAGACGCCGGCCAACAGGGTGACAGGCGAAAGACCCGTCGAGGGCACGAGCCCACGCGCTGAGCCCTGCCGGGGATCGGCGGACAGGGGAGCAAAGACGCCGGCCAACAGGGTGACAGGCGAAAGACCCATCGAGGGCACGAGCCCACGCGCTGAGCCCTGCTGGCTGCTGGGGATCGGCGGACGTGGGAGCAAAGACGCCGGCCAACAGGGTGACAGGCGAAAGACCCATCGAGGGCATGAGCCCACGCGCTGAACCCTTCCGGGGATCGGCGGACGTGGGAGCAAAGACGCCGGCCAACAGGGTGACAGGCAACAGACCCATCGAGGGCACGAGCCCACGCGCTGAGCCCTGCCGGGGATCGGCGGACGTGGGAGCAAAGACGCCGGCCAACAGGGTGACAGGCGAAAGACCCATCGAGGGCACGAGCCCACGCGCGGAGCCCTGCCGGGGACTGGTGGACGTGGGAGCAAAGACGCCGGCCAACAGGGTGACAGGCGAAAGACCCATCGAGGGCACGAGCCCACGCGCTGAGCCCTGCCGGGGATCGGCGGACGTGGGAGCAAAAGGGGGTTAACCCACGCTGGACACATCCAACCTCCTCGGAGATGCTATTCTGGTCGTCTCGGTGCAACAGCGCGCAGACGGCCAGCTGCGCTTCCTGCTACCGGCCGGCGGCGAGCATGAGATGTTGGGCGTCCTTGACGACCAGGCCGCAGGGCGCACGTCAGCTGCGCGCAAGCACAGCACAAAGGCGGCGGAGACGCTGCTCGACTCATATTCGGAGGCACCGTGAGCCCCGACGACGACAGAGGAGTGCGCAGCGCACCGGCCATTTACTGCCGAGCGGAGGAGTCGAAACGGCCGTCATCGCGGCATGGGTGCCTACAAACCGAACAGACGCGCGAGGCATCAACAACGCAGGGCGCATGTGACACGCGCGCGCGAACATCCGCAGTGACTGGCTGGCGCGCATCATTGGCATCATCAAATGGACAGCCGACGGGTGAAGCGTTCCGCAGGTCGCCGCCCCAGCCCCAGATGCAGAGGCGCGGCTAGGCGCCATCCACGCTGCACCCACGCACCGCAACAGCCTAGCCGAGTCGAGGCCGCTGGACTCGGCACGCGCAGAGAAGCAGCTCCGGCGCGACCTCGGGCAGCTCAGCGGTATGCTCGAGGCAGCCGCAGAGGCAGAGCCACGCATCGCCGCAAAAGTGCGGCAATGGCGCGACAAGATCGACGAGGCGCACTCCGTCAAGCCGCCGGACGCGGTGGCCAGACTCGCGAGGCGCCCACGCCGCGGGCAGTTTGACAGCCACAAACTCTGTAGACAGGCTGAACCAGACCCATGCTGCCACACACAACATCTGCGGTCTCTGCGTTCCCAGAAGACAATGTCCTGTCGTCCTTCTCAGTTTGCGTCTAAAACGGGAGACGAAACACCAGGACTTTTCCTGTGTTCTAACGTTCCCCCATCACCGAACAGGCGAAATCCAATTACGTACCCGATGTACATGTACCTCGTCTCGAAAGAGACGGCCATGCACTCATGCATCCCATTAGAAGGAAACAGAGTAGGGCCGATTCG
>Ga0209390_10009365_pt1 | contig 11767 bp, 11 predicted proteins | sample BON01_FD_187212 | JGI IMG/M metagenome (GOLD analysis project Ga0209390, IMG submission 187212) | Freshwater microbial communities from Lake Bonney liftoff mats and glacier meltwater in Antarctica - BON-01 (SPAdes) (version 2) | ecosystem: Environmental > Aquatic > Freshwater > Ice > Glacier... | reverse complement strand
CCGGAGGGGGATACCCTTCGTGGCCAGCACCCCAATCGCCTGTCCACGAGAAACGACGGATAAGCGCAGAACAACCACAACCAACAGCAGCTCATCGCACCATCACGACAGCGCGCCGTCCAGACCCCATTCGCTCATCTGCACTGGTGCGGAGCCAATCCACCCAGTTCACGCAAGCTCCCAGCTTTGCCGCGCGGCCGTGGCCCCCCGAAACGAGGTCACTTTTCTGCCATTTTGGCGGGTATGGATATAGCAGATCTGAAATTTCCCACCCCAGATCACAAAACTGAATCCCAAATCCCACAAAAAAATTGATCACAACCAAATTTGGACCCAACTTCTCCATCTACACATCCCCGAACTGGCCAATCTTGCTCGGACCACCCCACTGAATTTCTCCCAACGAATTGACACTGACTTCTTTAAACGACACGTAGACGACTACAAAGTACGGATCAAGACGCAGATTCAAGGGGACTTGGTCGAAAACCCGACGGGCCAGGCACTAGCGGACCTTACTAAGTTCACAAAGAAAAAGAGATCCTGGCAAAAGAGGTCAGATGGCTACAGGATAAAGCTTGGAAAGTGCGTAGACGAGCAGGGGAAAGGAAAGAACACAGGAATAAAACACAGAACACCCTGCGGCAGAGGATCTCCTTACTCAAAACAGCGCTAACGGAGACTGCGCTGCTACAACCCAAGGATAAGATTAAAGGTGCTACTCAGAGGCCATGCAAGGCTTGGTATTTTTCCACCTCAGACCCACCTTCCAGAAATTGGTTAGACAACACGACAGATAAAAGGCCCTTCTCACAGATGAAATAAGCAAATCTGAGAAACTCATGGACAAGGAGAATCTGAAGCAAAACAGATGTGACCATAGAAGAGACATTGGAAGGAAAAACGAGATCTCCAAACATGGCATAAAAGGGATAAAAAAAATAACGTGGAAATACAACACGAGCAAACCACTGACTGTAGTCAAAATCAGCTGCCCGTGCGGTCGGAAAGAAGACGTCTGAGTCTCCTCCCTGATTGAGCAGGAAAGGGAGGAATGGACATCGTCATGGATCAAAGAGTGTACGAAGAATCTCAGGCTTCAAACCCACTCGTTGAAGCTGTCCCAACAAGGGATGGAAATCGATCAGATTGGAGGCCCTGGCAGACATGCTCCCCCTCATTCAACGACCCAAAACTCCCCACAGGACCTCGGGACAAGATCTCTCACCTACGACATCGGATGGAGGAAGGAGGAAATTTGCTTGCAGGAATCGAAACCTTCTTCCAAAAGAACACCTACCACCCATTTGCCATCTGTGGATATTCGGAATGTGGCAAGACGGGCCCTACACCCATGTCCTACATAACCGACAACACCACGTCTGAGCAACCCCTCCCTACTCGAAGTATAGAGCACTTCTGCGAAGGGGAAACCTGCTTTAGGACAGATCTGACGAACTTTCGCAGTACCAGACCTCTTACAAGGGATGAAACTTTTCTAGACAAAGCCGGAATATTCGACTTTTGGACCATAGCGAGCGGGGAGACAATCCGAGAACCAGTAACCACCCTTAGAGAATTCTCACAATTTATACTAAGAATGCCATCTCATAAAGCCCCAGATTTCTCGGCAGGACCAGCGGATCTCTTCAAACAAGCCCCGGCCCCATTCCAAAGGTGTTTCCATCTCTTAGTAAGCGAGATACTGGTAGGGGAATATGATTGCGACAAAGACCTGTTGATGGTGAAAGTAATCCTCATCCACAAGGATAAAGACATTGCTATATTGGACCACTATAGACCCATAGCACTCCTGAACACCATATACCACTTAATTATGATTATAATCACGAGCTGACTAAGACATCTTTCCGAGTCAGAAAATCATGCGGTAATGGAAGGCTCCCAATATGGCTTTCGAGCACACCACGGAGTACAAATGGTGGTACAAAGGGCTCACTGGGTACAACAGCAGGCAATGAAAGAGAGGGCACTTTGATCCGAATTGATTTAGACTTTACGAATGCCTTCAACTCAGCAGGACACTCCTGCCTCTGGGCAATCCTCAGGGGTCTGGGGGTCCCAGCAAACACTTCCTCGAAGATCTATACAGCAAATCGTGGATGAAAATACAAATAAGCGCGGGATGTTCAGTCCCCATGCAACTCGACACGGGGACTGTACACGAATCCGTCCTTTTCCCCCTCCTTTTCGACCTATTTCTCAACGCCCTTCTACGATTGCTGGACGCTACCGGAATAACACATGGCATCAAAAGGACCCCCCAATGGAACCATGCTGCCTTTGCTGACAACCTGTCCATATACGTGTGCACAGTCAGAGATGTCAACAGCTGCTCGACGTAATCCACGAGTCTGAGTTCTGGAGCGGACTCTGTATTTCATTTCCGAAATCTTCAGCCACTGGAGCCATGTATGGTACGGGGTCAGCAAGAAGGCAAGAACGGGCTAAACCGGACGCGGCCAAGAGGAAAAGAGATGCAGGCCCAGACATCTTAAATCCCCAAATCCAGGATCTCAGAGCCATGCACGAGGTCTTAGATGCTGACAACACCGCACAACTTAACACAAAAGGGCAAGAAGCCTGGCGTATCAACCTAGCAGCCATGAGTAGACAATGTCCTATCTGTAATAAAAAGAAAGGAAACTGCCACTTCCCAACACAACTCCACCTCAATCCACGTTGTCTTCAATGTCAACCGTGACACGTAGAAACCTTCGGGAATCAAATACAAGGACACTGACCTGAAAGTAATCCATGGCCAGTCATGAATCCGATTCCTGGGCATACGATATGACATGTTCCTCGATAGCACCACCCAAAGGCGATATGTAATGGATGGAATCACAGAATTGGCATGTTTCCTGTGTAAAAACAGGGACCTTTCAATCGAAAACAGCCTGAGACTAATCGAGTGCACTTTGGCCCCCCTCCTGGCCTTCTCAGGACCGGTAATAAATTGGCTCGAGAAAGAATTCAAACAACTCCCGGCAGCCTTTGTAAGATGCAACAAGGAAGCTTGGCAAATGTCACCTAACACATCCACGACGCTTTTCACTTTGCCCAAAGACCAAGGAAGCTTACAGATAAAAATGCCAAGGACTATCATTTGCCCAGCTGTGTGGGGTCACCTCACCTATTGTTGCCAATTCGATGACGGAACACAACAACTCGCAGAAATCACATATAAGGATGGTCTAAAAAAGTACGGATGCATTGACATGGAGGATCTCCAATTTGAAGCGGAACTCCTAACATGGGACCAAGCGAGTCAGAATTCCTTTGTATTTGCATGCCACTTGACGAGCACAGTAGGCATTAGAGTAAGTTGGGATCCATTCAATCCCGACTGGATAGTCTCAGCAGCAAATATCAATCTAGCACAGGCAATGATAACCACCAAACATCTGGTCCACGTACAATACAAAAAGGAGTGGAAATGGGCACAAACTATGAAGGTGACAGCAGAAGGAAAATCAGTCACGATGCGGCTCGAGGGAGGGGACACGTTCATGATGAAAATGGAAGGTCAGGATACAACTACAGGATATCCTACCCTGAGAGAGGCCATTTAACAAACCTTCCCTACCCTAGTCTGATTATCACAACTGACAGAACCTGACCGTATATACAGCATAGAAAATAGGGAAAAGGGCAAAAAAAGGATAGGATGGGCCCAAGCGGTATACCCCCTTCGAGCTTGACTACAGGAGTTACAAGAGACGAACCTTCACCCACAGAGATGGGACGAAACCCTCGAAGACAAATTGACAGATCTCAGAAACGGCGAGCAGGCCTTTATGGCTATCTGACCCAAAATAATCAGAGCGGGGTACACAACACTGGATTCAATTCCTCGCATCCAGACAGGGAGAGGTACCAGGTTCTTTTGCCCCTCCTTAAAAGGGGCAGATAGCAAACCCCAAGAAAGTGGAACAAGGTGGATCCAGATGCTACACAAATTCCCGGCTCACCTGCACGCACTAGACATAAAAGACACCCATACCCAGAGAGACCCAGGAACATAAAAAGCTGGGTGGACTGAAAACATCAAAACTAGCTGATAAATACATTGCAAAACGGAACAAAATACGCAACCAATGTACCCTCCTGAGAAGTCAGGGTGAAGAAGGAGTGCTGCTCCACCTTGACAAAGAAGAAGAGATAATAAGAGTATGCGTCAAACTTTTACTAACATGGAAGACACATGGATCCCCCCTGGGAGACCACAAGGCAAAGGAAACAATGTATGGAACAATTTCCAAGACGGCAGACGAACTAGAACAATGGAGAGACAATTTGAGCACGGACAACACCTTGACCTCTTTAACCCTAATAGAGACATCCCTGGAGGAGATCAGGGCAATGGATTCCGCCATACTGGTTGAGGAGGAGGAGACCATCACTGAATTTCCCTCCATACTGAAATTACTCATTAAAAAGACAAAAATATTCGGAAATAACCCCCAGATCCGGCAGTGGTGGTACGAGGTGATGTCAACACGACCACCCCCCCTACCAAAAAACGAGGAGGAATATAGGGAGGAAATACTCGACCGCATAGAGGAGGGCTGGCAAGAAGAGGTATGGGCGATCAACATGCCACAGATAGCCAATGAAATACTACACCAAAATCTACTTACAACAAGAACTCCACCAGCGACTCGAACATCCCATGAAACAGATGGTATACAATGGATACGTATGGAAGAGTCAGGCACAACTCTCACGAACAGATGCCGCGCCGTATGAGAACTGAAAGAGAAGAAACATAAGACGCAGGAAGGCACTAGAGACAGACACACCAATAGCGAACAACTTGAATTCGAGTGCTAACTCAAAACACCAACACGGAGCTATATCTACGAACTCCTTAACCTCGGGGTGTTGTCCTCACACAACCTCTTCCAATCCCTGATAACCAATCAGGATCTGCTACGACTTCACAAAGACATGTGGCCAGACCATAAAACCCTAAGGAAAGGGTGGTGGTGTAGAGCATTTGCCACAGTGATAAACAGACAATGCCTGACATGTATCAGATTGTGGACCACAGTACAATTTCCCCCCTCTCTGCCACAGTGCTTGGCTTGTTCACAGAAGGGGGCGAAAACCATCACAATTCAAACCTCAGGTAAATGAGGTGGGCCTCATCTTCCGGTCGGCTCTCCCTGAAGACCTAGAATGGGATAACAGGGCAGAGGACATAGCACTATCATTGGACGCTATTAAACGGTGTCTAACATATATGCTGGTGGCCCTAGATAGAGATACTCCCCAAACGAAGGGAGAAATGTTACACCCTCTCATCTGCACGGCACAAGAATTAATGATGGCACAAGAACATCCATGGCTCTGGTTCACGCTCCCAGAACTGGGATTTTCAATACTCATGGATGAATATTGCAGGGCAATACACCCAGAGATTGAAGAATATATGCGAAGATATGTCATGAACGACCAGGACTGGGAAAAGGTTCATGACGAGGACTGTTGGGGTGCAAATTATACAGAACCCACGACACAGATCAAGGAGAAGATTGAATCAATCCTCCACACATGGGGGGTGGAACACCCCGGGGAGGAACAGGATGATATGAGAAAACAGAACCCAGAGAGAGAAAGGTTTTCAGTGCCACATGCGTCCAAAGACCCTGCGATCCTAAAAGATAGAAACCTGGAGAATGAGGACATCTTCGAAATGATTAGCAACTCCCCAGAAGTGGGTGCAGTTCGGATTTTTGAAGCCGGAATCCTGGGATTCAACTGCAGGCCTCACACAAGCAGTTACTACACAAGGTATAGCCACGATCCGGCTACCATCAGGACCCATGAGTATGGACAGAGCACAATGGCATCTTCTTAAACACACCTTGATGAACTCTGAACCCAGTACATTTGAAGCCAGCATACAGAACGAACTGTCACTGCAACTAAGGCTTGGTAAAGATAAGAAACATAGACCTGGAAATTGTTACCGTGACGGATATTAAAAGGAGTTTTCCAAACCACCAAATATCAAGGGGACACAGACCTCACCATACCACCCTTCCTCAAAAACGCTGGGAGAGACAAGGAAAGAATCTGGGGAGAAGAAATCGCGACTCCACAACCTACGGTCAATAACTGGTCAGGTCTCAATGACAAGGAAAAACGAGACCTGATCCAGGCCCTCACGGCAACAGACAACTGGATCCTTCTCACCCACCCGTTAGGGACGAACAACAAAACCCAGCCCTCCTTCAGAGAGGCGCAGATGGTAGCCAGGGCCAACAGCAAATACAGGAGGCATAAGGGTTGGTGGTGAGAAGGGAAAGATGAATTGGCCACACACTCTATCACAACAGAAGTATGGATCAGTACCAGAAGCAAGATACCAGAGAGTACTCGGACGGCCATACAGGAAGCCCTGGAAGCAGACAACACGAAAGACACTCCCTCATTCGGATTGGAAGACCTCGAGGTAATACACAGAGCCGGCACGGAAGCGGGCCTCCTAGGAATCTATAACTTCCCAGGGGCAGTCTACGCTACAGATGGATCCAATGACAAGGGGGTCATGGGGGCGGGCTACTACAGATTAGACGATAACAGGGGAGGATGCTGCCAGCTGGGTAGAGGGGAGGAAGGCAACTCTTCCAACAGACCTGAACTAGGAGCGGCATGCCTAGCACTGGAAGATGCAAAGAATAAACAGGATGAAAACCCAATAATCCTCTTATCAGACTCAGCATCCTCCCAGAAATGGATAGGGTCCGGGAGGGCAATCCCCCTCTATGTGGGGAAACCCAGATGCAGACATCATGAGAGACATAGTACAGGTCTTGCGAGAACGAATTGAACAAGGTACAGCTCTTGCGAGAACAGATTGAACAAGGCCTTCTCACCATCTTCATCAAGATAAAAGCACACTGGGGAGACCCCTTAAACGAACTAGAAGACAGATGGGCTGATGAAGGGAGACAGAGTGAGAACATTCGCTGGTCCCTTCCTACAAACAGACCCATCTTCCCCTGGACTGACAACGGCATAACGCACCCATAACCCTATGAACCCAACGGTCAAAAAAAGAATCGACCTCCAGGTATCATGAAAACAACTCAAGATCCACATGGGGTCAACAGCAAATTTCCTGACGAGAGAGGACAACTCCAGAGACCTTTTAGGCATATTTCACAAGGATAGAAGCGTATGGATACGGGCAAGACGGAGGGTCTTACAATGCCTCTCATACTAATTCGCCTGAACGCTCCAACTTAAACAGTGGGTCATACTCAATGATGTCAAGTGTAGATTATGCGAAAAATATTAAATGGACAAAAATATCCGAGAACCTCCAGACTCGGTCGAAAGTGTGGGACACATACAATGCTATTGCCCAGTCCTACAGCCCCCACGAATAGCCATCCACCATGGCATATGGAGGGAGCTGATGTTCTCGATACGAAAATCCTCTACTGAACTAAATGACGTTTCGGAACCCCGTTGGCATTTCCCTTCCGCCTTAAGCCCAGAAGCACATGCAGAATGGGGCCTATATAGGATTCTGGAACACATGGGACTACATGAGATTCTCCCACCAGGAGCGGGACAGAACAGAGTCAAACTTCGAAAAGATGTCGAAGAATACCACATGACCTATGGCATCGACTTCGACGAAACAGACATAAACACCTTCATCGCCAGGAGGCCGGATGGCCTAGCCTTTGATAAGGAGAAAAAATTGAGTGTGTTCCTTGAATACACCAGAGCAATGGACACATAATGAAAATTGAGCAGAGAAGAAGGAACAGGAAAAAAATGACAGATATAGCTCCCATCTAGGTTTCATTAACCATCTCAGTAACCGAGAGAAGAGCGGCTGGAAAACCTCTCAAACAAACTTTGCAACGGGAGTACGAGGCTCCCTCCATACAAACCAGTTCCAGTCACTCGGGGTAAAAAACAAGAACACGCGAGAAGCCATACGCAAGATAACGGTCCAAAGAACCCTCTCTATGTCGGACATAATCCTCAAGTTCTTTTTAGTCGCACTAAACCCTAAGACAGAATGGACACTCCAAACCCTACCCGCAGAAATTGCCAACAAGAACATGAAAAGATTCAATCTACACCTCCAACCGTCAAGGATGTGAACAGACCACATTGCTAGCCATAGAAAAAGGAGTTCCAATTGATTACAATCTTCTGCATACTCTAGTACGCTTTTTAGATCAGGGTGCAAAACATACTCACAAAAAACAGTGAATGCAGGATATTAACACTAGTATTAACTAATAAGAACCAAACAGGGAACAGAAAGGCGAACAAGAAGCGCACACTATACAGTACAAACACTTCCAAACAGGGAACTGAAAGGCGAACAAGAAGTGCACACTATACAGTACAAACACTTCCCAAACCACTTCAAAAATTTACCAACTGGTAACCGAAAAGATATGATGTATATTCATAGCAATGAGTCTTCACGCCCCCCGAGTAGAAAGGAAATAGTTAGTTGAAAACAACTTCTACTCCGTAGCGTTGAGTACACGAACCTTAAAAACTCGAAATCGCAGTATACACAGGAACACGAGCAATCGCAAAACTGAACACCATTCAATCCCATCTAAGGGATGTACAGCCAATCCCTCTTGGGGTGATATTATCGAAAGCTCAAAGCTCAAAGCTCAAAGCTCGAACGTCTCTTTTGCCACGTTTCAGTGAAATGAGACGTTCGAGCTTTGAGCTTCAAGCTTTGAAACAGCATTCGAAAATGTCACCCCAAGTGGGATCAGCTGTAGTAGAGGACGCACACTGGGTACCTATAGTGACCGTTGGTTTTAGGACTTTCTGTTATTAATAAACATCTTACTGCCTGTGCTCGTGCGTACACTGGTTGATGTGTCGGTGTGCGTGTGTTTTGTAGATGCATTTTTCAATGTCGCTGAGCAGATCAAAGTGTGCATGTATGTTTATGTGTGTAGGTGTCTCAGTAATTGTTTGTGTTGTGTCGTGACTGCCAAGAATTTGTGTGCGTGTGCGTGAATGAGTTTGTGTGCGGGTGTATGGAAGAAAGAGTGACGCATTGCACGTTTAAATGCGGGTGCGAAGAATGAAAGCGAGTGCGAGTGCGAGTCAGACATTGCGTGCGAAAGAGACAAAGAGAGAGCGCGGGCGCGCGCGCTCGAAACTCAGAGAGAGAAAGAAAAGAGAGGGATAGAAACAATGAGAAAGGAGCGCAAGCGCGAGAGAGAAGGCAAGAGAGAGAGCTTGACAGAGCGCAAGAGACTGAGGAGCGCACGTGTGAGAGAGAAAGAACGAGGGTGAAGGAGGAAGGGAGTGAGGGAGGGAGGGAGGGAGGGAGGCAGGGAGGGAGAGGGAGAGAGAGAAAGGGAGAGCGAGAGAGAGAGAAAAAAACACTCACGTATGTATCACCTAGTGTGCCAGAGAATAATGGAAAATGGTGTGCGCACACACGCATACGTGCATCTTGTGCGTGTGTGCGCACACCATTTTCCATTATTCTCTGGCACACTATGTGATACATACGTGAGTGTTTTTTTCTCTCTCTCTCGCTCTCTTGGCACAAGATAAACGCACACATACAGTGTGCAGCGGCAGGTGGCCACGGGAGAAGGTGTTGTAGTACCACTGAACAGGGGGCAAGTGTGTGAAGCGGCCGCACGGCCCGTGGGAGTGAGCACCACCGCCTACATGCGCATTCAAAGCCCATTCTTCAGGGAATTTCTTACCACGAACTCAATGTTAACGATCCAAATTAGTGGTACAAAAGTGTGTACTGAGATTACTTGGTTTTCTTCCAAATATCTTCTGCAGCCGTGTCATTTGCATTGTGTGGAACTCTCACCCGGCTGCGGACGAAAACCAAACACGGTGATGGCAAATGACACCACTGCCTGCACCGTGCACTTGCTCTTGATGCTCTTACTGTCTGGCGTCTGGTCGCTTGTAATTGTTGGATGCGGTTTCTTTTGGAGTGGGAGTGGAAGTGTATATCCCCCCACAACACCACCTGCATCACCCCAAAAGTCCAGGGTACATGCGTGGAGCAGTAGGGCTGTTTTGTCTGAGGATGCCCACCACGAATGCGACCTCGTGCGCGCACTTGAGGCCGTGTGTTTAGTGTCACCAACCCCACTCCATACCCAACACCCCCAAGGGAGACCTCCCCAGATCCTCGTTTTAAGTAAAATCCTGGTGCGACATTCTCTTGTGCAGACACCCTTACACACAATGGCGCCGATGTCTGATGCTCCTCCTCTCATTGGGGGGATGTCCTCCATGGGTTATCTTCCAGGTTTCTGCCTCCTCTCTTTTCCTGTTTCTTAACAGCCACAGCAGAGCAGGTCAGGGAAATTATTGACGAGTGTGCACTGAATGAACAGTTCAATACTGACAAACGATGAACATAATTTATCTCTATCAAACACACACACACACACATACACACACGCACACACACACACACGCACGCACACACACACACACAGCACACACACACACGTACACACAGGCACACGCCCAAACGCACGCACGCGCGCATTTCACACACACATACATACACACACAGGAGGCGCAAGCCCTATGTTGTCACCAATGAGTGGAGGCTTTGCAAGCAGTGCAGTAATGGGTTCGCCAACAACCCACGGCGACTATATCACTGGCGGCGGATATGTCAACGGTGTGCAGAACCTGAACTTGTCGCCGACGACGCAATATGTGCAACTACCGGTATGTAATTGATCCGCGCAGTGTCAGTGTTTTGCGGTGTGTTGCAGTTATGCGCAGTCGTGATGCACAAACCTGGTCTCTGGTCTCTGGTTTTCCCGCGCGATAGCGGACAAAATTTGGGGATTCACCCGATGGATAAACTGCCCAATTTTTTTGGACATACTCTGATTGGCACGCAGCAGCTTGGCCTCGCCGCCGCGCGCTACCATGTGGCGCGCGGCGGCGTTGGACACCGCGCACCCACTCCTACTCTGCTTCGCTTTGTTCTGGTACCATACGTATTGCGTATGTTTTGTTTATCAAGGTTGTGTATCAGTCTAAAAGGTTGTATATTGATATACGAGCAAGTCCACAAAAGGTTGTGTAACTAGGTTGTGTGTAACTAGTTATGTACTACTTTTCTATGCACAACCATATTTGATCGTGCAGAATGTGCTCTTGCTGCTAGACACAAACACAGATCGGAGGGTGTTTTCTGTTCGATTTTCCCCCGCGGACGTCTGTTTATCTGTAGTCTTCTGTATTGCCTTTTGAAGAACTCCTCTCTTGTGTTAACATCATGCTCTGTTTGGCCTTGTCTTACTCAGTACTCTCAGAATGGCATGTACCCCTCTCAGCCTGGGGTGATATGCACGTGTGTGTGTGTGAAAATACAAACATATAGAGAGAGAGAGAGTGTGTGTGTGTGCGCGCGCGCGCGCGCGCATGCGCGTGTGTGTATCTTGGTATGCGAGAATGAGAAACTGTGTGTATGTATACACATGTGTGTGCGTATATATGTAAATACATATACATACATAAATATGCATCGATGCATATACACACTTGAACATACATACATATATGTGTGTGTATGTATATATATATACATATGTATATGTATATGTATATTAATATATGTATGTATGTATATGTATATTCATACATATATATGTACGTATTTGTGTATGAGAGGCAGACAAAAAGAATGTGTGTATGTACGCAAGAGTGTGTGTGTATTTATATAGGTACA
>Ga0209390_10009363_pt1 | contig 11769 bp, 11 predicted proteins | sample BON01_FD_187212 | JGI IMG/M metagenome (GOLD analysis project Ga0209390, IMG submission 187212) | Freshwater microbial communities from Lake Bonney liftoff mats and glacier meltwater in Antarctica - BON-01 (SPAdes) (version 2) | ecosystem: Environmental > Aquatic > Freshwater > Ice > Glacier... | reverse complement strand
GGAAGGAAAAAGAGGGGGGGGGGGGGGTGTTAGCCACAATCAAATAACGATGGTGCTTTTAGTCGGCGCCCGTCTCACAGGCAGCAATTTTCCTTGAGGGGGGCATCATGAGCCATGGCAGGTCCCTTCCCACATGGGCAACCCTCCGGCCAGCTTTCGGACGCATGCATGCAGGCGTCTTTCTCTCTCTCTCTTCCACACAACACCCCCCACCACCAACACCACAACCACCACAAGCACACGTACCGACAAGGGGCTTGGCAAACATCTTGTCGAGCTTGGTGGCCGTGAGCGCCCGCGTGTATTCGCGGGCCTTGTCGAAAGGATGCAGGGCCGGCTCCAGGTTCCGGAAGACCTTGACGACGTCCCCCTTGCATTCTCTGGTAAAGGCCTCTTCGGACCGACTCAGCGTCTTGATCTTCATCGCTAGTGCTGTGTTGGGGTGTGTGCGGTGGGTTGGGGGAAAGCTGATGTGAGTATCTTGGTTGAGATGGTAACCAAAACCACCACAAAAACGTGCCAGGCCTCGCAACCCCGCCCTTCCTTGCAAGTATAGGTGTGTCTAGGAAGGGGCGTGGTTTGGGTGCGAGCGTGGTGCAAGCAGGAGAGAGAATGAGGCCTTCCTAGAGGCATAGTTGGAATGGTGGGGGAGCAAAAGTAGTTGGAACTCTCTGCCGCGCGGCCCATGCACTTTTTCGTTTTCGCCTCCCTTTTTGGGCACTTCTAGGCACCGTACACCAGAAGACAAGCCAAGTGCCTCGCCCACGACGATGACAGCAATGCACTGTCTGTCGGTCGTGGCAGGGATTGCCCAAATTGTGCCCCACACGACACGCGCACGGCCGCCTCGGCTCTCTCTCCCCTCTCCCTTGCACCCCTCTCACTCACTCACTCACTCATCTGTCCACATACTACACAACCACATCCCACAGCACTAGTAGACAGCCTAGTCGGAGCGGGAGGAAGTTCATGTACCAAAACGAGCATGAGGCCTTTTCGGCCAGGTACGTTTTCGGGAGGGATTTTGCCTCCCAACTTCGGTGGGCTTCTCCTGGGCCGGTCAACATGCTTGCCTCCCGTCTCACGCACTCACAACACACACATAACATGTACATCGATTACCTCACAGCCGATGTCAGGACTACGTGTATGTGCCAAACGAGGCCAGCTACTACAAGCAGCTCGACAAGCACGTGGAGTCGGCAGATGAGGCTGCCAATATGCCCCTCGTCGTTTTGGGAGAGCCAGGTACGGACGAGACAGGGCACAACGTGCATTTTACTCCACACCATAAGTATAAACTTATTTCAAATCCCCTTTAACGTATCCTACCAGGCGTTGGCAAAAGTGCCCTCTTGGCCAACTGGGTCCAGCGACGCAAGACGCACATGCACCGGGAAGACTTCCTCTTCCAGCACTTTGTCGGCTCTTCCCCCCGCAGCCATCGCCTCGCGGACGTGCTTGCCCGCTTGGAAACGGCCTTGAAGGAACACTTTCATTTGCGCGAGATGGAGGTGCCCGAGACGGAAGACCGGCTGCGCTGGGGCTTGGTGCGGTACCTGGAGGCGGCGTCGAAGAAAGCGATCGGATCACAGGTGATGCTCGTTGTCATTGATGGCATTAACGCGCTGGCGTCCGAGGCTTCCTCTCACGGCTCTCTACATTGGCTTCCTACCGAGTTGCCCTCGAACGTGCGTCTCATCCTGTCTACAAGCGTGTCGGGGGCCATTGGGGCCGGAGAAAGTATCAGGACCAGCACCAGCATCAACAGCACTTATGCGCCCACGAGCACTGCCAACCATATGGACGACAGCGGCGCGAACAGGGACGCCGAGAACCGCGACGAGAAAAGCGCGTGCCCTACCACCAATTTTCAGACTTCGCAGACCTCGGCGCACGATAACGAACGCACCTACATGGAGTTGTGCCGTCGGAAGTGTCACTTTTTGCGGATGGCGCCCCTGACGCCTGCAGTGCGCGAGCAGATCATCATGGAATTCCTTCATCAGCAAGACTCCCTGCGGGAGCGGCAGCAAGGCTTGGAGCCGAGGACCCTCGTGTTGGAGGAGCACCAACAGGCACGCATCATCGGTGCGGAGGAAACCAGCTGTCCCTTGTTTTTGCGCATGCTTCTGTACGCGCTCCACGTAGGTGCCACCCTTCCAAATCACCACTGCCCTCCAGTGGATGAGCAGCTCAACGCCTACCTCGAGGCCGGCGCCTGTCCCACACGCATTGTGGCTCAACTCCTGGACGCTGCCAAAGCTAGCATAGAGACGAGCGAGGACGGTTCCCATCGCACCAAAGGCCTGCTGGGCCACGTGCTAGCTGCGGTGCACGCAAGCCGCAACGGGCTCTCGGACGAAGAACTGTATGGACTGGTGGACCTGGCGATGGGTACCAAGGGCGTCGTTTCCTCTTCTATGGAGGCTATTTTTGCGCTCCTCAAGGGCATGACCTTGGTGGTGAACGGCTTGCGGTAAGTTAGTAAGCATAGAGAGGAAAAGGGATTTTTATGACAGTTTCGCGGGACTCAAATTTATCTCGCCTTCCCCACAACAAATACAGGAGTTTCTCTCACAAGGCCTTTGGACGGGTCGTGTTTGAGAAGTACGTCAAGACGCCTGAGGCCCACGTCCGACAGCACGAGCTCATGGCGCGCTACTTCCAACGCTTTCCCAGCTGTCCTCGCAAGCTGGACTGCCTGGCCTATCACCTCGAAGCAGCGGGCCTCTGGCACAAGCTCAAGGAAGCCCTCGTAGACGTGGAGAATTTTAGGCTCTGGTGGTCTCCTTTGCATAAGAAAGAGTTCGTGTCGTTGTGGGCGTCTTTGACCAATCTAAGATCCACCTCCAGCAAGCCAGCAAGTGCGTTCGCAGGGACCACCACCGAGACGCGCCTACTTCCCTCGACCGGCCATCAGGTCTGTGCACCGTTTGATTATACTGCTACCTCTCTTGTGCATTTTGCTAAGCTACAGAAATTCTCACGTCACTTCTTGAAAACATTCACACTCGCTAGGCGCCCCGGGCTTATTTTGACGTGTTGGATGAGTACGTCCGCAGCATCGAAGAGTATCGGGAGAAGCACCATCCGAAGGACGACGAGCTGGGCGACGTGGTCTTGTGCGTCGCAGATTTCCTGCTCGAATTTGCCATCCTGGGCCATGAAGACTCGGCAGACGTGCCCGCGTTCCTCCATCCGCTGGTATCGAACGAGGATTTGAAGTCTGTCGGCGTGCCTTTTTTGACCATTGACGCCGGTGGGGAGGCGTGCTTGGTCGAGCCGCTCCTGCACGCGAATCGAGGGGCAGAGGAGGAGGAAGACATCGCGGGTGCGCTCTCACCTGTAGACGGAGCGGCTAAAGCGGCGGAGGAAGGGCAAGCTGTGTCGACCTACTTCTATCACCGCTGGATGTGGATACAGTTTCCCTTAGTGGCCGTGGCCAACTGCGGGGAGCGCTACAGGCTAGGCTTGAGCGGGCTAAGTCCGGTGGGCCAGCGTCGTGGATCCGGTTTCATCGGTGGGAAGGGCGGGAGCATTGAGGAGGAAGCAGGCTCGACGGAGCAGAAGCAGCTTACGCTTGGCGGGACGGTGGTGGGGGTGCGGCAGGAGGAGAGAAAGGTGGAAATGCCCGCGTCGTTGATCAAGATTGCAACGCAGCCGTTGCAGCAGCTCTTCATCTGCAAGCCCACCACAGCACGAGCGCGCGTGACTGGGCAACAAGTACAACAACAACAGCGACCGCAGCAGGCGTCGCAGCAGCAGCCGTCGCAGCTGCGACGCAGACAAAAGGGCAAGAGTTTGAACGAGGAAGTCGCTGGAGCCATGGAGCAGATGGCGTCAGAGCTCCACGACGACATCCGCCAATACCGCAACGAGAACGACGTACTAGTGCAGCAGAAGCTTTTATACGAGCGCGCGATCCTCGACCTGGCCAACGAACTAACAGACCTGGAGCGCATCCGCCTTGGATCGGTACATTAAATCGGCGGGCGGGCCTGGAAGCGTCTTCTTCTGTAAAATACTTACATACGCACTCACACAAACATACTCTTATAGGTCACTGTCCGTAAGGATTTTGAGCTGGCGCAGGAGAAGGAACGCAAGACGGCTACAGTATGCGACGAGCTACTCAACTGCAATAAGAACCTTGCCGGTGTGCTGCTAATGTGCGAGCGTCACCCGCCGGGGCGTCCGGCGCTTGTTCAAGGACTGGAAGAGAGCATTGAGGTGCGTATCGTATTTTGATTGAACGTAAGTACTGCCGGTCACTCATTGCGCTCGCTCACTTATCCATATACTTTCCCTCACATTCGCAGCAAGAGACCCAGCTCATCGCCCAGATCAAAGACCGCGTCTGGGAAGAAGCGTTCGAGCAAAAGGCTTACACACTAGACTATCCTAAGCTCCGCTCTGCCATCCAGCACTCCCTTGTCCTTCAGCACGAGCTGTTGACGAGCCGCGCCTGCCTCCGTGTGGTACGTCTCGTACATTGCTAATCGATGAACACGCCCTCAATTTGCTTAATTGGATCGATCACACGCACACACACACACACACGCGCGCGCGCGCACAGAACCTGACCACCGCCGCAGAAGCCAACTTGCTCATGCTGAGCCGGGGGCTGGCCCGACCGCCATCGTCCACGTCAGCTTTGCGGGGCCTCGACGACAAGGGCCTTCAACACGCCATGCTCCGGAACGACCACCAGCAGCCGCTCGCAATGCAGACCCCTGCCAGCCGTTGGTTGCACCGGGCGTCTGCCATTTTCGCCAAGACTGGCATTTCCGAGCCAGATCTCTTCTTCCACAAGCTCGACAACTGCCGCCTCCTTGAGAAGCAAATGACTGAGCTGAAAAAGACGGCAGAGCTGAAGTTTGCGGACATGAAAGACAAGCAGCAGAAGGTGGAGCGGGACTTGTACGACGACGAAGCAGGCCGAGGCACCAGCAGGTCCGACGCGTCGATCACTGGCAGTTCAGGAGTTGGAGGAACGACGAGCGCGGAGGAACCTGACAGCACTCTGGAGCTCCAAGTCAAGGCCTACAAGCACGCGCAGGAGAAGGCAGCGGTGGCCATGCTGACGGAGCAGCGCGTGAGAGAAGGCCTCAAGCACATAGCAGAACTCCTGGGGCACCAAGAGCAAAAGGGCGAGGGCACGCCCGTGAATGAGATGATGCAGCACATCGAGACCGTCTTGGCGGAATTGACGCAGCGGCAGCAGGCGCAACAGCAACAGGACGCCTCAGCGACGGACGTGGTCACGAGCCGTTATCCACCGTCTGAAAAGCTCCAGCACGCTTTGGTCTCTTTCCAACAGTTCAAGTCCGTGGACATCCTTCGCCGCAACAGCTTCGAGCCTAACAAGACTCTCGGCCAAGCTGCTATCACTTTCACCGTCAATACCTCCCCCCAGATCCCAGGAAAAATCTGAGAAAGAAAATGAGTGTTTGCAATGAGTGCTGTTGTTGTATCAAATATATATGTGTAGCGGGCAGTATGTGTACTTGGGAGTCATTGCATTTTGGGGCGAATCTAAAAAGAGACAAAGGGAACAAGGAAAGACAAAGGGAAGAAAGAATATACATATATATGACATATATATCAAACATGGATGCTTCTCTAGTTGCTCAAACTGTGGATTACTAACTCATGACACTGTGATTCCTTCTAGCGAAAAATCCTGATGAATTGATGGCACCTTCATTACACATATTAGCAGGTCATGAAACATTGGGCAGAACCAAGAAAACGCAGAGAAAGTAAACACGCATCTAAGCTTGATACTTCCACATTATCGCCCCTGCCAACCACAGAAAGGAAAGCCCTCCTCGATCAAACTCCTTTCCCTTATTTTCTTTAAGCTTATCAAGGAGAAATTTGCATGCTGCTGCTATTGCTGCACGCGCCTCCGCCCCCTTTTTGATTGACCGCTCCCTCTGCCGCATGCACCAACATAGCCGACGCTTCGTCGTGGAGAAGGCGCGAATACAGCTCGCCATGCACAGCTAGATTGTGCTCCAGCACACGGCGCAGCCCATCACCGGTGGCTGCCAGCTGCGCATCAAAGGACCGGAAGCCGAAGCGTTCCACGAGCTCGCGGGCGCCGGCGGCGTCGCCACGCGCGTAGAGGCTGAGCACGTCGGCCAGGCGCGCAAAAAGGAGATTGAACAAAGGATTCTCCAGGCTTGCGGTGTTTTTGAGCATGCCACGCAACGTGGCTGCTTGCTCGTTACTCATGGTCGTGCCCGCCGCCGCGTAGATCTGGTTGGCAGACTGCACCACCTCCTCCACCAAGTGCGGAAGCGTGACGGCGCCGTCGTCCTGCAGGACCGTGTACAGCCGGGTCTCCAACGCCACGAGGATGCTCCCCACAAGACTGGATTGACCCAAGGGCAGACTGGGGCCTTGGATGGCCAGGAAGTGACGCAAGAGAGAGGAGTAGACCGCCACGAGCGACAGCCGATCCAGCTCGTCACGGAGCGCCGCCAGACGCCGCCCGTCGTAAAAGAGTGTCTCGGGGAGCTTGGCTGTTGCGGGGTTATCCAGGCGCACGGGCTTGCGGATGAGAGCCATCAAGGCATCGGCTAAGAGGGCGCGGTGGGTCTGCGCGTCCCCTTGGGCGACCGCCGGCAGCTGTGAAGCACGCTCGGCGGAAGCAAGGACCTCGTGGAGCCAAGCCTGGATGTGGATCAGCTTCACCTCGCCCTCCCGCAGCCGCTCCGCAAATTTTTGCCGCTCATACGCCACGCCGTGCTGCACCAGGAAAGGCCGAAGCATCTGCACGTGAGCGTTGGCAATGTCCCGGCGCGTCTCGTCGATGCGCTCAAAAATGGTCTGGAACACGCGGGGCAGGAGCGCCACAAAAGCCGGGGTAGGCTGACCGCCCTCCCCCTCGCGCATGGCTGCCTGGGCCTGCATCTGAATCCCCGAGAACCAAGCACCCGTCTCAGCAGCCCGGAGAGGCGCCTGAAGAGCCACGAGGCGTTCGACGACAAAGGCCAAGAGGCCACGGATGGTGGCTGCGTCTAACAGGCCCTGGCGCGCCAGTTGCCCCAAGAGCTGGGTGTCGAGGTGGGCCTGCAGCTCTGCGGCCAAGTCCTTGCGGCGGGGCGTCAGCTCCGTCAGCTTCTCGCGCACGTCCTCCAGCAGTGCCAACAGAGGCTCAAAGTCCAAGGGGTCACTCTTCAACCGGAAGTCCCCCAGCGGGCGCCGTTCCCTCACACCATCCATAAGATAGACCACGTCTAAAGTGCCCTCCTCTGCATTCACCGCCTCCACTCTCGCCGCAAACAACGACCCTTGCGGTCCCCCAAACCGGAGCTGCACCACCGCGCCGGGCACAAAGTCGTCCGGGCCTTCCTGCTCTGCTGGTGTCATGGCCATCACCAGCCGGTCCCAAAACACTTTCTCCATCGCCTCTCGCACCCGCCCCAGCTCAGCAGCCAGCGCCCCCTCCGCCGAACCCGACGCGCTGGAGTCTAACGCCTGCTTCTTCACTTCAAGCTTGAAATCGGGATTGAGGATGATCTCGTGCGCCAGGTGCTCGTTGCGGAGGAGCGCGGCCAGGGACGAGGGCACTGCCGGCAGCTGACCTGCTTCCGCTGCTTGGGTAAAAGCACTACTAGGGCTGCTGGATCTGCTACTGCTGCTACTGCTGCTGCTGCTCCTGCCTCCGCTCTCCGCCCCAACACTCCTCTCCCCCATCGGACTCGCCGTCGAGGACGAGGAAGAAGAAGACGGAAGAGGCGTGCGCGGGCGCACCGGCGGCAGCATCACCTTGATCTCTCCAGGCATAAGCACCACAAAAGGCTCCTCCAATTCCAAAGCCTCCTCCACGCTCCGGCAATGCCTCTCCGTCGCTTTCCTTCCCAAGACTTGCATAATGCCCATTCGGACCTTGTCTAAACTCTGACGGGCCGCGGCAATGAGCACATCCTCCTGGGAACGCTCTGCATCTCGAAGGTACGCATAAGCCTCTCCATACGAAGACAGAAAAGACGCAGCCATCCCTCGTGCCTGCCTAGCTCGCAGCACCTGCAGCGAGGTATTCATGAACGTACGCGATAAATTAAAGGTGTTGAGGCGGAGACGAAAGACACCTAAAGCCCCTGCCTGCTGCTGCTGCTGTTGCTGCTCCTCCTCCTTCAACCCCTCCAAGCCCTCCAAAGCCTGAATGAGACCCACCGCCGAGACCAGCGCCAGGTTCGCCGCCGCACACAGCAGACGTGCCTCAAGATCGCCAGGCGACACGGAGTTGTCGTCACCACCCTCGGCATCGCTGCTGACAATAACCTCCTCCGGGTGATGCTTAATCATAATAGCTGTCAAAAACTTGCGTGCCTGCTGCTGCTGTGCCGCCTCCAAAGACAGAGGAGAGCCTCGGGCCCCGCGCGGAGACATGAGCGGGGCACTAAACCCAGGACCGGAGACAGCTGCCAGGAGGCCGACGATGCTGTTGATGAGCTCTTTGCTTTGGATCTTGGTCAGGACATCTTCGAAACCAGCGCTGGACTGCAGGGCTAGCACTTGGGCCGCTTGTTGGAGTTGCGGCCGTTGCATCAGCATGACCGCAGCTGCCTTCGTCACGGCTTGGTAACGTCGCCACCAACCCTGCACGATGACGGCGGCCATGCGTTGGTCTTGCTGGAGGGCGGCAGGAGGCAGGGGTAGGGGCCGCTTGGGCGTTGAGGGGATTGCTGTGAAGGAGGAGAGCGCTTGCGCTGCCTCGGGGTGTTTGACCGGCGTCGACATGAAGTAGGTGTCCTGTGTTTGAGTAGGGAGAAAAAGGAGAGAGGGGAGAAGTGAGTTTGAATAGTAGAGATGGAGTAGTGCGCGTGAGGTTGTGACTCATGCCGAGCAGGCTGGGCGGGTGGAAAGAGCTCTCGGAGTCCCTCGACTGTCCTGTGCCGCGTGGAGAGGAATTTGCAAGCCTAGTAACACAACCACACCTAGCACGCATGCCACTAGCTCGATTCTCTCCTCAGGTTTGGCAATTCACCCCCTTGTGCTCCTCTTACCTCGCTCTTCCTTGTGGTGCTATTGAGGCCGCGCGCTGAGTGCCCAGCAAGAGCCTTGCTTCCCTCGGACGAGCCCTTGGCTAGCTAGGAAAAGATCCTGTCCACGCCCGCAGCCACGAGGAGGACGACGAGAAGGACAAGGACGACGCCTGCTGGAGAGGGCCTATGTGGTGTGTGTAGTGGGAATAATGAGATGGGGCGTATTGTACTGTGGGCTGTTCTTCTGGTGGCTCGATCTTCACCAGATCTTCACTGCACGTTGATTGGTGCACTTGCAGTGGGTGGAAGATTAGGGACTGAGAGCAAAAACAGGACGTGGTCCTGCCCCGCGTTGCACAACTAGGACGATATCCGGGGGATGGCTTTGGCCTGTGGTGGGGACGCTGTGTTGAGTTGTGTGCGAATAGACCGTTTCCCCCAACGGCATGACTGCCTCTTCGCTTCTTGCTGTCTAAACCCGCGTGTCTCTAACCCCACGCACAAAACCCACACACACACAGACACAGGCAAACGCACCACCACCACAACTACAATCACAAGAAAACATGGAACCCCCGCGTCAAGTCGAGACATTTTCGGATTCTTCAGAGGAAGGCAAGTAGTACCATTCCCACCCACGCAGCAAGCATCATCATCAAGCCTCCCTCTAATATCCTTCCACCCTTGCGTGATTTACACAGAGGACCGCGGCACCGTGGACGAGTTGTACGACGAGGATGCGGACGAGGAGGACCAGAAGTGGGTCAACAAGCATTGGCGGCAAGGACAAGCACTGCTGTCACAACAAGGAAATGCGGCGGCGGCGGCACCCTCGACGGACGCCGTTCTGAATTGCCCCTGCTGCTTCACCACCGTGTGCATGGACTGCCAAAGGTGAGTCGTGGGGTAAGGGCGTGTGTGTATTTAGGATGAAAAATCGTGGGCACGAGCACGAGCCTTAGTATCTGAAGCATGTGAGACTCGGCACTGCTTGATCCTGCTGCTGCTAGCCCATCTCTTCCCTAAGCTGACCCACCCTTGCCCTCCCCTTGCCCTCCCTTCGATCTCTCCCAGGCACACCATTTACAAGACGCAGTATCGGACCATGTTCATCCTCAATTGTACCGTCAAGACCAATGTCAATGTGGGCGATATAGCCGAGGCAGCCTCCGCACCACCAATACAACCCCTGCCTCCAGCACCAGCACAACAAGAAGAAGGCAGCAGCAGCGTCTCAGGCAAGCAACAGCACCAGCAGCAGCAGAAGAAGGAGGGAGTAAAGTGGGAGGATACACCGGATGGGGAAGCACCGATGCATGCCGTGGAGTGCAAGACATGTGGTACGGTTGTGGGTGTCCAGGATGAAGACGAGGTCACCCATTTCTTTAACGTCATTGCTTCGTAATGAGTGAATGATGAAAGAAAGACAAGGAAAGCCAAGTTAAGACGCCGGTACATAGCGCAATAAAAACTTGAACATAAATTAAACGACAAAAACAAAGGGAAGGAGACTACCAAAAAGACACATAACGTCGTCCTCGTCTTGTATAACTTCAGTCAATTAGTTTCTTTTCTCTATGCAATCCTCATCTTAATTACCACCATCTTAAGTAACACCTTCATACTCCACTTTCCCTGACCTATCTCCTCCTGCTGCTGCCGCCGCTGCTCCTGCTGCTGCTTTTGCTTCCGCCGCCGCTTCCTTCTCGAAACCCAAGGGTAACTCAGCAAAAGGCGTCACACACCGAATAAATGGATAGCCCCCATTCATCACACCAGCTACTCCTAGCGCAATCTTGAGAGAAAGCGGAGACAAGAGCCAGAATTGAATACCGAAAATCAAGCGTTTGTCCCACGTCTCGTGGAAATCGTTGTTGGGGAGACCGGGCCAACCAGCCAAGAAGCCCTGTTTGAAATTGGGGAGAGGAAATAGAGGGAGATATGAGATGATGGAAAGATCAAGATGAGGAGGAGAAGAGGAAAGGAGTAAGGAAAAGTGTCCTAGGGTTAGGTGACTACAACCTCCGCCCCTTTTGCACCACCCTCCCTCCATCCCTCCCTTCCTAGTAAGACTAATTGCTCTAATGCTTACCGTCCACATTCCTATTGGGAGGCGGAAGAAGGAGTCGAAGAACCCTCGCAAGTTCTCGGCGTTTTGGACCATTAAAAACTCGCCGCCGAAGATGAAGAAGTCCCGCTGTTGATAATGTTGAGTGATGGTTGTTTGAGCAGGAGGGGGACTAGAGGTGGTAAAACATGCATGTGTGATAAGGAGGGAAGAGACGGAAAATATAGAAAGAGAGACCACTCCACCAGGAGTGCCAGCTGCAACTTCCTTTTGTCTTACCTGCAAGCGCGTGGTGCGGCTCCACACCGTGTCGTACACAGCCCGGGCGGCCACGTCTGGGTCATAGGAAGGCTTGCGCAACTGTGAATTAAATGAAAGAGGATGATGGAAAAAGGAAAAGAGATTGAGAAAAAGGTGGCGATAGTAAGAAATTAAGACGCACGCAGCCTATCACACATATTCTTCCCCTTCCACCAGAATCCCTCCTCCCTCCCTCCCTCCCTCCCTCCCTCCCTCACAACGCACCTCCTTCGCAATCGTCTTCGCCGCCGGCCCAGCTGCCGCCAAGGCCTTACATATTTGATAGCCCGTCGAAGCATGCACAAGACCAAGGGCCCCTCCAAAAAGCACTCACACTCGTGCCTGCCCCCCCCCCCCCCCCCCCCCCCCCCCCCCCCCCCCCCCCCCCCCCCCCCCCCC
>Ga0209390_10009361_pt1 | contig 11770 bp, 10 predicted proteins | sample BON01_FD_187212 | JGI IMG/M metagenome (GOLD analysis project Ga0209390, IMG submission 187212) | Freshwater microbial communities from Lake Bonney liftoff mats and glacier meltwater in Antarctica - BON-01 (SPAdes) (version 2) | ecosystem: Environmental > Aquatic > Freshwater > Ice > Glacier... | reverse complement strand
CCATCTACCTGTTTCGGAGCAAATGCCATTGTCTGCACGGTCTCGATCAGAGCGACCGGCAGGACGCACGGCATGTGCGGATGCTAGGCCTGATTTTTCCGGAATACCTGTCAAAACCGTATGAAGTCCAGTAACTCGGCCCCGGATTTCCAGATCCGGTCCACATGTACGGGAGGAGGCCGCTTGCCAAAGTTCTTCGGATGTGGCATAAGATTCCCATGAACGCCACGCTCAGTCTCGATGAAGCCGGCAGGCTGGTGCTGCCAAACAAAGCCCTGCGTGTGCTTGGCATGAAGCCAGGTGATCAGGTTCGGGCCGATGTCAGCGCGAACCGTATCGACATTTGTCCGGAGCCTCCCGCCATGGCGCAGGGAGTGATCGAAAATGGCGTTCTTGTGATGGCGCGGCAGGGTATCCGGATGGACGCGGCGGCCGCTGTGCGTGCCGACCGTGACGCTTTGGCCGAACGCTCACTCCCGCGGTGAGCGCTTTTCTCGACAGTTCGGTGCTTGTCGCGGCGCTCGCCTCCGATGAAATCAAGCACGCCGAGTGCTTCGCCCTCCTCTTGAAAGGCGGCAACTGCATCTATTCCCACGCGTTGCTTGAAACCTTCTCGACGCTAACTGGCGGAAAACTCGGTGTCAGGGTGACTCCCGATCTCGCCGTGCAGATGCTCTCGGAAACAGTTCTTCCGCGCGTGAGCGTGATCGAACTTTCCTCCGCAGAAATCATTGCAGCACTGGGCATCGCCCAATCACGCGGTGTGCGTGGCGGCTGCGTTTATGACTACATGCACCTGGTGGCGGCAAAGAAGGGCGGCGCCTCCGTGATCTACACTCTCAACATGGACGACTTCCAGCATCTGCGTCGCGGAGATGACCCGGAGGTTCTGCTTCCCTAGTCGCGAACCAGGGAATCATTCCACATTCTCCTCGTAGCTGTGGCGTCCCGCCGCAGGCCGTTTCCGGTGCATCCTGCGCCGGTTCTGGCTTTCACCGCATCCCATCCTATCCCCATTCAAAATCCAATCTTCCGCCGCTTCACCTCAGGCTCTGGATCCGCTCCGCCACCGCCACCGCATCCCAATCCACCTCCGTCGTCAGGTGGCACCAGCTCAGGCGGATCGCCTCGTTGGCCTCGTCATCTTCATAGCCGGGAATTGCCCGATGAATATTGGGAATCCGTGCTTGGCTCAGTTCTTTGGGGCATCCACTCTTGTCGGCATGGATCCCGAAACCCTGTCCCGGCTTCCCGACAAGCGGGATGTTGCAGCGAGAGCTGCGCTCGCCGCTATGCCGCCGGCACCACTTGAGCGGGTTTTAGAACAAGCTACAGCATCCCGGAAATTCATTTCCGAATGGCGTGCCAAGGGCTTGCCGGATCTCCCCGACACACTCCGTCCCCTTCCGATCAAATGAGCTGTGAATTTTGGCTCGGCAAGCTGGGCAATCTTAATGCCGCAAAATCTCAGAATCTTGGCATCGCCCCGCACAAGCCGCTGATGATTCTCAGTGTGATGGATCTGATAGAATCCGCCGAGATCACTGACCGCTGGATTCATTACGATGCCAGACTCGTCACGCAGTTCCGGGACTACTGGGATCTGGTGGTCGCCCGACGGAAAAACAGACCGGAAATCACCATGCCCTTCAACGCCCTCGGTGGCGAGAGGGATGCTATCTGGGAACGCTTCGATGAAAATGGCAATCCCTCCAAATCCAAACTCACAACCCGTCTCTGCCTTCTGGACGAGAGCTTTCTGGATTGCCTTCTCGATTCAAACTTCCGGCAAAAAGCTCGGGAGATTCTCATCGCCAACTACTTTACCGCGCAGGAACAAGTGGGTTTGTGCGAGCGTTTGAGAATCCCACTTCCCGAAACGGTTGCCATCGCCGACCTCAAAAAGGATGCGGCCACCTTCAAAGCCAGTCAGAAAAAGGGTCGCGATAGCCGCTTCAAAAGCGAAGTTGGCCCTGGCTACAAATACACCTGCGCTCTCACCGGCTACTGCCTCCACACCACCGATGGGTATATGGTACAAGCCGCTCACATCCACGAGCATTCCAAATCCGGCAACGACGATCCCCGCAATGGCCTTGCCCTCACACCGGACGCTCATTGGATGTTCGACGCAGGCCTCTGGACGGTCATCCCCAAAGGCGATGACTTGTTGATCCACGTCGCCGACGGGCGATTCAGCGAATCCTCACCGCACAGTCGCCTCCTTGCTTCTTTCGCCGGAAAGCCGCTCCACTTTCATGACCACAGCAGACTCCGCCCCGCTACCGCCCACTTTGCGTGGCATGCGCGGCACCACCGGATAGATACTCTCCGTCATTGACCATGGCAGTGCAAAGGAGCCATCCTACGGCCATGCAACTCCCTGTCTGGATCGCTCTCTTTCTTGCATGTGTTTTCGATGCCTCCGCCGCTCCACCCAAGCCGCTTGAGAGGGTCGAAAAATGCATCTTTGTTCCCACCAAGTGGGCAGATGGCGACAGCTTCCTGATCAGAACACCAGCAGGTAAAGAATACACGATCCGTCTCTACGGAGCCGATTGCATGGAGTGGCATATCGGCGACAATACGGACGAACGGAGACTCCGCGCCCAGCGCCGCTACTTCGGTATTACCGAGGCCGCGCCAAAGCCGAGAGAGGCCATCGAACTGGCCAAAGGCTTTGGTAAGACTGCGGGCGAAAAGACAGCTGCATTGTTAGGAAAGCCATTCACCGTCCACACCCGCTTTCGCGACGCACTCGGCGACGGCAAACATCAACGCATCTATGCCTTCGTGGAATGTGCCGATGGCACCGACCTCGCTGCGGAACTTGTGAGAACCGGCCTCGCCCGGGCATTCGGTGTCTATGCCGACGGCCCCGGCGATAGAAGTGCGGAGGAATATGAAAAAAACCTCGATGATCTCGAACTCCAGGCCGCCTCGGGACGGTTGGGCATCTGGGCCAAAACCAATTGGGACAAGCTACCAGTCGAACGCAAGGCGCAACGCCAGGACGATGAAGAGGCGGACCTAGCAATCGGCGACCACAAGCTGAAAGCAGGAGAAACACTCAACCCGAACACCGCCGCCCGCGACGACTTGGACAAGCTCCCTGGGATCGGTGAGGAAATGGCCAACCGCATCATCGAGGCCCGTGAAGACGCTCCCTTTGAAAAACCGGAAGACCTCATGCGCGTCCCCGGCATCAAACAAAAGACTCTCGAAAAATTCCGCGTCCACCTGGATTTCAAAAAGCCATAGGACCTGAATACGAAACAACTCACCTGGCACCGCAACAATCACCGGATCGCATGATCTCACGTATCGACATAACCCAAAAAAGAGGTTCTGAGTCTGATGGAGTGTGGCATTTAAATAGGGCGACGTTCTTAACGCTGAACTCCCTATTGGTATCTACGATAACTGGGTTGCCGATACTGCCGCAGCATAGCAAACAGAATGTCTCCTCGCTCCGAACCCGCCATTTAGATATTTTTGGGAATTCGTGCCGTTAACTGAACGTGTCCGAAATCGCACGAAGGAGCGCGTCCGGAATGACAGCAGGCTTCTTTAGATAAGGAAACTCTCGCGCAGAAAAAACAACGCTCCCTCTGAAACGAATCGCAGTTACTTCGTAGCGAGAGGTGGTAGGCACGCCGAAATATTCCTCTGCATTCTCGCCATAGAGATTTCGCTCAAATTTGAATGGCTTGGTAAGCCACCGAATCACGAACCCCTCAAACTCTTCGCTACGCAAAGCCTCCTCGACTGTCTGGTGCGTCAATTCGTAAGAGGAAAATCCATTCCTGGGAACCACATCGACGTGTTGAATTTCCAGCCCCTTCACCGAAAATGCAAAGTCGGCGGAACCAACAGTTCCCAACCCTCTTGCTTCGGACACAAGGTTGACCACGATATTTCTGCTTCTTAATTGTTCGGGATCCCTCTCGAACTTGATCTCAACTCTGAAGTTTTCGGACTGGAACTTGAATTTCTCAGAAGGGCGTAATCCGCTAGCAAAAAAGGTAATCCGGCTCTTCGCGAGCCTCGCATAGGCCAGCATTCCATTGTCCAAATTGATCATGAGATAACGGTGAAGCAGGATCGGACTCACTCCTATTGAGGAGAAAGGGATCAGAAAGTCTCTTTTGTTATCGGGAACCAGCGACTTAGTGAACGTTGTAGCTCGCCAAATATCGGCGGACGCATTCTCCAATCGCCTCACCCTAGCCATGATCTTACTCGAAATCTGATTCATCGAGAAAAGTTCCGAGGCGGCATTTATTGCCCTTCGCATCGCTTGATCGCGCTGTCTACGTGCATCCGCGAAAGCCTCTTGATAGCGTTTTCTTGATTCCTCCACTTTTCGGAGTCGCTCCGCCTCTTCCCATACGAGTCTTTCCTCCTCGATCTCTTGGTCGATCTCACGAGCGCCACGTTCGATCTTCTTGAACTTGGGCATCCAGGGGCCGATCAATTCCTCCATCTTGAGAATGTCTTCCAAGGTGATCAGGCGGGCAAATTTGTGAATGTCATCAAAAAAGTCTCGGACCTGTTTTGAAGGGCTTTCGTGGCCACTCACGAAGCTGGCCTCCTTGTTATTACGCCGACCACGGACTGTCAGGTTCTGGCTGCCCAATGAAAAGTGTGTCCCGTCAACCAGCACGACTTTGGAGTGTAGCGAATCGACGTGGTAGAGTTCCACGCCAGCTGTGAGAAGTTTCTTCAGGATATTAAGCCTTGATGCTCCGGAAATGAAACTCAGGGCATTGAAGGCGGTATAGAAACGGACGACCGATGGCTCACATCTGGCAAAGAGCCGGTCTTCGGTGATGTATGGGGAAGCGGCCAGAAGCTCAGTCGCGGCAGCGGCCTGATCGAGTAACCATTTTGGAAGGTGCTCTCTCGCAGCGTAACGAGGACTAAGTTTTCTTTTATCAGTCATGGGCTGTCGTTCATCTAAATATCAATGGATCGATACCCGATTGGCAGTGAGAACTTACTTGCGAGAAGAGAAATGTAGGTCTCGCCGGTCTCTGCTCGCGAGCGTCTGCGGTTGGGTGTCGCCAGTCGGCACTGTTGAAGGAGAGTCGTGTGATGAAGGGGGGCATGTTATGTTAGCTGGTTTTGGTGCCTGCGTTGAGAGTGCTGAATTGATCCCTGATAGCCTGCAGTCGGCGGAGGAGATCGTCGTAGGTGATGATGTCGAGGACGTTGCGGTATTTGCGGCGAATGATTTCGAAGTCGTTCGTCTGCTCAGGCGTGAGATCTTTTTCGCGGCCCATGATTATCATGCCGCTAGGGTTCACGATCTTCACTTCCAGTCCATTGGGGAGATCCTGCTGATACTTTTCGTTGAGTTCTTTTTCTCCCTTTTCTCCCCAGCGATTGAAATGGTAGAGATATTTTTCCACTTGCATCACGGCTTCGGAAAGTTCCCGTTTTGGAACATAGTTGCCGCGACCAGTTCGAATCGTGACCACTTGCCCGAAAGAGGGCCTCTTTATTTCAATGATGTCGATGTATCCAGTAGAGTCGAGTAGGAGGAAATCAACATTTCGTTTCGTCCCAGTCCAGCTATCCCATACGGGGCTTTCACGAAATGCCCTGATGTAGCGAGGGAACAGGAGGAGCACAATCTGGAGAATTTCCTCCTGCCATTGCATCTCTTTGTAGTCTGTCACACGGCTGAGCATCTCATTGAGCTTTTCGTAGAGTGCTGAAAATTTGTCTTCTTCGTATGGTGCAAGCGCCTTTCTTGGGAGTGAGCCTTGCCATGTCCGTTTCTTGTCTCGGTATTTTTCGAAGTCAGCCTTGAAGTCCTTCGGGCTGTTCAGGTATTCCCCAAGGATTGAGTCAATGCGGGCTCGTGCGTATTTGGTGACCTCAGTGGAGTTCGGAAAATCAGCGATGAATTGATTGAAGACGTCTTCTGGGATGGCGTCCTCGTGATCTCCTCCAACATGAATTGAGCTAGGGTGAAACTCATCGAGACGCCCGAAAATCGAGATGTCACGGACTGCGACAAAATGGCGGGTCTCCAGTCGCATATCCCGGCAAATAAAGAGATCGTAGTTGATCCCGAAAACCTCGCGGCTGAGATGGAAATAGTCTCCGGCGGCTCGTCCTATTTCAAATTCTAGAGGTTCGAATTCGTCATCATCGGTGTCTGGTTCATCCCTGCGGAGTTCAGTCGTCACGTGAAAGACTTTTCTGATCGTCGATTGCCCTTCAGCTGCCAACTTCGAGACTACGAATGAATTTCCATTCGTGGGTTGGTATCGAAGGATCAAGTCGTCTCCATCCTCATGGAATGTCGTTACACTCATGATTGATTAGTCAGTTCGGCGACGAGGGCTTCGAGGAGGTTCTTGGCGGAGGTGCGGGCGGTGGTGAGCTGGGTTTCCAAGGCGTCCACCAAGGCCATCAGTTCGTCCACTTTCGCCACGATCCGGCGTTGTTCGGCGAGGGGTGGGAGGAGAATTCCGACGGTCTTCATTCGCCCTGCGCTCAGGCCAATATTACCGACTGTCGTTGCGCACTTCGATTCGACGGCCTCACGAGTCGGCGTGGCATTCATTCCGAACGACGAATTCCGGATGCCAAATGATGAAGTCATGGCTTTGCCGCGAAACCCACTGTCCCAAAAGGTTTTACTGTGTGCGGCGGGGGCGCCGTCGAGAGTGCCGTATTCGATCCAGTGCATGGCTTGATTTAGAGACTAACAGTCAGTTACGGAGAGGAAAGCCCAAAGGACTGGAGGGATCCGAATGCCGGAAATGTCTTTTTTGTCCCAGTTCAGAGTTCAGTCGATTGAGGAAACCCATTCACCGACCACGACCATCTCCGGCCCTTCATGGGGCGCGACGATGATTGGATCGTAGTCCGGATTCAGGGGGAGAAGTTCGATCTGTTCGTGCTTCCAGCCGTCCTCCGTCACGCTCTTGTCCGAGTGGTATTTTTTGACGGTGAAGCGCCCGCCGTTTTCCAGATCTCCGCGAGAGTTGAACTGGACGAGAACGATGCGGCCTTCGCGTGATCCTTGCGGACAAGGACGGAATAGACACCAAGCTCCATCTTTGATTTTTGGCTCCATCGAGTGACCTCGGACGCGGGCGATGAACATTCCTGGTTTGATCTTTGCGCCAGCGGCCTCCGCCCATCCGGTTTCCTCCGGAGCGTTCTCCGGCCCCCAAAGACCTGCGGCAGCTTCGAGGCTGTAAACTGGCACCAAGCGGGTGAATCGTTCTTCGTCGGCAGGCTCCTCCACGAAGCCCGGGAGATCCCGATTGTCTCGCTCTTCGATGTCGGCACTCGCAGTAACGACTCTCAATGGGGTGGCCACTGCGACCGGTTCGACGCCCCATCCGGCTTCGGATTTGGTGAACGCTACCTGATAGTTGGTGCCGGGAGCGCCAACGTTCTCGCCGAACCACCCGCGAAGAAGCTGGAGGATCTGGTTTTCATCGCTGCCGAGCGGTGAGGCGACGTTGCACGCGATCTTGACGAATCTGAACACCCATTGGCTCCCATCGGGAAGGGTGACGGTCGTAGGCCCAACGGGACGCCCGGGAAGCTCCTCGACCGTGGGAAGCCGCAGGATGGGCTTGCCGCTGGAATGGCTGATCTTTGCGATGAATCTGCCTGCTGTGAGTTCAGCTACTTTCTCAATGCGGGTTTTCGCATAGTGGGCGAGACGGTAATCCACCATCTCGGCGGTCATCGATTCGAAGTCGGCCCGAAGATTCTCCGGGCACTGGAAGGCGGCGACGAAACGATCACCCTCGCGCTTGAACCAATGACGTCCGGCCTGCTCGTCCATCCAACGGGACAGCGGCCATTCCAACCACCATGCGGCCCACTGCTTAATCGGCGCATTGGCAGGATCGGGAAACTGCTGGGTTGGTGGCAAGTCGTGGCGGAGTGTCGGGTGGGATAGGAGAAATTCGCGACAGGCGGCTGCGAGTTTTTCGATTTCCATTCCCTCCCAAAGGGCATCGCGATCAAGAAGCACCCGCAGGACGACCATCTTGTATGATTTGAAAAGGTTTGTGACCTCCAGCATGGCGAGCCACGCATCAAAGGACTCGAATACAAGGCGCTCGTCGGCGGTTAGATCATCGTCCTGTTCAGAAATGAAACCGAACCATGAGCCGAATCGGGCGGACAAAGTCCGTGGCAGGTATCCATGGTGAAACAGCTCGCTGGGCGATGGCCGACGGCCAAGTTCATCGCGCATGCTGAGGTAGGCCTCCACCACAGCCGATCCTGTGTTAGGCACGAGTTGCAACATCAGTTCCTTGGCCTCGACTTCGAGGTCTAGCAGGCAGCCCGATGGTAGGTCCGGGGCTGAGCCTTCGAGAAATTTCTTCAAATCCGCCCATTTCGCGGAATGGTTGCCAAGCGAAAGCAGGTGAGTGAGGCGGCTTGCGAAGACGCGGTGATTGCCGACGAAATCGATGACTTTCAGGCGCAGCTTGTTTTCCGCAGCGCGGAGTCCTCGTCCGAGTTGTTGGAGGAAGATGACTTTGGATTCGGTGGGGCGCAGCATGACCACCCGGTCAACATCCGGGACGTCGAGTCCTTCGTTGAAAAGATCGACCACGCACAGAGCCTGGAGTTTTCCGTCGATAAAATCTGATAGGCTGTCGCTGCGTGAATCGCCGCCTGATCCGGAAAACACGGCTGCGGCATGGACATTGCGGCGGCGAAGCCAGTCGCGAGTGTAGAGCGCATGACGGCGTGAGCAGCAAAAGACGAGTGTGCGAGCGGCAGGATCCGCTTGCCATGCCGTCCACAGGCGCTCCATCCGCTCGCTGTTTTCGAGTTTTTCCTCAAGCGCCTTGTTATCGAAGCGTCCGTTGCGCCACGGAATCTGGTCGAAGTCCACATCGTCCTTGAGCCCCAGATAGTGAAAAGGAACCAGCGAACCTTCCGCTATCCCATCGCCGACCGTGGCCTGCCATGCCAGCACGTCATCGAAGAGCGATGCCACATCGACGCCATCGGTGCGCTCCGGAGTGGCGGTGAGGCCGAGGGTGAAGGTGGCATTCAGTCGAGCCATGACCCGCCGGTAGCTGGGTGCCTGGGCGTGGTGAACTTCGTCGATGACCACATAGTCGAAGTGCTGGCTATCCAACGCGAGCAGACCCTCGGGACGCGTGAGTTTCTGGATGGATGCGACGACAAGATCGCCGCTCATGTCGTGGTTCGCGCCGAGATACCAACTGACACGGGTTTCATCCCATTCCGACTGCATGGCAGAGCGGACGGTGGCTTCAGCCTGAACCAGGATTTCGGCGCGGTGGGCGATGATCAGCACGCGGGGTTGCCGACCGAGTGATTTCCCGATGGCTAGAACATCAAACGCGGCAAGCCAGGTTTTCCCGAGGCCGGTGGCGACGGCAATGAGAGCCCGCCGGTATCCATTCGCCCGGATTTGATCCAGCGATTCCAAGGCTCCACTCTGCCAGGGTCGCGGCAGGTAGAGGATAGACGGCAATTCGACGGACTCCGGCGGGATGAACTTCCGGTGCGCCTCCTTGGCGTGCAGGGCATAACTGGAGACGAGCGCGTCATCGAGCGGAGTTGCTTGGTGCCAGAGATCTGTGAAAGCGTGAGCGAGCGCCGAGTCGATGGGTTCGGATCCGGTCGTTTGTTTAATCAGGTTCCACTCGACTCCTGTTTCGAGGGCCGCTTTGGAAAGATTGCTGCTTCCGACGACGAGAAGCCCGCCGGAGGAATCGACGATGCGCCATGCTTTGGGATGGAATGAATCAGGCTTGGATGGGAGTTTCGAAATTTCCGCCAGCCGGACTTCAAGGGAGCAGTTCTCAAGAATTTCATCGGCAAGCGACATCCAACCCACCAGCCGCCGAAGGGCTTCCGCTGAGGTAATGTAAAGGTAGTCGCCGACGAGGATGCGGATTTTCGCTCCAGCCCGCAGTGCGGAAAAAATCGATATTTGGATGAGATCGAGACCGGACGGCTGGATGAAGGATGCGAGAAGATCCACTTCGACGGCGGACGAGACACGCTGCCCGATACTTTTCCAAAGCGGAGAGTTTGGTTTGCCTGTTGCGAGCGTCAGCGAATGATTCCCAACGGATTCCGTCGGTTTGCCAGCCAGATAGTTTCCTTTGTCTGGGATGACGTGGCGTACCCCGCCGCGTGGATCCGGCATGTCGCCAAGGTATCGTGGGATTACGTGAATGTGAACATGGGGAACGGTTTGGCCTGCAGCACCGCCCGAGTTGAAGCCCACATTATAGCCGTCGGGTTTCGGGGCGAGCTGGATGTCGAGCAGCCGCTTCGCCTCCTTCACCAAGGCCATCAGCGCCGCTTGCTCCTCGTCAGTCGCGTCGAACCACGTTTCGACGATGCGTCGGGTTGTGACCAATACGTGTCCGGGAGATACGGGGAAACCGTCGAAGACCGAAAAGGCCAAGTCATTCGAGCAGAGCCATTCGCTCGCTGGAACAGCGAGGAATGGTGACTCATACTGGCTCATAGCCGGATGAGATTAAATTGACGTTAGAGAGGCAATGAAATTGAGAACATGAATGGAACTTCCTCCGCCGTTTCTTCGGAGCGTGGCCTTGGACGGAGTCCACCTTGCGGAAGCGGGATGCGCACCATGGCAGATCAAGATTTCCCCAGCAGCTTCTCAATCCGGTGATGATAACACCGGGATCGCCGCTCTTGGTGTGCATGATCCCTTCCACGTGATAGACAATCCCCTCACGGGGCAGGCCGTCGGGTGTGGTGATCAGGTTCTTGTCGCGTGGGTCGTCCCATAACAGCGGTCCTTGCCGTGTGTCGATGGCGACGACCCGGTCGCCCGGGGCGAAGGGATGTGGTGTGTTGTGGGCTGGCATACTGGCAGGGTGAAAACGGTTATTTCTGGATCCTGACAAGGGGGGTGGGACATGTGCGGGGTCAGGTTTATCCTAAAAGGGACAATGGGAATTTGTGATTGGGATATTAGGTTCTCATCCTCAATAACTTGCCAGCTCAGGGCCTCCCATCCGGGGGCGAATGGTCAGGAAACCTAATCTGTGTATTCCGTGTAATCCGTGGTGAAAAATCTTCATGGAAACTAAGCTCGTAGTTTGGCTCAGCGATGGGTTGCGGGGTGACGGAGTAGGGTTGGGTGGACATGGGTGTAATTGGGTGGATCCGAAGGTCAGGCCATGTGCTGAGGTTCTTCTGGCGGATTCTCTCCGAAAAGATCGATGTAGGGTTGGTAGCGGAAGACGCGGTTGCGTTTATAGCCGGTGGCTTCGACAAGGATGCCTAGGCCAGCGAGGCTGGAGACCAGATTGTTAGCGGCGGTGTAGGTGGTGCCTGTGAGAGACTGGACATCGGCGACGGTGACGACGGGACGCTGGTAGAGGGATTCGAGGACGCGGAGTCCGTTTCCGGCAGCGCGCCCCAATCGGGTGGTCACGGCGGTGCGGTGATCTTCGCGCAGTGCGAGGATGCGGCGCGCGGTCTCAGTGGCCTCACGGCTGACCTCGGAGACGCCGCGCAAGAAGAATGCCAGCCACTCCTCCCACTGCCCGTGATCGCGCACGGCCTGAAGGCGCTCGTAGTATTCGGTGCGGTGGCGCTTGAAGAAGTGGGAGAGATAGAGAACGGGCTTGAGGAGGATCTCGCGCTGGCAGAGCAGGAAGGTGATGAGCAGGCGTCCGATGCGACCGTTACCGTCCAGAAACGGGTGAATCGTCTCGAATTGGACATGGGCGAGGCCGATCTGCACGAGCTGGGG
>Ga0209390_10009359_pt1 | contig 11770 bp, 5 predicted proteins | sample BON01_FD_187212 | JGI IMG/M metagenome (GOLD analysis project Ga0209390, IMG submission 187212) | Freshwater microbial communities from Lake Bonney liftoff mats and glacier meltwater in Antarctica - BON-01 (SPAdes) (version 2) | ecosystem: Environmental > Aquatic > Freshwater > Ice > Glacier... | reverse complement strand
TTCAGGAGTTATGATTTTGCAATTGGATAAATGGAGAGAGTTGAACCTCGGGGATACTGTAATTGATTATTTATATGAGTTTCCCGAGAAGATTGAATATGCAGATCAATGTGGCTTGAATGCCGTTCTAAGCGGCAACTGGTATCGTTTGGCTCCAAAATGGAATTTACAATCGCATGAGATCCGGGATCCAGATTCTATTCTCAATAAATCATATTTTTCTGAGGATGATTGGACTACAGCATTGAATCATCCTCGCATTATTCACTTTACGGGCATTCCCAAGCCTTGGAATTTGGGTTGTAATAACCCTTATAAATCCCTCTATTGGAATTATTTAAAGCAAACACCTTTATCAAGACGGTTACCACTAGACTTCACTTTAACCAATTTGCTGAAGGCTTATTTTCCTTTTTCCTTGAAAAAAAAGTATTGGAGGTATTTGAGGGCTAAACAAATGAAATCTAAGGTTTAAGAATCTTCAGAATTAATTCAAAAAGAAAGTCTCAATCTAAAATGCATGGTTTTTGGAATAGAAATTCTAGTTCGTAATATAAATGATTTTACCGGTTTTTGGTAACGGGGCCCAAAACCAATAGTAATGGGAAAATTCAAACCATCATTTTGAAGCTCAAAATTAGGACTTGTACTTGTCTCAAAATCATCCTTTTTTTTCCTAGTTAGAATTCTATACTGAACAAATGCACACTGCCCAGCGCCACCGTATCTGCCAAAAGTATCATAGCTGACTTTAGTAAAAGTGGCTATAATGAGTTTCTGGTAGAAAATCCCACGTCTCGATAATGAATAGGTTATTTCGGGGATGTTCAAAAAATTATCATGAAAAGAACACCGTTTTCAAATCCTTACATTGAAAAATAGAGCAAAACCCATATTTTGACGGCGCTAGACTCAGTACCTATTATTTTTAACCATTTAATCTGAATTAAAAATGAAATATAATTACGTAGGTAAAACAGGCTTATAGATGTCAGAACTCTGATTCGGCACCATGACTTTTTAGGGGAAAATGCTGGTGTTTGGGAAAATATCGGCAAGCTTCAACAAAAGGATGTAAATGAAATGCTTTTTGCAGTCATCGAATCTGGGATCAGTTTTATCGATACTGCAAATGCCTATTCATTTGGTTAATCCAAACAATTTATGGGTCAGAGATTACTTGGTCTTGGCGTAAAATGAGATTATTATAGCAACCCAAGTTTTGGCTAGGATGAATCATAAGCCAAATAGTACTGAGTTAGCTAGGTACCATGTTTTTAATTCATTGAATGCCAGTCTGAGGCGACTCCAACTGGAATACATGGACATCTTTTATGTTCACGGAGTAGATCCGGCGGCAGCTTTGGAAGAAATAGTAAAATCCCTTAACGAAATCGTGTCTTCTGGGAAAATAAAGTTATGTTTCCATTTAAAACTGACCGGCTTGGAGGGTCGCCAAAGCACTGGCAATTGCTGAATATCAAGAATATCAGAAATTTATCGGCTTACAATATTATTACTCAGATGTCAGCAGCGATATTGAACATGAATTAATCCCAATGTCAGCGGCTCATGACTTGGCGTAATTCTCTTGGAGGCCATTAGTTGGAGGATTCCTTACTGGCAAATTCACCAGGGAAGGAGCTGATTCAGAATCGAGAAGAACCAATTTTGATTTTCCTCCAATAAATAAGGAAAAAGCTTACGATCTAGTTGATGTCATGGGTGAAATCGCAAAGGAACAGGAGGCCAGCATTGCCCAGATTGCTTTGGCTTGGGTAAGAGAGTAATTAGGAGTGACCAGCACCATCATTGGTGCAAAAATATTGGCACAGTTGAATTCAAATATCGCTTCGATCCAAATACAATTAACTGCGGAACAGCTAGGTAAAATAAATCAGATCAGTCCACTACCGATGTAATACCCCGGCTGGATGGTCGAGCGCCAGTCTGTCTCTAGAAAGTAAAAAATTCAAGATTCGATCCAGTCTGTCTCTTCAGATTCTTCGAAAAGTACAGGCTGGATCTTTTTTGAAAAAATTATGAATTCTATTTTTCAAATGTTCTTTGTACCTTATTCAGGTAAAGACTGATATCCAATAAGATACAAATGATCGTTTGGAATTATTTCACTTTTTAAAAACTTTCAAAAAATGAAAAAATATTTTGATCCAAAGCACTCGCTAAATTTTCTGTTCTTATTGTTTTCATTTACCGGCTGTGTTAATCTTAAAACCGTAGGCGAGTTTGCTGGTATTTCGATGGTAAGTATCAAAAATTTTGAACATATCGAGTATTCATTTTATCAGCATTGTGTGGATCGGTGCCGAGATGAGGCTATTCGAAAATATGAAATAAAACGAGCTGAGGAATGTATCTGTACACTTTATCAAGAAGCCGATAGCGTAACCCAGGTGATTTATAATTCTATTGAAGGTTATTTTGAAGGTTTGGGAAATCTTTCCCAAAATGAGCTGACTGATTACTCAAGTGATGCATTAATCAGTGCCTTAAGTGCAAAGGAATTAGGTCCAATGAGAATCGAAGAACAAACAGTAGCTGCTTTTTCTAGCCTCTCCAACACTCTACTAAGAGCCACAACAAATTCTTATAGACGCAAAAAACTTGCTTCTTACATCGAGGAAGCCAATGAACCTATGCGGGTATTATTAGGTAAGTTTAAGCTAATCGTGGGGACTAATCTCAAAGGAGAATTACGATTTAAAAAAGAACGACTCTATGCGCGCTATATGGATATGAAAATGAATAATACCCTTCATTCGGACTATGAAAAAGGGGAAGCAACATCGGATTATTACCAAGCTTTAGATAAAATCCAGAGAAAGGAAATGGTTCTTGAAGTATTTGCGAAGAGTCTCGATGAAATAGCCCAAGGTCATCAAATTCTCTATGACAATCGGAACAAACTATCTGTTAAAATTCTGAAAGGAATCCTGCAGGGGTACTCTAGTAACGTGAAGGATTTGATCTCTGAATTCAATAAACTTAATAACTAAAAAGATGGCAAATCTTAATTCCGATCAAGCAAAGCAATTATCAGATAATTTTTATCTCTTAGGAGTAGCAATAGGGGACTTTAGGTATCACAATTGGGGACGTCTTGCGTATGAAGAAAACAAAGAATTGAGTGCGACACAATATTCTTTTTTGAAATATGGCGAAGACATTTTAGCCCTTGCTACCACTTTAGTCATGGACGAGGTGATTGACTCAATGGAAAAGATCAATACCATCACGATAGAAATAAATGGTACAATTAGGACTTTGACCAATATTCAAAAGGGATTGGACTTGGCAGCTGCTGTTTTAATCTTAGGAGTCGCTATCATGAATAGGGACACTAAAGGAATTGGCAATTCTATCAAGGGTGTATACGAAACGTGGAAAGGCCCCATTACTTAGCATTTTTGAAAGGGATTTACTCGGAAAAATATTCTATTTTCGAAATTCTAAAATTAAGGTTTAAGAATTCAGATCATTGGATTAATTGGTTATTCTATGAAAAACATTCGAATTTTTATTGCCTCTTCGTCAGAACTGAAAGAGGATAGGATACAGTTCGAGCTTTTTATTGGGCAAAAAAACAATCACCTGTATAAAAAAGGGCTGAGGTTGGAAGTGGTCCAATGGGAATATTTTAAGGATTCGATGTCCGCTACGCGACTGCAGGATGAGTACAATAAATCCATTAGGGAAAGCGATTTTGTGCTTTGCCTCTTTTATACCAAAGTGGGGAAATATACTGAAGAAGAGTTTTCTACTGCCTATGAGATTTTTAAAGCGGAAGGAAAACCAAGGATTTGGACCTACTTCAAAAATGCTGAAATTAAAACTGCTGCTATCGTACGTGACGATATCAATTCATTATTTGACTTCAAAGAAAGACTTGGTGCAATGGGGCATTTTTATACTGAATATACCTCCATTCAAGACCTACTCTTGAAATATGGATCTCAATTGGATATGCTTTTGCCAGAATATGAATCTGATTTAAATCACGATGATATCATAAAGAAATTTCCAGCTAAAAAGGACCAAGAAGTCATCAAGAACACTTTTAATGATGAGCTGACAGGCCGAGTGCTCTTGGCGATAAGTAATCACAATAAAAAGATAAGGAGTTTTTTGCTTGCCAATCCTAATTGGGTTGAAAATGCACAGCTTGTCCAAAAAGCAAAACAGCTAATCATTAGTGAATTTGTAGGTGTGCTAGGCGGGCAAGTCCGAAAACTGATCTCTATTGGGGAGGAGAACCATGGGCAAAGCAAAATGAAGCGCTACCTTGAAAATTGCCTGTTGACGGCAAAGAGGGGATTTCAATTGATGAGTTATTCGCTGATTTCAACTTTGTGGGATTATCAACTGCACCATAAAGTCACTCTTACTCAATCTCAGAAAGACGTTTTAAACAAATTTTTCATAAATGTGGTAGAGGACTCTGTCGTAGGCTATGCGGAATTAGTCAGGGCATTGGCGGAGATCTACACGGAAAACAAGCAAGATTTTCTGATTTCGGAAGTGTTTGAGCTACTTCCACTGCTTCAGGAAGGTGGAATTTTATATGATGCAAGTGTCAAATTGAACAAGATCACCGGACTTCTGGAAAAGGATTCATTCAATCTAGCTGATTGTACTGAATCAGAAAAAAATATAACGATTGTGCTGGAGGGACTGAGCTTCCTCGCTGGATACCGAATGATTTCGATCAGTGAGATCGACTATGATCGGCAGCGAAACGATAGTCAGGGTCAATACCTTCACAATTACATTTTACTCGACGGGAATAATCCTGCCAATAATGCGAGCATGAGTAAGGTGAAAAATGAAAACAAACCAGTGATTTCTCATGCGATCATAATTTTCAAAGGAGATGATTATAAGGAAAACATTAACCTAGGTCCTTTTATCATCGATTTTAATGGGTTGGGACTCTTGGATGGCTCAAAAATCTGCTTTTATTCCTGCTGTGATACCTACGATGATTTAAGCTTGAGTTACAGCTTTATTGAAGACAATAGTATTGTGAAACTAAAAATATCTGATAATCCGAGGCCTGTACCTACGGATCCGAATGGGCTCAATCGCTGGCTGGCTAGTAAGGATAACCGAAAGATTATGAACTTTGATAAGGTTTACAGCTTATTTTTCGAGGCTAAAAAAATCTTGACCGGAATAGAGGAAGAAACCACCGAAGATTCATTTTAATTTTTTTTCAATCCAATAATATTGACCATCATGAAAAAGTATCCTTTCAAATTCCTTGACTCCTATCAACATGAAGATCGAGGAGTATTTTTTGGGAGGGATGAGGAAATCGACGCCTTGTACGAGATGGTGTTTCAATCTTCAGTCGTGCTGGTCTATGGTGCTTCCGGAACAGGTAAAACGAGTTTGATCAATTGTGGACTTGCGGGTAAGTTTCAGCGGCATGACTGGCTGGATTTGATGGTTCGAAGAGGTAGTAATATCAACGATTCCCTAGCCAGAGCACTGGAGCAAGCTGGCGGAAAGATTGGAGCTGACTACGAGGAAGAAAAATGGCTGGACGAATGGGAATCCGATACAGACAGGTTAGATCAGGAATTGACTCCGATAAGCAAAGCTATTCAAGCGGTTTATCAAAAATCATTCAGGCCTATTTATTTGATTTTTGACCAGTTTGAAGAGCTTTTTATTCTAGGTGATCGTTATGAGCAGCAGATTTTTATTGAAACTGTCAATGCGATTTTTCAGTCCCGACAGCCGGTAAAATTGATATTTTCCATTCGTGAGGAATATCTAGGATACTTGGCAGATTTTGAGCGCGCTATTCCACAGTTGCTTCGCAAAAAGCTACGGGTGGAACCGATGAATCTTGAAAAAGTGAAGCAGGTGATTATTGGCGCTGCTTCATTTGAGGATTCAACGATTTCGATCAAGAAAGGCGAGGAGGACGCGGTAGTCGAAAGTATCTTTCACAAGATCAAAGGAGATAAGAAGTCGCTCACAATTCAGTTACCCTTTTTGCAGGTGTTCTTGGATAAGCTTTACCTGACTATCACTGGAGATAAAAAACGTGAATCTCCTGCTGAGTTTAGGTTGGACAAAGTAAACGAAATGGGTGAGATCGGGGATATCCTGAGTAATTTTCTCGAAGAGCAGGTGGCTAATATTTCCAAGGAATTGAAAGGGAAATACGCTATGCTTAACCCAGAACTCACCTGGAAAATGCTTTCTCCCTTTGTCACCTTAGAGAGAACAAAAGATCCGATCACCAAAAAAGAATTGTTTGAGCGCCTGCCAGATTTAGATCAGCAGATGATCGTGGAAGTCGTAGAAGCATTTTCAAATAACCGACTCCTTCGCTACAATGAGAATACGGATACGTATGAGATTTCTCATGATTCCTTAGCCAAACCTATTGCAGAAAAAAGAAGTGTAGAGGAAACAGCTTTACTTGAAATCAAGAGGCTGATCAAGAGTCAAATAGGGGTAAATACCGAAGCTAGAGAGTATTTCACTGAGAAGCAATTGATTTACATTGAGCCGTATCTGGGCAAGTTTAAACTGAATGAAGAAGAAAGCAATTGGATAGTAAAAAGCCGAGAATCGCTGAAGCAGGAAAAGCAAAAAGAGGCAAAACTGAAGTACGATGACTTGGTAAAAAGCAAGAAATCCATGTTTTTGAAAATCGCCGTGGGCGTATTTGTGGTGATTGCTGGGTTATTTATTTTCATCGCATTCAAAGCACAAAAAAGTTCGCTTGAAGCGCAACAGGCAAAATTAAGTGCGGAAAGTGCAAATAGGACTTCAACACAATTACTGAACGATGTCTTAGGAGGAACCGGTGAAAAGTACGAAAATCTCACAAATGAAGAAATTGAAGACATTATTTATAAAGAAAAAACCTATTCTCTTGACAGTTTGATTGAAATTAGAGCTTCGGTCAGTCCCTCTAATGCTAGTGGCAGCAACAGGAATTATACGATGTGGCTGGATTTTCCATTCTTACGTAAAAACGAAATCAAGGAAGTTCACTATAATTTTTGCAAAGGATTTATCGATCAAAAACGAATTTCGAAAGACCCGAGTTCTTCCTTTTCCATCGGTTATTTAGGGTTTGGCTATTGTCCGACAATGAAAATTGATATCATCACCTTTCAAGGCGACACTATACTTCGAACCTTTTCTTTCGATAAGTATTTTAAAGAAAATCCGCTCACAGATTAATCTTGACAATAATACCTACTGAATGATCTTTATTAATCCAGCATTTTTCAAATAATCCGGTGCTGAGATTTTACCTGACAGGTCTAATTCTACAGTCCCGTTCGATAGATTAAGATTGAAATGATAGACAAAAACGGATAGCGCCTTATTGGTGAGTTCCTTGTTTTTTAGATCTGCTGGAAGTGAATCATAGCTGTTTGTTATAAGTTTTTTAGCAAATTCCGGAGTCATGCCATTTTTACTCATGGTAGTAGCATTAGATGCCACGACCAATGCAAACATTCTGTATTGATATTCCAAGTCAAAAAACATAGACTTGAAAATCTGATAATAGGAGAGTTGCTTTTCTTCTGTTAGACTTTTCACAAAGCGCTTATCCGCTGGCACTGCAGAACCATTGAGCATAAAGCGCTCCAGACTGGTAGTCATCGCAAAGCCATCTGCCGCATAATAATAGTGAAGTTGCTCTCTGTAACCTGCCGAGATAAATTCTCTTTTTAGAAAGTCATCCACCTGTCCAAGTGTTTTTAATTCCGGCTTGAAGTTCCTTTTTATGAAACTTGCTGAAGCGAGAGGGGCAAGTTCTGGGAAGAAAAACAAATCTTCTTCAATAAAATTAGGCGTTCCATCAGCATCTTGACCTTTCATTGAAGCACTATCCAATACAGACATACCTCTTTCAAATACAAAAGGAAATTTTCTTTGCATTTCATTAAACAATTCATCTATCACCTCACTGTTTAATTCTCTTAGTATAAACTCATCATTTTCTTGTTCAAGCAAAAAGAGAAAATCATTGTATGAAGAATACAATTGTTCCACGTTAATTCCGCGGGTGGGATTCGTAAATTGGTCTGAAGCTAGAAATTTGAACTGGAGGTATTTTGAGGTTAAATCAAGCCTAGATAAGATATCGAATTCTTGGCTTATTTCACCCCTATATTGAGAAACCTCATAATCTCTATTTTCCAAAACAGAAAAATCAACCTTGATATTGTAAATAGCTGCAAATGCTTTTAGCCCTTCAAAATCGTAGATGTCTGAATTTTTAGCTTTGTAAAAAATGCGTTGAAAATCAGGGTAGATGTCCTCATTAAAATAGGGAGTAAAGTCTTCTTTTAAATTATTAATATTTCTTTGTTGGACACTAAAATCATCCCGATCAAATTTGATTAACTCATTAAATCGAACTTCCTCTTCTGATTTTTCGCTTACATCGTTCGATAGGTTGTAGGAGTCAATGCCTTTCTCCAGCGTTTCCTTCCATTCCGCAAGACTTTTTCGATCTATATTTTTTCTAGTTCGATAAATTAGTCGCGTGGTGTTTTCATACAATAGCGAATAGGTGAAATTGTAAAGTTCAGGATTTTCCGTGATGAAGGCTGCGTCTTTTACGCCACTCAATTCTACTTCGTTGGTTGTGAGAACTGATGCGATTTGGCTATCGCTTTGCTGCTCAAAATTAGCCTGAGTCAAAGATAGATTGATGAAAGCCTGGGCTGTGGCATAGGACGCATAGGAGAAGTTCTGTCTTAATCCGCTATAGAGTACTTCAAATTCCTTGGGATCCAGCTCAGCTTTCAGGAACGGATCTTCTACTTTAGTGATCTTATTGATAAATAACTTATCTAAGCTTGCGTCTTTGAAAATATAATAGTCATTGTAAAGTCTATAACTTTCAAACCAGCTCAGCGTGCCCGTATTATTCTTTGAGGCGAGCTTTTTCAATTGTACATACCTGGAGATTAGGTCTAATTTTTCATCAAGTAAGTATGCCGTTTCTACTGGGTCGGTATAGGAATGATAATCATAATCTCGTTCCTTATAATTGTATTTAGAAATTAACGGAAGTGTGTGTGGCCCGAAATTATAGTTATTCGAATTGTATTCCTTATCGATAATTGGAGTGGTGTATTCGATATTATAAATCCCTGTTAAGTAGGCCAGAGAGTTTATTTCAAAGCGATCCGAATTCTTGGCTTTTAAAAATATGCGTTTAAAGTCTGGATAAAGATCTTCATTGAAATAAGGAGTGAAGAGACTTTTCAGGACATATAGTTCTTGGTGTAAAGTGGCATAGGATTCCTCTTCATACTTGATAAGTTCGAAGAATGGATTATCCTGACCCCAGACCGATTTGGACTTAGCCACATTGAAATAATTTATGGATTTTTCAAGTGCCTCTTTCCATTTAGTAAGGACATCTCGACGGGTACTTTTCTGAGTTCGAAAGAGGAACTTGGCTTGATTATAATACAGAAGTGACCAAGAAAAATTATATAGTCCAGCATTATCTTCCAGAAATGTAGGGTCTGTAATCGATTCCAATTCTTCGATTTCAAAGGGTAGAATTTTACCAATCCGCTCTTCGCTCATTCCCTCAAAATACTCTTTGGCCAATGTTAAATTGAGGTAAGCCTGAGCCAAGGTGATTGAATCATTTTTGACCGGAGGAGGCATTTCTTGCGCCGAGGTATTTACAAGTGATGCAGTGAATAGGGATAAAATCAGAATATACTTGGAAAAAGACATCGGAATAATGGTGTTAGTTAAAATATATCAGAAAAAAATCCTTGTCAGAATCAACACTATTAATGTTCTATGGATTTGAGAATAGCACTAGTACTTCTTTAATCAGTTGTTTTTATAAGGTATCTTAAAAAATTGATATTAATAGCTTAAAACCGATTAAGAGCAATACTCATCTTATCTTCATCTCAATCTAAACTGATCATTATTAGCCACTTATTACCTGAGTTGCTCAAGGGTATAATTTCAAAAAAACTCTATTTAAAATCAAGAACGAAATAAAAGACCTGAAAAAAAGCTAAAAGGATTAAAGAATTATAGCTTCAACTCGGCAAGCAATCCTTCAAACAGAATTAAGATTGACCTAGCTTACAATTTATTTCGAGCCCTTTGCAAAGTTGATCTTACTTTCCCAACTTTATCGCTTTCCATTTAGCCATGGAAGGGAAATTCACAGTAGTTTTCTATAATCACATATACAAAATGATAACCATACCAAATTTTAGAATTTTACCGATACTCTTTATTATTTGGAAGATATGCATTCCATTCACTATCGCACAGCAAACAGCTTTCACAACTGCAGATGCCATTAAGGTGAAAAGTCTGAACAGTCAATCCATATCAAATGATGGGAAATACCTTGCAGGATTGATTCAGGATGGAAGTGCCCGATTCGGTACGGACCATTTTAGATTTCAGGATCCAAGCTACCTAAATGTCTATGCGGGTGAGCTGATTATTATCAATACTGAAGATGCTTCTGAATTAAGACCCTATACGGGAAAAGCCAAAGTCACGTCTATAGCTTGGGCACCAAATAATAAAGAAATTGCCTTTTTGGAACAAAAAGGAGGTAATCTTCATCTGATGATATATGACGTGGAGCGGAAAAAACTCCGGGAAGTAAGCATAAAAGGCGATCCTTTACTTGCAAATAATGAGCTCACTTGGACCACAGATAGTAAATCACTTTTTGTCCATACACGGGATGCAGCTTGGATGACTAAAGCCATGGCTCTTTATAATGAGGCTACGAAAGGTCCTATCGTAGTCTATGATGGCTCAAAACCTTTTTTAAAATGGGATGAGATCAGAAATACAAATAGCCTCACGGAATTGCATCAGGTAGACGTATTGAATGGAACTGCGATTAAATTACTTGGTGAATCAAACTTTAGCGGAATCTATACAAGTGAGGATGGTCAGTATTTGATATTCAATGAAAATTTTCCCCTGAAAACAGCCTATGAGCGCAATGCGGGTACAGAATATCAAACTGCCTACCTAAATCTGAATCAACAAGATTCTGCAAAAATCATTTATCCGAGAAGTGAAAAACGACGAGATTTCACTTGGTCGGAAAGTAAATCTACCTATGCATGGATTGATTCAGGCAATGTCTATATCCAAACACTTGGTCTGGATGATGCGAAAAACCTGACTAAAGGAAAAGCTTTCACTGACGAGGAAAAGAAAGAGGAAGTGAAGTTTTCAGTGATGGCATGGAGCCCTCAAGAAGGACAGTTGTTGCTAAGTTCGAAGAAAGGTTATTGGTTGGCAGATGCTGAAGGGAATAGCCTAGAAATGGTCTATGAATTACCAGAGGACACGAAAAAAGCTCCGGATCTGGAACTTCTAAATTGGTCACAAGATGAGCGCTACCTGGATTTTGGGTATTCCAGCAAAGAGAAATGGGAGCGGGGCTTCACCCGATTTGATCTGGAAAGTAAGGAAATGAAAAATCTTTTGGTAGATGGTAATTTGTATTCCAATGTTCAGCATTCAAAAGACGGATCCAAAGTAATATTAAGCGTTTCGGATGGAGATCTCCCACCAAATGTGATAGCTACGGATATGAACTTCAGTACTATGAAGTCGCTTACGGATCTAAATCCTTGGATGACAGATAAGAAATTGACTCGATCCGAGTTGATCAGCTATCGCAACTCAGACGGAAAAGAATTAAAGGGGATCTTATACTATCCCGTGGATTATGAGCAAGGCAAAG
>Ga0209390_10009352_pt1 | contig 11776 bp, 15 predicted proteins | sample BON01_FD_187212 | JGI IMG/M metagenome (GOLD analysis project Ga0209390, IMG submission 187212) | Freshwater microbial communities from Lake Bonney liftoff mats and glacier meltwater in Antarctica - BON-01 (SPAdes) (version 2) | ecosystem: Environmental > Aquatic > Freshwater > Ice > Glacier... | reverse complement strand
AACTCTGCAGCTGCTCTGCTAGGTATTGGCCGAGGGGCTGACCTTCTGCTGTACAGCTTTGTCGTTTTCGCCCTTTTCTACTCGGTCTACCAATATCGGCGCCAGCTGTGGCAAGAAAAAGTCACCACTGACCTGGCCCGCTCCCTCACGCTCACCCAAGCGTCCCTCGAGGACGCCATGACGGAGCTTGGTTCCTCTCCACGCTAGAACGGACGACGGGGGCACCACGCTCGATACCCATGCACTTGCTGACATCGCTATTAGGGCGTATCTCCTAAACGGGTTTGTGATTGATAATCGTGGCGGCCTGCAGCACTCCGCCCTGGTCGGGGAGGGCGAATTTGTCGTGTCGTGTTGCGATTCCGGTAAGCTGAGAGGGAAGAAAGCATCTAAAAATAAGGATTTATCATGAATAAACCTTTGAGAACAGCAAAGATTTCAGGCCGTGAAATTGGCCGGGCGCAGCCGCCCTATGTAGTCAGTGAGATGTCTGGAAACCATAACGGTGACATCCAGAGGGCGTTCAGGATCCTAGACGCATCAAAGGCGGCAGGCGTTGACGCCGTAAAAATCCAAACGTATAGGGCTGACACAATAACAATCGACCACTCAGCGCCTGAGTTCATCGTTACTGGTGGCCTCTGGCATGGGCGTCGTCTATTTGAGCTCTACGAAGAAGCTCACACACCCTGGGAATGGCACAAGCCAATTTTTTCGTACGCCCGTGACATCGGAGTGACGCTTTTTTCATCTCCTTTCGATCGCACGGCGGTGGACCTGCTTGAATCGCTCAACGCACCGGCCTACAAAATTGCATCTCCTGAGCTTGTTGACTTGCCGTTAATTCGCTACGTGAGCCAGACGGGTAAGCCAGTGATTTTGTCCACCGGAATGGCGACCTCAGAGGAAATTGGAGAGGCAGTAGAAACAGCGCAATCTGCTGGGGTCGAAGACCTCATTGTCTTACACTGCACGTCTGCCTATCCGGCGCCACCGGAAGAGGCCAACCTGGCCACAATTCAAGAGATTGCCAACCGATTTGATGTCGTCGCGGGTTTATCTGACCACACAATGGGGACGTCGATAGCGGCCCTTGCTGTAGTCATGGGAGCTGATCTAATAGAGAAACATGTGACGCTCAGTCGCGCGGAGGGTGGTGTGGATAGCGCATTCTCACTTGAGCCACACGAGTTGGCGGAGCTGGTGGCGGGTGTCCGCACCGCGCGGCTTGCAATAGGCAGCCCCGCTTTTGAGCCAACTATTTCAGAAGCCTCGGTCTTGCGGAACCGTCGGTCTCTTTATGTGGTTGAGCCGATGGTGAAGGGAGACTACTTTTCCGAAGCCAATCTCCGGTCCATCCGGCCGGGTAACGGGATGAAGCCGAAGCACTACGAGCAGGTTTTGGGCAGACGTGCTTCGGTGAATTTGAAATTCGGCCAGCCTCTCGACCCTTCATTGATTGAGGGTGGGTTTCCCGAATGAGGTCCCTAATCCAGATTAATCCCATCAGGTCAGCCGATGTTGATTGATTCTGCCGTGAATGATGTGCGCCTGCGCCGGCATACTCTCGGGTTCCTCGAAGCAGTGGATAGGCCGAGTGCTCAAGAGTTATCTGAGTTTTATGCGAAGACCTACTATCAAGCGGAAAAGGCCAACTATCGCAAGGAGTACACGACGACCGAGCTAGAGGTCAATTCTGCGCGAATTGACCGGTTGGTTAGCCATGCTCTCTCATTAGCGGGGCGCCAGGGCGAGGTGGGGAGCTTTCTCGACCTGGGGTGTGGCGAAGGTTTTGTACTAGCTGCGCTTGATCGGATGGGGTGGACTGTTTCTGGAGTTGACTATAGCGTCGCGGGTCTAGAGTCAACGAACCCCGAGATGGCTCAATTTGTTGAGCAGGGCGATATTTTCCAAATCCTCGAACACAGGGTCACAGCAGGTGAATCGTACGACATGATTTGGCTTGATCATGTCCTGGAGCATGTTTTGGATCCTGTTGGTCTTTTGACGCTGGCGCGAAAACTCGTCGCGGTTACTGGTGTTCTGGTCGTCACGGTGCCAAACGATGGGAATGAGTACCACGAACATTTATTCGCTGAGGGGTTAGTTCAGGATCGGTGGTGGATTGCTACTCCTGACCACATGTCTTACTTCACAAACGAAAGCCTGCGATCCATATCGGAGGCTACGGGTTGGAGGTGTGATTCAATTTTGGCTTCCTTCCCGGTTGACTTTTTTCTTTCACATTCAGGATCGAATTACGTCAAAGGCCCATCACTAGGGCCACAGGCCCACGAAGCCAAGTTGCGCCTCGAACTTTTCATTGAGAACTCTGGCCGCGACAAAGCCAACACGCTGTACGCAGCTATAGCCGAAGCAGGTCTGGGGCGGGACCTCGCTGCTTTTCTTGTTCTTAATGCTGTGGGGGGAAATTAGAAGATGAATCAACTGCCAGAATTCAAAGTTGCTCAAGGGTCCACCTACGATGAAATGGCTCGCAAATTGTGGTTAGCCAAAACGCTTCGGGAATCCTCGGTTCCTGACTCTGAACTACTCGATAATCTGGGCCTCCACCTAACCCGAAAAACTTTGTCAAGGATAAATTTTATCCAGGAGATGTATTCGCGAATCGTCAACGTTCATGGCATCATCATAGAATTTGGTGTGCGCTGGGGACAAAACATGGCGCTATTTTCAAATCTTCGAGGAGCGTTGGAGCCCTTCAACTACAGACGTCGGATCATCGGGTTCGACACCTTTGAAGGTTTTCCCAGCATCTCACCACAAGATCACTCGACCGAGGGTGCACTGGGTGCTAGGGGACTGTGCCGTGACTGAGAATTGGGTGAAGGACTTGGAAAACCTTGTGGAGTTTCATGAACAAAACAGTCTTATCGCGCACAAGAAGAAATATGAACTGGTTGTGGTAGACGCGTCGGAAACCTTGCCGCAGTATCTCTACGAACATCCAGAGAGCTTCATGGCGCTCGCCTACTTTGGGTTTTATTCGCATGCCCCGACACGCGACCGGTTGAAAGTGATTAGGCCTTATTTAACTAAGGGAAGCACGCTGGCTTCTGACGAATTGAACTGCGCCGGCTTTCCTGGTGAGACCTTGGCCGTTCTAGAAGCGTTAGGACTAGATAGTTTCTCCCTAAGGCGCTTGCCATTGAGCCCGCTCACTTCTTTTCTGGTTATCGAATGAAAGAGGGTAGTGGCCCCTATCGGGTTATGCCTCGAAACAGTGTGACCGATGGCGTCATTGTCTTGCGGGCTGTTGAACCCAAGGATGTTGAGAGCATCCGCCAATGGCGAAACGCTCAGATGGACGTCCTTCGCCAAAGGCTACCTCTAACGCCAGTCGCGCAGCGAGCCTATTTTGCCTCTGTGGTGTGGCCCATGAAAAGCCAGCTTGAACCCGGTCAGATTCTGCTTGCGATAGAGCAAAAGGGAAACTTGATTGGTTACGGCGGGTTCGTTCACATCTCGTGGCCAGATCTTCGGGCGGAGGTCTCTTTTCTCCTTGAGCCGAGTAGGGAGAAAGAGCCGGACGCGCGAGATGAGATATTCAGCCGTTTCTTGGATTTGGTGAGTGCCGTAGCTTTCCAGGACTTAGGGTTCCACCGGCTTTCCACTGAAACTTTCGACCTGCGTAGAGCGCATATTGCCACATTGGAAACCTCCGGCTTTGTCCAAGAAGGTCTTCTGAGGGAAAATATCATCGTCGAAAATGATTTCTGCGATAGCGTTCTCCATGGCCTTTTAGCGAGTAAATGGGAGACCAAATGTTAGAACAAAAAAGAATTTTTGTTACAGGAGGCTCGGGAGTAATTGGTCTTGAGTTGGTTCCTCGGCTAATTGAAAGTGGTGCGACGGTCCTCGTGGGTGACTTGAAACCTGAGCCAGCTGTTTTTTCGGGGCTCGTCAGCTATCGGCGTGGTGATTTAAACGGCATCACGTTGGAAGAAGTCAACGATTTTGGACCCCAGATCATCATCCACCTTGCAGCCACATTCGAGAGGTCAAACGAGAGTCTTGATTTTTGGGAAGAAAATTTTCACCACAACGTTGCTCTTAGCCACCACCTAATGACGTTGGCCCAAGAGTGCCCGTCCGTCGGGAGGGTTGTTTTTGCTTCTTCTTATCTCGTCTACGACCAAAACCTTTACCAGTTTTCGCAGCCTCAGAAGATTGCGACGAGGCTGCAGGAAGGTGATCGACTCAACCCTAGAAACCTGACGGGGATGGCCAAGTTAGCTGCTGAAATGTAGCTCAATTTTTTGTCCCAATTTCCGCAATGCAATTTTTCCACTGTTTCCGCTCGTATCACTCGCGGGTACGGGCGCAACTCGCGGGATGTCATCTCCCGTTGGGTTCGAGCGTTAATCAGGGGCCAAAGTATTTCGGTCTTTAGACCAGAAGGGATATTTGATTACATCTACGCCGCAGATAGTGCCGAGGGGCTGATTCGGCTTGCGGTAAATCAGGAAATCACGGGCCCAATCAATCTTGGTACGGGGCGGTCTCGAAGCGTGGCAGAGGTACTCGCCATTTTGGACAGGGAGTTTTGCCACTCGGTAGTGGTGGTCGAAGATTCGACGATTGCCTATGAAGCGTCAGAGGCCAATATTGATCTGCTCATGAGCCTTACCGGTTGGTCACCGGAATATGATCTGGAAAGAGCTATTCTTGAAATTATTGAGTACGAGCGGGAACAATTTTCAGCCCGTTGACGTAAAGGAAAACCATTTCAGGTTCAAATGTGCTAATCACCTCAGCAGGGCGCAAAGTTCCCCTCATTAGGGAGATGGTCGTCGCCCTAAAACGGATTAATCCTATGGGCAAGGTTATTGCGGGCGACAGCGACCCCCTCTCGCCGGCTCAGTTTTTTGCCGAAGACTTTTGGGCGATGCCCGTTCTCAACGAAATGGGAGCAGCGGAGCTTTTCACGCAGCTGAAATCCCGTCGGGTGACTACAGTTTTTCCAACGCGCGATGGCGAGTTGTCTTTCTGGGCGGCATTGAAAACTGACTTGGCTGCTGAAGGAATTCATGTCGTGGTGTCGCCCACTAATGCACTGAATCGCTGTCTGGATAAACTTGAGTTCGCGCAGTGGGCTCAGGAACGTGATCTGCCAGTGATCCCAGCCAGCCTCGACGCAAGTGCCTATGGAAACCGACCATTGGTTGTCAAGGAACGCTTTGGCTCAGGAGCGAAGGGCGTCGCTCTCAACCTGACAGTTAGAGCGGCCCAGTCTCACGCTCAGCATTTAACCTCGCCAATTTTTCAGCCTTACATCGAGGGGGACGAAATCAGCATCGACGCCTTCCTTGACCAAAACAGCGCGCTGCACGGCTTAAGTATTCGACGTCGCGACAATGTGATCAATGGAGAAAGCGCGGTAACCACAACCTTCAGAAATGAGCAAATCGAAGCGGAGGCTGGGGGGTTTTTGACTGAGCTTGAGCTTCAGGGACCTGTCGTAATGCAGGCAATACTAACCGACGACGGCATGGAGGTAATCGAAGTAAATCCTCGTTTTGGCGGAGCATCGACCGCCTCGATTGCGGTAGGGCTGGACCTTCTTTATTGGGCGTTGGCTGAAAATAAGACATGGGAGGGCGGTCTGCCTCCGTTTGAGCGTGGTGAAAAAAATGTTCGGCAGATAAGAGTTCCCCATGACAAGGTTTTGTATGGTTCTGATTTTTGACCTAGACGACACCCTGTACGACGAAATGTCATTTGTACGAAGCGGTATCAAAGCGGTCGCAAGACAGGGGTCCACTCTATGGGGACTCAACGAGGTTGATTCCGTGCGGCAGCTAAATCACATCCTCAGGCGTGATGGGCGAGGCGCCATATTTGATACGTGGTTGGACACGGCCGGGGTCTTGACGAAGGGGCGCGTCCAGAAATCCCTGGCAACCTATCGGCAACACACTCCCTCAATATCTTTGTTCAAAGAGGCCGAAGTTTTTCTTTCCAGCCTTTCCCCGGAAGTCCCCATCTATTTGGTGACTGACGGGAATAAAAATGTGCAGCACAACAAAGTCAGTGCCTTGGGTTTGTGGGATCGGTTTCGGCGCGTTTTTCTCACACATCGGTTTGGCCTATCGGCGGCGAAGCCGTCAACCCACTGTTTTGAGATCATTAAGAGGACCGAACACTGCAACTGGAAAGACATGGTTTACGTCGGGGACAATCCGGCAAAAGATTTTGTTGGTTATAAACCCCTCGGCTTACAAACTATTCGTGTGCTGACCGGAAGCCACGCTAATACCAAAGCCAAAAGAGGTTATGACGCTGAGGTAACAATTTCTGATATCGACTCGTTGGCAGGCACACTCCAGAATAATCGCAACTTTTCGGTCCGTCACAAGAGCTAAATCCATAATGGAGTGGGTCTCGTTTTCCTGCTCGCAGAACCTGAGCATTGTGCGGGCAGGAAAACCCTGAAGGGCAGTGTCGGCTTTCTTCCAAATGTAGGCCAGTTTTGCTTTTAGGACAGTAGACCACTTTGTGGTCCTCTTGTGCCTTATTTTCGGGTTTACGACTTGCGAGGGACTGGTGTGCCGTAAAATGGTGTAACCATCGGTGGTCGTATTGAATGTTTACACGGTCACCGCGTTCCGCTTTCGAGCAAGCTCTCTGCTTCTCAACTCGAAGGGAACGGATTGTGATGGCCGCTCCCCACATTGTCAACTCTTATGAACTGTGCACCCAAGCCGTAGGGGATGCGTCCCCCGTTTATTGCGTTCACTGCTGCAATCCACAATTAACCCGTTGCCCTCGGCGGATACTGACGCGCTGTGTGGTGTCACATACGGGCTGCCATCCGAGTCGAGGACAACGCCAGGCAATGGTTACCGCTCAAGACCCTTGGATACTCGGGTTGGTGTTCTAGTAGTACTTAGTTATGTCGGCGTGTTGGCTGTTAATCGCTGATCGGTTCTGTTAATTTTCGGGCATGAAACCGGATGAGCTTGCGAAGACCAGGGCCGAGCTAGAGGCGTTCGTGGCGGAGGTGTTCGCGTCGCTTCCACGAGCGGATCAGCGGAACAAGGGGAACCTGTATTTACACGGTCTGATGCTCGACGGCGGGCGAAAGTCGATGCAGCCGATGGGTGGCCGGCTCGGGGTCGATTATCAGCAGTTGCAACAGTTCGTGTCCGCCTCGCCGTGGAAGGTCGAGCCGGTCCGCCGGATCCTGGTGCGTAAGGCCGTTGAGGTGGTCGGCCCTGACGCGTGGGTCGGTGACGATACCGGGTTCAAGAAAGACGGTGGCTCCTCGCCAGGGGTTGCGCGGTAGTATTCGGGCACTTTGGGCAAGATCGGCAACTGCCAGATCGCGGTCAGTATCCATGCGGCGACCGACACGGCGTCGTGCCCGCTGAACTGGCGCCTGTTCATCCCCGAAGCATGGGACGACAGCTGCGCGTACACCAACGAGCAAGCACAGGCGATCTGGATCCGCCGGGTTAAGGCTCACCTGCCCGAAACCCAACGCCACTGCACGAAGTGGGCGATGACGTTGGAGATGATCGATGAACTGGGCGTGTGGGGTTACCGGCCGCCGATCATGGTCGGCGACGCCGGCTATGGCGAGATCACCGCGTTCCGGTCCGGGCTGACCGAGAGGAAGATTCCCTACATGGTCGCCGTCAAACACTCGACGACTGCGCACCCCGAGAACACAGCCATCGGCCTGGCCGACTACGCGGGCAAAGGACCCCGAGTCAACACCGCTACCTGGACGCCGCCAAGTCGCTGAAAGAACTCGTCATGGATGCGGGCCGCCCGGGCCTGCACCAGGTCACCTGGAGGCGCGGCACCAAGGCCAGCCCGGACAACCGGGCCGCGTCGATGACTTCCCGATTTACTGCGCTACGGGTCCGGGCAGCCAACCGCGACATCCCCCGCGGGAGCGACGGTTCGCTGCCCGCCGAGTGGCTGCTCGCCGAATGGCCCACAGGCGCGCCCGCACCGACCGACTACTGGCTCTCGACCCTGCCGGAGACAACCCCGCTGAAAGAACTGGTCCGAATAGCGAAAATCCGCTGGCGCATCGAGCACGACTATAGGGAACTGAAAACCGAGCTCGGACTGGCCCACTTCGAAGGCCGCACCTGGGCCGGATGGCACCACCACGTGACCCTCGTCACCGCCGCCCACCTGTTCATCACCACACTACGGCTGACACGCCGAAAAGCGCCTGGGGCAGTCTGAGTCCCTACGGCATCCTCCGCAAGCTCCAACACCTCGTCGCCGTCCGAACCGGATACTGCCCCTACTGCCAACAACGAGCACCAACCTAACTAAGTACTACTAGAAGTTCAGGTGCCAAAACTGCGCTCGGGGGCCTATTTTCCCGGGTAATTGCCAGAGGGTCGGAAAAGATCCGAATCAGGCTCGATTAAGGTTGTTGCTGACTCTTATTTGGCAGAGGTGTCGACAGGCAGGATGGACAAACTGGAGAAAACGTTGGGGATTCATCCCCTGTCGAAGCCCCAAGCGTCGAGGATGGCAGGAGGTCCTGATGCCGATTTTGCTCAGTTTCGTCGCCGCCCACTTAATGAAGCGGGGCTTTCCCCTTGTCGCCACTGGTGCGTTGGCCGGGAAAGCGCGTGCGGGCGGTCGAGTGATTAACACGGTCGTGATACCCGCCACCGCTGTCTTCGCTGATGAGGGCCGGGAAGTATTGGGGTGAAAACGGTGACCACGGAGGCCCGCGCAGGGTGCAACACATTTTTGCCGACCTGGTTGCCACGGAGCTCTCCGGGGTGAGATTTGTAAAAAGTGACGCCCAGGCGGGCGTGGCTGAAGCGATAGCTCAGAACTTGCCCGGGGCATCCTGACAGTGTTGCATCACCCAGTGCGCAGCAAACCTGATGCCAGCCACTCCGAAACCTATGTGGCCGGCAGTGAAAGCGAGGCTGCACTCGTTGAGACCTGCCATACAAGGCGAGTGTTCACTCCCAATAGAATCAACTCTTGGATTACGTGCGCGAGAAACTCCCCGACGTTGCTGACCACCTTGATAACGCCAGGGAAGACGTTCTCGCTGTCCCCGCTTTCCCGAGAAGATGGGAGGCAACAAATCTGGTCCGATAGCCCCAAGGAGAGGCTTAACCGAGAAATCCACCGACGCACCGACAGTGTTGAAATATTTCCCAACCGAGACGCAATCATCCGACTTGTCGGCGCGGTCTTGGCGGAACAGGCCGATTAGTGGGCTGAGGGTCGACGTTATCTTTGTCTTCATGTTCCGGCTCGTTGCAGGTTGTCTTTGGTCACCAGCCCCACAGAACAGGAGGCCAACGAAGCTCTCACAATGTCTAGAGCCTAACCCTCCAACAGCTCAACAGGGAGCTAGACCGATACACACTCAAAGGGGACGTGACCGCATGGGATGACGAAAGATATGCTTTGAATATGAAATCGAGGCCTATCTCCTATGCGAGGCAACACACCTCTCTCCGCGACGTTTTAAACGTGGCGCGGGTCTTGAAAAGCTCCCACCTCGCAATGGGGCCCCAGCGGGACGGTTTGGAGCGCGATCTTTCTCGGCAGGCTAACGCGGATTTTGCTGTCGCTGTCAGCTCGGGGACAGCGGCCCTTCATGCGGCCTATTCCGCTGTGGGTATCTCCCCCGGGGACGAGGTCATCATTCCTGCTATGACTTTTGCCGCTACCGCCACCGCTGCTATGCACCAGGGGGCTGTAGTGAAATTTTCTGACGTCGACCCGGCCACGGGATTGGTCGATGTCGCCTCGGTCGAAAATCTAGTAACTAATCGCACGAAGGTGATTGTTGCGGTTGATTACGCCGGTCGGCCCGCGGACGCTCCGTCTCTGATGGAATTTGGTCGTCAACGTGAGATCACCGTAATGGTTGATGCGGCGCACTCCCTTGGATCCTCTCTTGATGGGCATCCGGTGGGAAGCCTGGCGGACATAACATGTTTTTCAATGTTTGCTACGAAAAATATCGCCGCCGGTGAGGGGGGCGGGGTAGTGACAAATTCGGTCACTTACGGCCAACGGGCGAGGAGATTTGCGTCCCACGGGATTCGAAGGGAGCCAGATTCACCCACAGCAGAGTCATGGGATCCCTGGGTGTACGACGTCGAGGAACTTGGACTGAATTATCGACCTTCGGAAATGCAGTCTGCGCTAGCTCGGTCTCAATTACGAGCGCTGCACAAATTCAAGACCAAAAGACAAAGGATTTTCGACCGCTACCACGGTGAATTTGCAGAGCTTCATGAAATTGAGTTGCCTCATGACCCTCCCGACGCCGATGTGATGTGGCATTTGTTCCCGATCCGGGTGACTGCTTCAGAACGTTTAGCACTGTTTAGGCATCTCCGCAGCAGGGGGATAGTCGTGCAAGTCAATTACTTGCCGGTCTACTTTCACAGCTTGTTTGACGCAAGACAATACCCCCTTGGATTGTGCCCTGGTGCTGAAAAGTTTTACAGAGAAGAAATCTCTCTCCCCATTCACGTCGGATTGACTTCGCAACAACAAGGCCGGGTAATAGATGCGGTCAAGGATTTCTACCGGGGAAGTCAGACAGGGGTTTTGAGGTGATCGGGAAGGAGAATCCCCGAGCCTCCCACGTCCGAGGCTCGCAGCCCTCAGGTTTATCATGCGGGCCGCGAGAACTCTAACCTTAGGCCCAAAAGGCGGAGAAATCGGTTGGTAAAGACCCGGTGGATTCAATTGGTCGTCGCAGCACCTCGTGATTATGGAGGTGTTTGATGGTTCGTTGTCAGCGGGCTGCGGACCGGGCGGTCGGACCGGAGTTGGGGTCACCCGGTCACCCGAATTTTCAGCGGCCGTTCGAGGTTGCGTTCTGGGCTGGGATTGCGAAGGGGCTTGTGCCCATCGAGGCGTCCGCATCGTTAGCGTGTCGCCACTCGTAGGTCAGTGGTGGTTCTCTAACGCTGGTGGCATGCCACCGTTTGATCTGAAGTTCCAGCTGTCGGGCCGCTACTTGTCGGTCGCTGAACGTGGGGATATCGCGCTGTTTCGGGCTCGGGCTAAGGGACTGCGTGAGATAGCCCGAGCGATGGGTCGTGACCCCGGAACAATCTCCAAGGAGTTACGTCGCAATACCGCCGTCCGCTGCGGGAGCACCGGATACTGGGCATCGGTCGCGCAGTAGAAGGCCGACGTGGCCGCGCGTCGCCCGCAGGTCGCGAAGCCGGTCGCCAACCCACGGTTGCACGCATATCTGCTGGAGCGGCCGTCAGGACAGATCAATCGACTACGGGGCCGCACTGATTTCCTTCGTCCGCCGCAACGGCCACCGCGGCATCGAGGTCAACCGTCCTATCCGATGGATGCGTCGCCTCGTCGGCAAATCCGGCACTCTCGATGAAATCGGCATCGGCGCTGACCCCGCCGCAGAGATCCTCATCGCTGCCAGTGACAAACCCAAGGGGATAATTAAGATGCCGGGCAAGTCCGTAGACATGAGCTGAACGTATTTCTTCACCAGCGTGACCTGCCCCCTGTTTTAGGTCCAGTCACTTTGAGAGTCGTCACTGGTTTTAGTGGGTGCACTGTTGAGCATAAACCGCGGGGGTCAAATACCCCAGTGATGAATGCGGCCGGGTCGTGTTGTAATCCTCCTTCCAAATGCCGATGATGCCTTTGGCGTGGTTGAGGGAGTAAAACTGGTTGACACTGAGACATTCGTCCCGGAGCCTGCCGTTGAAGGATTCGATGAACCCATTCCGCCAGGGTTGCCCTGGCGGAATGAACACTA
>Ga0209390_10009350_pt1 | contig 11779 bp, 9 predicted proteins | sample BON01_FD_187212 | JGI IMG/M metagenome (GOLD analysis project Ga0209390, IMG submission 187212) | Freshwater microbial communities from Lake Bonney liftoff mats and glacier meltwater in Antarctica - BON-01 (SPAdes) (version 2) | ecosystem: Environmental > Aquatic > Freshwater > Ice > Glacier... | reverse complement strand
GGTGGGGTGGGGTGGATATATACACAGAGTAGAGAAGAGGGAGTGGAGACAAATAAGGCAAGCAAGCAAGCGGGGGTAAATGAGGTAAAGCAACAAAAGCGACACGAGACAACGATGACGATGCAAAACAAAGAAAAATAAAAAAGGAATGATTTTTTGCTTTGCTCTTGATCCATGTTTAAAGTTGGAAAGGGAGGGAGGGAGGGAGGGCAGGGAGGGATTATATGTCTTGTTCAGGGTGCTTTGATTTTCTTCTTTTTCTTTCCATTTGACCGCTCATTTCTTTTCAATTCGATATATTTACACACTACCCCTCCTTTTCTCCCGACCTACTGATTGTGCGCCGCCTCAGGGAATACAAACAAATGCCGTGTGTCAGACGGTAAACCTGACTGCCCCCCGGTACCACCACCACGATTCTCGGCGCTGCCAGGCGTGGAGGGCAACAGCGCGGAGTTCGACAAAACATTATCCACATACCGATAAGCCACCCGCAATGGCAACGGCGACGACGCTCCTCCCTCCCCCTTCTTACTACTCCTGCTACTACTACTACTGCTGCTGCTGCTGCTGCTGCCGTCAGGCATCCGCGTCAAAACTAACCGAGGCAAGGCAATCGGCCCCGTCAGCACCGGCACAACACAATACCGCAACTGCAGCGATTCCTGCGGCAAAACCTGCACCACGCTCTCCCTCGCCCCACTCCACACCAAGGCCTCCTCTGTAGACGGACCCGAATTCCCTCCCCCTCCTTCCTTGATCAGCACACGTTGAGTCAACACTTTTCCGGTTAGATTCCGCAGGGTCCATCGGAGCTTGAACGCCCGCCCAAGCGTTGCTTCTAGAGGTGCTTGTAGGTAGATAGTCACGTCGGGTGCCACCACCCCCACGGAAGGGCAGTCGGCCTCGGTGCATGCAAGCCAGGAAGAAAGGGAGGAAGAGGAGGAGGCAGAAACAGCAGCGAGCTTGTCGGAGGAAGGAGGGGAAGAAGGGGTAGGCACGACGCGCCAATACAACCGCACCCTCCCCAAAGGCAACGCCTGACTACTTTCCTTCTCGGGGCACAAAAACGGAAACGTCAAACTAAGCACATCCTGCGGCTGCATCCCCCTTTCATCTTGCTCACCCCCACCCCCATACCCGTCCTGCGCCAACGAATACAAAACACGTCCCCCTCCATTCTCTTTCTCTGTTGTTGTTTTCGTAGTCGCCCAATTTCCTTTTTTTACCGGATGCCACACCACCTGCTCGATCCGCAGTCGTCCCCCTCCCTGACTCTCCCCCCATGAAGAAGGCTGCAAAGCCTTGATCGAGAGCCTCATCAAAACCTGCTCCCCCGTGTAGAACGTATACGCAGCAGCAGCAGCGGTGGCAGCAGCAGCAGTGCTGCCATCATCGTCGTCGCCTTGGAGGGCCCGAGGAATCTTGCTGCTGGGAGTGGGGGGAAGGGCCGGACAAGGACTAGCAACATCAAAGACAGTAAAGAAGGGGGAATGACTCTCCAGGTCAAATATATACTCAGACGACACCAACAGATTCGAATAAACATCCCCCTCCTCCTTCCCTCCTCCAGCAGCAGCAGCAGTAGCAGCAGTAGTGGCAGCAGCAGGAGCAGCAGCATGGTACACCAGCACCATATTGATCTTCACCCTCCCTTCCTGCAGCGGTCGCACCCACACAGGCACTAAGACGCTGCTCTGCGGTGGCAACACACCAGGGGTGGTCTTGGAGGAAGAGGAGGAGGGAGGGAGGGAGGGAGGGAGGACGGGCAAGGCCGCCTCAGGTTGCATATCCTTGCCCAGCTTCAAAGGCACCGCTCCACCACCGCTGCTGCTGCTGCTGCTGCTGCTGCTGCTGCTGCTGCTGCTCCCAAAAAAGAACGCATCCTCCACCCGTGACGACCGGGCGGGGGGATCGCTCCTTACGTACAACATAGGGTTAGTTAATGAATCCTCATTACTTTCTATTTTTAACCACAAGCAATGCAGGTGTCCTACTAGAGTGGAGACTAACCCTTCTTCTGCTTCCTTTTGTCGGCTTAGCCCTAGGGAGGCATGGGCGACCGGACGAATGATTTCCACGGCCGGAAACCCGCGGAGGAGAGCTTGGAGAGGAACGGGGAGGGAGGAAGGTTGGGTGGCTAGGCTGGAGGAAGGAGAAGCTGCTGCTGCTGCTGTTGCTGCTGTTGCTGCTCCTTTGAAGACGTTGGCTGTCATGACACCGAACCCGTCTAGGTAAGCGATGCCCGAGGGGAGGTTAAAGCAGAGGGAGCGGCGCAAGGGAGGGAAGGGTGAGGAGGAAGGGAGGGAGGACGAGGGAGGGAGGGCGGGAGGGGTGGGGGCGTTGATGAGGAGTTGGAGTTGGACGGCGTGGAGCATGTCGCCAATTTTGACGGTTTCGTCGGTGGGGAGGGGGAGGGCGAGGAGGAGGTCGAGAGGGGTGTCGGGCTGCAGCAGCAGAGGGAGGGCCACGCGAGCACTTCTTTGGTCGTCTATTTCTACTACAGACCGAGGAGGAGGAGGAGGGGGAGGAGCTGTAGCAGTAGTAAAGGACTGTCGTAGCCTGTCCAAGGCCGAGGCGGTTGAGGCAGGGAGGGAGGACGAGGACGCCTCCACAATCCGAACAGTACCAATATAGGGTTTATTAAAACGTAAGAGCATCTCACTCACTCTTAAAGGCAAGGGTAGATGAGAAACAACCCGCAGCAGCACTAGACACGACCCCCCCATTGCAGCAGTGGCCTCTGGAAACGTCACAGAGAAGGAGACCAGCTGTCGCCAGCCGCATTGCAAGGCGACTTCCACTGTGTCCGGCAAGAGGGTGAGCATCGGCTCGAGGGAGGTGGAGGAGGAGGAGGAGGATTCATCCAGACCATCGTCGTAGGTCACGGGCCCTAGCTCCGATGCAGACGCAGGAGCAGTAGTAGTAGTACGTTGTTGTTGCTGCTGCTGAAAGGTTAAGATCGAACACGAGGAGGCTAGCTGCTGCTGCTGCTGCTCCTGCTGCTCCCGCCCCTTCTCCTCCCGCCGAACCCCAAACACCAAAAACAGCACCTCCTCCCAAAACACCCTCCGATCCTCCTCCCCCACCACCCCCCGCAACCCCTGACTCAACAACTTCAAGGTCAAATCAAGATAATGCCCCCCCTTCCCTCCCTTCCTCCCTCCCATCCTCAACGCACACACCCTCATCCGTCCCAACACCACCACCGTCGGCAAATTCCACCCCCCATTCCCTCCTGCCCCCCCCCTTCCCTCCATCCCTCCCCTCTCATCCCCACCATACCTCCGCAAGGCCGCACAATAATGCCCCCATGCCTCTCCCTCCCTCCCTGCCTCCACAAACTCATCCGCCAGCCTCAAATGCTGCATCCCCTTAAACCTAGGCCTCCCCGGTCTCGACGGATCATAAACACTCACCGCCGCAAACAACAACCGCAACACCTCCTCCCTCCGTACCTCCCCGCCCCTCCCCTCCTCCCTTTCCAAAATCAATTGCACCAACTCATTCACATCCCCCTCCATCATCCCCTCCCCTATACTCGGATCAATCAATCGTGGTCTACCCCCCATATACAAAGGCAGCCCCAACAGTGGCCCCTCCCCCAAGCCCAAATTCGACTCCAATCTAACAGAAAACTTACCCTCCGTCCTAGGAAAAGCACGAAGAAAACAACCCACCTCCCTCTGCCTCGCCACCGCCAACGCAGCATTAAAAAAGTAATGGTCAGGATCCATGTATGTCTCTACTATTACCGCTGCTGCTGCTGCTGTTGCGGCTGCGGTGGCTGCTGAGGTGGTGGTGCTGCTGCTGGTGGTGGTGGGAGGGGGGGAGGGAGGGCAGGGGAAGAGTTGGAGGAGGTCACCAAAGATTTGGTATTGCCGGGCGGTCCATTCGTAGAAGAGAAAATCCAATCGATTGTATTGTGTGGGTGTAAGGCCTCCGGCTGCTGCTGCTGCTGTTGTTGTTCGTGGCGTGGTGTCAAGCACCCCACCATTACTTCCATCCAGGAAAGCAGACGCCGTCGAGGAGGACGACGACGACGAAAAGGAAGAAGAAGGCATCATCGTCATCAATGACCTCCTCCCCCCCCCTCCTCCCCCTGCAGCAGCAGCACCACCAGCAGCACCAGCAGCTCTCCCTAACCCCACCTGCTTCTTCCACCCCCACGTTGACATCAACAATCTAAACTGCCCCAAAGCCTCACCATGCCTCGCCTCCCTCATCGAATAATAACAAATCTTAAAGCTTACCACCTCCGCCACCGCCTTCACCTGTGACACCCCCCCCGCCAAGAAATGCGCATTGCTCAACTGAAATGAAGACGAAGACGAGGACGAGGACGAGGAAGGGGTCACCGACGTATACCCTCCCCCCATCCCTTCCCCACCACCACTCGTACTCAACCCTAAAGCAGACGCACCCCCCCTCGCCGCCGGCCCTCCCGTGGGTGGACTCGAACTACTCAACCCTGCCTGGAGCTCAATCAAAGCTTCAAAGGTCTTTCTGAAGTGCTTGAGAGCCTTCTCGGCATGCCCCATGAATTCATACCAAAAGGCTTGCTTGAATCGATACCTCACTATGAGCGGGAGCTGCGCATGTCTATTCAAAGCACTCTCCCAGCGTTTCACCCTTTTGCCATGCAGAAAATAATAGCCCGACGATAAATCCCTAACATGCTTATATAACCTCCTAAGGGCAGGCGCGGTCGGCTGCATGTCCTGGGGGTCTTGCAGCACATACACCATCTTCCCCGCCTCAAACACAGGAGGGGTCCGCCGTCGAAACGCCACCAACCGCTCCTCGCTCTCTCTCGCGTCCTCCGCAGCACTCCCTGTAGGCAGACCCGCCCGTCTAATCAACACCACAAAAATACGGACGTCTCGCGGGCCGACTTGTTGCCGCAACCTCTCCATGTCCTGCCAAAGCACCTGCTCCCTCTGCCCCCACTCTGCGGCAGACCAACTATTGTCAAACGGAGCAAGCAGGATGGCCGCGGACGGCAATTGCGACACGTGTTTCTTGACCCAATTCTGCTTGACCAGGCCTCGGACCGTATAACCTTCCAGCGGGCGGCCATCCGCAGCCTTGAGGGGATGGGTGGGTTTCTTGGGTGGGAAGACGACTGTCTTGGCCAGGCTCAGGAAACGAAAAGGCACGTTGACAATGCCATTCAGCCCCGGGGTCCCCATTGGCGTGCTGACCGTCGTTGCTCTGCCGCCGAGGCCGCCGCTTGTCAAGGTGCTGCCCAAGGGCCCGCTGCTGTTGCTGCTGCTGCTGCCGCTGCTGCCTTGGTCGAGGCTCACGGTGTGGAGGCCGCGGATGAAGATGTCGTGAATCTGCGGGGACCAGTCCACCTCGCCCTGGATTGACAGGACGGGCTGGGCCTCCTTCCAGACCTCTTCGGGCAAGACGCTGTCCAACATCTTGGCTCGGCTGTAGGGTGGTTGTGTGTGTGTGATGAGTGCAGGGCGTGGAAAGAAGGCTTGCAAGTTGGCGAGCCCGATGACGCTAGAGACGATGGCCGGGAAGTCCACAAAGCGTCCTGGTCCAACCACCCAGCGGCTGCCCAGCACCTGGCATAATATGTGGAAGAGTGTGTCGAGGGGATCGGTGGGGGAATCGATGGATTTGGCTCGTGGTTTGGCTTGCGGGAGAGCGTCATCATCATCGTCATCGGCGTCACTTCAAGCAACGCGAGAGGCATCAAACTCTAAACTCGAAACCCACGCACACCACCCACACACTACTACACAGTGGATCTCCACAGGACGAGGACAGCCGCAGTCGGCAGCAGCAGCAGCAGCCGGCCACTCTGCTCCAGCGTCCTCCCCTCCTCCGCATCCGACCCTGCCTCCCTCGCTCCCCTTACCCCTCCCAATGCCGCCACCACGCCCTCGCCCCCTCGTACATCACCCACCCTGGCCCCTCCCTACCCCTGCGGCCGTCTTTGCCCTCACCTTCTTCGTGTGGGTCTCCGTCCATGCCGGCCGCAAGTCCTACAGCATCATCAAGCCCGTGCTGGTCGACAATTGCTGGTTTGACACCAATACGTCTGCCAAGGTGTCATGGGCGGACACAAGCTTCTTCCTCTTCTACGCCGTCGGGTGCGGCTTTGGCAAGATCAGTGACGCCAAGGACCCGCGTCTCGTCATTACCTTTGCCCTACTCACGGCGGCTGCCTTGCTGCTTTGCTTTGGCCTAGCTGATTTTTTGGATGTCCACAATGTGGCTGCGTTTTGTTTCTTGTGGGGTATTCAAGCCTTTGCCCAAGCACTCGTCTGGCCTGGGTGCATTGCTGTCTTAGGGGAATGGTTCCCTTCCAAACGTCGCGCAGCCGTGATGGGCCTGTGGAATTGCGCTAACAATATCGGGAACCTTTTAGGGACGAGTGTAGGAGAGGTGGCTGTGGCAGTGGCGGGCGAAAATAGATGGGGAGCTGTAATGATGGCGAATGCATTGTTGATGCTGCTGGCGCCTACCTTGGTGTTTTGGCACCTTCTGCCTTTGCCGCCCCCGTCGCTGGGGGGAAATACGCAGGGTATAGCACGGGGGAAAGGAGGAGAGGAGGAGGAAGGGGTAGGAGGGCCAAGACGGATAGAGGAGGGAGGGGGAGAGGAGGAATCTGATGGGCACTATCACAAGCTGCAAGGCAACGTGGAGGGCTTGGCAGCAATTTCAGTAGCAGCAACCCCAATAGTACAACACGACACCCACTCCTCACTCCTTCCTGTCATTCACGCCGATGACAACGACGACAACAACAGCAACAACAGCCCTCTCCTTCCTCCTTCCTCTTCCGAAAGCACACCTACGCACCACCACCACCACCACCCCCCCCTTCTCCCATCCATCACCCTAACCCATGCCTTCCTCACCCCCGGCGTTCTGGAAGTGAGTCTCTCCTACGCCTGCCTTAAAGGCTGTGGGTACGCCTTTATCTTCTGGTTACCCACCATGCTTTCCTCCGGTGGGTGGGGCCTCAGCAGTAAACACGCCAATTATTTTGCGATGCTATTTGATTTAGGTTGTATCGTCGGCTCAATATCTGTCGGTTCCCTCGCCACCTGGACACGTCGTCCTATTTTGGTGTATACCTCAAGTATTTTAGCCTCGGCCGTACCTACTTACCTTTTGGGGGTCCTCCCTCAAGGAGGAGGAGGAGGGGGGGGGTTGGGTGTGACGGGGCTGTTGCTTGTGTTGGTGGGTTTCCTGCTGTCGGCACCGCAGAATTTGTTGGTCACGTCAGTGGCGCAGGACTTGGGGCAAAGTCAGGGGTTGAAGGGGAATGCACGGGCGATGGCGACGATGACGAGTGTGATTGATGGGATTGGAAGTCTGGGGGCGGCGACTGTGCAGGCGCTGGTCGGGCATTTGGCGTCCTGTAGTCGGGAGGGGGAGGGGGAGGAGGAGGGAGGAACGACGAAGTGTGATTTGCTGCATGTGTTTTATTTGCTAGCGTGCGGGAGTGTGGTGGGGGCGGTGGCCTTATCGCGATTGGCGTGGCGGGAGATGCGGGGTGGTGGAAGAGGAGGGGCGCCGTGGTGAGAGAAAGGGCAAGGATGGGAGTGTAAGGGTGGGGAAGGAGGAATTGATGCTATTGAGGCTTGGGGGTGAAGATGGGGTCGTGGGGTGGTAGGGGCATCAGTGACTGAGAGAAGGGAAGGGAGGATGGGAGGCTGAAAACCTTGGAGAAGGGGGGGTCAAGAAACGTCCTTTTTTTGACTTTGCAATCAGGTTGTTTGACAAATGGAGCTGTCTGAAAAAAATTGTCGATATGTATGTAGAGAGATGTAAACTAAATTAGAAATGAAGAAGGAGGAGGTTCATGGAGTAACGGAACAACTGATTGGACAAAACGGCCTCAGGAAAAAGCACTCCACTAAATAAATAAGCAAAGCACACACCAAGCACTAAAGAATGTAAACAGACCCACGAGTAAACCACACACAAACACTGCCCAAGCCCCTCCTCGGTCGTTGCATGGGCCGTGGCAGTGGCAGATGCCCTTCGCTCAATTGCCTTCGCTGCGCAGCCCGACTAAAATTGGGGGGGCTCGTGCCTGCCTGAAGCTCAAGCGTGCTGCCTCAAGCACACTTTCTTTTGTTCGTGTGTGTGCCTCATCCCACGCGCCACCGCAAGTGAAAGAGAGTGCAAACAGCTAGGCCCCTGTGTCTGGCCAAAGGTCAGGCTTCTTGGGCCTCAAGCGTGGCTTGCTTTTTCAGAGCGTTGCACCGAGCCGCGGCCTTCCTTAGTGCGGGGATGACACGGCATCAACTCTCCTGCCTCCCTTCTGTGCCTTGTTCCTACTGCAACAATCCTTCCCGGGCACCCGTCCTCACGCATCCCTCTCCTACACGCACATATATAGGCACAGGCGCCAGCCTTTTCGAGGGGCCATGCCGATGGAAGAGGAGAAATGGCGGAGGCTGCACGTGCAGTCCCAATCCTTTCGCGGAGGCACCAAGCTGGGGGCTTCACCTTTGCCACACCACAACCATCACCACCACCCCTTCTTCCACCACCACCATGCCTCGTCGCCCTTCAGCAACAGCAGCGTCCCTTCCATGGCGGGCTCGCCGCACTTGTGCCGGTAGGTAGGGGTTGGAATAGAGGGGCAAAAGTGCATGTTCTGTTGCTTGTGGCGGGAGGAGTAAAGGGGCGCTACGTTCCCTCTGATGGCACCCAATTCTCACGCCACACAGTTCACACCGCAACACACCACCCACCACGATCCCAAGGGTAGAACTAGGGGTCAATTGACGGGCGCGTCGTTTTTAAACTCCATCTTGTACCTCGTGTAATGTCACACACACCCTCTCACCGTAACCCCTCCCCCCTTTCCCTCCCCCACAGCACACCCCTCGGCTCCCCTGCCCCCTTATACTACTCGTCCTCCACCTCTTCCTCTGCCAGCACCACTCCCCGACGCCTCCGAAGCGGGAGCATCGGCTTAAGTGGCCTCGGCACCTCTTCCTCCTCCTCCTCCCGCCCCTCCTCCTCCTCTTCCTCCTCCACCTCCTCCCTCCTCCTCCCCAACAAAAGCGCATACGTCGGTGTCTTTCGTCATGCGCCCGCCACGCGTGGTTTCAAAGATTTGGTTTGGGAGCCTTCCTTTTCTACGGGTCGGCCTTCTCTCACCCAGATGGACCTAGCGCGTCAAGAGAGGTTTAGGACACGGCATGTTGGTCCTTCGGAATTACTGCAATTGCCTTCTACGGTCTATAAAGAGTTGATGATCCGTCGTCGTCGTAAGCGGTTGGGATTGGGTGTTTTGGTGGATGAGGAGGACGAGGAGGCTTTCTTTGTGATGGAGGAGGAGGAGGGGGTTAGGGTGGAGGGAGAGGAATGGGAGGTGGAGGAAGGGGAGGGTGGAAGGCATCTGTGTGTGATTTGTCTGGAGGGATTCACGCCTTGGGATGTGGTGAGGGAGTTGCCGGCTTGTCAGCATATTCACCATCAACGGTGTTTGGATGTGTGGTTGAGAGGAGCAGCTTCTTATGAGGCGTGTCATACTAGGAGCTGTCCGACGTGTAAGACCCCTATTGATTTCTTCCCTCCCTCCCTTCCTCCTGCTCCTCAGGAGGAGGTGATTAGGAGTAGTGAGGAAGGGAGAGGAGGAGAAGGAGAAAAAGGAGGAGGAGGGCAGGCGCCGAGGTCGTTTTTTGAGAATATCTACGAGATACCCAGGATCTCGCGAGCGGCTTTCATGAGGGTGGGGAACTCGCTGATGCAGCAAACGAGCAGCAGCAGCAGCAGTAGTAGCAGCAGCAGCACAGCGGAGACCAAGTCGTCATCTGTGTAAAGATAGGGGGGGGGAGCGACTAGAGAGGGAGAAGAGGCCTCGTGTTGCTGTGTCTGTCTGTGTGTGTGTGTGTGTGTGTGTGTGAATAAGAGTCTGCTGAGGCTTATGTTCCACGGCCATGGTTGACGCTAGAAAGGCGTTGGCTTTGGCTCTTTCCTTTGATCTTTATACAAGAACGAGCATCAATAAATTGTGTGTGTTTATGTTTTTTTGGAATTCGTGTTAGTGGTGGTGGTAAGAGTATAATTTTCCTTCGTTCTTTTCGTCGGTAGTATTGAACCTCGAGTGCGTCTTGTTAATTTTCCACTCCTTTTCCACTTAATGACGCTCTAGAAAAGGAGAATGATGGCCTCGTTGTTTTTTGCTTTCGACGAATAAAATAGGGACATATGTCTTGTTTATCGTGTGAGTGTGTAAGAGTGTTCGTACAGCCAGAGAGAAAGAGCATCAGCAATAAGACGTAAAAAAAGAATACTTTTCATAGAACAAGACAAGACAACAACAATAATAACAGCAGCGAGAAGGAAAGAGTAAAAACAAGAAGAAAAAGGAGGAGAAAGGCGCGCAAAGAAGGCAGCCATATAATATGCCCTTGCCCTGCACAATCAACAACAACTACAAAAGGAGCTTCATATAGGATAAGGTGCACAAAACGGTAAGACAAAGCCAAACAGACAGAAGGTAAAGCAAAAAGGAGAGGGTAAACAAAGAAATACAGATTCATACGTGGGAAAAAGCCATCGTTCTTGTTCTTAGTCGTTTCTTTACGCATGTACACTTGGTTTCTATTTTCAATTATCCTTCAGTCAATCGCTCTAACTGCCTTCATAACAATCCTCCCATCCCCTCCTTCTACCACCTCTCCTACAATCCTCCTGCTCTCTACCTACTCAACCGTTCCCTGCCGCCGTCACACTCAAAATGCTGCGCAATACACGGATAGGCCCAGCCAATCCCACCTCCTTTCCTCCTGCTTTGGGAACGCGCGTCGTCATCGTCCTGCTGTTGCTCTTCTTCTCCACCTCCGCCTTCCGCTCTAGCAGTCGTAACGAACCCTGAAGACGTCGTTGCACGTTGGGATGATGCAAATCCACCCGCGCTTGGACTGCACACTCGCTCTCGCACGCACTCAACAGCAACTTCCCCGCCGGCAAAAAGGTGTGGTCGTCCGGCCGGTACGTCTGCAGCAGCTCCACAAATGTCTCCACGGCACCCTCGGCCTCGGCCAAGGCAGGAAGCAAGGACGGGTGCGCCGTGACGTAGCTCAAGACGCGGAGCACGAGTCGAAGGAGCCCCATATGAGGGGTACTGCGGTTGCAGGAACGAATGACAGCGAGCAGCTTCGGGACCCCTTCCACCTCCACCAGGGCCTCGCAGCACTCCCGAGCCAGGGACGTAGACACCACGAGAGTCAGGCAGCTCCGAAGAAGCTGCGCACAAGACTTGCCTGACAACAGCACCCCCAACGCAGCTGCGTGCCTCACCCCAATACGCAACGAAGGGTCCGCCTCCGCACGAGCCGTGGCTTCTCGAACGCGCACCCGCAAGACACGTACCTTGGGCAACGAGATCCGCCGCACCAACCACCCCCTGACGACTGCCTGAGCTAGTAGCACCGCTCGGTGGAAGCGACGCATACGCCGACGAGCACGCCCAGCCCTGGCCCAGCCCTGCAGGCACCGAGCCGCCGACACCACGCGACGCTGAGCCCGGCGAACGCAGATTCCTCTGTACGCGGCTTGGAGGCGGGTCGCTGCATGCGCCCATATTGCGAGTTCCTTGCGCAAAGCATAGCCCCTCCACATTCGCTGGACGTGCACCGAAGCGGCCACCTTCTCTCCCTGCGATTCGTAGAAGAAGCGACGGACAGCACGCTGCAGGAGTAGCAGGGAATGCCACCGACGACGTGCTTCTTGGCGGGCTTTAAGGCCTCGTACCAGTGTCTGGCATCGCACGATTCCACGGACAGCGAGC
>Ga0209390_10009347_pt1 | contig 11784 bp, 7 predicted proteins | sample BON01_FD_187212 | JGI IMG/M metagenome (GOLD analysis project Ga0209390, IMG submission 187212) | Freshwater microbial communities from Lake Bonney liftoff mats and glacier meltwater in Antarctica - BON-01 (SPAdes) (version 2) | ecosystem: Environmental > Aquatic > Freshwater > Ice > Glacier... | reverse complement strand
GGGTGGACGCATGTGGTGGAGGTGCCTCCTGCAGCTTTGTAACCCCCCACCCCCCATCCACCTTCAGGACCCAGGAGCCTGGACATAATCGGCCTGCCCCACCCCCACACCCCTGATACCATCGAAGCATTACCATCCAAACGACGTGCTCATGGCGTCGGTAGGGTGTTCCAAGGGCCTGGTCGCACGCAATTAGTGCCTCAAACCCTACCTCCTCTGAGCGGGCCAACTCTTGTCGTCGTGCGGTCATCGTTCTTCGTTGATGAGAACCTCACAAATTCATGTGTACCCCCACAACCCACACACACAGGCACCCGCCAGCCACAACCAGATCCACGCCGCCCGTCCCCGGCTCGCATAGGGCCTCACGGGTTCCGCGCCGCGTCGTCTTGGTCCTTGCCACGCCTAAGCTTCTACCTCCCCCTTTTCTTCCCACTACGCTGCCTCTCCCTCGAGCCTGCCTGCCAAAGCCAGTCGAGCCAGCATGTCACGCCATGCTTCTGGTGGGCCTTCCTCCACCTCCTCCTCCCTCCGTGCCCCACCGCCGCCTTCACCCCACCCCGAGCACCCTGCGGCCCCGCGCTCCTTCTCCTCCTCCTCCTCCCCTACAGCAGCAGCAACACAGCCCACACAGCGTGCGCCCGGGCGTCTGGTAGATCTAAGTGGCGATCTGATCCAGGCTGCCCTGAACAAGGAGATCAGCTTCATCGCCCACCAGTGCAATTGCGTGACCCTCCGCGCAAGAGGCCTAGCCGAAGCCATTTTCGAAACATTCCCTTCGGCAGACATTTACAAGAATCGCAAAGAGGCAGACAAGGCAGGGACCATCATCATCCGCGGCAAAGTCATTAATATGCTCGCCCAGGTCTACCCGGGCCCTCCCACTACGTCAGAGAGCGAGGCTATGCGTTTGCATTGGTTTAAAGCTTGTTTGGAGAAGATGAAGGAGGAGCTGGATCCGACCACCACTAAGAGCGTCGCATTTCCCTACAAGATCGGTTGTGGGCTCGCCAAGGGTTACTGGCCACATTATCGTCAGGCGCTGAAGGAATTTGTCGTGGCCGTTCCATACTACGTCTATGTGATCAAGGTAATAAGGGATGGAAAGAAGGGTGGAGGAAGGCTGGATTGTCTTTTTCTCTTGGGGCAAAAGCACGTTCTCTTCTGACCCTTTCTCTTTCTCTCTCCTCTCCCTCCCACACTCAAATAGCCGCCTGACACTGGCGGATCGGCCGGCACGCGGGCACGCACAGGAAAGCGGCTAGCAGCTGGCGGGAAGGGGGGTTCAAGACGAGGTGGTGGTGGCAGAGGAGGAGGAGGAGGAGGAGGAGGAGGAGGCCGTCCGGCTGTGGATCACGAATAAGACTTTCAAAGCAACTAGGACACAAGCCATAGACGACGGTCGGGGAATTTCAACACCGGGGTCATTGCTATTGCGCGGCTTCACGGTGACGGTCAAGTGCAGACGGAGAGCAAGGCGTGTGTACTCAGGGAGGGATGGGAAGGAGGAGCGGGAAGGGCAGGGTGGAAGGCGCGCACTGACAACCCAAGGCACAAAAGGAGGACATCAAAAAGGGAATGTCAGCGAATGGAAAGGGAGGATGTTTCAACAAAATGGGCAGCGCGGGTTGTGTGTGATATGTGTAGGTGTGAAGTAAGTCTTACAGGAAAAGCAACAGACAGGTAGAGAGGCAGGAGAGGTTACATAAGTGAAAAAATCAAGGGGATGTGAGGACAGTGGAGACAGGGAAGAAAGACAGATCAGGCAGGACAATGATCTATAAATATGTGTGTGCATAAACGTGTCAATACCGCAAGCAACAAAAGCAAAATAAACCAAAACCACACATGGGCCACAGGCCGTTGCAGACTTCTGCTTGCATGTTGCACCCTCGCCGCAGCGGATCATTTGCTTCGAGATGTCTTCAATGTCGCAGCCTCTTCTTGCTTCTGGGACGTATCGTAATAAAGGGCTGTGCGACAGCAACGAGGGCACGAGGTGACGAGGGAGCATGCATCTTGTTTCTTTGGGTCCCTTGGCTCGTGAGGGTCGCGTTTCTTTGGTCCTTGCTTTGTTGTTTTTCCCCTCATCACGATCCGACCCACACTGACCAACATGATCCCCCCCCTACTTGCACACACACAGCACGCAGGGCCAGCATTGTAACGAGATAGTTGCTGCTCTTCTACCTCCAGGGTTCTAGCTGGCGTGCTGTCCTGACATCGCCGTGGGCCAGGGACAAGAACGACACTAGGGTGGCGAGCAAGACGAGCACCCTCGGGAGGCGACGGCAAAAGAGGAGCCATGCCGTGCCCTTGTCCTAGTTTAAGGGGAACCAACGAGGAGGTGGAGAGGAGACACGACACGTACAAGGCGGAGCAAGGAAGAATAGATCAAGAGCGGCGGCGCAGGGGGAGAAGAAGAGGCTACACGGTGTCGGGTGCAAGTACGGCAAGGGTGCTTTTGGGCAGCGCGGTGAGTAGCACGATGTTTTGTGTGGCCGTGGCCGGCAGACGGCTAGTGTTTGATCTATTTCTAGCGTGCGGAATGTTTTACGTATGGCAGGCTTCTTTATGTGCATTGGCCCTTGTGTCGTTCTTGTCTTGCCCTATCTATCTCCCGGCATTTGCCAGAGTGAGGCAGTCAAAGTGGCTGGCTGGCTTTAACATGTACTTATGCACCCTCCCCTTCTTGTCACCAACCAAACAACACTTCCACACATGCAGGTGTTCCATGCCTTGTGCCTCAGGACAACCGGCGTGGCCACTGCCTTTGTTGTGCAGCCGTCATTTCCAACAGCGGCCCAGAGGAGACCCACCGAGGCGATCAGAATGTCAGCAACGAGGGAGGGTAGGACTGTATATACTACTACTTTCACCGAGCCTGACGCGCACGCTTTCGACGGTGATGACCGGAGGAGAATAGGAAGGCACATAGCCCCAGTCGCGTCTAGACCGCCGCCACCGCCGCCATCACCACCCTCCAGCCTCGGGCAGCAGCTTATGCGCATTTTGCCCAGGGCGGCTCTGATGGTGCTGGGCGGGGGGTGGCTTGGGAGTGGCAGTGGGGGAGGGGGGTTGTTAAACGGTGGCGGGCGGCCGTATGCGGCCCGCGCGGAGAACGAGCTGGCGCAGTACGCCAAGGAAGGGAACAAGGTCGGGGTTGACGCCAAGTGCTTCGTGCAGAAGTGCTCGCTGCCCACGCACGACTGTTTGAATAACCCGGACTGCCTCAAGGGCCTGTCCTGCCTCTCCAAGTGCAAGGGTGAGGGCACTTGCTCTACAGCCTGCTTCGCCAAGTACGGAAACGGTGTGCTGGACGACTTTTTGCACTGCGCCGTGGAGCAGCAGGACTGCGTGCACGTGCCGCGCGATCGGTCCCGGGCCACCTGGACGGACCCCGACACGGTGGGCCTGGACAAGCAGAGCTCGCCCTCCTTCCAGATCGCCTCGTTGGAGGGCCGGTGGTATAAGGTGATGGGCATGGATGCGCGTTATGACTGCTTCGATTGCCAGGTGAACCATTTCTCGCCCAAGCCAGGCGCCACGGACACCATGCTGGCCGACGTCTCTTTCCGCATGCCCCGCCCACGCGCCCCGGGCTTCTGGGAGAACCACATCACGGAGGAGCTGCTCGGCGACGGGCCGGGCGCGCGTCGGTCCATGCACTCGGTGGGCCGCATGTTCGGACTGACCTTCTGGGAGAACTGGTACGTGGTCGGCGAGAACGCGGCCCAGGACTCGGTGCTGCCGGCCTACAAGTTCGTCTACTACACGGGCCACACGCTGCAGGGCAACTACGAGGGCGCCTTTGTCTACGCCCGCACCCCCGAGCTCCCGCCCGAGCTCATGCCCGCCGTCTCTCAGGTGGCGCGTGCAAACGGCCTCGACCCCACAAAATTTTGCAAGATCCGCAACACCTGCTTCCGTCCGGACGCGCCGCCCCTCGTGGCAGCGGGCACGCTCTCCTCCGTGGATGGCATGAAGCTCGCCGCCGCCGCGCCCCCCACCTCTTTGGCAGGGATGAAGGATTGGATCACTGCCCGCGCCTTGTGGCTGCCTCAGCAGGTCTCAGAGCTAACGGCGGCCGTGAATCGGGAGCTGGACGACTGGTTCGAGGACCCGACCACCACCAGCGACTGGCTGATAAGGCAGCAGGAGCGGATGATCATGGTCACGGACGAGCCCCGCGCGGGCGCCGTGCAAGTCATTGCCAGTCGGCCCTCGGATGGGGCGGATGGCGGCGACAGCAGCAGCAGCAGCAGCGGCAAGACCGTTTCTGCCTCGACGGCTCAGTTGGAAGGTGGGAAGGGTAGCAGCAGCGGTAGCGGTGGCGGGCTGCCACCAGCATTTGTGGACTATCTGGCGAAAGAGAGTCCATAATTAATCAATTAGATTGGGCGGTTGGCGCGTGTTTTTGTGTTCCATGACGCGCCCCGCTTGTTTTCATTGTCACACCCTTGTTTTTATTGTTTTTGGTCCCCTCCTTCCCCCCCCCCCCCCCCCCCCCGAGGACAGCCCTTCTCTTTCCAGCCCCGACCCTTTGGAGACATTAGAACACAACAGCGCGTATAATGAGAAATGAAACGATGGTATTTGTGCTCTGCCAGAGGGCAAACAGAAAAGAAAAGTCTAGTAGGTTTCTTTCACGTCCGTATGAATGATAGCTGACTAGGAGAGATGAAGAGAGGGTTTGTCTTGATGGCTTTCAAGCGAAAAGGAAGAAAGAGACACAACCATCCATCTTTAGAACCCACATTCGTTTCTCGTGATTTTGATTCTCCTTCTCCACGTGCTGGTGCTAACCCTGACGCCCTTACAGGCCTTTTTCATTCACCCTGCCCTACAACATGCACAGCGGCGCGCTTTTGAAGTTCTTGTTCTTGTTGCCGTATGTATACTCAACTCTCTCTCTCTCTGTCTCTCTCTCCCACTGATCTCCCATTGCCCTTCCTTCTGCCTGCACTAGCCACACTCTACTTACTTCTCGGCCGCCGCCGCAGGGGCCTTCTTCTCCTCCTCGACTCCTCCGGTGCCCTTGAAGCGATAAAAGCAGAGATAGGCCATGTGCCAGTCCCCGCCCCCTGAAAGCTGCAGCACCTCGGCCGTCTTGCACTCCGACACGTCCTCATCGTCGAACACCAGCCAATTGTCGCCCTTCTGCCGGACCCAGCCCATATAGTGCCCACCGTCCGCCGTCCGGCCCTTGTGCGTCACCACGCCAAACAGCTCATACATGCCCTTAAAGTCCAGAGGCAACCCGGGCCCGCACGGCGTAGGAGACACCGCCGCCTCCGCCGACTCCGCCATAGACATGGCCAACGCCGCCTGCAGCGCCGCCTTCTCCTCCTCGTCCTCCCCCTCGGCGGCCCCGGCGTCGGTCATGGTCACGTCCGCATTGTCGCCGGCCGCCTCATCCTTCTTGAGGCCCTTGCCCAGGATCTCGTCCACCTCCTTCTCGCGCGTGAGCATCAGTCGGTCCTGGAGCATCTTGTTGCAGAAGTCGAACATGTCAAGTGTCTCGGGGAAGGTGACCGTGCGCAGGGACTTGCACTTAACGCCGGCATGGTCCTGGCTGTCAGGCGTCGCCTTCCAAAAGAAGCGCATGAACTGCACACACAAATAGCGGGGCAACCGCGAGATGCGCGTGGTCTTGTTCCAGACTGCGTCCCGGCCCAGCACCGCGCTCTGCTTTTCAATGGTGCCCTCCAACGCAAGCTTCACGCCCTCGTGCAGGTAATTAATCTTCACGTCACTACCCGCACCGCCCTGGATATTGCACACCAGCTTGCGCACCTGGTCCCGCTTCACCACGGCCGGCTCGGCCTCCGTCTCGGCGCAGGTCAGGGTGTCCTCCACCTCCATGCCCAGCAGCGCGTCTACGAAATTCCCCGCATCCTCCAGCGTGGGCAGCCCATAGGCCTCGCGCAGGTTGGCGGCCAGCGAGGTCAGCAGCTCGTTCAAAAACTCGTCCGCATCCTGCTGCATGAAGTGGCCTCGGGACTGCTGTGCGAACTGCGGGAACTGCTGGCGCAGGAGCATGACGAACTGCATGGGCGGCACGGGCTCGGTGGTGCCGTCCAGCAGATTCAGCGTGTCCTTGAGGGCATTCGTCAAGAAGGGTTGCTGGTTGGCACCCGTGCCCGTGTACCGGTTCAGGGCCTGTCGGAGCTCCGGCACGTACCGCAGGCACTGCAGCGTGGAGTTGAGGTAGCACGTGTTGCCCAGATTGCGGAGGCCCGCGGGGAGAATGGAACCGGACTTGGCCTGGTCGGCCTGCGCCATGTCCTCCACGAAAACCACCTTCTCCGCGGGTTCCTTGACCACGTCCGCCGTCCCCACGAGCATGACCACGGTCCCATCCTTGACGGTGAGCTTGGAAAGGTCCTCGTCGTCCTTGAGCGCCAGCTTCCACAAGCCCTTGCCCATGAGCTTTTGCCGCTCTACGGGCACGCCCGTCAGCTCGCAGACATGCTGCTTGAACGCCAAGGCGGGCTGCGTGATGTCCAACGGGACGTCCGGAAACGTCTGCTTGTTCCACTTGATCTGCACCTTGGCGGGCCCCATTGTGTGCGGTTGTAGGGGCTTGTTTGTGCTGGGTCGTGCGGGGGCCTGTGTGATGATGATGATGATGATGAAGGGTTGAGATTAGCTAGTAAAGTGGGGAGAGCCAGCCAACAGCAACCACCACCGCGTCCGGCTCGCTACAAGGGAGCTGGATGGCTGCAGGCACATTTGTTGCAGGCATGGCGCTTGCTTTCCCACGTCGAGAAGTGGGCGCTAGGGCCACGCACTGAAGAGCTTCGTCGCGAATTCTGATGAGCGATTATTGCCAAAACGAGGGAGCTCTTCAGCCCATTTGCAAGATTGCAAGCAAAACACAACAAAACGATAAGAAAGCGAAAAGGAGGATTATATGTGGTTCTTGGTCGCTTTCTTCTTCTCTCCTTTTTTTTGGCTTTTGATTTTGGGTGCTATGGGTGGAGTGGGAAGCGCGAGACCCTCGTTCCTCCGTTTACCCCCCCCCGAGGAAAGGCCTTCTAGTACACACACACACGTTGGACCAAGGGCTCATTCTCCCGCAAATGAAGTTGTTGTTGGCGGCGGGCTCGCACTTATCCAACTTCTCTCAGTTTTCTATCTGGCCATGCGGTTTCCCCGCCTTGTTCTCCTTCCGTTCAACCGTCTCTTGCCACCGGCCACACCAAATCACACATTCTTTGCTGTGACTGGCCCGTCCGCGATCAGGCGACGGCAGGCAATCTTGTTGCTACAAACACATTATCTCCCCCACTAGTGCTCCTCCTCCTCTTTTCCCTGTCCGGTCGCTCTAGAGCTCGTCGGTGAAAGTAGTCTCCTCCGCATCCTCCCCATCCTCGTCCTCCTCCCAGTCCTCGTCATCCTCATCCACCTCGGTAATATCAATGTCAGAAGCGGAGAACATGCCCTCGCCATCCTCCTCGCCCATGTCCTCCCCGTTGGCCTCGGCGTTCTTCATCATCTCCTCGCGCTCCGCCTTCTCCTTCTCCACGCGCAGCGCCTCAGCCGCGTCCAACATGGCCTTCTCCCCCTCCTTCTTAGCCCAGAACGTGTCCTTGGCATAAGCATTGGCCTCCTCCAACGAGTCGGTCAAAATAATGTCATCGAACATAGTGCCAGACTTGACCTGCCACAGCTCGAAGCCAACGGCCGTCACCTCCTTAGCGCGCGCATGCAGCTTGGGGTCCTCAAAGTACTCAGGGTTAGCAATGTGAGGGTGTTCCCAAGCGCCCTTATAGGCAGGATTAGCCACCATCTTAGGCGTCCAGGGGCCCATGTACTCAGGGTTATCAACCATGGGCGCCTCCCAGGTTCCGTCCTCCTCCTCGTCCCAGTCCTCGGGCTGCGCGGCCTCGGCGTCGGGCACGGTGGCGGGGATATCATCCCACCCAGCGGGCTTCACGTCTTCGGGATCTACCATCATCGCCTCGTCCACCCAGTCAGCGGGCTTGCTCTGGGCCGGGTCAAGGATGGTCTTGGGGGGGGAGAAGTTCCAGGCACCCTCCAGGGCGCCAGCGCGGACGGACTCGCCGTCGATGAGGACGTTGAAGGAGTTGTTGGCGGCGATCAGGTGCAGCGTGTACAGGTGGCTGAGCTGGTCCGTGCGGGTGGGCACGTCCTGCTCGATCAGCAGATTCTTCTCCTCGGCCTTGGCCTGGGGGTAGTTGAAAATGACGTGCGTGCGCTGGGTGGAGCCGCAGATGTCGGGGCCGAACATGATTTGGTAGGGCGTGTCACCCCCGAAGGATGCCTGGTCCAACTTGGGTCCCAGCAGCTTGATGTAGGCACCGCCGCAGTCCAGGCGCTGCTCGTGCTTGACCACGTACTGCAGCACCAGGTCCTTGCCCTCGTTCGAGAAGGGCTTGGCCAGCTTGGCGGAGAGGCCGTAGAAACGGGCGTCCTCCGTGGTCTTGATGCCCTTGTCCTTGGCGTCGCCGAACCAGTCGCCGGCCGTGTGCGCCCACTCGCCCATCTCCTCCGCCGTCTTCCAATTGATGGGCACCACCCACCGGGACTCCCACTTGTCGTCGAAGTTCTCCTTGAAATACACCGTGGCCGAGGCCGTGGCGGCCAGCAGGCCCACCGTCAGCAATCCGCGTCCAGCCATTGTCTTTGCTTGCTTGGTCTGTCTGTGGTGGTGTGCGTGGTGTGTTGGTGTGGTGGGAAGGATGAGTTGAGTTGTGTTTGTAAGGGCAAGGGGGCAGCGCCGATGAACTCCGGTGGAAAGTCGCGGTCGACGCACACGACGACGCCAATGCGGGCAAGCGTGGGGAGGGGGACACACACACAGAGGGCGCATGCAGCAGTGCAGTGTGCAGTGCCCTAGAGAGAGGACGTGTGGGCTGTGAATGTGTTGGGACAATTCAAACCAGCGCCCCCGGTCGCTTGGTTGTTCTTGTGCCTGCGTCGTGTGATGATAAGGGGTGCGGCGCTGCGCGTGCCCTGCCCTGCAACGAATCGAATGCCATTGCCCGCGCTAGTCATGCTGGGTGTGGGGGTTGGTTGGGCTGCCTTGTCAAGAAGTGGACGCGCCGCCTTTGTAGAGGTGCGCGGCCATGCTCCTTCTGTGGGTTTGAATCGGGAGGGGGGAAGAGGAGCAGGAGCAGCCCGGTTGTGGAATTTTAGAGTGAGCGAGTTGGCGATGGCAGTTCGCTGGTTGCATGACCACCGCGCCGCTTTGACTGCCTTGCATGTTGCATGTCTTGTGTGTTATGCCTTGCAAGCAATGAAATCAAAACCCTTCCTATGGCACACAACGCAAAGAAGCCGAGGGGATGGGGATGGGGATTGTTGGGCTGATGAGGGATGGCGGCCTCTCATTGGTGGAATTCGCCGATTCGCCGTGATCAGAACCCCTCCCCTCCCCTACCTCCCCTCCCCCCTCTTCACCTCTGCCCTCCTCACCACCCAACGCCCACCTTCATCCACACTCACACACAACCACAGGCACTCCATAACGGGACAGCGCGCGCCATCCGCCGCCGCTTTTTCCCAAACAACGACGACGAGGCGCCCTTCAGACGCCCACACCCACCGCCACCGCCACCGCCACACTCTCCTTCTTCTCCTTCTATTCTTCCTCACAATGGTGTTGAGTCGAGGCCAGGCGGCGGCGGCGGCCGTGACCCGCGTCTTTACGCTGAGCGACCAAACACGTCTGCAAATCAAGATGGGAGACCTGACGAAAGCTGCCGTGGGCGCCATTGTGAACGCGGCGAATGAGCAGATGCTGGGCGGTGGCGGGGTGGATGGGGCTATCCACCGAGCAGCAGGGCCTCGGCTCTACGACGCGTGCAAAGCCGTGCCCGAAGTCACGCCGGGTGTTCGTTGCCCGACGGGGGAAGCCCGCATCACGCCAGGCTTTGAGTTACCGTCGTCTTTTGTGGTACATACGGTGGGCCCGGTGTACGAGAATGACGCTGAGTCTGCCCCGTTGCTACGGGCCAGTCATCGGAGCTCGCTCGAGTTGGCCGCGCGGAAAGGGCTGGCTTCGGTGGCTTTCCCCGCCATTTCGTGTGGCATCTACGGGTACCCGGCGTCGAAAGCGGCCCGCATTGCTGTCCAGACTTGTCTCGACTTTAGCAAAGAACAGGTGAGCTTTGGGGAAGGGGGAGGGAGGGAGGGAGCGTGCGTAGAGCCTGCGAACAAGTTCTGTTAATTGAAGACAGGGGGAAAACGTATAAATACCCACATATACACACCCCACCCCTTTTCCACATCAGGGCCCTACCTCCCCCCTCCAAAACATCGAGTTCGTCCTCTTCTCGCAAGACATCTTCACTGCCTGGGTCGCCGCCGCGGAGGAGCTCACGCAACCACCCCCTCCCGCGGCGCAGGAACCTGCCCAACCACGAGCAGCTGAGGAGCAACCAGCAGCAGCAGCAGCAGCAGCAGCAGCAGCGCCCTCCTCTCCACCCCGGCCCGATGCCTCCGCGGATGAAGCAGCAACAGCAGCAGCAGCAACAGCAGCAACAGCAGAAGCAGCAGCAGAAGAAGAAGCAGAAGTGAAGGAGGGAGGGCGCAAGAAAAAGGGTAGAAAAACCAAAAGCCACACCTGCAGCGCCACTGTAAGTTAGAGGAGGCTTGGTGGAAGGGATGGATGGATGTGACCCCCCCCCAAAAAGGCAGCAAAAATTCTCATCAAATGTCGTAAATTGTTGTCTTCTTCCCTTTTTGGTCGCCGTTTGCTCACCCACACTGTCGTCCCTCGTCGTCTTTTCCCTCCTTTTCTCGGCCATGATCAATGACAGGGAGTAGAAGAGGGCACGCATGAGGAGGAGGAGAAGGAGGGAGAGGAGGAGGAGGAGGAGGAGGAGGAGGAGGAGGCGAGGACGACGTCCAGAAGCAGCAGCAGCAGCAAGAGGCCTAGTTCCACCAGCAAGGAGGGGGAAGGGAAAGAAGGAGATCTTGAGGAAAAGGAGGAAAAAGAAGACATGAGAAAGGCGAAACAACCAGTGCGGACGCGGCCCCAGAAAAAAAGAGGGCAAAAGTAGATAAGAAGGGCGAAGAAAAGGAGGAGGAGGGGTAGAGGAGGTGGTGACAAAATAAGAGTGAGAAAAGAAGCGCAAAGACTGCGTGCTGATGGCTTGCCAGCGCATGGTGTTATGTGTGTGGGGTTTTGTTGTGGTTGCTGTGTGTACGTATGCGCGGACATGTGTAGAAAAGGAAATAAATAAAACAGTGAAAAGACCGAAAATATAAGATGAGGAACAAAAGAGCGTTTTCTTCGAGCTTGACTCGTTGGGTCTTCTTGTCAGAGCTATTGATGTTCTTCTTCTGGTTGTTGTTGTTGTTGTTGATGATGTTGATCGTCGTCGTCGCCTAGCGAGTGAGTCATTCCTTCTCCTTCTCTGCCCTCACCCTGAAGAACAATGTGCCTACCGCCCAGCAAAGACGAGAGACGAGCCAGAGTGACCAACAGCCCCCCTCCCTCCCTCCCTCCCTCCCCGCCCTCCCATGCACCCACTGCTCCCTCACCAGAAGTCACTTGGCCCCCGGCACCATCCCTCTCTCCTACCGCTGCGACTGCTGCTGCTGCTGCTTACTTCTGGCCCTTCTTCTTCTTGGCCAGCTGCTTCTGGTAGAACTCCAGCTCCTTCCCCTCCAGGATGTAGCCATCAGCGCGGCCACTCTGGCCAGGACGGGAGGTAAGGCAGGCCAACAAGCGCCCGGACGTGAACTGCTCCTCCAAGTGCGTCTCTAGGTCCCCCTTGCGCTTGGCCAGCTTGCGGAGCACGTGGCTGG
>Ga0209390_10009344_pt1 | contig 11787 bp, 13 predicted proteins | sample BON01_FD_187212 | JGI IMG/M metagenome (GOLD analysis project Ga0209390, IMG submission 187212) | Freshwater microbial communities from Lake Bonney liftoff mats and glacier meltwater in Antarctica - BON-01 (SPAdes) (version 2) | ecosystem: Environmental > Aquatic > Freshwater > Ice > Glacier... | reverse complement strand
AGCAGCATCCCAGCCATTGCTGCCGGGTCCAGCCGCCCGAGCAGTTGCCGGATAATCTCGGTACCGATGATCTCGTCGCCGTGAATGGCTGCGCTGATCCAGACCGTTGGGCCAGGTCGGGCGCCGGTCACCACCATCACGGGGAGCGAAACTCCTGAACCACTCGGCAGCGACGGCAGCGGCAGGTAGAACTGTTCGGCAGTTCCGAACAAAGGCCTTGCGACAACCTCGTCGAGTGTGTCGATATGGCGCCGCTGCACAACTGGGATCAGCGGCGCTTCGCTCGGGGTTTCGCACAGCGCCATCGATCCATCGTGCGCTCAAGACGACGAACCAGGCACGACACATCCGGTCAAGCACCGGTGACACAGATACGTCATCCGACGGCACCGCTGCGCCATACGATCACCGACGTGGGCGAGGTACCGACCAACGAGATCGAGCACGAGCGCGATCTGTTCCGCACATTCAACCGCGGCCAATCGAGCGTCCTCAAGCTCCTCGCGGCCCACCGGCCTACAGCAGAAATCATGCAGGCGATCTGCATCCACGCGGAGGAGTCGATGGTTGGGGCACGAGCAGTTGCGATCCGCATCCTGTCCGACGACGGCCTGGAATTCGCCTCGACCTCCGCCATCCCCGATGACCTCCAAGCAACAGTCGCCTCCCGCGTCCATGCCGACGCCAGTGCAGCACGCAACGGCGACGAGCCCTCCCGCTTCGAGTTTGCCGACCCGTCGAACAAATTGTGCGACGTGTGGGGAATCGTTTTGCAAGGCCTGGGCGGTCATCCACTCGGCGCAATGTGCATCAGCCGTGACTGGCCCACGCACCAGATCGAGCGAGCCAAGACCACCTTCCATTCGGTGGCACGGCTGTTGCAACTCGCAATCGAGCAACAGCGTGCTGCCCAGGAATCTTCGGCGACCTTCGCTGCCGAACGCGAACGGATCGCAAACGAATTGCACGATGATCCGATCCAGGCGATCACGGTGCTCAGCCTGATGCTGCAGCGCCTACAACGCGACGCTCCACCCGAGCTCCACGATCAACTCGGCGCCGCCCGACTCAAGGCCGACCACGCAATCAACCGCTTGCGGCGCATGCTTTTTGAGCTGCACCCTGTTGTCCTCGAAGACGAAGGACTTGCAATCGCCACAGAGGTGTACCTCGAAGAAACGATGGAGCCCCTTGGAGTGAAATGGTCACTCGACGATCAGCTCAATGCCGAACCCGATGGACCGACTCGCGTTTTGTCATTCCGGTTGATCCACGAGGCGCTCTCGAACGTCGCTGCACACGCAGACGCCACAAAGGTGTCGGTCTCGCTCTCGAGTATCGACGGCGGAATCAGCGCCGTCATCGTCGACGACGGCGACGGTTTTGAGCCGGCATCGATTCCTCAACCCCGACCTGGCCACCTTGGGATTTCGAACGTCCGGTACCTCGCGCAGCGTGTCGGAGGTCGTTTTGACATCGAGAGCGCTCCTGGATTCGGCTGCGCAGTCCGTATCTGGATACCGCTCGATCGCCAAGTGCCGACGGTGGTCAGTTCATAACCCCTGAGGAAGAACCGTCAAGGCCAACAAGAACCCGATGCACGGTCGGTGATCCGCCTGGACTTCAGGAGGGTTCTGAGACTTCTTGCGTGAGAGGCGCTGCGACTTCGTTCGCTCCGGCCGCTGCGACTTCTTTTACGAGGGGCGCCGGTTCAGGATGTTGGCGCGTCGCGTCGGCCAGCCCGTCCTTGAACTCCTTCTGGGCGCGGCCCAGGTTGCGGGCAAGCTTGGGAAGCTGCGCGCCGCCGAAGAGCACCAACACCAACACCAACAACACCATTCCTTCTGGACCACCAAGCATCACATTCTCCTTCGGTTGAGTCGGGGGCGCCTATGACGCAGCCGACGTTGTTTCATACGACATTGCATCGAGATCACTGAGCAGTTCTTGCGTTCCGGTCAGCGATGTCGTCAGGATCTCCTTGGCGATCGCCAACAGATCAAGAATTTGTGGGTCTGCGATCGCGTAGATGACCGACGATCCGTCACGGTCGGACTCGACGACTCCGGCGCGACGCAGGACGGACAACTGCTGCGACAGGTGTGATGCCTCGATGCCGACGTCGGGCTGCAAAGCAGACACCGAACAGGGGCCATCAGACAGCAGCTCAAGAATCCGGATCCGAGCCGGGTGACCAAGCGTCTTGAAGAGCTGCGCTTTCACCTCGTAGATCGGACCTCCTGGCATAGTATGACGATATCACGGTTTTGTCAGATGATCATCTCGCCAAATGAGGATAATTTCAGGCGAGCGACCTTCCATTGTTCAGGGGAGGTCGAGGTCCAGATCCAGGCGCGGCTTCCAGAATGGACGGAAGAGTTCGATCTTCGGGCAGCGGTCCATCACGACCTGCAACCCCGCAGCTTCGGCCAATGCAGCGGCGCGGTCGTCGTAGACGTCGATCTGTGCCCACAGCACCTTGGCCCCGATCGCAATGGCCTGCTCTGAGATTCCGTAGAGCTCCTCCTTTGGCCGGAAGACGTCGACCATGTCGACGGGCCGATCGATCTCTTCGAGTGAGCGCCACACTTTGATGCCCCGAATCTCCGTCACCGCTGGGTTCGGGTTGACTGGCAAGATGTCGTAGCCGATCTCAGCCAACTGCCGCAGCACGCCATAGCTGAACTTGGTCTTGTCCGCACTTGCCCCGACCATGGCAATGGTTTTGACGGAGCGGAGGATCTCCGCCAAATACTCAGGCGCATATGCGTAGCGATGGTCGGTTTTGGCTTCGGGCATTACGCCTCCTTTGCCGTTGCGATGTCCGCCTTGAGCTCGTGCGGCTCCAGCGGATCAAGAAACGGGTTGCGGTACAGGGCGTCATGACTGTAAACGCCAACTTCGAGTGCGCAGTCCGACAGCGGTCGAGCAACGCAGAGCACGACGTAACCGTTGTTGATCTGGCGATTATTCAAGGCCACCTGTTCTGACTGATCCACCTGGCCCGACGTCAGTTTGGCGGCACACGTGATACAGCCTCCATAGCGGCAGCCGTACGGCAGATCGACGCCAAGCTCCTCCAAGGTGTCGAGGAGCGACCGATCCTCGTCGACCATGTAGGTGCCGCCGCCCTGATTGGTGATCGTGATCGTACGACGTCCCATCAGAGCCAAATGTCGCTGGTGCAGTCGCCACCCGGGTAGCGCGTTTCGTGGGCGCGGCTCGGTCCGTTGGGTTCCTGGCCGAAGTCGACCATGAAGTCTTTGTTGATCTTCATGCCGCCGTTCACAGGGTCGCAATCGATCATCATCATCTGCCCGCCCTGGGTGCGGATCTCCGGGTAGAACTGGTTGTCCCACGTCGAGAACAACGACGTGGTCACGTACATGCGCGTGCCGTCGAGCGAGAGCTGGAACATCTGCGGGCCACCAGCGATTTTGACGCCGTTGACCTCGGGCGCTTTGCCCAGCAGACCGCCCATCCACACCTGCCCTGTCAGCTTTGGGTTGTGTGGGTCGGTGATGTCGTACTGGCGCATGTCGCCGTGCAGCCAGTTGTTGATGTAGACGTACTTGTCGTCCATTGAAACCAGCAGCGCTGACATCACACCAGGGAGCGGGATGGGCCAGTCGGGGTGGAGCTGGTTCTCGACGTCGACGATCTTCTCCCACTGCCAGACTCCGTCGTCGCCCTTCCAGAAATGGATGACGTTCGAACTCAATGCCGCGCAGCAGAAGCCATGGGTGCTGTCGGGATCGTGGTGGAACTTGACCTCGAGGGGCAGCAGGCCGTCCTCGCCGAGATACATGGTCTGCACCGGCTCGCGTTTGTCGAAATCCCAGACATGGAGACGGCGCCCATACTTGAGATGCCCCACCTCTTCGAGGTCGAAGCCCGGCATGAACGTGTTCGGTGCGGCCCACTCAGAGCTGATCATCACGTTGTGTCGCGGCTGGTACCAGAAGTCGTATCCGAACGGGATGTCGCCCATGGAGTTCTCCCACCGGCCAACGATCTCAAAGTCCTTGTTGACGTGCAGGTAGCCGCCGGGTGCCTCGCCCTTGGCATTTCCGAGGAAGGAGATGATGATTTCCGATCCCAGGCAGTGGACCGTGTGGGGGCCCGACAGGTCGACTTTCTCCTTTATCTCTTTACCATCGATCACCGTGTGGATGCGAGGTGCCCGCGGGTCGGTTGCGGTGTCAATGACGTAGATGTTGTTCGACCGAACGCCGGGCAACAGGAGATACTGCCGGCTCATCGCGGCATCTCCATGGCACGACGAGCAGGCGTTCCATCCGGTGTGGTGCAACTCGTCGCCGATGCCTGGCATTTCCAAGCGGTGGATCACCTGGGAGTAGGTCGGGCTCTCTGGATCCGCGTCGAGCGTCGCCAAATAGTCGGGCTGTTGAATTCCTGTGCCGGTGTACAGGGCAACCGTGTACAAGAGCGTCTCGGGAGGCGCTTGCATCGCGTCGGCGGGGCTTGCGTATCCCGGCCCACAGCACGACGATCCGGCATCGAGATCCATCTCTGAAGTCATGATCAGTCCCCTTTTGTCAGCGTCCTGTAATTACCATATACTAAGATTCTTATTCTTGCGAAATGAGATTCGAGTGATGAGGGACTGGACTGACCGTGCATCTTGAACGCCTCGCACTGATCCTGGAAATCGTCGGCCAGAAGGGCGAAGCGACCGTCGCCGAGGTGTGCGCGCATTCCAACCTTCCGAAGCCGTCGGCATACCGCCTGGTCAACGACTTGGTCGACGCGGGTCTGCTCGATCCGGTTGCCAAGGGCCAGTTCGCCATCGGCACCCGCCTCAAGCGGATCACGCAGCCTGACCTCTCGGACGAGGTCCTGCTCGAAACCATCGCGCCGGTGCTCCGCCGGGCAGCGAACGACCACAGCGCTGCTTTTTTCCTGTCCCGCATTCGTGGCAAGGCCGTCGAGATCATCCACGTCGAGACCCCGGCCACCGGCGTGTCGTTTCTGCACCCAGGCCTCGGCAAACGCCCACTCCACGCATGCTCGTGCTCAAAAGCCGTCGCGGCCTTCTCCCCTGATGTGGCAAATTCAGTAGCGAGCCGGTTGAAGGCTTACACCGAGCACACCCTCACCGATATCGACGATCTACGCGCCGAGTTCGACCTGATTCGACAACTCGGCTACGCCGAATGCGTCGAGGAACTCGAGCGCGGCATGTGCTCGGTGGCGGCGCCACTGCACCCAGGCGACCAGGCGCCGACAATGTCGATCGGCGCAACAGGTTCCATGCGAGTCTTCACGCCGGCCTTCCGCACGAACATGGGCAAGGTACTCGTCAATATGGCGAACAATCTCGCGGACCGCCTTGGCTTGTCCGCACCGGATCAAACAACGGAGTCCGCATGACCCAACCACACGAGTTTGGCTTCGGGACTCAAATCCGCAAGTCGCCCTACTTCGACGCAACTGTCAGATGGGGAGCGAAGCAATTCTCGGTGTACAACCACATGTACATCCCCCGCGACTTCGGCGACCCCGAGCAGAACTTCTGGAACCTCGTGAACGACGCGATCCTCTGCGACGTGGCCGTCGAACGACAGGTCGAGGTCACGGGGCCCGATGCTGCGGAATTCATGCAGATGCTCACGTGTCGGGATCTCTCGACGATGTCAATCGGGCAGTGCAAATACATCCTCATTACCAACCAGGCTGGCGGCCTCCTCAACGACCCCGTACTGCTCCGGCTGGGCGCCAACCACTTCTGGATTTCGCTCGCCGACAGCGACATCCTGCTGTGGGCCCAGGGCGTCGCTGTCCACTCGGGCATGGACGTCACGCTCCACGAACCCGACGTTTCGCCGCTCCAGCTCCAAGGTCCCAAGTCTGGCGACATCATGAAGGCCCTCTTCGGGCAAGGCATCGGCGACCTGAAGTACTACTGGCTGCGCGAACTGGAACTCGACGGAATCCCCCTCGTGGTGTCGCGCACTGGCTGGTCAACCGAGCTCGGCTACGAGATCTACCTGCAAGACGGCGCTCGCGGCGACGAGCTGTGGGAGAAAATCATGGCCGTCGGCGGGCCGCTCGGTCTCAAACCGGGCCACACCTCTTCGATCCGCCGAATCGAAAGTGGAATCCTTTCCTATTACGCCGATGCGGACAGCGATACCAACCCGTTCGAACTCGGGCTCGACCGGCTCGTGAACCTCGACATGGAAGCCGACTTCATCGGCAAGGCCGCACTCCAACGAATACAACACGAAGGCGTGAGCCGCCGACAGGTTGGTTTGGTGCTCGACACCGAACCGCTGACGGGACCAAACACCTCGTTCTGGTCGATCGCACGCAACGGGACGACGGTTGGCAAGGTCACCTCGGCCGTCTACTCACCGCGCCTTGAACAGAACATCGCGCTGGCAATGATCGCCGTCGAGGCCTCGGAACTCGGCACCGCTCTCCAAGTCACGACAAGTACCAGAACGGTTTGCGCAACCGTCGTCGAGCGTCCATTTTTCGACCCAAAGAAGTCGATAGCCACCGCCTAGCGCCGCCGCCTGCAAACCCTTGATGTGTTGCACGCCACAACGACGCCGAGCCGAAACGCTCGCTTGGCTGCGACGATGGAGTCCCCCAGCTCAAGGACGGTCGAACATGACTCCCGAGAACCAGCGGACACAACCTGCAGAGAGCCCCGACACGGGCGCTGCTCGTACACCGGATCTCACCCAGCCCGGAGCCCACCGTTTTCCGGCACTCGAAACGCCGGTGACTCGGGCCCTCCAGGATCGTCCACCACTTGGGCCAATTGAGCGTCTTGACCACGATGCGCTGGTGGCCAATCAGCAGTCAGAGCTCGCTGCCTCTCGCCGGTCATACACACTGAGTTCTCGGGCGCTGTTTGTGGTGATGGACCTGGTGTATGGCAAGGAGCGCACGCTGGAAAAGTTCCGGGTGCTCGAAGTCGTTGCCCGTGTGCCGTATCAGGCGTGGGAGAGCGTGGCCTATGTGGCCATGACCCACACGTCGAAGAACCCTGACTTCGCCCGGCGGGTCTATGACCGAGCACGCATCGCCCGAGTCGAACAAGACAACGAGCAGTGGCATCTGCTGATCCTGGAAGAGCTCACGCGCGACGAGCGTCGCCCGTGGCTCAGGGGACGCATCATTCCTCAGATCCTGGCGTTGTCGTACTACCAGCTGTCCTGGATCTTGTTCGTGATCCGGCCCAAGTGGAGCTATCAACTCAACGCTGACTTCGAAGACCATGCCGCCCACGAGTACGCGCTCATGGTGCAGGAGCATCCCGAGTGGGAGACAACGCCGTTCGAGAGTCAGTTCCAAGGCGACTTCGGTGCCTACGACAGCCTGGCCGACATGTTCCGCCAGATCGGTTATGACGAGGCCCTGCATCGTCAAGAGAGCGAGATCATGATGACGCAGCCTCGTTTCGCCTGATACTGGGTGGCCTGTCACCACCAAGGTCCGTGCTTGGCTCCGAGCGATCTACATTTGCCTCATGACCATGATCGACACTGACCATGATCGAGACTGACCGGCTCATCATCCGGCCACCGGTGGAGGATGACCGGGCTCGATTCATCGAGTTGTTCACGAACGATGCGTTCACCGTGTATTCCGGCGTCCACGATGTCGAGTCGGCCAACTCCCGCTTCGACCACATGCTGCACATGGCCGCCGTCGTGCCGTATGCGAAGCAACCCGTCATCGAGCAATCATCTGGCACGATCGTCGGATATACCGGCGTCGACGTTGTCCGCTTCGACGGTATCAATCGGCTCGAATGGGGTTGGCGGCTCGTCACTGAAGCAAGAGGCCAAGGTCTCGCGACCGAGGCGGTGTCGGCGCTCCTCGCTGTTGCCGACGAGTCTGACGATGGCGAGATGCTGTGCCTCATCAACCCTGACAATCAAGCCTCGCGGCGTGTTGCGGAAAAAGTCGGGTTTCACTGGTTGCGCCGCATCGATTGGATGGGCGATCCGGCCGATCCCACAGACATCTTGATCCGGCCAATCGGCTCCGGAGGCCCGCCGCTCCGCGCCCCCTCGTCTTGGCTCGAAAGTTAGATGCCGGTTGCTGGTGGGAGGATCCCGCCAAACAGCCGTTCCCAGTCGTCGATTCCACAACCGTTGCTGCGATCGATGGTCGTGTTCACCCTGTCGCTGTCGTAAGTGCCGACGATGGTGGCGATATCGGGGCCACCGTAGATCTCTGTGCAGATCTGGTCAGCGGGTGCGCCGTCAATAAGCCGGGTCCGCACATCGGCGTTGGCCAGAGCTGTACACGCTGATTCGGCGCTGAGGGGCACGTCGCCAAGCAGGGTCGCCGTGTCGCCAAGGCACGAGATGGTGTAGCTGATGTCGCCGGTGTCTGGGTGTGTGACGGTGATGTCGAGTGTGGCGACCGGATAGGGGCCTGCCCCGAGCGGGCCATCGGGAATCATCGAGTTGCCTCCGCCGGAATCGGAGACATCGCTGGAGCCGCAGGACACGGCGAACAGGGTGAGGAACAACAGAACAGCAGGTGATCTCATACTGGTTGGACGGCGGTGGCGCCCCGCTGGTTCCCGACAGATCCAGGAACGCGACAGAGCCCAGATCTCGAAGATGCGAGATCTGGGCTCCGTCAACGCTTGAGCAGGCGCAGTGTCGTTTACTCAGTCGCTCGTCAGAGTGGCTTCATTGTGAATGTGCCAACATCGGTCGGGCCGGAGCTACTGCCCCTGTCCGAGGTGTAGTCACCCGTGAACTCGGCCGCATTGCCGACGATGTTGGTCAGTTTCCACGTGCCACCGTTCGGTGAGGACGGGTTGGCCGTCTGGGAGCTATTGAGGTTGACATCCATGCTCCTCGATTCGCACACCACCCGCCCGGTGTTCGGGGTTCCCCCTGGGTTGGCGCCCGCGTACGCGTACGGTTGGCCAGCACCCTGGTACGCGGCCGATGTACCGGCGACGACTCCGTTGTTCACGGCGAACCGAACCCGGAACTTGCTCTCAGGTGGCTTGATGCCGGGGGTTGTCCCGGTGAAGACCAATTCGTAGGTCTTCACAGCAATCGTCAGACCGCAGGCCCCTCCGCTGGTGGCTGGCACGATGGTCGGGCTGGCAACTGGCAGGTCAGGCGTTGTGGTGCCGTTCTTGTACATCTGGAACTTACCGGTGTCGGGGCCGACAGAATCTGTGCGACGGGCATAGTTGCCAGAGAGGATGCCGGTTGCTTCGACGTACTTGAGATTGGTGAAGTCCCACGTCGAACCGAGTGAACTCGGTGCACCTTCACATTCGCTTGTGCCTGCCGGCACCGAACCGAAACCACCAGCAATCGTGACAACGAGTGTGCTGTTGTTGGCGCCCTTCAGCACACTGCCAAAGGCACAGGAGCTCTTGGAGTCGCTGTTGTTGCCATTTTGTCCTTTGGTACCTTCAACGGTTCCGGCGTTAATTCCGAAACGCACGAGATCCCAGTTGGCGGTGGGCGCCTTTCCGGGGATATCTCCGGCAAACTCCACCTTCCATGTCTGGCTCGCAACGGTTGGGACTGCCGCAGGGTCACACGAAGCGTTTCCTGCGGCGACGCTTTCGGCCTTCGTTTTCGTTGTCTCGGCGACCTTGTCGACTGGTCCGAGGGTGATGACCGTGCCAGGTTGCAGCGTCTCAAGGTACTTACATGTCGAATCGAGGACGTCGTCTTTCTTGACGTACAACACAACCACGTTCTCTTGCCAGGAAACGGCACCACCAACGAGGGCGTAGACCCACGTATCAAGTTCGTACCCGCTGACGATCATCACGTCTGGTTTGTCGCCGGCGACCTCGTTATCGCAGAACTTCGCAATTTCGACTGCCGTGTCCTGACGACTGGGTCCGTACAGCCTCGTCACGGTTGTGCTTCCGGCCTTGGACTTGATCTCGTCGAAGACCTTCGCTTCGAGAGCAACCTCGCCACCCATCAAGATGATGCGGTTATTCTTCTTCGCGCCGTCAAAGAGATTGGCGCTCACAACGCTCTTCAGGCTGCCACTGGCAGTCACGAGAATCGGGTGTTGCAAACGTCCGGCACATGCGCCACCGGTAGCGGCATCGGCGAAGTTGTGCGATCGCGCAATAAACGTAGTGTCGACTTTGCCCGAGAGCGTGCGGATCTCATTGGCGATGGAGATCGCTGTTTCGACTCGGGTTGCGCCATCTAGTCGTTTGACACACCGGCCATCATTGATCAGGGTCGTTTCCGCCGCTTTGGACACGGCCTGCTCACCACCGAGGATGTAGACCTGAACCCCGGCAGGGTCGCTACACGATTTGGCCGCCGACTTCAAGACACGGTTGACCTCGGTGCGGATTTCAGGGCGAAGTTTCGCATCTGGTCCACCGTCAGTGAGCAATAAGACACCCTTCGCGGTGCCGGCAAGTGCCGAACCGTTGAGGTTGTCTGCGAAGTTGTCACTGCGAGCAATAACCACCGCATTAAGACTCTGGTTGGTCTTGATAAAATGCTGGGAGATCTGGATCGAGACCGCAGTTGGTTCGGTGGCAGTGGCGATACGGCGATTGCCGGAGGTGGTCACCGCCTGAGCAGCGGTGGGTACCACCATCAGCCCGAGCAGCATCGCCAAAGCCAAAAAGAGTTTGAGGGGGGATTTGCGCATAGAGGTATGCCTTCCAGATGTGTGGACCTCCGACCGTACACTAAATCTTCTGTTTGAGATCAAGTTCTCGTTTGCTTGAGATCAAGACGCAGAGGACTTCTTGCGCAACGTCGTCGTTTCGGCGGCGCACATTGCTCGCTTACTGCGGTGCCGCACGCGAGAGACCCGCTGCGTCGTGCTGCCGATGACGGACTCCCCCTCACGGCGGGTTCGATGACGCTGGCGGACCTGCTGACGGTCTGGGCGGACAAGGCACTCCCCAACCGGGTGCTCGCTGACTCGGCGATCACGTCGCATAAGTGGGCGATCAAGATCCTCGTCGAGGAGATCGGCAATGTGAAGGTGCGGCGACTGACACCGGATCAGGTCGAGGCAGCGTTCCTCCGTCGGACCAAGACCATCGATGTCGCCAAGCGCCGCGGTCGAGGTCCGACCTCGAAGCAATGTGGATCGTGATGCTGTACCTCGGCCTTCGACCAGGCGAAGCGGCCGGACTTGCGTGGGACGACATCGACTTCGATTCGGGCACCGCGCACATCTGGAGATCACGAAAAGTCGGGGCAAGCGGCAACTCGGTTGTCGGTGCGACGAAGACACCGGGGAGCATCCGCACCCTCGATGCGCCGCAACCTGTGCTCGATTCCTTCGTGCGGCATCGGCGGCGCCAACACGAACAGCGACTGGCGGCTGGGAGTTGGTGGACCAACGACGAGAACCTGGTGTTCACTTCCCCGGACGGCAAGCCGAGCGATTCGACGGCGGTCCGCAAAGAGTTTCGCGAGATTGTTGCCGCGTCCGACGTCGAAGGCGACTGGACCCCCAACCTGCTGCGGCACTCAGCAGCGAGCTTGATGGCCGACGCCGGCATGCCGATCGAACTCGTCGCCGATCAACTCGGCCACCGCGACCTCCGCATGTTGCAACGCCACTACCGACACCGCATCCGCCCAACCATCTCTGGCGGAGCCGTCGTCGATGGCCTCCTGACGAGGGAAGTTGGCTGAGTCGCGTCGACCACAAGTCTCACTTTGGCTCCCTCGATCAGGCGGGTCCGAAAAGGATTCACACATCGAGTATGAACAAGTATGATGATGAGATGACCGTTGAACGTCTGACCGTGTCCTTGGAGAGCGA
>Ga0209390_10009342_pt1 | contig 11788 bp, 10 predicted proteins | sample BON01_FD_187212 | JGI IMG/M metagenome (GOLD analysis project Ga0209390, IMG submission 187212) | Freshwater microbial communities from Lake Bonney liftoff mats and glacier meltwater in Antarctica - BON-01 (SPAdes) (version 2) | ecosystem: Environmental > Aquatic > Freshwater > Ice > Glacier... | reverse complement strand
AGGGCATCACGTGCTAAGCGAGCAGTAGCGTCCCCAAGGCGGACGCTTAGAATGACCCTTCCTTGGTCAACGACAGGGAGGGAGGAGAGGGGCCGACGGAGGGAGGGCGGGAGGGAGGACGAGGTGGAGGTGTTGGAGGAGAGACTCGCGCTCAAGAGGGCGGTGACGAGGGTGGAGGAGGAGGAGGAGGGAGGGAGGGAGGAAGGGTGGTGTGCTTTGGTCAGCTCGGTGAAGGCCTTAGCTAGAGATTCGACGTACTCATCTCTGCGTGTGAGAAGACAAGGCAACTCCAGCGCTGCCGTCAATAACTTCAATTCCGAACTACTACTGCTGCTGCTGCCACTGCTACTACTACCCTCCCCAGACACCGAAGCCGGCAAGTACTTGAAATACTCATGGGCCTCCCTCTGTAAAATAAGCCCATACCGTTGATAGTCCCTATCGGCCGTATCCAAAAACATGTCCCGCACCGGTCTTTTCTGCCACAACCCCTGCACCCTCCCTACCAGCACCCTAGCCACCACCGCCGCACACACATAAGCGCCTAAGGCAATAGGGAAACGATAAGAAGCCGCACGCCATATCAGCTTGGCGAGCAAGGCAAATTTTACTTTGAAAAGACCGGGGAGGGCGAGTGCTGTTGCAGTGACCCCGGCAAGGACGCGATCGAGCGCTACTATTTCAGCAGCTTTTTTGGCTTTAATTCTGTCTTTACTTATGCTGCTGCTGCTGCTGGAGGAGGAACGACGGAGGGAGGAGGAGGAATTTTTGTGGTTCTTGTTCTCTGGAGGAGGAGGGGTTGGTAGTGGTGATGATGGCTGGGAGGGGGGAGATGTGCCGTCGGGCTTGCCGCTGCTGGACGAGGAGGGGGAGAAAGAGGAGGAGGAGGAGGAAGGGGGGGAGGGCGTCAAGGATTTGAAGTACTCCCGCATGTCCTCGAAGAAATCGTCTTCTGGCTGTGCTCCACCCTCACTACTGCTGCTGCTGCTGCTGCCGGCTCCTCCTTCTTTGCTCTTGCCGTCTCCATTGGCAGTGCCGCTGCTGCTGTCCGTGCTGCTGCTGCTGCTGCTGCGAGGCGCGAAAATCTGTGCCCAATACCCTCCCTCATCTTCGTCGTCTCCCTTCTCGTCCTTACGCTGCACTTTCTTCCCATCTGTGGCTGCCGCTGCTGCTGCTCCTGCATGACTCCGTCTCCTGCCCTTGGTTGCTGCTGCTCGCCCGCCGAGTGCTCCCCCCCCTCCTCCTCCTCGGACAGTGCCATACCAGCTGTTGCTCGGACCCTCCCTTCTCCGCGACGACGACGATGGCGTGGAGCTGAGATGGGACAACACCAAACGAGGGCGGTGCAGGGCGGCGTGGGTGTATAAGGCGGTGTCAAGGAGCAGGAGCAGGAGGACGCAAGGCAGGACGCGGGCCCCTCTGATGATGATGGCCTGCTGCATCATTGACGCTTGCCGTGCATTGGGGTTGGTCGGGCGCCTTGTTTGACGCGGACGTGCTGCTGCTACTGCTGCTGCTGCCTGTGTATGTGGGGTGGGGGCGGTGGTGTGGTGAGATGGTTGCATGTCTCGTTGCTTGTGATGCGTTGACAACAACACTTCAAGCCTACATTTTCGGCGAGAGAGGCGATTTGCGTGCCCGCGTGCCAGAGACCAATTTTGGAGGCAGGAGAAATGCCTTTTGTGTTTCAGTAGGCACACATAAAGGCCATCCATGCGAGCAGTAGCTTGTCCGAGTCCTCCTTGAGGTGTTGCCGGGACCGCGCTGTGTTCTTGTCTATAATTCACATCCCAAATTTGGCCTCCCCGTTTTTTTCCTTTGTGCCGCAGCGCCTTTCACAACCCAAAAGCAGCACACATACCCACATACACAACCATACAGAAACTCGTAACCAAGCATTCCATCCCTCCCATTTCAAATAGGCTATGGCCGGTCCTGGCGTTCCCACCCTGCTGCATTCCCTTTTGGGTGGCGGCGGAGGAAGCCAAGGCGAGCAGTCCCACCACCACCACCACCACCACCACCACCCACACGCAAATGCCCTCCTAGGCCACCACCACGACCCAGGCACATTTCCTTTTCGGCCCCGCCGGGGCAAGCTCGACCTGCAGAGCTTGAACAGACTCGATGTCGATCGCATCGCCGCGTGCGTGGACGTGGATGCCTTGCAACGGCATTTAGAAAACCTGGCCTTTGCGTCCTTGACAGAAGAAGACTTAGCCGCGCACTCCGACCAAGCAGTGATCAAGGGCTTTCGTCTCGCCCAACTCACCATCGAGTACCTGCTCAACGTCCAAGATTGTCTCGCGCATCAATTGGACCGGATGGCTGCGCAGTACATGCATACCGGCAAGAAGGTGGAGAAGCTCAAGCTCCGGCTCAAGGCCACGGCTAAGCAAGCAGCAGCAGCAACAGCAGCAGTATCATCAGAACCAGAAGGGCCATCCTCTCCTTCACGCAACCATCCGCACCACCACCACCATCACCATCATCGACGCCTCCACCACCGACGGCACCGCCACGACCCCGCCGCCGTGCCCTCCCTCCCTCCACCCCTCCCCCCCACGGCCGACCCTAGCTTTCCCCCCGCACCAACGGTCCTCCGTCTCTACATTATCTTTGCTAATGGCTCTTGTATCGTGGCTACTGCTCCACCTACCCTCCTAGTGCATGAACTCAAGGCGCAGGTTCTTCCTGATACGCCTACAACAGCAGCAGCAGCAGCAGCAGCAACGTCGACGGGGAGCAGGAGGAGGAAGGGAGGGAAGGCGAGAAGGCTGAGGGAGGGAGATTTTTGCTTGGTCTATCGGGGGTTGCGGTTGTCGGATGAGAAGACGTTGAGGGAATTGGAAGTGCCTGATGATGCCTCTCTGTTCTGTTTGATCGTTCAGAGGGTGCGAGAACAGGAGGAGGAGGGGGAGGAGGAGGAGGAAGAGGAGGAAGAGAAGAAAGAGGAGGCGAGGAGGGCAGCGATAGTAGAGGCGGAGAAGGGGCGGTTGCGGGTACAGCAGGAAGAGCATCAGGCAAGGCTTCATCGGGAGCAAGAGGAGGCGATGGCGGCCATTCAGGAACGCCTTGTTCAGTTTGAGACGCACGTCTTGGGGTTCCTCGAGCAGCAGCAGCAACGGCAAGAGCAGCAACAACAGCAGCAACAACAACGCAACCCCGCCCCTTCCTCTCCTCCTCCTCCTCCTCCTCCTCCTTCTTCTCCTACCCGCACAAAGCACCACCATCACCACCGTCGCGTTCACCCTCCCCTACCAACACCAGCAGCAGCAGCGGCAGCAGCAGCAGCAGATGACGGGCTCAGCATCGACGAGCGTGTCCGTCTCCTCCTCGAGCAAATGGAACGTCGGATCCAACAAAAGGTCAAGCGGCTCTCCATCACCTCAACAGACATGGCCCACGTCCGAGAATTGCAAGGACTACTCTCCTCGGAGCTTGGCTGGCTGGAGGGGAAGCAGCAGCAGCAGCAGCCGCAGGGAGTGCTAGCAGTAGGTGGAGGGGGAGGAAGGGGGAAGAAGGAGGAGAAGAACCTGGAGGCGCGCCTCGCCCACCTCCACGCCCGTCGATTCTGCCTCTCCAGCAATGTGAAGAGCGTGCTGGAAAAGGTTCAGAGCGCGGCTCAAGTGTCCTTGACACAGGTGCCCAGGCCCCTCTTCCCCAAGACCACTACCATCTCTACAGCAGCAGCAGCAGCCGCGCCTCCTTCTCCGCCTCACTCTCCTCCTCCTTTCGAGCACGCATCCCCCCCACCATCGCCACCTCTCTCCCCACCTCCTCTGCCTTCTCCTCCTTCTCTTCCTCCCCAAGCACCTCTCAAGCCCCCCAAGCGACGCGCCTCCACGATGACAGCTCTGGCAGCCGTGGGCGAGACTTTACATAAAGAGGAGGAGGAAGAGGAGAGGGAGGAGGAGGGTCTTAATGACCTAGGAAACCCCCGTCGACGCCTCCTCTCCGCCGTGCCCGAAGAGAGCGACGGCGAGGAAGAGCTTTCCCTTGTGCGGCATGAGCTGGCCTCTTCTTCGCCCCTGTCGGCATCATCCCTCGCCTCATCCCGCTCGTCCTCCTCCTCGTCCTCCTCCTCGGTCGTCTCCTCTACTTTGGAGCGAGAGATTGGGGAGGTGGTGTCGGTGATTGCCGAGTCCGAGACAGGGCTACGGCACGAGAGCTACCACCAAGAAGAGGGGGACGAGGACGAAGAGGAAATAATGACAATTCCCGAAGAGATTGAAGAGGAGGAAGAGGAGGGGGAGGAGCACCTGTTGAGGGCGGGCTAGGGGAAAGGAAAGGATGAAGCTATGTGAGGGAAAAGAGGCAATGGCGGCGCAGTCTAGCATAAGATGCAGCTTTAAGTGGCTTATTGAAAGTGGGAGTGAGGTAAAAGAGGCGGCATGTACATGTGAAAAGCAGGAACGAATTGTGGGGAAGCAGTAGTGGTAGTGGGGAGGAGGGTGTGGGAAAGGAATAAAAAAGCGCGGACAACGACAAAGCGGGGTAAGCGCTCAATTAGAAAATGTTCTGCCTGTCTTTTCTGCTGCGTTGAATGTCTGCACTCTGCTTTTTCTTGGTATTGGTGCACAAACGAAAGGACGTTTTGCGGTGGAAGGTTGAGAAGGCAACGTATGCGTTTTATTGTTTGAAGTGCCCTCGAGCACGCCTCAAATGAGTCAGCCACGCTCTCACCAACAACGTCTCACGCCATCCGACACGCACACACACATACACAGACGACGCCTGCGGCTTGATTTGTGTTTCATTGCCGCTGCCAGCTCCGCAGTGGGTTGCTTTCCCTTCAGCCACGCACTCCCTCTCCCTCCCGTCCGCATTCCTTCTTCGTCATGTTGCGCCGCTTCATTTCCAGCTCAAGACGGCGGGCCAGTACGCCTGTCGTCCGCTCCCTGCAGCGGGGCATGCACTCCGCGTCAAGAGAGGCCAACGATCAGTTCCACGTCCTCCTTTGTTGTCTCGCCTTGGCAGCGCTCTCCACCTCGGGCAGCCTCCTCCAAACGCAGAATGACGGGGAGCAAGCATCGTCGTCGCGGCCATCTGGAGGGGGAAACCCGTCGCCCTCTGCCGAGTTCGCCGTGCATGGCCGTCGGCTTAATGTCCGCGTGAGCCCCTGGCTGTCGTCCATGACGGGGCCCGCTGCCGCCTCTGCCGACGTGGGCGCAATCAACAAGCGAAGGAAGCGGCGGGGCAGCATGGGGGCCTCGGTCCACTGGCGCAACTCTAAATACGTCATTGTGGGTCTGGGTGTCACGGGCAATGCCGCCTTGCAAGCTTTGTTGGAGTGCGAGCCGGATGCGGAGATCACGGTGGTGGAGACGGGGACAGTGCCGCCTGAATTTGAGCAGCCGCATCGACGTGGCGGCGCGAGTGGGGGTGGGCGCTTGGGCGGGTTGTTGCGGGGGCGAGGGGCAGCGGCCACGCCTCGCGTTACCTATCTGTGGGGGACGGCCGTTGAATCCATGGATGCCGACGGCAAAGTCTTGTCGCTTTCGGACGGCTCCAAGCTGGCATTTGACAAGTGCTTGCTGGCGGTGGGGGAGGGGCCAGTCCAAGTGCCCTCAAGGTTCGTCGATCGCGTGGTGGCAGGCCGGATCACTCCGTTGTATGGCGCGGAGGACCGACGGGCGCTGGGTCGGCTGGTGGCACAGGGGCACCACGTGACCATAGTGGGCTCGAACTGGGCGAGTGTGGAGTTGGCGAGCTTTTTGAGTGATGTGGGTCGCCGGCATGGGTGGGGTCGGACCAGCGTGACGTTGCTGTTTCCCGAATCCACGCCTTTGGCCAAGGAACTCCCCCGGTACTTGTCCGGGCTGCTATTGCGGCGTTTGGAACGGCGGGGCGTGGAGGTCATTCCTCACACGTGCGTCAAGTACATAGGCCGAGCTATGGATTATGAGGTGCAGTCGCTGCGATCTTCCTTTTCTGCCCCTGCCAGCAGTGGCGACGACAGTGCCGCACAGCCTCAGGTGCATTCTCACGCGAACAGCAATCGCCTCCGACGGGACCAGGAGCCTGCTGTGTCTTCTGACCCTGTCCGCGTGTACTTGACGAGTAAGTTTGCTAGCTTGGATTCGACGGCGCTCTTGACAGATCAAGTGGTGGTGGGTGGGTCGTCTGCGCAAGGCCGGTTGCCAGTCCTGCGCTTTGAAGGCCACCCCTTGGAGATGGACGAGCGGACGGGCGGCCTTGTGGTCTCGCACGAATTGCAAGCCTCGAGCAGTGTCTTTGTCGCGGGGGACGCGGCCTCTTTTCCTTGCACGGACATGGGGAAGCGCGTGACTGTGCGCTCTGCCGATCATGCCTATCACTCGGGGTGGGTCGCGGGGATGAATATGACTGGGCGAGGGGTCCGGTACCAGCACTTGCCCTTGTTCTTTGGGACGATTCCACGGTTGGGTGTGCGGGCGGCGTGGGTGGGGCAGTGTGATGGGAGCGCCGAGACGCATGGGTTCTGGTGGAAGAATGTGAGCAATGGCGGGAGCAGCAGTAGCAGTAGCAGCATGGCACGGAAGCGCACGCGCGTGGACGACTTTGTGTCACCACCACCGGTAAGGGCTACTGAGGATGGCAGACTCGCGGGCCGGGTCAAGGGTGCGTTTGAAAGCTTGGTGAGCAGTGGGAGCAGTTCGAAGAAGAGGACGGCGGTGGATAATACGAGTTCGGCCTTGGCAGCGGTGGGGATTGGGACCACGGGTCGAGGCGGGGACAGCAACAGCGGACGGAAGCTGGGTATCTTCCGACGCACCACCACGGACCGGGAGTTGGGAGATTTGGACGCGGTCATCGAGGCCGAGATGGAGAGTGAGGCGTTCAATACGGCGGTCGGCGACAAGAATTTCACACCTGTGAACGGGACGGGGCTGGTCTTCTACATGGATCCCGATGGGACGGTGCGTGGCATCTTGGCTTGGGGCCTGCCGCCCCCTGCGACGGCTGGAGAGGATGGGGACCCGTCGGAGAACGACGGCCAGTCCCCGCAACCGCCTCGCATTGGCGGCTTGGGGGCCATCGATCCGGTGCTGGACGGTGTGATTGAGCGCGCGCGTGCTGCGGTGGCGGACGGAGTGCGTTCTGGCGCGGCTTTCAAGTACGATATGAACAGTCGGCAGGACACGTTGTCGGCGTTGCGGGCGTCGGCTTTAGAAGTGGTTGGGCCCGAGATTGTGGAGCAGCTAGGTCCCAAGGCGCCTCTCTACACCTACACCAGCGCCAAGAGCTTGTCTAGCGCGACTGATGACACTTTGTTCCGCATTAACAACCACACCAGATCCTCAGCAGACTTACTGGAAGAGGCGTACGAGGCAGCTGTCAAGGGCCACATGCAGCCGACGCAGGGCACCAACACGGTGCCCTTTCCTTTCAACCGCTCGTGAGAAATAGAAGAATGCGGGAGGGAGAAGATAGATATGTAAATCCAATCCAACACAAAATTTAACAAAATGAAGCAATGTAAACTCTGATAACGCTTCCTTTTCTGCTTTGTCTCCTCTCGCTTTCCTAGTCTCTCTACTATATAAACTTGGGGGGGGGCAGGTGAAACCATGTGCCTGTCGTGTACCTGTCACGTGCCTCTTTCTTGACGGCGCCGTGTCCTGATCATGGCATCCTGGCATCGGCAACACGGACCTCTTTGGCATCTTGAGGCTCGTGCAGGCGAGCCGACTCGTTTTTTTTGTTATATACTTATACATAATAAAGCTTTCCATCTGCTTCTTCTCCTCTTACTTTCCTAGCTCCCACTTATCTATCTCCTTTACAAATTATGAACACCGCTTAAAAGCTTACGCAACTCGCCAAGTCCAGGACCTTGGGCGTCATGGCTTTGTACCCGGACCGCAAACCACCCGGCTGCCGCCGCATGGGCTTGGGCGCTGGTAGTGGTGGCACTCGAGGGGTCACTGCTGCTCGGCCCTTCCCACTTCCTTGGTACTTGCCACTGCTATATCCACGCATGAGCCGTTCTGCGGCGGCCGTCTGCTGTGCCAGGGACGAGGCCGTCGCCACGCTTCCATTGCATGACGAAGCGGAGGACGATGACCTTCTCCGCTGGCTTCCAATCCCGCCACTGCCACTGCTGCCGTCCGAAACGAGGTTGAGAAGCAGGGCGTCAAGCTTGCCATCGTCCTCGGATGTGGCCATGGCCCGCCCTTGCCGCGACGCGGACGTCCGCCGGTTGAGCAGATCCAGGACAGCCAGAGCATCGTCCCTGTCTTGCTTGTCATCGACTCGGCGGTGCATACCGTCATGCTCGTCATGCTCGTCATCGTCACTTTGTTCGTTTGCTCTTGATCCGCTTCCTCGGCCCCCCGCGGATCCGGACGAGGTGGTTGGCATGAACCACTGAAGCCGCTTCCGTTGCAAGCTGGTGAGCGCACTGCCAGGTCGCTGGCTCAGACCACGATTGCCGCGCAAGAGCTTGTGCTCCCTCTCCCAAACAGACTCGACCAAATGCGAATACACGTCAACGGTGCCGGCAGGGACAGGGTACATCTGCTCAAAGCCCTTCAACAGAGCGGCCTCATCGTGCAAGTCCAGCTCCATGTCCTCACGTTCCTCCTCGCTGCTCCCTTCCTCTGCATCCTCCAGTCCGTGATCTGGCTCGTCAGACTCAGACTGCGCGACAAACAAGGAAGAAGAGGAGGAGGACGAAGACGACAAGCAGGACAAAGAAAACCCTGGGCTCGGGCATCGCCTTTCTTCTGCCTCGGCGAAATCCTCGACTCCGCTGGTTGGGGCGCCGGCACTGGCGTTACTCCGGCTTTGTGGACCCGCCCTGCTGCTTGAACTGTGAAAATGTCGCATCAGACGGCCCAACAAAGAGGCTTCGCGCCCCTTGTTCTTGCTCATGAGCTTGCCGACCATGCCCAGGCGTTCGGGTGCGTGTTGCCGAAGTAGCTTTTCAATCCTCCGTCGCGTCTGCACCACCACGTTGGCCTCGTCCCGCAGGGCATTGCTCAGCGCATCGGTGCGCTGTCGGTGCCGGTGCAAGCGCTCCTCGGACTGCGTCTTGCGGCGTGCCTGGAATGACCGTTGGTCGGAGGCCTGGGCCTGAACAGCACGCAGCGTCTGCTCGATCAGGTCTTGCTTCACGTGACGGTCCACGGGCGAGTCAGTAGCGAAACTCGGCAGTGTATTCACCTCGATGAGCCAGGGCTTGAGAGCTTGATCAATCAAGATGTCAAAGCCCAAGATCTCAAAGGCCCGCGATCCTCGCGCGCTGTTTGACGAGGACGAGGAAGGCTTGCCAGTCCCATCCCCGCCGCCGCCGTCTTCTCCAAAAAGGGCCTTGTAATCCCGCACCAACGTCGGCTCGATAGAGAGCACCGTCTTGACACAAAGTTCCCCCATCTGCTGCCACAACCGCTCAGCAGCCGCTTCTCCATATCGCTCCCCAACCCACCTCAAAAACCACTTGAGGCTGCGCTTGCTTCCTGTCTCGTCGTCGTCGCCCATTCTTGCCCCATCACCGCTGCCACGACCTCCCCCGACAGCATAATTCTCCGAAAAACGATTGATGGCACTGTTGGTAAGATGCATGTACCGATCCCCCATGTTGGCTGCATTGGGCCGCGTGTACTCGGCCGTGCAAAGGCGCACCAAGCCGTCGCCGTACTTGTAGAGGCGGAGTGGCTGACAGCTTGTGACGAGGGTGTACATGCGGAGGTCGAATTTGAAGCCGTCCATCAGCAAAGGTCGATGGATGTAAATCTGCGCCACCTGGGATTCCATTAGCGCGACGGTATCCAATGACTTGACCAAGAAAATGCCTCGCCCTTTGGAGCTGTTTTCGGGCTTGAGGATGAACGTCATGCCCCGGGCCGCCTGGCCCTCGGGGCCGAATTGCGCCCGAAAGTCCTTGGCCTCCTGCGGCAATGTCCACGTCTTTGGGTAAAAGGCATACTCCTTGGAAAATTGACGCCGCATCTTGCCCAGATTTTGTGCCAGGCGATTTTTGCGGGAAATGTGGCTCATGCCGGGGAAGTGATTGATGCGTTGCCAGGGCTTGAGGCGATTGAAGCGTTCGGAAATGGTGGAGACGTCCAGCCAGTAGATGTTGCAGCCATCGTCGTCGTGAGCCACCACGCGCATGCCGCACGCCTTGGCTGCTTCCAAAACGACGTCGTACCGGCTGTCCACTGTGCATAGCGTCACTCTCCGCTGCGATGACGCGTGGCGCGTCGCCTTCTTGAGAGTCTCAGATGCAGTGGCGACGACACCAGCAGAGGCTTGGACTTGGCCGAAGGACTGGGTGGTGTCGTCCTCCTCGACGGCCAGAGGTTGCCGAAGCGACGGCATCTTTTTGGCTGAGGCCTGCACCGCGTGTTTTTGTGAAAAGGGGGTGGTTAGGAGCTTGAAAAAGAGGCACACGCGGACACGAAAGAAGGGAGAGCGGGGTCAGTTGCACTTATGGCCCTGCTAACGGCAGAGAGAAGAAAAAAACGGCCGCATCGAGTCCTCCTCCTGTCTATCGTGCATTTTCCTGTACTATTTACTCTAATCTCTCATTACCGCACACATAGGGTCGTCTGTGGACAAGAAAGAAGCTTGCTAAGGTGATAATTGCATCATGGTCGTGTCCAGGTATGTGCGTGCATTGATAGCTAGGGCCTGTAGCTATATTGCCGCTGCGACCTTGACCTCTTGATTCGTCCCACCTACGACCATCACAACCCCTACCAACTCCCCGCCCTCGACCCCGAGCAGCACGACAACTACTACTACTACCCTTCTCCACCCGTTCTAGCCGCAATTTACTCTTCGTCCTTCTCCTCGTCTTCAAAGAAATAAAAGAAAAAGTAGGAGGAAGCGAAAGCGGCAGCTATGCGCGATTACAGAAACATAGAAACATGAAGAACCGATAGTGAAGAATGGAGAAAGAGAAAGCGGCAAGGCACGCGCGGATGTATTGTGTTATTATTTTCTTCTTCTTCTTTCTCTTTGTCGTCCTCGTCGTCATCATCTTGTCGTTTGGGTACTTGGTATCATTGCTTTTCTGCGTGTGTGCGTTGGGGTTGGGGGAAAAGCGCGTTCTTCGCATCTCTGCATCTCACAGTCGTCGGCTTCGACGGATTCCTTCTTCTTCTCCTTCTCTTTCTCCTTCTTCTCCTCTTAGCTCTCTCTCCTCTCTCCCCTTTTCTGTCAGTTGGTGTGTGGTGGTGCTGTATTATTTGCTCTGCTGCTTGCTGCTTGCTTTGCTTTTCGTTCTTCTCGTTCATCCATTCTCTCTTTCTGCTTTGGCTGCTGCTGCTGCTGCTGCTGCTCATTCTCTCAACCTTTTGCTTTTCTCTCTCTTCGTGTGGTGGTGATTGGGACTCTTCCTCTCCGGGTCATTCTCGGTGGGGAGAAGACGCCTGGTGCATCTACCTCCCCCTCCATCACTCCCTCCTTTCCTTGTCCTTTCTACCGTATCACCCACCCCTTCTTTTCCATGAAAATGAGAGGAGGGGAAAACACGATGACGACTACTGTAGGTACTATACACACAAAACACGCACCAAAAACACATTCAAACTTGCAAAAACATCGCTCTTTTCCTCTCCCTCCCTCCCTCCCTCCCTCCCTTCACACACTCAACCCGATACCTCTTCTCCTCTCCCTCCCTCCCTCCCTCCCTCCCTCCTTCTCTACACACACCCAACACGGGAAAACACAAACATCTAGTTCGGACCCGCCTTGCGCCTCTTCCCTTCCCCCCCGCGCGCCTTCTTCTTACTCGGCACATCACTCTCACTCCCTCCCTCCCCTTCCTCCTCCTCCTCCCCCCCCTCCTCCTCCC
>Ga0209390_10009341_pt1 | contig 11790 bp, 10 predicted proteins | sample BON01_FD_187212 | JGI IMG/M metagenome (GOLD analysis project Ga0209390, IMG submission 187212) | Freshwater microbial communities from Lake Bonney liftoff mats and glacier meltwater in Antarctica - BON-01 (SPAdes) (version 2) | ecosystem: Environmental > Aquatic > Freshwater > Ice > Glacier... | reverse complement strand
TGTAGTATATGGCACTACAAAGCTGCTATCTTTTTTAGAACGGCTTACTCTTGAGGTTTTTTGATTGTAATAACTCTAAATTTTATGATTTTTGTGTCATTTTAACGAATTTCGTACCAACTTGGGCTAAGAGATTCAATGTATATTCACCCAATGATTCTTCCCACTTTTGAGGCAAACTTTGTGCAATATAAGGAGAGAGTTTTGGAACAGATTGAGAAACACCAAATAAAACTATGATTGTAATAATAAGCCAAAAACTTATAGATCTTAAAGAGCTGTGAACTACAAAAAATGGCCTTGCCTTCCTGTGAAGTATATCATCTAATTGTAGAAATATTGACTGTGATATATATAGCCTTGCTATATTATCTGTGGTTGTCGTTATAACAGCTTGGCGCTTACTTCCAGGCTCTGTCAGCACACGTATAGTATTGACATCCCATTCAATTAATTTGTTTCCAGAAGAGGCTCTGCCAATCAACTTTTCTTGAGATATCTCAATAACTAAATTATAAGGATTAGCTGTTTTACCATCATAAAATCTAGCATTTTGAGACATTATTCATAGTATATTACATTATTCCTGAATCCAAACCAAACACCTCTTCCAACCCTTCACCATCGGTCCCCAGTTTCTGATCAGATTGAATGATGCCAGAAGTATTAATATTTCCGATGATAAACATATGTTCAGAAAAATATCTAAAGTTTCTTTGGATAATAATAGGAGTCCCTAAGCCTAAAGTAAAAATAATAATAAGCAAATTAACTGCGTACAATCCTAATAAACTGCTACCAGTATAGGTAGACTTAAAGCGAAGGTTATTGATAATAGTATGTGCATATTTATGACGTGTTAATGCTGCTGAGTACCATATACGAGATACACCTATAGTAGGAATTGCGAGAAAAAGAGTTATCAGGTTAATGATAAATAATGGTTTTGCATTTCCATCAAAATTTACCTGCGTATTTCCAAAGTGCGTATTTTCTGCAATATATTTGTAAATCTTGATATCTGATGAAGGTATAAGTAAGCCAAAAGTAATAATATTTAAGAAATTACGTGTTATACTTTTTCTTGCAAAACAAAAAGCTGAACCTGTAAGTTTTCCTCTAACACCTCTCCATGTTGTACGCGATAAACGATATCTTAAAGCTCCATATATTGCCATAAACACCAGGAATATAATAGGAATAAACATGAGAGTTATCCATGGGTTTTCTTCTTGGTCCCAAATGATAAAAGGTAAGTAAATTATAATAATAATAGGTAGGGCTTTAAGGAAACCTCGGAATAATTCACCACCTGTTCCATTATACTCGAATCTATCACCCAGAAGACTAAAACTATTAGCCATATATTTACGCATTTTGGTTTTACCCCAAAAACTATAAATTCCTATAGTGATAATACTAAGAAAAAAATTCAATATCCAAATAGCGAATATTTGCCCTATTGAAGCATCATATTCAAAACGATTTTCAATGTTATTATTTATAACGTCATTTGTAGGTTTAATTGCGCTTACAGTCATTTTATATTTGTTAGACTAATAATATTATATTTATTCTGCTTTATTAGCACTCAATACCATGATGATTTGCTTGCCTTCCATTTTTGGTTCCATGTCAATTTTGGCAAGTTCTCCTAGTCTTTCTATGATTTTATTAAAGACTTCATGCCCTTTGTCTCTATGTACAATTTCACGACCTTTGAACCATAGTGATACCTTAACTTTATCTCCAGCTTCTAAGAATTTTTTAATTTTAGTCATTTTGACATCAAAATCACCCTGGCCAATATTAACTTTAAACTTCATCTCTTTCAGAGCAGTTCTTTTTTGTTTTTTCTTAGATTCTTGCTGTCTCTTTTTGGCATCATATTTATATCTACTAAAATCCAAAATTTTACAAACAGGAGGCTCTGCTGTGGGTGAAATTTCGACTAAATCTAATCCAGCAGCGGCTGCTTGGTTCATTGCTTCCTGTAAGGTCACAACGCCAATCATCTCACCTTCTGGCCCAACTAGGCGCACTTTATCTGCTTTAATTTCCCTATTTGATTTTGGAAATTTACTTGAATTGAACTTAGATATAAAACTACTCCCTTTTAATTATATTATTAGCTAAGATACTTCTTATTTTCTGTTTGAACTATCTGTATTAACTCTTCCACACTAACCGTTATTTGCTCTTCAATACCAAGGCGACGTAAAGTAACTGTCCCCTCTTCTTGTTCTTTTTTGCCAATAATGGCAATAATAGGTACTTTTTGGTTAGAAAAATTACGTATTTTATAATTCACTTTTTCTTTAGAAATGTCAAGTTCAGATCGCACTTCAGCTTCAATAAGACGAGTGTTTAACTGTTTTATATGCTCATCTAAATCATTAGTGATACCTACTATTGCAACTTGCACTGGAGCTAACCATAAAGGAAAACGCCCAGCATATTCCTCAATCAATATACCTATAAATCTTTCAAAAGTACCAATAATAGCTCTGTGAAGCATCACTGGACGTGTTTTTTGGCCATTTGAAGCTATATATTCTGCGTCTAATCTTTTCGGCAAAACAAAATCTACCTGCAAGGTGCCACATTGCCAATCTCTGCCTACTGCATCAGTTAACACAAATTCTAATTTGGGACCATAGAATGCGCCCTCCCCTGGGTTCATTTCATATTCAATTCCAGCTTCTTCAACAGCGGATTTCAAAGCCGCTTCGGATTTATCCCAAACAGCATCTTCGCCAGCCCTGACCTCTGGACGATCTGAAAATTTTACCTTTACCTTACTAAAGCCAAAATCATTATATACTTCTAATAATAACTTGCAAAATGCCACTGTTTCACTATTTATCTGATCTTCACTACAGAAAATATGCGCATCATCTTGTACAAAATTACGTACTCTCAATAGCCCATGTAAACCACCGGATGCTTCGTTGCGATGACATGAACCAAATTCAGCCATACGATGCGGCAAATCACGATAACTTTTTGTACCCTGTTTGAAAATTTGTACGTGGCAAGGGCAGTTCATTGGTTTAAGTGCATGAATTTTATCTTCACTTTCAACAGTAAACATATCGTCACGGAATTTATCCCAGTGACCAGATTCTTCCCATAATTTTTTGTCGACCATCACAGGAGTTCTTACTTCAATATAACTAGCTTTCTGTAATTTACGCCTGATATATTGTTCAAGTATACGATATATGCTCCAACCCTTTGCATGCCAGAAAGGCATTCCTTGAGCTTCTTCTTGGAAGTGAAATAAATCTAATTCCCTGCCTAATTTTCGGTGATCACGCTTTTCTGCTTCTTCTAATCTATATAAATAATCATCTAGCTGTTCTTTAGTCGCCCAGGCGGTACCATATATACGCTGAAGCATTTCATTGTTACTATCGCCACGCCAATAAGCTCCTGCTACTTTCATAAGCTTAAAGTGCTTAATTTTACCCGTAGATGGGCAATGTGGACCACGGCACAAATCTACGAAATTTCCTTGGCGGTATAAACTAATTTTTTCTCCAGCAGGAATTGCCTCTATTATTTCTGCTTTATAAGCTTCACCCATTTCTTTAAACATGGCAATTGCATCATCACGATCCATTTCTTCGCGTACAAATTTTTCATTACGCTTCACTATATGTCGCATTTTCGCTTCAATTTTTTCAAGATCTGCAGTAGTAAACGGAGTATCCTTAGCAAAATCATAGTAAAATCCATCCTTAATGGCTGGACCAATAGTTACTTGTATCTCGGGAAAAATTTCTTTGGCAGCCTCTGCTATGATATGCGCTGCATCATGCCGAATAATATCCAATACTTCCGGGTCTTTCTCTGTCAAGATTCGAAAATTACAGTCTGTTTGAATTGGCACTGATAAATCGGTCAATACCCCATCTACCTCAACCACCATTGCTGCCTTAGCTAATGAGCTAGAAATAGAAGCGGCTATTTCGTAACCAATTATCCCCTTTTCAAACTGTTTTTTTGACCCATCTGGGAAAATTACATTAATCATACTATTACTATTTAGAGATTTTAACTTGCTATATTTAGTAGATTTTATATCATTTTGTCAATAAGAATGCTAATCAATTATTACTCATATGGTAAACGTCCCACATTGGCCTACGATCCCTATATGGCAAATACCTCGTAAAGTCGACCTTGAGGTGAGCTTAAAGCTACTTAATGAACTGGGGAATCCACAAAATAAAATACCTCCTACAATACATATTGCTGGAACTAATGGTAAAGGTTCTACCCTAGCTATGTTAAAAAGTATATTTATACAAGCAGGCTATAAAGTTCATAGTTATACATCGCCGCATTTACTTGAATTTAATGAACGTATTAGGCTCGCTGACACTCCCATTACTGATAGTCATTTATATTCTATTCTAGATAGGGTAAAAGAAGCTGCAGAAAAAATAAACGTAGAACCCAGCTTTTTTGAAGGTACTACAGCTGCAGCTTTTCTGGCATTTTCAGAAAGTAAGGCTGACATTCTTCTATTAGAAACTGGTTTAGGTGGAAGACTTGATTGTACTAATGTGATTACTAATCCTTTACTTACTATTATCACTCCAATATCTTATGACCATATGGAGTATTTAGGTACAGACCTTATGCATATAGCATTTGAAAAAGCTGGAATCATCAAGCAGAATACCCCTTGCGTGATTGGACCTCAGGCTGATGATGTGTATAATTTACTGTTTAACAAATGCGATGAAATGAATTCCCCTTCTTTTTGTTACGAATATGATTTTTATGCAGAAAAAATAAATAATGGTTTTCAATATTTATCTCAAAAATTTAATATTGATCTTCCCCTGCCTAGCCTTAAAGGGGACCATCAAATACAGAATGCTGCTAGTGTTGTAGCTGCTATTATGCTACTCAACGATAAATTCAAAATCACCAATCCTCAAATAGCTGGAGGACTACTTGCTGCTAGCTGGCCAGGTCGCTTACAATTAGTAGATGCAGAGAAAACAAAAAAACTTGCTGGAGATAATATAGAAATCTATCTAGATGGAGCGCATAACGCGGCTGGAGCTCTGTGTCTTTCAAACTGGATTAAAGATAATTTAACTGGCAATGTATATCTTGTGATAGGTATGACGCGTAATCGTGACGTTGCGACTTTTTGTAGCTTTTTTCAAGATTGCACGCATGGAGGTGCCGCGGTGACAGTTGAATCAGAACCATCTAGCTATAGTGCCAGCGTGCTTGCTGCAAAAGCTCAGCAAAGTAATATGATTTTAAATGAAGCTGACTCACTAACAAAAGCTATACACAACCTAGGTGTTTTGAACAATAAAGAGCCAGCTACAATTATAGTGACTGGATCATTATTTTTAGTATCAGATTTTCTGAAATTGTAATAGTCGACATAAAAAACACACAATTATGTATTAAGCTATTACACTTCTTTTAATTTTTATAGAAAATCTTGACCCACTCCACACTACATATACACTAGAAGCTGTGTTTAATTCATCATAATAATAAATAGAGGTATCTAATGAATGTTTCAAAATTTCACGTCGAACTAAATGCTGACTTAGCATGGCGTTTATTTCTACTTTTTGCTGCTGTAGCTGTAATAATAGCATCGTCAGAAGCTGCATTTGCAGCAGCAGCTCCCGCTGCGGCGGATAATGACGTTGTAGGACAAACTCTATGCCGTCTAGTAGCAAATCTATCCGGTGGTATTGCTAGAGGTATTGCAACAATAGCTATCTTCTCTGTAGGTGTAGGTCTTTTCTTGGGTAAACTAAACTGGGGTATAGCTGCTGCAACTGCTGCCGGTGTAGGTATTATCTTTAGTGCACCTAAATTAGTTGCCTTCTTGAGTGGTGACGCAGATAATGCAAATTGCGAAACAGGCGACGCTTAAATTAAAATTTAATTATGCGTTAAAAAAGGAAGAGGCTTTAACCTCTTCCTTTTTTTATGCTAATTTCCGCTGTTTATACTGGCTTTTTAAAACTCATTATTATATAAATAAAGACTAATTATAATAAGATTTTTACTTAAAATTATGAATATTTATCGCACACTAAAGGATAAAACTATAGTTTCCGGGTTTTTGTTAGCAATTTTAATAGGCTTAACTATCTTTCCTGTGCAAGCTAATGAAGGTCAAATCTTAGTTCTTCCTACTACAATTGGATATTATGATTTTCATGAAAAATTCACTGCTATTGGGCAATGCAAGTCGGAGCAAAGCAAAACATATTACGCTAAAACAACTGGTACCATTGACTCCATATCTATTATTCAGGGTAAAAATGTGTCTGCTAATGATGTGTTGATTACTATTAATGCTGATATTGCGGAAGCTAACAAATCTAAGTCTGAAGCTTCTTTTGAATCCGCCAAAACGACTTACGAGCGTGACGTTTCTTTACTCAAGAAAAAAATAATCAGCAGCGAAGTATCAAATAAATCAAAAGTTGCTTTAGAGGTAGCTAAATCTGATTTAGTGAATATGCTAAGCAAGTATGAAGATATGATAATAACAGCTCCTTATGATGGATATGTAGGCGTAGTTAATGCAAGGGCTGGTGATGATGTTAAAGTCGGAGATTACTTGTTTAGCTTGATAGCTAAAGGTGACAAAACTATTTTTATAGAGCTGCCAGAGAATATGCATGCAAAAATAGACCAAAATTCACTTATCTATGCCACAGATCTCAATAATAAAAAAATCCAAGGACGGGTGATCGCGGTTTCTGATTACCTCAATGATAATGGAACTATAACTGCAAAACTAGCTTTCGCAGCAGATAGTAATTTAATCCATGGAAGTTACGTCGAAGTAGAAATGATATTCGATCAGCATAATGCCGTAGCTATTCCTGAAAAAATATTGCTTAAAAACAACCAAGGTAATTTTGTATATAAAATTACCGAAGATAACAAATCTCAACAAGTTTATATCATTACCGGTGCTAGAACAGATAATATGATAGAAGTTCTTTCTGGTGAAATACAAGCTGGAGACTCTCTTGTTTTAAGTGGGCTTACAAAAGTTTATGATGGAGCTACGATTGAAATAATCAATGAGACCGCAGAAACCCAACCAAAAAATGGCGCGTAAGATAACATGCAATTACCTGAAATTTGTATAAAAAGACCTGTTTTTACTATAGTTCTGAGTTTAATTATTCTTGCGCTAGGATCTATTTTCTTTACGAAGCTACAAGTACGCGGTACACCAAATATCAATCCGCCAATTATTACAGTTAACTCTGAATATAATGGAGCTGATGCACTATATATGGAGCGCCAAATTACTACGCGCATTGAAAAAGCATTGAAAACTATCAAAAATTTAGAATCCATGTCTTCTTCAAGCAGCGTTGGCGAAAGTTCTATCATGCTTGAATTTAATCTGAATGCAGACATTGAAATTGCACTCAACGATGTACGTTCTAGGATAACTGATGTTATCCAATTTTTTCCAGATGATATGAAACCACCTTCTGTTGCAAAAATGGATTCAGATGCTTGGCCTAGTTTTTGGATTAGCATAAATAGTAATCGACATGATAATTTAGAACTTACAAGGATATCGGATAATCAAATAAAATCTATTTTAGAAAAACTGCCAACGGTAGGAAATTCTAGGATATTTGGTGCACGCTATTATACAATGCGTATTGAGCCTATTAGCACTAAAATGTTTCAACATAAAATTAGCCCATTTGAATTAGAAGCTTCTATACGTGCTCAAAACAAAGATTATCCAGCGGGGTCAATTAAAACTAACGTACGTGGTTTTTCACTTAAATTAGCTGCCACTCTAAATACCCCAGAAGAATTTGGTAATATTATTGTCAAAAAATACCCAAATGGTACTATTATTAAACTTCAAGATGTTGCTACTATTGGCCTAGAACCGTATGAAAATGATGTAATATTGCGATATAATGGTAAGCCATCATTAGCTGTGGGGCTAATAAAACAATCCACTGCTAATATCATTGAGTTAGCTGATTCAGTACGTGCAGAATTACCAAATATAAGAAAAAATCTACCAACAGGTGTAGAAATTGATATTGCTTATGATGCATCTATAGCAGTCAAGGAATCTATAAAGTCCGTATATTTTACTATTGCAGAAGCTCTTATCCTTGTTGGTGCTGTAATTTATATATTTCTTGGTTCAATTCGTATTACTATGATACCACTTGTGACTATTCCAATATCTCTCATTGGCACATTCACAGCTATGTATTTGCTTGGCTTTAGTATTAATACCTTTACTCTCTTAGCTATGATTTTAGCTATTGGTCTAGTAGTAGATGATGCGATTGTAATGCTTGAAAATATATTTAGACATAGTCATGAGCTTGGTAAAACGCCAATGCAAGCAGCCTTTGACGCATCTAAAGAAATAGGTTTTGCGGTCGTAGCGATGACCATCACCCTAGCCTCAGTATTTTTACCAATCGGCCTTATTGATGGATTCCTTGGTAAATTATTCGTAGAATTTGCATGGACTTTAGCTTTTTGTGTATTATTTTCAGGCTTTGTAGCGCTAACTTTGACGCCAATGATGACTAGCCGAATGATTAAAGCAGATGACTCGCCAAAACCAAGATTTTTACAAATTTTTGATTATTATTTACTAAAACTTCAATTTAATTATATTCACTATCTCGGGGTAGCGTTAAATAATAAATTAAAGTTTTATGCTATATGTTCACTCTCTGTACTAGCTCTTGTCGTAGGATTTATGAAAGTTGATAAAACATTTGTACCGGATGAAGATGCTGGTTTTTTACAAGTTTTCTTTAATGGCCCAGAGGGATCTAGCACGGAAGAATCCTTGAAAACTTTTATAAAAGCTGAAAAAATACTAGCCAATCATGATGATATTATGGGATTTTTAGGTGTTATTGGTTGGGGAGGAGGCGAAAGTGGCATGGCCTTTGTACCATTAACTGATTGGAGCAAACGCAACAAATCACATAGCGATATCAAAAAAGAACTAAATGGACAGTTCTCACAAATTCCTGGCATGTCTATTTTTGCTGTTAGCCCTCCATCAATTGGCGGTGGTGGTTCTGACAAGCCGATCAAATTCAATCTACAAACGTCGCTAGAATATAGCGATTTAGACAAAGTATCACAAATTTTTCTTGATCGCATGAAAGCCAACCCAATTTTCCAGAATGAAGAAAGAGATTTCAAAGCCTCAACACCAACTTTAGATATCATAGTAAATAGAGAGAAAGCGTACAGATATGGAGTTGATATCAATACCATTGGTAAAACTATACAATATCTCATAGCAGGTAGGCAGGTGGGTGATTTTAGGTTGGGTAATGATATTTATGATGTCATGATACGTTATGATATAAAAGACCGTAACGACCCAAATGACCTAAAGAAAATTTATATCAAATCTGATACAGGAAGTCTGCTTCCTATTGAGAGCCTAGCTGAAATCATTGAAACTATAACGGTTAAAGAATACCAGCATTTCAACAATTCAAAAGCTATTACTATAACATCTGATATGGCTCCAGATATTAACTTAGGGGATGCAGCTGCCGCTATTGAAGATATCGCAAAAGACGTTATAAATAAAGATAGCACACAACTAAAGTTCCGTGGACAGATTGACCAAATGAATGAATCAAGTGGACAGACTGCTATTACTTTCTTATTTGCTTTAGTTTTCATATATCTTGTTTTATCCGCTCAGTTTGAAAGTTTTACAGATTCACTACTTATTCTAATGGCAGTACCATTTTCAATGACTGGGGGTGTACTTGCGCTACTAATCTGTGGCAATACTATTAATATGTATAGTAATATTGGCCTAATTACACTTATAGGACTAGTTACTAAGAACTCCATCATGATTGTTGAATTTACCAATCAGCTTCGTGAAAGTGGAATGTCTATCTCTGAAGCAGTGCTACAATCTGCAAAATTACGCTTACGTCCTATCCTTATGACGAGCATCGCAACTATTTGTGGCGCTTTGCCTTTAGTGACGGCTTCTGGAGCTGGAGCAGCCTCACGTAATTCTATTGGGTTAGTAATCGTAGGAGGAATGTTGCTTGGTACGTTATTTACTATTTTTGTAATACCTGTACTTTATCAAACCTTTAAGAAAGAAAAAGTATTACAGAAATAGATATTATATGAAAATTTTAGGAATAGACCCTGCTCTCTCTTGTCTTGGTTGGGGAATTATTCAGCTAGACTCTCCTAAAATCAATTATATTGATAGTGGTGTGATTAAAACAAAAGCAGATACAGCGCTACACTTAAGACTTTCCAATATAACAGGAATCATTGAACAAATCATTGATTTACATAAACCGCAAGCCATTGCTATGGAAGAAACATTTATTAACATAAATGCTAGCTCTTCTTTAAAGCTAGGCTATGTGCGTGGTGCCTTAATGGCTGTTATTGGTAAAACACAACTCCCTTTCTACGAGTACGCCCCTAATAAAATTAAAAAAACCATTGTAGGCACTGGTCATGCGCAAAAAGAACAAGTCAAGCATATGGTAAATATGATTATATCTGGCAATACTAATCATATAGGCTTCGATGAAGCTGATGCTCTAGCTGTAGCCTATACATGTCTAGCTCATCACAAAGCATTATGATGCCTTACACACTTTTAGACTAGGAGTAATTAACAACGAGCAAAAACTGAACCTACACTCCTAATTAAAATAAATATCTCGACTATATTAGCCTCTAATTAACTAGCATTTTAGCACTTTATAGCTCATAGCTTTGACAAAATATTTTTGCCATGATAGCATTTTAAGAGAATAAGTGTTCATTTCTTTTGTTTTAAAGTGAATATTTATTTATAATTTTTATTAATAAAATCGAGGTATCTAAATGACTAATATAATAAAAAATGGTGTATTTTGCCTATCTATAATTGCCTCTATAGTGCTTTTGAATTTATTTGCATCACTTCCAGAGGCATTAGCGTCAAAAGACAATAATGTCGTTAAAGATCAAATTATACATGCTGCTGTTAAAGCAAAATTGCTTATGGAAGATGACATTAAAGGAACTGATATTACTGTTTCTGTAAAAAATAGAATAGTGCACTTAAAAGGCGTTGTTGAAACTAATTTACAAGCAGAAAGAGCTGCAACTATTGCTATGACAGTCATGGATGTAGAAGATGTTAATACCGATGATCTAAAATTAACTACAGGAAAAAATCCATTACTTGATACGCTAATTACTGCTAAAGTATATGGAAAAATAAAACACTTAATGTTACATAATAAAATTGCTAATGAAACTGATATAAAAGTAGAAACAAAAAATGGAATAGTGCATTTACAGGGACATTCAGTCGGTGAAATAGATAAAAAAGTAATCGTGGATTTGGTATCTAAGATAAACACGGTAAAAAACGTAAAAGAAAATATATACGTTAGGTAACGTACATAAAAAAACAGGATAAGAGCAAATTCATCCTGCATCTTAAAGTTCAAAGGATCTGCCTGACCAAACATATGTTCAATCGGATCCTTTTCTTTTTATTATCAATTTTTTCTTATTTTAGCATTAGTGATATCAAGTATTTTGTTACCTTGTTTAGATAATATTTAACAAACAAGGTAGGTTTATGAAGTGGCTATACTTTAGAGGACAAATCCTATACAAGGATTTTAATCTAAAGAAGTATTATTATGACAAAGAAAAAGAGTTTTTATTCGCCCGAATTTAAGACCCAAGCAATTTCATTAGTTCGCG
>Ga0209390_10009340_pt1 | contig 11792 bp, 7 predicted proteins | sample BON01_FD_187212 | JGI IMG/M metagenome (GOLD analysis project Ga0209390, IMG submission 187212) | Freshwater microbial communities from Lake Bonney liftoff mats and glacier meltwater in Antarctica - BON-01 (SPAdes) (version 2) | ecosystem: Environmental > Aquatic > Freshwater > Ice > Glacier... | reverse complement strand
TTCATGAAAGATCTATTGGAAGTATATCCAGTTCCGAAACCAGCGGCCACGACTGTTTCCACCCTGTTGAAGCGGATGCAGGATAAGAATTTTGTAGGGTATGATTTGGTGGGAAATATGAGAAAATATTTTCCTCTGGTGAGCAAGGAGAATTATTTTGCTAAGCATATTAAAGGTCTGATCAAAAACTTCTTTAACGACTCACCAGCACAGTTTGCTTCTTTTTTTACACAAAAGTCGGACCTCTCCGAGGAAGAATTACTAAACCTTAAAAGTATTATTGAAGATCAGCTTAATCAGAAAAAATGATGATTTACTTACTTAAAGCTATAGCCTGCCTTTTTATATTGTTACTACTGCACCGATTGCTCTTGCAGCGTGAAGTGATGCATCGATTCAATCGATTTTTCCTGCTTTTTGCAGTGGTGGCCTCTTTTCTAATCCCACTTTTTACGATTGAGGTTCCGGCAGTTGTGTATGAGCCAACTCAGGTGGTGTCTCAGGAATATTTCGCTGAAACAATAAGTCAGGCATACGTTGATGCAACTTCAGTTAGCAATGTTACGGGAGAAACTCAATTCAACTGGGAATACTTATTTATAGGCATTTACAGCCTGATCTCTCTGATCTTTTTATTCCGTTTTGTTAGAAATATCAAAATCCTAGTCAATCAAATTCAGCGAAATGTAAAGGTCAGCTATTGCGGGCAGACGCTGGTTTTGCTCAAGGAAGACACAATTCCTTATTCCTTTTTGAAATACATTTTCATTGCTGAATCAGATCTGGAAAACGGGAAGTTTACCGATGCTGTTTTTGAGCATGAGCAAACGCACGTAATGGAGAAGCATAGCTGGGATATATTATTTATTGAGGCGTTGCTGGTGCCACTTTGGTTTCACCCCGGGCTGTATTGGGCCAAGGAAACGATTAAACTTAATCATGAATTTATAGCAGATGAAGTGGCTTTGCGCAACATCTCACTGGAGAAATACGAGAGCCAACTTTTAGCTATTATGCTTTCAGGGCAGAAGTACGGCTTGGCAAGTAGTCTGAATTTTTCATTAACCAAAAAACGATTTGAAATGATGAAACGGAAGACAATGAGTAAGAAAAGTTGGATCAAGATTTTGGTCTTGGTGCCAGTTGTGGGAGCCTTAGTCTACTTTTTTAGCGAAAGAGATACAGCTCAAGCAGAGCCTAATTCTACTATGAGTGAATTATATGTCAATGCTTCAAAATCAGAGTTGGCTGAGGTAGACTTTGACCTCACATTGGAATTGAAATCCAATGGGGCGATTTCTTTTGAGAATAAAGAATATGCTGCGGACCAAGCAAAGGATTTTATAAAAGGAAGAAAGGCAAATGCAGAAAACTTTAATATTAATCTAATCACCAGCGCTACTACTAAAATGGGAGACTTGGGAGATTTTCAGAAAATGTTAGGAGATCTGGGGATAAGAAGGATCCACTACAAGTTCTTCAATCAATATGAAAGTGATGAGTCTCGCAATAAATCTGATCTAACATCCCACTATTCAATAATTTATCAAGGTCAATTAAATAGGAGCAAGGTTGATCTACCCGATGAGAAAGAAAAATATTATCGAAATGCTTCCATTTTTGTAGAGGATGAGTCGGGGGAATTGATTCCAAAATCCTACAACGAGCTTACGGCTATTGAAAAGACCTTTTTGCATGACCCATTAAAAGCTCCAGCGAGAAGTCAACCGAGCAGTAAAGTTTTCGAGTCTTGGAAGAACCCGAAAGATTTTGCGTTATGGCTGGATGGAAAAATTATTCCCAATTCTCAATTGGAGCAGATGAGTAATTCAGAGATTGCTTTTTTCTTTTCCAGTTTTGTTCATCTTAATGCCCGATCGGAGCGATTCCCTCAGGAGCATCAGGTTCATATGTACAGTGGCCAAGGTTTTGAAAAGGAGTTTGGGAAAGAATCCGCATTTGAAACTCCGATGACCAAGGAGGACAAATTTTATATTTATCCTTCAGCCCGACGGACAAATGTTGGAAAGCCTTGGATTAAGAAAGTAAATAAGCCTGTGGCTGAACAGGAAAATACTGATTCAAACAAATGGCTTGGTCAAGTAAGACTAGATAGAATAAAAGATCAGCTTCAATCTTACAAGGCTATCAACTTGACGTATGAAAAGCTGCGAAACCAAGCCCCGCATTTCGTAATAAAAACCAAGGCTGAGCAAGAGAAATTACTGGCTATCTTTTTAGATTTAGGAAGTAAATACTACCAAATCGAATTCACCGATAAGCCAAAAGTGAATCGTCCCGTGCATCCTTTTGCGCCTTATTTGAAATTGGAATCAAATGGTGAAGTGTATTACAAGCTTATGGAAGACTTGACAGCTGAGGAAAAAAGTCAATTGCCCCCGCCTCCACCACCTGTGAATACTAAGACGCAAGTAGTAGCTTATAAAAACTTATTTCTTCAATACGAACTCATCCGTAATGAAGGAAGAAATAATTCTTACAAATCTGCTGAAGTTCGTGAAGCGATGTACACACTACATAATGAGCTTCAAGACAAGTTCCTTGATATGGCGTGAGGGTAGGCGACAAGTGAAAATGGTTAATTTCTCTTATATCCCTTTGGAAGAAAATGGCTCGATGGTATTCAAAGCTTCTGACGAGATTAGCCCCGAATAAGATTAATGGCAGGGGGCTAGAAATAGTTTGTTCATCATGAAAATGACTGATTCAGAAAGACTTCTGGCTCAGTCATTTTTGTTTCTGGAAGGATTTCACTCAAAGCTTTTGGCCAAGTATCCGCCCAATCTTGAATGGAATTTTCAGTGGGAAATCCTCCTTCAATCAATTTCTCCAATTTGGAAAAATCAAAATCCTCCGAACAAATACCCGCTCCGGAATGCACCGTATCGATTGCATTACAAGCTTGCTCATATTGACCTTGGACTGGGATCACCATGACTGGCTTGCCCAGATACATGGCTTCGCAAATAGATTCAAAACCTGCGGTACTGACTAGTCCTTTGCAAGCGGCCATATCTCGAAGGAAGTTCTGGTCGTGAACTTGATGAAAGCTTAGGTTAGTTAATGGATTCTCTGTTTCTGCAGCATTCTTTTTATCCCAGTAGGCACGAATTTTTAGGGTCGGGTTGGCTCTTGCAAAAGAAATTACCTCTTTCCCATAGCCAGAATTAACCATATAGGCTAAGAAAAAGTCTCCTTGAGTTGGTCTGAGACTTTTCACGGCTTCTCGCAGTAGGGGAGGCACGACTGTGATTTCATCTGTTGAGGCTAATTCGTAAAATGATAGCGCAAGTTTTTGAGATGCACCGATCGCAGTCAGTCGAGTATTAAATTTGAAGCAGAATTTCTCCAATCCTTTGGAAGGAGCAAATTTGAAAGTCGGATGAAAAATCAAATACTGATGTCCGATCACCCAATAAGTAGCTTTCGGTCGAAAAAATCCATTGTAAAGCCCACCTAGCAAATCGTAAAAATTCAGGATCACATCAGGTTTTGTTTCTTGAACCAATCGATGAATTTGAATCAGACTTCTTCTGAAAACACCGATTTTCTTGGCATTGGCTAGGATCGTCTTTCCCAAAAGGATTTTCTTTTCATCCCGATCCGCTTCGAAATTTGGACTGTTCACTAGCAGAATCGGTACATTGATTTGACACGTAAAAAATTCTGGAACGGCTCTTCGCTTACTTTTTCCCAAAACGACCCCGACCAAATCGTGACCTTGCTGATTCAATAGCTTTGAAAAAGCGATGGCCTGAGTCATGTGGCCACGGCCTTCGCCCTGCACAATGAATAAGAATTTCATAATTATCGGATTTCTGGAGGATTCAATTCGTCCTTGCTGGGTTCAAAAGAGACTTCCCGAAGCAAATAATTCTCAGGCAATGAAGGTCCTTGGAGATAAGGTTCTATTTTGGAACTGTTATTTTGCCTAAAAGTTACTTCGTTGTAATAAATCAATTGCCAATTTCCCTCGTGATCTTCAGCCAATGCACTCAGGGTCTCTATCCAATCGCCTGAATTAAGATATTCGATCCCATTGATGGTACGGTTTTCAGCTTTGTGAATGTGTCCACAGATGATCCCGTCACAGTTTTTGGATTTCGCCATTTTTGCTAGCTCTTCCTCATACTGATCAACGTAGGCTACTGCGGATTTGACTTTATTTTTCACATACTGCGAAAGGGAAAAATAGGGTAATCCACGTCGATATCGGTAATGATTTAAAATCCGATTGAGCCAAAGCAGGAAGGTATAACCAATATCTCCTAGGTAAGCAATCCAGCGAAGATTCGTAGTGATGCTGTCAAAGACATCCCCGTGTGTGACAAAGTATTTTTTCCCGTTACTCTCGTAAATCAGATCCTTCTGGATAGATAAATTTCCGACTTGCAAGGGTAAGATTTGATCTAGAAAGTCGTCGTGATTGCCACGTACGTAGAAGACCTTGGTGTTAGTCTGTTCGATCATCTTTAAGATCCTGTTGAAAAAGCGGGTATGTTTCCGTTTCCAAGAACCTGATTTTTTGAGCTGCCAGCCGTCGATTATATCCCCATTGAGAATGAGGTTTTCACAGGTGAATTGTTTCAGAAATCGGGCGACCTCCTTGGCTTTTGAACCTTTAGTGCCCAAATGAACGTCGGAAATAACGATAGTTTTGTAGTGGGTTTTCACAGTATTGGTTTTAATTTAAATGTATGATATCCAGATGAAAACAATATGTTTAGGTTGTTATCAAATCGCTATTTATTCCAAATAATATTCAGGAAATATGATGTGAAAATTAATGTAGGGTTAAGAATTTCATTTTAATGTTGTTTATTTATTTTTGAACTTTTACTTATCTATTGTCACATGCAGCTATCCTTAGTCTTGGAGTGGGAAAATGCCATTTTAGCAGAACTCAATCGAACTGAAAAACTTCTGATAGAGGTTTTTAATCAAACCCTTGAAAGAACTGAATCCTTTGAGATTTTAGTGCTTCATAATTCTGAAATGGTTTCCTCGGAATTTATTACTGATTTTATTTCTGAATCTATAAAAAAAAATAATCTGACTAATCGTGGAGAACTCAGACTAATTGATGTCAAAAACGCACATTATTTTCAGCTTAAAAACTACGGTGTGAAGGAGACAAAAGGGGATTCTGTTTTGATTTTGGACAGTGATATTATTCCAAAGCCTCAATGGTTAGCTAAGCTTCTTGATGCACATCAAAAGAATCCAAAAGCAATTACTGCGGGATTTACTTTCATTGATTATTCGGATTTTATCGGGAAGTGTTTCTCACTTTGTTGGTTTTTCCCAGTTCCGAATAGCCGAATTGACAGTATCGAAGTGGATATGATTTTCTCCAATAATTTTATTGCATCCCGAGAATTGCTTTTAGCAAATCCCTATCCCAAAATGGAGGAAGGTATTACTCGCGGTGCGGATATTTTACTTTGGAAAGATTTGGAAAGGAAAAATATAAAATTGATTCTGTGTTATGCGGCAAAGGCTACTCACCCATCACCATATGGGGTTAACCACATTATTACAAGAGGATTGGCTGAGGGAAGAGATGATTATTTTAGATTATTTGATACGGATTATTCAAATCAAAATCCTTATTTTCATTTTTTTAAAATCTGGGGAAAGAAATCTCAATTAGTTTTTAAGCAAGTATTTCTAAATCATTCTAAGGTAAATAGTCCTGGTTGGCAGATCTTTTTTATTATTGTGACTATGCTTGGTTATTATGTGTTTTACTTGACGGGAGGGATTATTTCTATGGTTAAGCCAAGTTTTGCAAAATCAACTTGGCAAATTTGATTTTTTCAGTTTGTCTTTCCTGAATTTATATTAATGGTTAGCTAGCTCAGTGAGCTTTGATTTAGTTTAGTACCCTAAACTGAATTTAAAATGAAACAAATTTTAGCTGCAATCCTCCTGCTTTTTTTATTCCAGGATAGCTTTGCCCAAGAGAAAACGTACAAAGGCAACTATGAACTGGCCGCTCGATACTCACCTGAACAGATCAAGAAAATGGTTTTCTCGACTAGTGTTAATCCACATTGGTTGAAGAAATCTGATCGATTTTGGTACGATTATGAAACCAGTGATGGTAAAAGTTGGTATCTCGTGGATCCTGCCCGCAAGACTAAATCCCAACTATTTGACAGAGACAAGCTGGCAATGGAGATCACCAAAATCACTAAAGATCCCTATAATGGTCAGCATCTGAAAATTGAGAAATTAAAATTTTTGGAAGATGAAAATGCGATCAGATTCAATGTTGAAGGCACTGAGAAAGTATTGAAAAGCGATTGGGCAGAGCTCAAGGCGAAGGATAAAACTGCCAAAGATTCGATGGAGAATAAGACTTTTGTTTTTCGCTATTCCATAGGTAATCAGACTTTGACTGAAATTGTAAATGCAACAAAAGATCCGAAGCGTATGTCTTGGGCGGATATTTCCCCAGACTCTTCTCGAGTCGTTTTTGCAAAGCAATTCAATCTCTACTGGATAGATAAGGCCAATTTCCTCAAGGCTGTAAAGGACGAAAAAGACTCAACTATCGTAGAATACCAGTTGACGACAAATGGAGAAAAAGACTACGAATATGGCTACGGTGGAAGAGGCGATGACAATGAGGAAGAAACAAAGAATAAGGATAAGCGGAAGCGGGCCGGAGTACTATGGAGTACGGATTCAAAGCAATTTATCTTGAATCGCACCGATTCTAGAACTGTCAAAGATCTTTGGGTACTCCACAATACTCGGAATCCAAGACCAACAATTGAAACTTATAAATATGCAATGCCAGGCGAAAAGGAGCAGCCGCGCACTGATTTGATCCATTATTCCTTCGATACCGAGAAGCTCAGTAATTTACCCATCAGTACTTTCAAAGATCAATCGGTCAGCCTTTGGTCGACTACTCCCAAGGCAAATACCCGGGATGATGATTTCCGTCCTGCATTATGGTTGGGGGATTTGAATGAATTCTATTTTGCGATCACTTCCAGAGATTTGAAAAAAGTGGATGTATACCGCTGGAATATTGCCAAAAATGAGCAAGAGCTTGTCATAGCGGAGCGCAGTAATACCTACATTGATTTTGAGAAAATCGAAATGGTGAATGGAGGAAATGAGTTGATCTGGTGGTCGCAGCGTGATGGCTGGGGACACTTCTACCTTTATGGAAAAGATGGATCGATGAAGCGTCAATTGACATCGGGAGCATTTCATGTAGCCGGTGCTGTGCGATTGGACGATAAAAACAGAAGGTTATTTTTTGCCGCCAATGGCAAAGAAAAAGGAGAAGATCCATATTACGAGCATTTATATAGCGTGAGCCTGGACGGAGGAGCGATTTCCTCGCTGAATACGGGAGATTTCAATTTTGATATGGAGATGAATGACAACGCAAGCTACTTTGTGACTAATTATTCTCGGGTAAATACTGTCCCCGTATCTGAGTTACGTGATCGATCCGGTGCTAAGGTAATGGACTTGGAAAAGGCAGATCTCAATCAACTTTTTGCAACCGGTTACCAATTCCCGGAGCCGTTCAAGTTCAAAGCTGATGATGGAATCACCGATTTGTACGGCGTGATGTATAAGCCCTTTGATTTTGACTCGACACGGAAGTATCCAATCATCGAATATGTCTATCCAGGCCCGCAGACCGAGGCAGTCAATAAGGCTTTTTCAGCAAATATGACTCGGACAGATCGTCTGGCGCAGTTTGGGTTTGTGGTCATTACGCTAGGCAATCGTGGTGGACATCCAGGCCGATCCAAGTGGTATCACAACTATGGCTATGGAGATCTTCGGGATTATGGCTTGGCCGATAAGAAAACTGCGGTGGAACAGCTAGCTGACCGACATGACTTTATTGACAAATCAAAAGTGGGAATCCATGGTCACTCCGGTGGAGGATTTATGTCTACTGCTGCGATGTTGGTGTATCCTGATTTCTTCAAAGTGGCTGTCTCCAGTGCTGGTAATCATGAAAATAATATCTACAACCGCTGGTGGTCGGAGAAGCATCATGGAGTCGAAGAGCGTATTTCGGCAAAAGGCGATACTACTTTTGTGTATCAGATTGAAAAAAATCCAGATTTGGCCAAGAACCTCAAAGGACATTTGATGCTCTCCACCGGAGATGTGGACAATAATGTGCATCCCGCCAATACTATTCGGATGGCCAATGCGCTGATCAAGGCGGGCAAGCGTTTTGAATTTGTAATTCTTCCTAGTCAGCGCCATGGCTATGGGGATATGAATGAGTATTTCTTCTGGAAAATGGGTGACTACTTTGTGCAGCACTTGCTCGGTGATACTACTCCGCTCCCAGTGGATATGGTGGAACTGATGCGGGATAAACCGCTTACTAAGTAAAATTGAAAACCTGACTAGGTTAGGATTAGGATGGAATTTTGGATTTTGGATTGAAATGTGGATTAAGTCAATTGGATTAACTTTTGTGTTGGTTAGACTTGAAAACAATTCAAAATTCATTCATACCAAAATTTCAGCTTATGCTTTTACTTGAAAATAAAGTTGCCTTCGTCTCTGGTGGAGGTTCAGGAATCGGAAAAGCTGTCGCTGAGACTTACGCTCGGGAAGGTGCAAAAGTGGCCGTTTCTGATATCGATGTTGCAGGTGGACAGGCCGTCGTGGATCAGATAAAAAAGAATGGAGGAGAAGCCATATTCATAAAAGCCGATTCAGGTGAGGCCGAGGATAATAAACGTATCGTCGAGGAAATCGTGGTAGCATTTGGTCGCTTGGATGTGGCTTGTAATAATGCTGGAATAGCCGGTATTGCTGCGGCTACAGGTGATTATGAAATTGACTCTTGGAATGAGGTAATTGCATTAAATCTCAGTGGAGTATTCTATGCCTGTCGCTATCAGTTGGAGCAAATGGAGAAAAATGGAGGTGGGAATATTGTAAATATGGCCTCTATACATGGCACCGTAGCAGCTCCCATGAACGTCGCATACACTGCTTCAAAGCACGGAGTAGTTGGCTTGACCAAAAACATTGCTGCGGAATATGGTCAAAAAAACATTCGCTGCAATGCAATAGGCCCTGGTTATATCGCTACGCCGCTATTGGAAAATAATCTGGACGAGGAAACTCTCACAGCGGTAAAGGGTAAAGCTGCAATGAATCGTCTTGGAACCTCGGAAGAAGTCGCTGAATTGGTTGTGTTTCTCAATTCCGACAAATCATCGTTCACAACTGGCTCTTATATCATTGCTGACGGTGGATATACTGCTGTGTAGAAATTATTCTTAGAGAAAAGATTCTGGAAAATGAATTAAGCTAATTCTGAATAGAGGAATTAACACCCCGAAAGTGGTATAAGATTCAACATATCAAAGTTGGTGAATTACTTGTCAGGATGTTATTCTTATGAGTTTTGTGATTTAATACTTTGCGTTAAGCAATTTTCGAGATGCACTTATGCTTCATTTACTTATGTATTCAGTCTCATGTTGTATATAAATTAATGTCTGATTATTCTTTAAGATGGACAGATTTAAAAAACCATGAATTTTGATTTTGCATCAAGGAATAGTGTTTGTCATTATAGTCTATAACGAATTTTAAAACAAACAATTATGCATACTAAACTATTAGGAACTGCCTTGCTTGGAATTTTGATCCTGACAGGCTGTCAACCCAACAAAACTGAAAATCAAGAAGAGGCGAACGTTAATAACGATGTAACTGATGTGGGGATGAATGCTGAAATCAGTATCGAGAAATTTGAAGATTCCCCTCCCTATACAAGTGCTTCATTACAATTAGACAATCCAAAGACTTCTTCTTTGGCGCAGGGAGGTGATGTGGACTTTGCCTTTGAAGTGGGTGATTACGAACTAGGAATGCAGACTCCAAAAGATGGAACTGCCGCTCTGCTTGCTAACTCGGATAAAGGTCAACATATCCACTTAATCGTTGATAATGATCCTTATTCAGCACATTACGAACCGACCTTCAAATATGAAATGAGTGAAGGAACACATTATGTGGTGGCCTTTCTTAGCCGATCTTATCATGAGTCAGTTAAGAATACCAATTCATTTATAGCAAAAAAGATCGTAGTAGGTAATGCCAGTGATGATATGGTTGTCAACCTAGAAGAGCCAACGTTGATCTATAGCCGACCGAAAGGTGAGTACAGCGGAAGGGGCACTGATAATTTATTGCTTGATTTCTTTTTATTAAATACTACGCTCTCAGAAACCGGCAATAAAGTGCGAGCGAGGATTAACGGTAAAGAATTTATGATCAGCGAATGGGCTCCTTATGTCATCAAGGGACTGCCAAAAGGGGAGGTTTCGATTCAACTCGAATTGGTGGATGTAAATGGGGATATGATTCCTGGTGGATTTAACAACGTAACTAGAAAAGTGATGTTGAAAGATTAGATGATAACCGATCAGAACTAGTACATAAAGCTCCGTGTGGTTGATTTCTCACGGAGCTTATTTTTATTGCAAAATCTACAGATGTTTAAGCATCTGGTGCAATGATTAGTTGACTCGCCTCTCCAGCAGCTGGAAAGGGATATTTCTATCAAAAGTTCTCAGACTTGATATTTCTATTTAGGCCAAATATATAGTGCAAGCCGAAAAAACTGAAAGCCTTAAATATCTCAGCATAGCCGAGAAGGAAAAAAAAATGGAGGTATTACCACCAATTTATTGGAATAGGTATTGAATATTTGGCTTAGTAAGTTGAACTTAATTTTAGAGTGAGTCTATGGATATCCTAGGATATTGTGTGAATCGATTTTTTTCTGCCTCAGAGATCCCGTTAACTCAATAGCTTCATGGTTTTAACTGTACGAATATTTTTATAGCCTCTTTGTGCTATTCTCAGTGGACTCCTTGTCTCTGTGTTGAAAAGATTTTTGAGCCTTTGATATACCGTATTTCCGTTAAATAAATGATAAAACCAAAATGGATATATTTTTTTAAAGCTCCGAAGGGTTTTATAACCTGACTACGATATTTTCCGACCTGTTAAATAGGGAAATACTCCGATAACAGCCCTTTCAACTTGTTCAAAGTCTCAGGCATAGAGAGCGCACTCATTCCCCCAGATGCGTTGGCATGTCCACCACCTTCGAAATGATCTCCGGCCAAGCCATTTATAGGATTAGTTTTACCCTTGGAGCGGAAGGATATTTTGATGATGCCATCTCGTTCAGAGAGGACAATTGCCGCTCTTATTCCTTTGATAGACAAAGCAAGGTTGGCGAGACTATCAGTATCTCCTTTTTGATACTGATACTTTGCCAATTCCTCTTTGGTCAGCGAAATAATTGCTATCGTATCCTGATTTAAAATCTCCATTTTCTCAGACATGGCAAATCCTTGCAGGCGAAGACGGCTTACGGTATTTGTATCATTCAGCGATTCATGGATCAAGTGATGTTTGACTCCAGCGGCAAGCAATTTTGCTAGTATTTCGTGAGTTCTCGCTCTGACAGAATTATACCGAAAACTTCCCGTATCAGTCAGAATTCCCAGATATAAAGGAGTTCCTACTCGTTCATCCAATAATGCAGCGTTTCCCGACTGCTCGATGAATTCCACAATCAACTCAGCAGTAGAGGAAGCTGTAGTTTCGGATACGGTAAGGGAAACAAAATCTTGCGGATCAAGATGGTGGTCAATCATGATTTTGATGCAAGTGGCTGATTCCAGCAAGGTTTGCATTTCTTTACCCACACGATCTATGGAATTGTAGTCTAGGCAAAA
>Ga0209390_10009339_pt1 | contig 11793 bp, 13 predicted proteins | sample BON01_FD_187212 | JGI IMG/M metagenome (GOLD analysis project Ga0209390, IMG submission 187212) | Freshwater microbial communities from Lake Bonney liftoff mats and glacier meltwater in Antarctica - BON-01 (SPAdes) (version 2) | ecosystem: Environmental > Aquatic > Freshwater > Ice > Glacier... | reverse complement strand
AGAAGAAGATGTGAGCAAACCACCGATATCTCAAATTTAAAATAGATTTGAGCGCATAGACCCTCAATCAAGGGTACTAAACTACTTTTTATAGTAATAAAAGCAATCATCATCATCATAACAAACGGTAATTACGAAAGTGTCAAATAACAAACCCCTTGTCAAATCAAAACAGAGTGTCCCTCAAAGGTATTTATTTAAGGAGAGTCCTAAAGGATTTTCGGTGATGTATCCGTCACCATAGCTCAGTGGTTGAGAGCGCGGCACATAAGAAGTTTATTAATCCGTAAGGTCCACGGTTCGATTCCGTCCGAAAACACGTCACCTCAGATTCACACGGATTTGAGCACATAGACCCTCAATCAAGGGTTCTAAACTACTGTTTCCAGTAATAAAAGCAAACAATGCGTGGGGTGTCAACTCAACAGTGATCAAGCACTCAGATTACTTTGGTTGAAAGGACACGTCAGAGCGCGTGGCTCGACGCTGTGACGACACCGTTGACAGAAAGCGAGTGAATTTTTGTGTACTTTTTTTAATTTGAGGGTGTTTATTAAAGATTAACGTCAGCAAGAGGAGCAAGAAACAATGAGATCGAAAGACACCAAGTTCGCAGCTGTCAAGCTCCCCAGATGCCTAATGTGCGGGGGTGTGCAAGTGGAGTGGGGAAGGCACTAAAGCAGGTCTAGTGAGGTTTGTTGCACCAGGGGCACCTTCGACGAGGGTGCTCGACACAACACTAGACAGCCCAGAACTCATGACCCGGCATGAAGCAGCTCCACCCGCAGAAGAGCGCCTGCCAGCCGTGCCGACGACGACACGTTCACGGCAAACTGCAGCAAGTTCACGGATACGGCCAGCAACACTTGCGGCAATACCGCCTGAAACACCTGTATCAACAACACGGACACCAGCAGAGACCACAGAAGCAGAAACAGGAGCTTGTACGAGCACAGCCTCGCGCACGACACGTTGAAGGTCAGCAGCCAAAAATTCATTCACACAGGCAACATCAACGCCATGATGTACTAAAAGACCTCTTTTTGGAGGGAGTTGAACAACCAAAAAAATGGCCAAAACCCCCCGAAAATGCTCTCTCCGACGCGCTACTAACATCACGTTTTCAAAAAATTGCGGCTGACGCCGCCAAAAAAAACCGGTTATTTGAAACCGTGCTTCGCGCGGTTGTAATTAATGAATTAATTCGAATTAAAACTGGGCCAAAGATGCTGACAAGTTGTTTGATTCACTCGTCGTCTAGGGCTGACGCGACGACGTCGATGGAGGACCTTGGAGAACATGTATATGCGTAAATAACTCACAATCTTTTGTTATCAGCTGCTGAAGAAAGGAAAAGACGGGGCAAAGCTTGAGTAAGATGAGCAAACCAACGGTGTTACACACAGAAGGCACAGCACAAGTATCAGAATAGTTCAATATTTCTGATACTGCCAAGAAACTATGCTAAGGTAAAAGTAAGAATGGAATCGTTGTGATGATAATGACCAAATTGCAAACAGGGATTTAAAGCAAGGGCACCCGAAAGGATTGCGCTCTGATGTCTGATTGTCAAGAGAATCAACTTGGGTGGTGTCAAATACAGACCTCCCTGTCATGCTGTCGAAATCAGCCAACATTGCTCTTGTGATGTCGGCGGCCGACATGACGTGAACTCGAATGTCGTACAGTGACTTTGCTTGAGGAAGTGTATATTTTATGGCGGTAAGAATGCTAAGGTCAGCACCTTGGCCGAGACCGCGTTTGGGCTCAAGACTAGTGCAATACATTTGCATGGTGGAAGCCTTGAGAGATTGTGGTGTCAGAAATTTGACAATCAAAATTGCGTTGGTCTGGTCAACTTTTTGACGTCAACACCAATGACGCGCATCTCGCCCATCACATCTGGTCTGTAGTGAGGAGGCAATATAAATTCAACCGATTGTCGCAAGAAAGCTCGGGCAATGGCAAGTTCGTTGTGATTTGCTAAATCGTCAGAAAGGGCGATCTTGTCGGTGGTGGTAGCAAAGGAGCACGGCGGCGGCGGGTTCGATTTTGGCGAGCGGCAGCGGCGGGGCGAATTTGTCAATAGATTTTCAGTCTGATCATCTGAAGAAGTTGTCAATATGATGGGGTCATCAAGAACCTTTGCTGCATCGGCAGCTCGCGTCTGTGCGCGTGTATGAGCATGAAGAGTTGTTTCTTCGGCAACTAGGTTGTCGTCATGAGCATCATCAATAAGCATTTTATCCAAATCTTTCAAAATCACTGGGGTGCACCGTAGTAGGCACGAGGGATTTCGAAAAGGAAATTAATCGGGATATGGTTTGAAATCCTGTACATGGAGTTCAGATCCTGAGGTTATACAATACATGCGAATACACGGCGTGTCGTGGTCGGCACGAAGGTAGATGCCTTCGACAAATCGATCTCCAAAGGATCCGTTGTTGGCCAAAGGATGTTCTCGAGGAAAATATCCTGTCACATGAAAGCCAAAAGGTATTGCAACAGTTTTGTATGAGCCTGAAAGGCAGGTTGCATGTGATCGTTGGCAGTTGACAACTCACCATGTTCGTCACGTTTTGCCCACAGAGTATTTTTCTTGCACGTAAAGTCGACTGTGGCTTCTGGCCAAAAACGGGTAGGCGTGTTGGCACACACGAGTGCGACTTGGCCGTGTTGTTTTGAGCAGCCAATAGCAACTTCAACGCAACACTATATGGTATGGTTGTAGGCGACCGCACTTTGCAGAATGATGTCATTTCCACTGCAGAACCATTTCTTGCGAGGTGAATTCTTTTGCGTTGTCAATACGCAAGTAGTAAGGCGAACATCCTGTTGTGGTGATGTATTATTTCAATCGTTCGACTGGGGTCCCCGTGCCTCGTGTTTTACGATGGTAAGTGGCCCAGTACTCTGTACCCTTGTCGAGTATTAAACAAAAATGTCGATTAAGAGAAGGTAGTCGTCCCAGGCTGCAGGCATCTGCCTAATCCATTCGTAGATCAGTGTTTGGCGGTGAATGATTAGGATCGCGCTGGGTCACAACCGGAACATGAGAAGTGTCATTGAATATTTGGAAAGCTGCGTTTTCGTTGAAACGTGACTGATAGCGAAAATTTGCGCTGCCGAGAGGTACATGTCCCCCAATCACAGAAGGAGTGAGGGAAGGTTTGAGAAACGAGTTATCAAAACTGTCACTTGACGCTGTGAAATCAAACAAACGTGCCAAACATGAGAGGCATAACAAGGCCCTGGCCGGCTTTTCACGTGAGTACCAGCAATATGCATGTTTGTTTATGCGCGTCTGTGTTGCTGTATTATCTAGAGGCTGTAAGTGTTTATAACAACAGGAGGGAGGGATCTCGAGATGGAATATGTACATGTTCTACAAGTATCTTTTAGGTCTCGATGACTGAGGTTGCATCGCTGCTGCAGAGGAAGAGTTCGAATTTTTCAAGTACGAGGCAGCTGCAGCAGAAGCAGTGGCGGTGGAAGGCGTCGAAACTAAGGAAGAATTCTGTATTTGGAACATTCTTGGTGCTGTCTCTCCTTTTCTCTCTCTTGCTCATGGTGATGCATACGTACCTGCATAAATTCGCCCCGATTATTTCTCGAAGATATGAAGAATTGATCGCGACGTCCTGATTAATGCTCGGAGGTGTGATACTGGCGATCTCCAGCTGGTAGTTCAAAACAAGGTCTCGACGTGCAGCTCCTTTCCCGGGCACGATCACTGCGATGGTTTGAAGTTCGGCAGCCACGAAGGGGTCGCTCATTTCGCACTCGATATCTGTGTCAGACACCAAGCTCACTGCACATTCATACAATGAGGCCATCGTAACGCGCAGAGCTGTGCCTGCTGGTAATTCAGCTGTCGCTGTGAAGCCTGTGCCAGCGATTTGTTCAAATCGACGATTCAGTGATAGCGGAGTTCCGAATATTTGTTCAAATTGACGATACAGTGATGATGGAGTTGGGGTCCACTGTGTCAGTGATAGGACTGAAGTCCAGTTTGTCCGAGTCGAGGGTGGAATGAGTAAAAGAATTCAAAATTGATTTCTGTTGGGCAGCGAGTTTACGCTGAGCCTTTTGTGTTTTATTTTGCTGAGCTATGACCTGTCTTTTTGAAAGAGCTACTGTAGACGTTGTGCTGTCACGCTTGCCTATAGCCGCTAAGCATGCGTCTAGAGGGCTAAAATGTAGCGCTTCAAATGCTTGTACAGGAGGCCTTTTGCCTCAAGGTTGAGTAAAAGCGTGCAATTGTTGGGATGGCCATGTACTCGATGGAGTGTTATGTCCTCTTTTCGATTTTGACATATGAGCTCAAAACGATGCTGCATGCGTCCTTCAACGCGTTCAGTCGAGAGGAAATCTGGCACGTGTGCCTCATCACTGTGGTCAAAGATATCGGGAAGGCCAGCGAAACTATTACAGGTCGGAACATCTGTGAAGCTTTCAATATCTTGAGAGTTTTCAGGTCAGAGTGTAGTCACAGGTGCCGTGACTGACTTTAAAATTGCTCGGACTTTAGGTAATCTCCATGTGTGTCCTGCATACCCCATGACAATCACAGTGAGATTGTCTGGACTAGTAATGCTACCTGCGTAAAGGGGGAAGTTAGCCGGGGTGAAACCATCCGTGAGAGCGTCATCGGGGATTCTGGAAGTCACATTGTAGGCTGCTTGTCTGAGGCGTCCTGCTGAGATTAGGCTGTCAGACATGCCTCGGTCGTGCACAGACACATCTGGTACAACCAGGATTTGCCATGCTGATCGACCGTTTCAGCGCCCACGAGAATGCCTGTCATTTTCTTTGCATTTCCCACGGCTGGTTGCATATTCAGAGTGGTTCCTGTGCGATTCAAAATTTCAACTGGGGTGCCGGTGGCTCCTCGCTATGCCCCGGTGTCTAGCTAGTACAGCGCCCAATGGCTGTATGTCTGAATATTTGGTGTAAAATTTCCAGATGTTGTCTACGTGCTGTAGAATGCATTCTGTCTTATGCTGTGCTATCTGGCACGCCCTTGCGCAGGTACACTGACGAGTCATTGTGGGGAGGAGATCGCACAGCCATATTCGAATGGTGTATCCAGAAATGTGGCATTAGATGAATTCAAATGAATGGCTGTTGACTCATGCAAAGTGTGATGGAGTCCGAAGAAATATGTATCTCTGGATTTTGACTTCAGGAATCGAACCCGAGCTGCGCGGTTCGTAATACAACTGCCAACTGCTAGGCTAAACCTTGAGGCAAAAGGCCTCCCGTACAAGCTGATGACAGTTTTAGCCTAGCGGTTAGGAGTTGTATTACGAAAAAGCCCGCGAAAATGGCGAAAATGTAATCTCGTTTCGGGGGATCGCCTTTGTTGCCAGCGACATGGGCTGGCCATGAACTGGGTCGATCGGCCCTGCACCAGGGCAGATGAACGGATGCTGTCTGGGCGCCGCGCTGTCGTGCTTGTGCGATGGGCTATTGCGGATTTGGTTGTTCTTCATTGACCTTTCGTTTCTCCGTGAACCGTCACTTTGGCCATTCTCGGGCTTGAAGTTCTGTGTGCTCACCTACTGGGGCTCTGCTGCACCGCTGCTTTGCCTCTAATCTTTCTACAACTACGCAAGGGGCCATTTTTGCGAACTGTTCTCGGGTATGTTGGGAAGAGGGGTTGAGGGGTTGAGGGGTATTGGTGTCTCAGGAAGTCGGTACAATGAAGTCCTAGCATTGGAGGTGCTAAATGTGGTTTCATTGCGTGGAACGCAAGAGACGTGCAAGGCTTCCTGCGTCTGCATCAGCTCCTCGCGCGTTTGCTGCCGTCCAGGCGTGCTTGCGTGCGTGCATATGTACATTTGTATGTGTGTGTGTATATACGTGTATGTGTGTATTTGTGCGGACATGTATATATGTATATATATGCATGTGTGTATGTATATGTATATGCATGCGTTTATACACATGTGTATGTGTATGTGTATGCATATTTGTGCATAGATTGTGGGTCTCAGTATCAGTGCTTCAGTGTGTGGACGGTGTCATGCATGTGCATGTGTGTTCGTGTGCATATTTATGCGTATGCATATGTGTTTAGGTATATATATATCTCTCTCTCTCTCTCTTATGTGCATTTTTTTGCAGTGAGTGTTGCATGCACTTTAGAACAGGTGTTCTGGGCACTAGTGCATGGGCAGGTGTGTACGTTACACAGGTGTGTTTTTACATCAACTTACACATCTGCGAACACACTCGCTGCAGGTTGTGTACATATGTGTATATTTATATATATGTGTATATGCATGCATATGCATATGGATGCGTATGTGCGTCTATGATATTGCTTGACACGTTGAGGCGTTGTTACTAAGATTTTCTATCTGTGCATACGTGTGCATATGCATGCGAATGTATATGTGTGTGCATGTATGCGTGTATAGGTGCATGTGTATATGTATGTATATGTGTATGTCTCTGAATGTGTATTCATATACATTTATATACACGTGCGTGTGGGTGTACATATGCACTTTTGTAGGCGCATTTTGTTTATTTGTACTGTTTAATCTCTCTACTACATGCGCGTGTATCACAGGTGTTTCTTAACACCTGCATGCGTGTGTGTGAGGGGGTTGGAAGTGGGGGTTTTCCAGCTTGTTCGTGGTTAGCGCTTGTTGCTGGTGTGGGAGGCCATGTTTTGGTAGGAGTAAAGATAGGGGGTTTGTCTTGTATATTTCTCTATTTTGGCGGGTGTTATGGTGGTGGGTGTGTGTGAGCTTGTATACGCGCGTACACACACACAAACTATTTGGGTACTTGATGTGAGCCCAGGTGTGGGACGGACACCGTGACCTGGAGAGCCAGAAGAACTCAGATCGACTAAAGTGCAGTACACATGTAGACCATATAGGTATACAAAGTACATTTGTCTATATATATGCTGGGCTGCGGGTTTTGATGATCTGGGCTGACTGCTTTTTTCTTTTAACATGTCTTTTCTTTTGAGAAAAGTAGAAGATGTGACGACAATCAGCAAATCACAGTCTCTCACTTCAGTGAGGTTTGGTGAAGGCTCGTAACATCAACAAACATTGAGAGACACCCTCCTACTCTTGGAGCCCAAACCTTGTTCGCACTTCATGTTTGTGCGCTGATTTCTTTTATTAAAACTGAGGATGTGAAAGATTGGGCGCAGGGCCTCAAGTCGCCTGGGAGTGTGGTGCTATTTTTTTTTATAAGTGATACTGGGGACTCACAGGGTCGGGGCTTCCTCGAGTGCGAGCCAAGATGACAAGCAACTGTGATGCACCACTGCTATTTTTTCCACTACCGACCATTTCAGATTGTGTTTGCTTTGTCACCTTGTGATTTGACCTTCAATAATTGATGGTCATGTCTGTGGATACCTGTAGTTTATCTACCACACTCTTCTACTCACAGCGCTTATTTCTGAAAGCAACATAGCGCGTATGTCCCTCCAACGTTCGATGCACCATGAAATTTTTCAGGATAAGCTGCAGCTCGCACACGTGATTGTTGAGTCCGAGTTTCCTCGTGAGCAGCGTGTTGATGCGCAAATTCACGAGCACATCTCGATAGCCCCCCGAAGACTGCACATCATAATGATTGGACATGCGGTTCTTAATTCGCAATACTTCTACGTCACTGTCATCTAGAATAATGCGCATCACCTTGAGCATATCCCGCATCCTATCAAATACAATGCATTGTCGCACCACATCGAGCAACAGCGACACGTTCCCATGATATACACGAACCACCTTTTCAATCGCCCGGTCCACTGGTTTAACCCCCCCCATTCTATTCCATTGATCGGCTGTGACAAAATGAAAATCGCCTGCAGCTGCCACGGTACTGCCATGGCTGCCATGGTGGGCAGATCGACAGACAAATTCACCGTCTGCTAATTTCGCGAGCTGTTGCAATTTCAAGTTGAAAATAGGCTCAAGCGCATAAGCCTGCACATATAATGTATCCAGAGACGAGCAGATGTAGGTGGAAGAGGCCACTCCAAAGCCGAAGACTGCTATCATCTGTTTGCATGCTGGTGGTCGTTCGTTCATGGCAATTGGCATGCACGAGAGGGGGTGAATGAGGGCAGCATTGTTTGTCAGCAGGTTGTGCTGTGGCTGCTCACCCATCAACTGGAGCGGGCGAACGAGACGATCAGCGCTGCCGAAGCCTGATTTAACAATGTCATCGAGGTCACGGACCGCCAAGGTAGAATCAAAATTTTCCATAATTCCTTCCCACTCGCATTCATAGGCGGCATAATCCCCAGAAATCGCTTGTTTTGCCCGGCGCAATACAATTTTGCGCAAGATGTTCAGGATGAACCATATTAAAAAGATTCCAGTGCTGCCCCATGAGTTTATCCTTAGCCACGGCACCTCTGTGGGCGAGTCTCTGAGAATAACTAAATGCTGCACGAGAGCCGCCGAACCGTTCAAGAGAAACCCAAGCGGCAGGATTGAAAGCAACAAGTCTTCCCTGAAAATAATGACGAAGCCCACGATAATGCTGGTCACAGCAAGAACCCACCAAATCAAAGATTCTGACGGGTCAACGTGGGAGGAAAAAGAGCGCGTCGACATTGTATAAGCAAATGCACATATGGGCTCTAATATTCCCGGTAACAAAAATATTAAACCAAAAGAGACCAGAGCGGGGAAAGGTATCCGCAAAACGCTAACATTGCACAGAGGGTGCAGCAAACTGTAATGAGCAGCGTTGCACTGGTGACACCAGCAATTAGAAACCATGGGGGTCGCAAGTCAAAGATGTGAGTGCTTCCACGCTCCAGACTGTAATACTGAAACTTAGCATGAAGCCGTGGGATACATGCGATGTCATTTACACTGGGACGACACTTTGAGGCAGACACCACTATCCAATCCTCCTCGTGCACGCTTCGAGCGGGGATGCAGAGCAATAGCAAATCGTCATGACTAAGTGCATCGCAACGAGCACTGGAGTGAGAACACATGCTGTGAGGCACCTTCATGAGCTCCGCCACAACAACAGCACGTTGATCAGCAACGCTGGGAAATGCAAAATACGTGTTATGGAGTATCAATCAATCAGCACCTAGTAAAGCATGTCTGATCTAAGAAACAATATAGTGTAGGTGTGGGATAACATTTAAAGGATCGTTCGGACTACGTCCAAGCAAAAGTGAGAGCTTGGATATGTTTACACATACAACTTTTTTGGGATCACGCATTTCCAACGTTGTTAAACGTACATGACGGGTCTCGACGAAGTGCGGAGTAAACCCCCGAAAAGTCTGGGGCATAAAATACAGACCCATCACTAGCACCAGCAACTGCATGGGAAGTCTGCTCAGAGCACCGAGCGGACGCGCGAAGATGACAATGGCAGTATCTGTGTTTTCAACTCCATGGTGCACGGCGGTCAGCACCGCTTGCAAAAAGCCACCCTGGAGCAGAATCTGCATCATTAAAACTGCATACACGGCAGCAGTCATCCTTGCCTGCAACTCAGGACCCTCTGATTCAAGCTCATGGATATTAGATTCGATTCCATCTTGTTCGTGCGCCATTGAACGGGGCACTTCTGTCTCTTCAAGTCCTGCCATTTGCACAACCTCGGGAACATCCACTTGCATTGATGAGTCTAGGTGCGGGAATTGAGTACGTATGTCGAGAGCTGATGCTGGCAAACCACACAACCTTTTAAGAACATTCTGGAAAGTCAGAGATTTTGTACATTTCAATGCATATTGTCGGGTCTTGAATTGCAGAAGCGGTCAATACGTATGTCTGTTATATTTGTGAGTGAATGTGTGAGAGTGGGTGGGTGCGTGTGCATTACCAATTGTACCAATGCTGCCTGCCAGTGTCTTCTTTAAAGTTGCTTGGGTTGAGATGATGAATTTTGTGCTGTTTGTATTTCAAAAAACGATCTTGTTGCGCTGTCGTAAGCAATCTCACCATCCTGCGGTGGGCCAGTTGCAATTCGCAGCTGAGCAAATACGTGTTGTTAGCAAATACGTGCTGTTAAAATATGAGTGGAAGATCATACGCATTGAACATATGTCATTTGTATGTATGTATATATTTGTGTATGCATGTATGTTTGCATGTATGTATGTGTGTATGTATGTATGCATGCACATCTGCATGTTTGTATGCGTGTATGCTTGCATGTGTGTTTGCATGTGTGAATGCATTTGTCTGTGTTAGTATGCATACACGCATTTATGTATGTATTTATGTGCCATACATGCACACCTATGACCCGCGGTACCCATGCGTAGAGTCTGTTCGGTAACAACACGTATCACAACCACCACGTCGCGATATCCTGCAGTGCTCAACGATTTTGGACAGTCAAATCGGTTTTTGAAACACACGACGTAAAGATCTGGGTCGTTAAATATAATTTCCAAACATTTGCAGATGTCTGCTAGGGTTTCGAAAACTATTCGTTGGCGCACAATATCATGAAGACGGGAAACACTTCCGTGGTAATGAATGGTAACTTTGCGCACAGCCTTGTCAACATGTTTGATTTTTGGCCATTGTACTCGTCCACGCGCTGCAATATCTTGCTTAATCTCATTCCACAACCTGAATTCCACAGGGACACCAACGTCTTGAGCTACCACTGGAAAATTGCCACGACTCATGGCCGCTAGCCTCTGTATTTGTAAGCGAAAAGTGACATCAAGCAGTACGGCTTGCGCGTATAATTGATCTAAAGAAGTTGTGATCCCTTCGCTTCTCATGGCTGTATTAACTGCGATCTGCATCATGGGTGAGCGGAGTTCTGTGAGCAATTTCTTCCGGAGCAACCCACCTGCAGACTCAAGATCAGTGACAGTAGATGCCGTCCACCTCCAATTTTCTTGCTGATGTATCACTGCTGTATAGGTTGTCAGGATATAAGAATATGCATATGTGATCTTTATGTCATAAATTAACGAAATCATTGCATACTACGTACCGCTGGTTCCTTGCTGTTTTATATGCGAACCTTGCCCGTGAAACGCAGTTGGCCACTGATTTTGTGTATGTGTGTGAGTGCACGTGTGCATGTGTGTGTGTGTGTGTGGTGTGCGGTGTATGCAATGTGCGTATGTGTGCGCACGCATGTACGGGATCTCGAATTTGAATCTTCAATTGACTGTGCATGTTCGTATAATGTACTTCATGCGTGATGCACATGCACACAGATACGCATGCACCCAAATACACAAACAAATACATGCACGTCACACATGCTGAAGCACATGCACACACACACCTGTAAACACACGCACATACATGCACACAAACATACACACCATACGTGTGTACCAGCATTGGTATGTGCTCAGTGTTCATTGGCAAATATATCTGCATATTTCCATGCAACGTATATGTATACACCCACGAACAAACCTGATTCTCTGTTCCAAATTTAGCAAGCCGTACAATTGACCGATTCGCAGATTCGTCTGTTGCGCGTATGCGCTGTGAAATAATTGTACGTGTTCAAAATGTGTAAGCAAACTTTTGATCTTCAGAAAATTGATTCCTCGCTCACACACGCACATACACATGCACACACACCCACACGCACACGTACACACCGTGACATGCACATGCACATACATACACACGCACGCGCAGATGCACTAGCAAACGCACACGCACATGCAGACACGTGCACGCACACGCACACGCACATAAACACGCGCACACGCACGCACACGCACACGCACACGCAAATGCACATGCACACGCACATGCACATGCACATGCACACGCACACGCACACGCA
>Ga0209390_10009337_pt1 | contig 11795 bp, 5 predicted proteins | sample BON01_FD_187212 | JGI IMG/M metagenome (GOLD analysis project Ga0209390, IMG submission 187212) | Freshwater microbial communities from Lake Bonney liftoff mats and glacier meltwater in Antarctica - BON-01 (SPAdes) (version 2) | ecosystem: Environmental > Aquatic > Freshwater > Ice > Glacier... | reverse complement strand
AAGATCCAAATGTTCCTATAATGCCAGCTCCAGTCCAGATTGTAGGAAGAATACTTGAAAAACTCTTCCACTTTTTATCTTTTCTTGCTAAGACAATAGATAGAATTGAAAAAAGGAAAAGGAATATAAAAAAGTATATAGAAAGTCTATTTAATGTAAAATCCCAGTAGTTAGATATATATGAATTCATGCGCAATTAGTTATTTGTATTTAAAATTCCCACAATCCCTCTAAATCCATCCAAAGCGGCCTCCACATCTTCCAAGATTTCCAAGGCCAAATCATCAGGATCAGGAAGATTATCCAAGTCGGCGAGACTCTTGTCTTTTAGCCAAAAGATATCAAGATTGGTTTTGTCACGGGCGAAGATTTCCTCGTAACCGAATTTCCTCCAGCGTCCATCAGGATTTGAATCGATGAATGTTTCAGATCTCTTGTGTCGATTTGATGGATTGTATAGCGTGATAAAGTCTCGCAAATCCTCCAATTGCATGGTTCCCTTCTTCAAAGTGTGATGGATGTTGGTTCGGTAATCGTAAATCCAAACATCCTTTGTCCAGGCTTCTTTTGATGCTGGCTTGTTGTCAAAGAACAACACGTTCGCTTTGACTCCATTGGCGTAGAATATTCCAGTTGGAAGTCTTAGAATGGTGTGCAGTTCGGTTGTTTTGAGTAGTTCCTTCCGAACAGTTTCACCTGCTCCACCTTCAAACAACACATTATCCGGCAATACAACAGCAGCCTCACCAGTGATCTTCATCAATGATCGGATATGCTGCAAGAAGTTCAATTGCTTATTGGAAGTGGAGGCCCAAAAGTCCTGTCTGTTATAGCTCAGGTCTTGTTTCTCTTGTTCGCCTTCCTCATTGGTGATTGTCATGCTGCTCTTCTTCCCAAATGGGGGATTTGCAAGCACGTAATCAACCCGAATGCCTTCATCTGCTATCAAGGCATCATTTGGGGAGATAAAGGTCTCTCCGTCGATTTCTCCAATGTTATGAAGGAACATATTCATCAGGCACAGCCTCCTTGTCCCGGCAACAATCTCATTTCCTGAGAAGGTACTGTTTTTTAAAAACTTCTTTTGGTCGCTGTCTAAAGAATGGTGATTGATGACGTAATCGATTGCTGCTGTTAGAAATCCTCCTGTACCTGCTGCAGGGTCCAATATTTTCTCACCGAGTTTGGGATCTGTCAATTGCGTCATTAGCTGCGTGACTGCTCTTGGAGTGTAGTATTCGCCTTTATTTCCTGCATCTCGAAGTTCTTGCAAGATGCTTTCGTAGATATTACCGAAAATGTGCTTGTCTTCCGAATTGTTGAAGTCGATTTCATTCAGCTTGTTGATGACCTTTCGCATCTCATAGCCAGACTTCATAAAGTTATTTGATCCGTCAAAAACCTCCTTGACGATGGCTGCTCGCTTGGGATGGGTAGGATCTTTGAGATCTCTCAGGGAGGCAAACAGCCCTTTGTTACTTTCGTCCGTACTGTCAATAAATTTCAGAAGCTCATCGCCCGTGATCCCTTCTGCATCCGCTGCCCAATTACGCCATCTGAACCGATAGGGAACAACCGATAGGTACTTGTCCTTGATCATTTCCAGTTCCTGATCCTTGTCGTCCAGAATCTTGAGAAAAAGCATCCAACCTAATTGCTCCAGTCGCTGCGCATCACCGGAGATTCCCCGATCCTGACGCATTATATTTCGTATGCTGCTGATTACAGCACCTACATTTGCCATGTTATTTGTTTTACTTCTGTACTTTTTATTTAACCCATTACATAAGAGATCCCAAAAAACACCTCATAAAGGGCACTATCAGTGATTTATCTTTACTCAGTTACATTACCATTACATAAGATTAAACCCAGAATGGAACATACTTCGCAAACTTTTTTGATTTACTTTCCGGGTCATAATCCTTGATTAAACCAACTTTTGGTTCTTCAATGAGGATTTTGAGAAATTATATACTGTTGACTACACCATTTATTTTTCCTGTCAATTTCAGTATTTTATCAATTGAAGAAGCTCTTCTTCTGAAGGAAGCTGAATAAGGTATTTGGAAACGAAAAGCTGTTGATCCAATCCCGCTGTGGCATATTTAACTTTTTCAGTTTCCTTTTGTGAGCAAAGGATAATTCCAACAGGAGCATTATCCCCTTCCATTCTCATATTTTCTTTGAAATAATTCAGGTAAAAATTCATTTGCCCCACATCGCCATGCGAGAAGTCTCTAGTCTTCAGATCGATCAATACATGACATTTCAAAATTCTATGGTAAAATACCAGATCAACTCGATCATGCTCGTTGCCAATAGTAATCCGCTTTTGACGGGCTTCAAAGCAAAATCCTGTTCCCAATTCCAAAAGAAAATCTTGGATTTTGTCCAAGAGCGCAGACTCCAAGTCACTTTCTGAATAGATTGGAAGTTCTTTGAATCCTGCAAACTCAAAAATATAAGGGTCTTTAATACTATATTCTAGGGAGTATTGCTCTGCCTTACTTTGAACGAGCTTAAGTAACTCCTCCTTATTCGAGCTCAAACCTATTCTTTCCAGCAGAAAGGAATCGATCTGCCTTTTCAATTCTCTTGCACTCCAATTGCCAGCAATCGCTTCTTTCTCATAAAAGACCCGCTTCAGCGGATCATTGATTTTGATCAATTCCGTGAAATGCCGAAAAGAAAAATGCCTCCATAATTCCAATCCAGCGTGTGCAGGGATAGTTGGGGACTCAGGTTCGGCGATAGCCAATTCAACAGCCAGTGGCTGATGAATTGATAATGTGGATTTTTCCAAAAAGTCAGCCACTGGCTGACGAATCTGGGGATAGGTCAAATAAAAACTTCGGAATTGTCTGAGGTTGGTTTCTGACATTCCTTTCGCTTTCTTTTGTTTTAATGCATCAGCAAGTTTTGCAATCAATTTCTCACCGTAGACAGCTCGATCTTCACCCTTTTGCTCAAAGTGGAAAATATAATACCCGGTCAGCCAGTTACGCATGACCAGCATCTGATGCACACTTTCTAGCGCTTTCTTCCGCAGCATGCTATGCGATATATCTATCTGCTCGATCAATTTTAAAAAATCCATTACGCTCCTGTCTTGTACAACTCTGCCTCTAATTCCCTTATCGCTCGTTCGTAATCTTCTTTTGATCCAAAAGCACGAACCAATTCCAATGGAGTTCCAATTTTGTTAAATGGATCCATTCGAAGTATTTCTGTGGATTCCACATTGACCAAGCCACTGTCTGCATATTTCTCCAATAGATTCTGCAACACGGCTTGTGCCTTTTTACTGTATTTGGTAAAATAATCACGCTTTTTCACATTCTCTGCCCGCTCTTTCCGTGTCAACGGCTTCGCATCAAATGCTACATGACAAATCAGATCAAAAGGATCCCACTGATTCCCAACCTCTTCTTTCAATGACTCGAAGAATACACCTTCTTCCTCTAGCTCCTCGATGATTACCTTCTTTTTATCTGCTTGATTCCACTGAAGTAGGAAATTATCCAAAGACTGATATTTTTTCAGCACATTCTTTCTCGTGTAGTCAGTCAAGCTTTCTGTGATGATTTTACCGTCACCATCCAGATACTGTACTCGTTGATTGACCACCTCCACAAGCACACCATCAACATAAACTTTTGTTCTCGGTACAGATCTTGGCCCAACTGTACTCCCTCCTTCTTCTTCTGGTTCTGGTTCTGGGAAGTCAACTTCTTCATCAGTTTCGCCATCCAAAGGAGGTCTTTCTTCCTCTCCAGCTTCATCACCGCCTTCAAGTGTCTCATGCTCCGTGACCTCCTTAATCATGACTGGATCATCATCAAAAGCAGGATCTGCGAAATGGTTGGTTGCACTTCGGAAATCCATGATAGTGAAGTACGTCTTGCCATATTCCTCATTTATCCGTGTACCTCGGCCGATGATCTGTTTGAATTCGGTCATCGATCCAATGTTGGAATCCAGCACAATCAACTTACATGTTTGCGCATCTACACCTGTGGTCATCAGCTTTGAAGTAGTTGCAATGACAGGATAGATTTCTCTCGGATTGATAAAATTATCCAGTTCAAGCTTTCCTTCTTTGTTGTCTCCAGTGATCTGCATGACATACTTGTCACTGATTTGCACTAAGTCTGCATTGGCGTTGGCAAGCGCAGCACGCATTGCTTCTGCATGCTCGACATCCACGCAAAAAACAATCGTCTTTGCAAAGCGATCATTCCCCTTCAGGAATTCAGTAATCTTTGCGGCAATCTGTTTTCTTCTTCCCTCTAATACTATCGTTCTGTCAAAATCTTTACGGTTATATATTCTATCCTCCACGGGATTTCCTGCTTTATCCAAAAATCCTTTTGGAGGACGCCATCCATCTGCATCCACATCCATCGTCACACGAATGACTTTGTAGGGAGCAAGAAACCCATCATGAATCCCTTGTTTCAGAGAATAAGTATAAATCGGATCACCAAAATATTCCTGATTGGAGACTTCGGACGTTTCTTTTGGCGTAGCTGTTAAGCCAACGTGGGTAGCCGTATGAAAGTAATTCAGGATTTCCCGCCACTTGCTGTCCTCCTTTGCTGATCCACGATGACACTCATCGACTATGATCAAATCAAAATAATCTCTGCTAAAATCCTTGAATGCATCCGGAACTTCAGGGTCAGAATTACTCAGACCTTGATATAGTCCGAGGAAAATATCAAATGCTTTGTCAGCTGTATCGATCCCACGCTTATTATTGGAAACCAGTTTCTCCTTTCCGTCAATTGTCACCAGTTTCTTTTTGATGACCGTCATCGCATCTTTGAAATGGCGGAAATCACCTCGCAACGTTTGATCAACCAGCGCTGTCCGGTCAGCCAAAAAGAGAATTTTTCGCTTTGACCTAGCGGTAAATAATCGATATGCAATCTGGAATGCGGTATATGTTTTGCCAGTACCAGTTGCCATAACCAAAAGAATCCTTTTTTGGCCTTTCGAAACGGCCTCAATTGTTCGATTGATCGCAATTGACTGATAATACCGAGGCTTACGCCCTCCTGCATCCTGATAATACTCCTGCGTTATGATAGCCTCCTGTTCTGGAGTAGTTATTCCGTTGTAGATTTTATACTTGATCCAAAGTTCTTGAGGACTTGGAAAGTTGTCCAGAGATAGTTCTTTCTCCAGCTGTCCGTCTGTGGCAGTTTTGTCATGAAACCAAAATCCATCACCATTACTGCTGAAAACGAAAGGCACATCCAGCTTATTTGCATAATCCAGTGCCTGTTGGATTCCAGCTCGAATCGAATGGTTATTATCCTTTGCCTCTATGAAAGCAAGCCGAATGTTTAAGCCCTTAGATTTATGGTAAAGAGAGTAATCTGTAAACTTTCCTTTTCCCCTAGCTGTCAGCTTACCCTTGACATAGATTCGGCCATCCGTAAAGAATTCTTCTCGCTGAATCTGAGACATTTCATCCCAGCCAGCTCTAATAAGTGCTGGCGTGATGTACTTCTCCTTTATGTCTGATTCCGAGAGATCTCGCTTGTTCATTTAAAAAGTATCCTTTTGGGATATGCAAAATAGCGAAAACTAAGAGTTATCAAAGGTTTGAATACGCCAAAGTCGATTTCGTAGACTTATTGTATGGTAATATCAAATGTTCGTGTTCCGTTGCTATCAGTCACGGAAACTCGTGTGGTCGCACTTTCAATGTTTCCTTTGTAATCTTTTTTCATGGTAAGATTGCCTCCATAATAAGAGTAACCTGAATTATTGAACCCTGAATGTATTGAACCACCATTCCCAAAGTCAATCACCGTAACACGATCATATTCTACGTTGACACTTAGCGAGTAATTTGATCTTTGATAAGTACTAGGATTGTAATACGAAACAGTGGCTTCATACCAGCCATTATCGATAACCTCAACAAAGATTTCGGATGCGTTTTTATAGTTTAGAAAGGTTTGAGATTGAGCTTCTAATACAAAAAACAGCAGGCAGACTGCGAGGAGAGTAGACTTCTTAGGTTTCACAAATGGTTAGGTCGGTAAGTTAGCCACTGTAAAACCATGAAAAAACACCCTGTTCAGGGTATTTTTTCATGAATTAGAAATGCACAACTTTCGATTCTTAACTAGTTTTATCTTTTACAAAATTCGCTTAACTAAAATCATTAATGAAATTTTACACTTTAATATTTTGCTTCTTCCTGATTAGTTCATTAGCAACGGCACAGACCCATTTGTACGAGCACCCTCAGATCGAGCAGTATATTGCAAAGCATCAGAAAGTTGCTATTTTGCCTTTCAAGACCTCTATTACCATGCGGCCTAAAGACATGAAATCGATGACAAATGAACAAATTTCGAAAATGGAAGAAGATGAGGGGTTTAGCATCCAAAGTGCTATGCATTCTTGGTTCCTAAAAAGGGAAATGAATGGCAAGCTTAAAGTTAGTTTTCTTGACCCTTTGACAACAAATGCAAAATTGAGAAAAATGGGAGTTGGCTTCGACACCATTCAAGATTATACCCCTGCCGAATTAGCAGATATGCTTGAAGTTGATGCCATAATCGTGGGCTCGTTTGAAACAAATAAACCTATGTCAGAGGGAGCATCTGTTGCATTAGGACTATTGGTAGGTTTTTACGGCAACACCAATAAAGCTATTTTGAACATGTCAATCTATGACAGCGAAGAAGGAGTACAAATTGCCAACTATAATAAGGCAATTTCGGGATCTATGGGATCATCTACCGAAGACTTGATAAATATTCTGATGAGAAAAGCGTCAAGGAGAATTTCTTATTCAGATTAATTTTTCTCTCCTTAAAGCATATAGGATTATATAATGACGAAAACTTGATAAATACCCTTTCTTAGGGTATTTATCAGTTATTTTGCGAAGTAAATCAGTATTTCGAAGCATCATTATTCAGTAAATTTTTCGGCTTTTTTAAAGTGTATATTCAGGATTAGATCTTTAACATTATAAAGAACATAAAATCACCACAGATCTTTTTGCCAATAATCAAAGGACTCATGGTGACCTAGTTGAAATTTTTTGAATTATTCCCATGATTAGAATTCCACTAAAAAAATCAGTAATTCCGGCATTAATCATTCTTCTAGGTCTCACGTATGCTATGGGTTCAGGCGTTGGGAACACCATTTTTGATCAGCCATTTAAGCTTGTAATTTCACAATCTGAGGCTCCAGCTGCAGATTTTTCCTTTTCCCCAGATAATGTCTGTGCTGATACGCCAATTAAATTCACGAATTTATCTACAGGAGCCGATCTGAGTTACAGTTGGAATTTTGGGGATGGCCCTACGCTTTCGACGTTAAAAGATCCTACTCACACTTTCAACACTGCGGTAGGGGGTGGAACAAAAATCTTTAAAGTTATTTTAACAGTAACAGATTCAGAAGGCAAAAAAGCTACAACTGATAAAGAGGTTAAAATCAATCTGATCCCTGACTTAAAAATCGGCAGTGATCAAACTTCTAAGAATTTTGAAGGACTCCCATATTTTGTTTCCTGTACAAATCAGGATACTGAATTTCTTTTCTTAAATCAATCGATAACCAAATCCACAAATAAAAATTACACAATCGACTGGGGAGATGGTAGCCCAAAATTCACAAGCACGGATTGGGCTTCTGTAAAACATTTTTATAACCGCGGTATATACCAGGTAACCTATACCGTAGAGGGTACAAATGGTTGTATTATCACTCAAAAATTTGGGGTTTTTGTCGGCTCTAACCCCGCTGTAGGGTTAGCTACACCAGGAAACACAAATATTTGCATTGGGGAATCATTGACTTTTACCATTACTGGAACCGAAAATAATCCCGTTGGGACCATTTATAAGGTGTCATTTTCGGATGGCTCACCTGAGCAAGTATTTACCCATCCCCCGCCGGCTAAGGTTACACATATCTACGAAAAGACGTCATGCGGTGGGTTATCCAATTCTACGTTCAAAAATTATTTCGCTGTAAAAATCCTTGCCACAAACCCTTGTGAATCATCTGTAGCCCAAGTAGAACCTATCTACGTCACTGAACCCGTTATTCCCAAAATAAAAGTGTCCGAAGGTCCGGTATGCGTTGACCAATCGGTTTCCATAGAAAATATATCCAACTTATTCGTAGATGCTTCTAACAGTGGGGCATGTTCTGAAGGAGGAAAATTTACATGGGAGATTTCTCCAACTACGGGCTGGACCATAGCTCCAAATGTTTTAGGAGAAAGACCCATATTAACAAATCCTAATACTTGGAGTTCTGGATCAAAAATAATTACCCCTAAGTTTCAAATTCCAGGCACTTATACCATTAAGTTAATTACAGGGAATAAGTGTGGTATCAGAGAAGAAATCAAAACGATCTGTGTAATTCCTAAGCCTGTGCCTTCTTTTACCATGGAAAAAACGGAAGTCTGTGGACCTGCAACCCTTAAGGCTACCAATACTTCCAATATTTTAGGATCTTGTGGGACAACAAATCCAAATACGTTTACTTGGACCGTTTCCTATTCCAAAGGGACTTGTGGCACAAATTCAGATTGGGAATTTACTGGAGGTTCAAATAAAAACTCAGAGAGCCCAAGTTTCTTATTTAAAAACCCTGGAATTTACACCGTTAGACTTACTATAGCTGCAAGTTGCGGCCCAGTCATAAAAGAAGAAAAAGTAACGGTCACAGCGCCTCCCTCAATTAGTATTACAACTATCCCCAACAGTTGTGGACCGACAACACTTACTCCAAAGGCAACGGTAAATGCTTGTGATTCCGGAACACCTACTTACAAATGGACTTTTGAAGGCGGAGTACCTGCAACTTCTACAAGTTTAGACCCTGGTCCGGTGACTTTTTCCGCTCCAGGCACAAAGAAAATCACATTAGAGGTTGTTTCTTCCTGCGGTACAACCGCTGCTGAAAAGACTTTTACGATAAACGAACTACCAATTGTCAATGCAGGAACAGATGCTGAAATCTGTAATGGAGAAGAAATCAAATTAGATGGCGCTGCATCCGGCGGAACAGGGCCATTTACTTACCAATGGACCAGCACCCCCGCATCGTCTATATCGGGAAGCAACACGGCCACACCAACTGTAAAACCCAATCAAACAACTGTATATAAATTGACCGTAAGGAATCAAACCACAAGTTGCCTATCTACAGATGAAGTGGAGATAAAAGTGATTCCAGCACCAACTGTCCAATTTGATATTCCTACCCAAGAAATATGTTCGGGAGAAACTACCCAAGTGATCAACATCACTTCAAGCCCACTTGGTGAAAGCATCACTTGGTCCTCATTGGCCAATGGAGTTAACGGAGTTTCAGCAAGCGGAACAAATCAAATTCCTGCACAAACATTAATCAACACAACTGGAAAACCAGTAGATGTAGAGTATACCGCATTGATTTCAAATTCTTCCCAAGGTAGTTGCTCCGTAGTTCCTGCAAAATATACTATCAGAGTTAATCCAGAGCCTTCCTATACGGATGATAAACTGACAATTTGTACTGGTGAAGGATTTGACTTTAAGCCTTCCAATTTTACAGCAGGATCTACATTTACTTGGTCAGTTTCTGCTCCGTCTGGAATCACAGGAGCTACAAATTCCACTCAGGCAACAACTTCAATAAAACAGCAACTTCAAAATACCACAAATGTACCTTTGGAGGTAAAATATCTAATACTCCCATTTCTGGGTCCATGCCAAGGGAAACCATTTGAACTATTGGTGAGTGTTCAGCCTGCACCATCCATCAATTTCTCTGAGCTTGATCAAATTATTTGTACAGGGTCAAGTTCAAAGGCTGTCCTTTTTTCTTCAGATGTAGCAGGAGCATCCTTCACTTGGATCGCAGATAGCAAAGGTGCAAATGGGGTTATTACTTCTGGCTCTGGAAATGAATTACCATCTCAGTTCCTCACTAATCCAACCAGCCAACCCATTACAATAGAGTACAAAGTAAGCGTCAGTACCAATTCTGGAGGTTCTTGTTCAGGAGCCCCAAAGACTTACCGCATCACTGTAAATCCAATTATTGTTATCAGTGACAAAATTTCAGATTTCAACGGGTTTGGGATAAGCTGCGCAGGCGCAAATGATGGGGTTATCCAAGTCAACCCAACAGGAGGAAATGGTGTTTTTTCTTATTCTTGGAATGGACCGACTGGTTTTACCTCCAGTTCAAAGGATTTGGTTAATCTTAAACCAGGTTCTTACCAAGTTAGTATTTCAGACCAATTTGGCTGTTCCATTTCCAAAACATATCAGCTTACCGAACCACAACCGCTCATTGCAAGTGTGGCCTCGACCAAAAACATTCTTTGTGCCGGGGATGAATCAGGAACCATTGAGATTTCAGTTTCTGGAGGGGTTGTATCTCTACCCTACCAATTTGAATGGAAACGAAATGGAATCGCTTTTCCCTCAAACTCTCAGAATTTATCAGGAATTCCTGCAGGCACCTATGAAGTGAAAATCAGCGATGCCAATGGATGCTTCAAAATCATCTCGGGAATTAAGCTTACAGAACCCGCCGCAGCATTGGTAATCAACTATCAGAAAACCGATATCAGCTGCTATGGTGCGAATGACGGATCGCTTGATTTAGATGTTAGTGGTGGTTTGCCTCCATATACCATTACCTGGTCATTTGGATCTACCCAAAGTGGTTTTGATAATTTGGGTCCCGGCAATTATACATTGACGGTTTCTGATCAAAGTGGATGTATCAGATCACAGACAATCACCATTGATGATGCACCGCTTTTCAAGACAGAGCCTGAGATTAAGCAGATTTCTTGTTTCGGAAAAAAGGACGGATTCATAAAGCTTAATTTGAAGGGAGGCGTTGGCAAAACAACTATCAGATGGGATAATGGTGCGGAGCTTGAAAGTCTCTTCAATCTGGCAGCTGGCTTTTATGGGGTCACCGTGAAAGATGAAACCAATTGCGAAATCCGAAGCGAGTTCAATATTGTCGAACCTGCACTTCTACAGCTTGAATCCTTATTAACTGACGCTGTGGACTGTATAAACCCACAAAGCGGTGCGATCAACTTAGGGATTTCAGGAGGAACCCCTCCTTATACCATCAAATGGAGCAATGGACAAACAAGTGAGGATCTCACAGGAATTACTTCGGGTCAATATGCTGTAGCCATCACCGATGCATCCGGATGCACAATCAACAAGGCTTTTGAAATTAAAAGGCCACCAGCACTTCTAATTACAGCTTTTCAAAGCACAAATGTCCAGTGCGAACCAAGAGTAATTGAGGAGAAAATTAAAATTACCATATCGGGCGGAATTGCACCTTATGATATTTCTTGGTCAGGAGGCACTATATCATCTGATAGCAGAACCATGACCACTACCGAACCTGGATTCTATGAAGTAACTGTGGTTGACGGAAAGGGATGTGTTACAACTCAGTCCTTTGATATCGAAAACAAAGAAACCGTTGCCGAGGCTGATATAGAATCTGCGGCTTTTGACCAGTACAATTCTTATTTAGTCAATTTTGAAATCCAATTCTGGAATAGATCTTTTGGGGACATACTTACTTACTATTGGGATTTTGGTGATGGATCAGAAAGTTTTGAAGAAAACCCTAAACACATATACCAAGCAGAAGGTGAATATGAAATCACGCTGATTGTTACAGATGTATTTGGATGTGCTGTGGAAGTCAAGAAGAAAATCAATGTTTTTGACTATTACTTAGTTGTTCCAAATATTTTCACCCCA
>Ga0209390_10009333_pt1 | contig 11798 bp, 8 predicted proteins | sample BON01_FD_187212 | JGI IMG/M metagenome (GOLD analysis project Ga0209390, IMG submission 187212) | Freshwater microbial communities from Lake Bonney liftoff mats and glacier meltwater in Antarctica - BON-01 (SPAdes) (version 2) | ecosystem: Environmental > Aquatic > Freshwater > Ice > Glacier... | reverse complement strand
GGCCGTCGAGGCTCAGGTTCCCATCCTTGATCGCCAGCCGCGCGAATTGTTGCAGGTAAGGCTCGGCTGGGCTCAGGGCCAGCGCCTCCACGCGCAGACCGCCGTTGATCTCGAATGCCGGCGACACCTGCATTTTGCCGTCGAACGAGAAGGGCCCGCCCGCCTTGAGCTGCCCGGCGAAATGGATCGGGAACTCGGTGTTCTTATGCAAGGCGGCATCATTCATCGACAGGGAAAATTCTTGCACCGCGATGGTGGAGGTCATGCCTGACGGGTCGGACGCGGTGGTCAGGTGATCCGCAAAGCGGATCGTTCCCTCTACAACATCCAAATCGCGGATCACCACCGCAGGCATCCCGCCTTCGCCGGTCGCTTCCGGCTCGCCCGAGGCGTCATCCTTCAGCCGGGAGAAGCGCGACTCGCCCGAGGCGAAGCGTTCCTCCTGAACCACCAGACCTTCGAGGCGTACCTGCTGGAAGGTCCATGCTTGGTCGATGAGGCTGACCAACGTGAAGTTGACGAACAGCCGGTCGAAGGCGGCGAGCTCGTGACCGTCGGGATCCGCGAGCGCGAAATCGGTTACCTCCAGGGTGAACGTGTAGGGATTGAAATCGATATCGCCGATGCGAAGCTCGCGACCAAGAACCTCTCGCACCTTATTTTCAGCGATCCTACCGGCCAGCCACGGCACCAGGAAAAAACCCGCGAGCGTATACAAGGCGACGGCCACCAGTAACCAGAAGCGAACCCGGCGCACATTGATCCAATGGTGGCGCAGGTACCCCCACCAGCGCGATAGGAATGGACTACTCATGACGCGGGGTAATATTAGCGGTCACACCAGTGCCAACTTCTCCATACAATCTGATAAAATCACCCAAAACTGGTTTCCCTGCAGGTCTTTTGTTTAAAAGGTTTTCTTTATTCATCTTTTCTGAATTTAATTTTTTTTATAATTGTAAACTACGGTTCTTTAGCTTAAAAGATGTTGTAAGCCGCATTTTGTGAGAGGTTTATGTTTTTTATATTTACCGACTTTCATTATTTCCTTTATTATTTCCTTTATTTTTTCCGGCCACATGATCGGCATAATAGCCGCCACGCTGTCCCATGGGTTTATCTTCACCTGTTGTGGTATCCCGGCTCGTTTGGTGTTCCATTTCAGAATTGATTTCCGCACCGAGTAGGATAATAAATCCCGTAAGAAAGAACCATAGAATAAGGATAATTACTGCCGCAAAACTGCCATAGGTTTCATCAAAGCTGCCAAAGTTATTTACATAAAGGCTAAAAAGCAGCGATCCTCCAAGCCATAATGCTGTAGCTATAATAGCTCCCCAGCTGATCCATTTAAATTCAGGACTTTTACGATAGGGTGCAACTTTATAAACCGCAGCCAACGCAAACATGACTATCAGTGCCAGTATGGGCCATCGCAAAAATTGAATAATTGTTTCTAATGTTGAGGGTAAACCGATCTTATCGATAAGTGCGGGAAAAGCCACAACCATCGCAATAGCAATAAAACCGATAATAATGCCGCCTATAGTAAACAGAAGGGTAACGGCAGTTAATTTAAAAAAACCACGTTCATCTTTTTCATTATATGTAATATTTACTCCTTGAAAAACTGCCTTTGAACTGTTATTGACACTCCAGAGACTGATCAGTATACTCAAAACTAAACTCCAGCCTAGGTATGAATCTGACTTTTCAGATTGCTTTTCTAAAATATTGCTAATCATTTGATGTGCCTGCTCAGGAAGGACATTTGCAAGCTGTCCAATCTGCTGCTCTACCTCCGCCGGCTCCATTAGCAGTCCATATATGGATAAAGCAGCTGCAATAGCGGGAAAAATTGCAAGGAAAAAATAATATGCAATTCCTGCTGAAACGATGGATACATGGTCCTTTGTCAGCCGGTCTTTTACTCGTAAGGCAATATCTTTCCAGCCTTTCTTTGGTATTTGTGTCGGTTTTTCGGCGTTGTGACCTCTGTCGCCTGTTGAAGTAGTGCTCATAATAATATTATTAAAGTTTTCCACTTATATCATACCCTATAATTGGGCATGTTAAAATCCATAATTGTTTGTTCAATTGACTTCTATGTATCATGTTATCAGGATACTGCCAGACAACCACCAATTTTGAGTTTTGGCCGGTTTTGAAAAGGTCTGTCCAAAAAATGGATTCTAAAATTTGTTTCATAATTATTTATTTCTGTTTTAGTATTAGTTCATTCACTTAACCTTCTGACTAACGCAAAGAAAAACCCTCAGATTTGGCTTATTTCTAGCCCCAGGTCCTCATTAGTCAGACCTAATTTATCGATTTTTTTTTTAATCCGCTTGACTAAACCTAGTTTTCTTTTCTGATCCATAAAGAGATACCCTTCCGGATTAATATATGCAATTCCCTTTACTACCATCCCGAAAATACGGGACAAGTTATTCCAAATGATAACGGCCAGCTTTCGTGCGGTGGCGCTGATGGCCGAAACCCTGCCTTTTCGGAAACTAATTCTTTGAAAGAAATCCCTCAGAGGAGTGGAGTCCTTTAGATTACCTATCGCATTGGCAGCGTTTCTGAGTGAGATTTTGAGTCTGTTATTGCCTTTGGACACTTTGCTGGAAAGGACCTTTCCCCCACTTACTTTGTTATTGGGTGCCAACCGAAGCCAAGAAGCAAAATGTTTGGCGGTTTTGAATTTTTTAATGCCCTCAAATCCTACTTCGCTCATTAATGCCAATACTGTGGAATAACTCATCCCCTCGATGGCTAATAGGTCAGTACCTTCAAACATCTGATAAGACTTCAGGTTGAGATCAATGTCTTTCGGGGTGTTTTTGTTGATCCTTTTATGGGGCTTTGCCTCGATATAGTGCTGCCGTTTATTATCATTCGAGTTGATGATCTCATCGAGCATCATTTCTATTTTCGCATCGCATTCCACGATTTTCTTTTGAAGGTGGTCATAAGTGTCAAGTTCCTGCTGAAGGGCGAAGAGGGAGTCCTTACTACCATTGGTCTGCAAGGCCTTGGCGATCTCTTCTTCGCTTTTCCGGCAGTTCCCGTGCCTGAGTGAGGCAAGTTTTCTTGGATTGGTTTCACCATCGCAAATGGCTCTGATAATCAACAGACCGGTCAGTCCACAGACATCCTTGACCACCACATCCAATCTCAAGTTGAGCAACTTAAGGTTTTTCTGCATTTTTTTTGAGGTGGATGCGGCCAAATGCAATAAATTGGCTCTTTGGCGGCAATGGGTACGTAGCTCTTCGGTCTGTCCGTCAGGGAGAAAACTACTAGTCAATAGACCCAATGTATGCAATCTCTGAATCCCTGCCTGCGGCAGGCAGGCACTGACAGTCCTTTACATCTGTTTTCTTGCCCTTAATGTTTTTGGTAAACTTTCCATTGCAAAGCACAACATGAAGTTCTCTGGAAATCAAAACGGCATAAAGATTTTGCCAATAGGTACCGGTACTCTCCATAGCTACTGTTTTGATATCTTTTTCTTTCAACCAATCTGCCAAAGCGAACAAATCCTGATTGAAGACCCCATATTCACGCACATCCTTTTCGGACTGCCCCACAGCCACCCAGTGGGAGCGACTGCCTACATCGATACCCGCAGCCTGCGGATTGACGACTTGCATGGAAACCTGACTGCTGTCAGGCAAGTTGGATTCCTCTTCCATAAATTTAGAATAGTTAAATCTCCCAGGGGATGTGCTTTTGGCTAGAAAATATTCTGAACGGGGTATCTGGCATAAGCCAAATCCGCCACTGAAATCATCGCAAGCATCCCAACCAGAATTGCGCCCGTGCTGTAACGCAACATTTCTAAAACCGGCCTTGCTGAGAGACTCTCAATTTACAAAAAATGTCTGATTCTGCTTTCCCCCGTTAGCTTACGAAATCAACTTTTTAAAAGTAGGAGGAATTGCACATAGCGGTTCTCAGCTATACGCAGGCAGGGATTTTTACCACTGAACTTCCTACGAAGAAATGAACTTTAAATTTACTACGTTCCTGTCCTACGAAGCACGAAACCCCTGCTTGCGTATAGGTGATGTGTGTGCCCAGTATGGGCATCTGATACCGAAGGTATCAAATTATTCTAGAGGGTGCAATGCCTGTGCCGCATAGCGGCATCCCTTACAGGCAAGTTGGTGAAGCCTGTTAGTAAGCCGCAATGCCTGCCCTGTTTTTCACAGGGGTGGTTTTCCGTGAGGGGAGCAGTGAAGAAAGCGGGACTACAAAATCCGGTACTGACGAACAGGAAGTACATACAGAGGCACGATAGAGTGGGTAAGCAAGCACGACTTGTCCCGATCCTCGGGATCTTTGCAAAGCCCTTGGCCAATAAGCTCTATTGTGTAGATGTACCAGGAATCGGAGGAAAGAATATGCCCTTATCCCGTAAAAACGGGACAGGCTCTGGGGAGATCTTGGAATAGACTCGGTTTCTATGCGCCAAGAAGTCAGCCGACCTGTGCCGTCCATACGGTAGGTCATAGTAGCTACTGGAAACAAGCCCTGAAATACAGGGAAGTCTTACTAGGTAGTGAAGGACTGAACATCAGGTGAAGTGAAAATTCGATAAGGAGCCATTGTGTAGCCTTGTCCTAAAAGTAGCGGAAAGGGGTGGCCGGTGAAAAGAGCGGTATCCTATGCTTGATGAACCGCCGTATACGAGACTCCCGGTCGACCGGGATGGTGTGAGGGGTGCTCCGCAGGCTTATGGCCTGCGGCCATCCACTCGATTAGGCAATCGTGCTTCTTTTTCGTCTGCTCGTTTCTCGGCCGATTTTGTAGAGCGTTGGGGCAGACACACTCTTTGCCAAGCTTTGGCATGTGCGGCTTGACAATGTGTGTGGCTGTTGAGCGTTGGCATCATTCGTTCAGTTTTTTATAAATTTTCCTCATCATCAATTCTTTTACTAAGTCGCCAAACACTTTGTCCTCCAGTATCTTTTCAAAGATTTCCTGATTTTGATCCATTCTTCCAATAAGTTTGTCAATGAACTTGTCATTGAAAGCAAATTTGAAAGTGTCCATCTTGTTTACCCTTGCTTGTGTTTGCAATGTTTCATCTTCCATCAATTCGGCTTCTATTTGGTCAAAGAATAGTTTGTCGGCTTCTTCAAACTCTGTCCCGAAGCGGTCATTTAATACGTTTATGATTTCTGAAAGTAAAGCTGCTTCTTCTTTTTCTCTCTTTAGACCTGCTTCTGATGTTCCGCTTAATTCTCCTTCTTCGCTTTTTTGTAATTCGATTGAGCCTTCTTTTATCTTCTGCAAACGGTAATATTCCAAAGCCACTTCATCATCTAAATGCAAGGATTCGGAAAGCTCTCTTTTTGGTAGTCTTGTTTGTAGCAGTTTGGCATACGCATAAAATTTCTCAAATTCCGAATCAATGAAAGGCATGATTTGAGAAAGAAAAGCATACAGATTAGTCCAAGAACGTAAGCCCTTTTTGAACTCGTCTTGTTTTTCTTCGGCTGCAATGGCTTTGAATCTGTCCACAGCAGGGTCTGTAAAAGCGTACAGATGTTTTTGCTGTTTCGGGTTGTTCAGTTTTGTCTTTGGGTCGAAATATACATTGGCAAAAGCTTCAATTTCCTGTGTCCAATAGACTTGAAATTCATCTAATCTTGCTTTCAGGTCATACAAATGATTGATGTCCGTTTCTTCGGTTACGGAAGTAACTTCATAGTAAGGTTGAAAAGAATCTAAAATGGTTTGTCTGTCATTGGCAAAATCCAAAACAAAGGTGTCTTCCTTGCCAGGATGCATTCTATTGAGACGTGATAAGGTCTGAACTGCTTTTACACCCGAAAGCTTTTTATCTACATACATGGTATGTAGCAAAGGTTGGTCAAAACCTGTTTGGTACTTTTCTGCTACAATTAAGATTTTGTATTCGTCTCTTTCAAAAATGCCTGGTAATTCTTTTTCGCTATAACCTGTCATTTCAGGTTCTGAAACACCAAGTGGGGCATTGTCGTCAATTACTTTACCTGAAAAAGCAACTAATATTTTGATTTCATTTCCATAGCCTTTGACTTTTATATATCTACCGACTTCCTCAAAGTAGCGTTTGGCATGTAATCTTGAACCGCATACCAACATGGCTTTAGCTTTGCCCCCTATTTTTTTGGCAACTATATTCCTGAAATGCTCAATGATAATTTCTGTTTTCTGTGCCAAGTTGTGTGGATGCAGGGAAACATATTTTCCAATCGCTTTGGCTGCTTTTTTCTTATTCAGATTTGGGTCTTCTTCAATTGCTTTGGTTAGTTTAAAGTAGAGTTCGTAGGTGGTGTAATTCTGCAACACATCCAAAATAAAACCTTCCTCAATGGCTTGACGCATGGAATACAAGTGAAAAGGTTTGGGTTTGCCTTCGGCATCCTTGTCACCAAAAACCTGTAATGTTTTATATTTCGGTGTTGCGGTGAACGCAAAAAATGAAATATTGGATTGTTTACCTCTTGCAGCTGCCGAACGTTCTATTTCTTCTCGAATAAAATCATCACCAGTATAATCGTTTGTGTCGTCCTTTACTGCTTCCTCCAATGATTTTGAAGCCAATACTTCTTTTAATTTTTTACTTGCTTCGCCACCTTGGGAGCTGTGGGCTTCATCTATTATAACGGCATATTTTCTATCAGGCAGTTCTCCCACTTTATCCACCACAAAAGGGAATTTCTGTAAGGTGGTGATAATGATATTCGTCCCATAGCCTAATGCAGCTGCCAATTGCGTACTGTCTTTGTCTATTTTTTGAACTACGCCTGTTTTATGTTCAAATTGGTAAATGGTATTTTGCAACTGTTGGTCAAGGACTTTTCTATCAGTTACTACGATTACAGAATCAAAAATGCGTTCATCTGTAGCATTGTGCAAACTCGATAAGCGATAAGCCAACCAAGCAATGGAATTACTCTTACCCGAACCTGCGGAATGTTGTATCAAATAATTTTTACCAATACCAACATTCAACACATTATTGCCAATGCTTCTAACAGCATCTAATTGATGGTATCTTGGAAAGATTAATTTCTCTTTCTTATAGATTCTCCCTTCTACTTCAATTTCTTCGGTTTGTAAATGCACAAAGCCTTGAATGATTTCCATCCAACTATCTTTCTGCAAAATGTTTTCCCACAGGTAAGCGGTTCGGTAGCCTTCTGGATTCGGCGGATTGCCTTTGCCATTGTTCGCTCCTTTGTTGAATGGCAACCAATAGGTTTTACTGCCATCTAATTTGGTGGTCATAAACACCTCGTCTTGGTCAACTGCAAAGTGAACCAAAGCCCGTTTCTTAAATGCAAAAAGTATTTCTCTGTTATCTCTTGTTGTGCTGTATTGTTTTAAGGCATTGCCAACATTCTGCCCCGTGAACTGATTTTTAAGTTCTAAAGTGGCTACAGGAATACCATTGAGCGAAAGCAATACATCAACGGAATTTTTAACCTTCGTGCTGTAATAAATTTGTCGGCAAACTTTCAGATTGTTTTTGTTGTACAAATCCACAGCATCAGGATTAAGCCCCGAAGCGGGTTGAAAATAGGCCATCTGAAAACGCACCCCATAATCTACAAAGCCATTGCGAAGCACATCCAAGCTACCTCGTAAATCCAATTCTTTGTATAGTCTTTGTATGACCCGATTGTCTGCATCTGCTCCGTGAATGGCAGAAATCTTTTCCCATCGTTTGGGTTGTGATTCCTGTAAAAATTTAATTACCTCGTATTTAAAAATGCCCAATTCTGGGCTGTAATCGGGTGCATTGCCTTCTGTATAACCGCCTTGTTCAACAAGCGACTGCACCAAAGCTGTTTCAAATGTATTTTCGGTTGTTATGTTCATGCGGAATAAAATTTATCGTCCTTCCAATTATCAGGATTATTTATGATATAATTTGAAATGCGTTGGTATTCCGCATCATTTCGGATGATGTGATCGTGAAAACGGGGTTGCCACCCATTTTCAAATCCCAATCGGTTGGCATGTTTGGTTACGGCCGATTTGTAGGAACGGATAATGGTAGAAACGGAATTTGATTTTGGGGATATGGCGGCCATTTTTTCGTTTTTTACAGGTGGTTGGAATTGCGATTGCGATTGCGATTGCGATTGTACAGACGTTGCATGCAACGTCTGTACGACGGATTCGTCACCGCCGACGTATCCCTCACCGCCGTCCCCACCCGGTTTATTCAAAATCAATATCCCATGAATATGATTGGGCATGACCACAAAATCACCCAAATCAACAAATGGGGAATGATTCGGGATTTCGTGCCATAAAATATCTGCAATCACACCCTGGTGTGACAATATCATTTTTCCATTTTTGATTTCCCCAAAAAAATGTTCCCGGTTTTGCGTACAGATGGTGATAAAATACGCACCATTCCACCCGTAATCCCACCATTGGGCTCGGGCAGATGCGATGCGGTATTTGTTTTTGAACCTATCCATATCAATCTATCACTTTCACTTTCCCCGTCACCACTTCACTTATCAATGCCGTGCGGTATTCGGATAATAAATCTATAAGCTTTTTGATTTTTGCAATTTGCCCATCAATGTGAAGACAATTCTTTTCAATGTGATGCACAATTTCAAGTTGTTCCTTAATGTCTGGTGCAAAAGCTACTTTAAGATTTTCAATTACATTCATTCCAATGTTGGGCTGCGTACCAAAAGACCAAAAAAGCCTTATTGAGTCTTGGAAATAGTCAGATTGTAGTGAGTAATACATGAAAAGAAAATTTACCTTTTGATTAACGCGAACCAAAGCCAGTGGTGACCAGATGTTAAAATTCTTATCAAAGTCAACTAATGCAATTTTCCCTGTTGTTGAACCCGACTTAACTATAAAAATGTCATCTTTTTTAGGTTTGCACTTTTTTGAATATTTCTCATCATCTTCTGAAGAAATGTATCCTCTTATGAAGTTAAAATCGATCTTACCATTTTTTACTGATTCGGCAGAAGCGAAAGGAACGCCTTCTAGTAAAAAGGCTGGTGTTTCGTGTGGCCCATCTGTAATTTTTGTTGAAACGAGCCTTTTAAGTGAAGTTGCAAGCCAATGATCAGGTATTTCCCCCAACCATTCAATGCCTGAATCTTTCATAGGCACATCAGGGTTGATGCCTTTGGTAACAGCCTGATTGATGATGGCGGTTTTTTCTTCTTCGTAGAGTTGGAGCAGGCGTTTTTTGTCGGCTATCAGTTCGTCTATTTCGGCTGTTTTACGGTCGAGATAGATAGCAATGGCGGTTTGCTCAGGATAAGATGGTAACTGTACCTTGGAACTTTTAAGGATTGCGTTTGTAATGCTGAAAACTTTAATCCCTGAAACAGCACTTCTGATTTGGTTTCTAAACTCTAAGGAATCAAAAGAATATGCCAAATATTTGTAGTGGTTTCCATTCTCATGTCGGGCTATTACAGTATGATAACCAGCGAAGGTTGGGATATCACTATCAAGAACAGTGAAATTTCCTGAACCTTCAATATCTTCGGATGTATCAGCAAATACAAAATCACCTCTTTTAAGTAAAGATTTATCTGCTGTGACTAAATATTCTTCTTCAACACACTTAAGCCGATGAATTTCAGGATTTACTGAAAACCCAAATTTTGAATGAATTTCACCATAGTTTATACATGGTATTCCCTCATCCTTTAAATCTTGCTTTGTTATTCCTAGTCCTCTTGAAAAAGAAAAAAGATGCCCAAACCTTTTCACCTCCCAATGACTCGGAATCTCACCAATCCAATCAATGCCACTGTCTTTATAGGTTTCGTATTTTTTCATAATCAAATTCCCATTTCTTGAGTTGTTCTTTCAATGACCTTATAAGTGTTTGTTCTTGTGTTTAAAGCAGGATAAGTACCCTCAAGAATGTCTATAACTGCACTGTTAATAATTGGATTTTCTAATGAACCACTTATAAAACTGATTAGGTTCTCATTTTCTTCCTTCGTCATACTAACCTGTACAATCTGCTCTGCATTACAAGCAACTGCCAAATTTGGGTTATGCGTAACAATGATGATTTGTCTTTTCTCTTTGGCCTTCTTTATAAATTGAACTAATATTCTGAAAACACTTTGATTGTCTAAGTTTTCCTCGGGTTGGTCAATAACCAAAGGAATGTCGTTTTGGTCTAAGGTCAAATAGAATATTAGAAGCAAAGCACCTCTTTCTCCTGGGGATAGTTCAGCTAGATTTTTTTCTCCTAGTTTAAGTTTGTACTCAGGCTCTAAATAGTCCAAGTTAAAAAGGTAAGTGTATAAGTCTAATACCGAGTAGCCTTTCTTTAACTGAGTATCCATTTCCCTTTTTGCTTTCTTCTGATCTTCCCTTTGGTCAGTTTGGAGATTTAGGATTATATCATCCAAAAAGCTAAGTATTCCTTCCAAAGAGTCTAATGCATGATTTTCAATTATATGATTTAATTTTTCAATCCCTGCAGGATTACCAATGAAACTTCCTTTACTCCCCAAACTCACATGGTCGAAAAACTTCTCAATCAAACCAATAATCTTTAAATCAACATCTAATTCAATTTTATACTCTGAGAGGAGTGTTCCGTAATTCTGAATAAAGGCAGTTATTGGGTCAAATAATTTTTTATACAATAAAATTATTTCTTCCTTTTTCTTGAATAACTCAATAGTTAAAGCTTTTCGACCTTCTTTTACTTTGTTTAAATCAATTATCAACAGCTTTTCTATGTATGATATTTGACTTTTTAATGCGGTGATAGACCCTTCTTTATCCTCACTACCAATAATTATTTTTCGCTTCTCTTCCCAAGCTTTCTTAGCATCTAAAAACTTTTGATATGCCCTTGATTGTTCGTCAAGTTTTTCCTGTAGCTGAAGTAGTTCTTTGTTGAGGACTTCTTTTTTATCTAAGAATCCTGTATTCTCTTCATTTGTAATAGCTTGATTAAAAGTAATAGATTGGTCTTGTTTTGTTTTGAGCAAACTAGCAAGTGGTTCTTTATTTATTGTCAGTGAAATACTGTCCTTGAGAATTAATGAATGTTTATCAAATATGGGTTGTATTTCAGACTTTAGGTTGTCAAATTGTCTTTCAAATGAACCTATTGTTTGAATTACCTTTTCAACTTCTGCTATATCTATTTTTGTAGCCGCAAGAGATTTTTGAGTTTTATCAATTTCATCATTTAATGCAGGGAGTCGTTCTCTTATCGCAGAGATTCGGTTTGTTACTGCTTTATTTTTTTCAATCGCAGTTTCATCAGTGGGTGCTTCAACAGGTGTGGGCTTAGCCGCATCATGTGCCTTAAGCTCATTGTCTTTCTCTTTTATTCTCTCCTCAATGGCTTTTCGATAACTTTCAGAGTTCTTCTTCTCCAATTCAATTATCTTTTTATTGACATTTTGAAGCTTCCCTTTAATTTCTTCAATATCATCATTAATAATTTCTGACTGGATCTCAATTAGTTCATCAAGATTGTTTTTACCTAATTTATCTGAAGCTGAAAGGTGAGAAAAAATCACATTTCTGAGTTCTCCTTCAAAATCCTTTAAATCTTCATTGCAAAGCTTTTCAATAAAACTTTGCGGTAAATATTTTACTTTTTCAACGCTAGTTTCTTCAGGGTTATTACTTCTACTTTTAGACTCTAGTATTTGGGTTTATGATAGTACCTATCGATATCTTTTTGTCTTGTAGAGTGCCTGATGTTCATTTGTTTGTAAAGTTTTTCAGTGGTGTCTGAGTCTGTAAATAGGTGT
>Ga0209390_10009326_pt1 | contig 11802 bp, 12 predicted proteins | sample BON01_FD_187212 | JGI IMG/M metagenome (GOLD analysis project Ga0209390, IMG submission 187212) | Freshwater microbial communities from Lake Bonney liftoff mats and glacier meltwater in Antarctica - BON-01 (SPAdes) (version 2) | ecosystem: Environmental > Aquatic > Freshwater > Ice > Glacier... | reverse complement strand
CCATACCGGGCGGCTCCAGCATGCCTACGTTTGAGATGTTCGGCGTTAAGCTACCTGCACCGCTGCCAATCCCACAGGCGCTGAAGCCAATAGTTGAGGGTGTGCTTGGCAGATCGTTCTTCACAGATCAGCCAACGCTTACCCGCCGTGAGGAGGCGCTGCTGCCTGAAGACCAGTTCAGAGCGAAAACCACTGACCTGTCCAAGATGGTTGGCAAGACACTAGGTCTCTCCCCTATTAAGCTAGACAAGCTTATGACTGACTACGCTGGTGGGCTAGCTACGGCATTCGCGCAGGTTATCAGCCAGCCTTTCGCTCCGTCGGGATCACCAGAGCAAGTAGCGCGGCGCTTGTCTGACATGCGTGTTGTGGGCGGCCTGTTCCAGCCGAACGATGCCGCTGGCATCACCAGCACGGTGTTCGAGAAGATGATGGACATCAAGAAGATAGAGGCCAGCTTCAAGGACAGGGTTGCCAAAGGCGATAAGGCAGGTGCTAGGCAGCTGCTGCAAGAACGGGGCGCTGAGATGGTTATGGTGCAGGCCGCAGATCAGTACATCGCCGCCATAGGCAAGCTGGCACAGTTCCGACGCGCTATAGCCGCCTCCGACGCAACCCCTGAAGAGAAGCGTAAGAAATCTAACGAGATCAAGCAGCTGGAGATACGTCTGGCGAACGCGCAGCGAGAGGCGGTCGATAAAACCACACCCCAATGAGGCCGCCCTTGATGCCGAAGGTGGCTTTTATCCGGAGCCTTTGACCCACTGCAAGACGGAGGCCTTCCTCTCGAATTGCAACTAGGTCAAGGCCCGGGACAAAGAAGCCCCGGTCACGGCTTAATGAAGCCCAAGGGTAGCGTATCATCATCTGGCTCAGACTTTCTCGATATGTGTACCACATTGACGCGCATAAACGGGCCGTTGGTCTGCGCCAACATGTTCTTCTTGAGATACGTCACGGCCCATAGCGCCCCCAGTTGATCGCAGAAATCGTTGTACCCGAAGCTCATGGCCACGCAGTGCTGTTTGAGCAGCTGCTCCTCGATGAAGTAGTCCACGTACCCCGGGCGTATGATGCCATGCTCCACGCGGCCCAGCACCTTCGTGCGGGTGGATGACTTGTCCACCGTGTCCCCATTGCCCCACGAGGACAGAAAGCTCTTGGAGTCGTTCTTCTTGATGACGACAAAGTTGCTGTAGTGCTCACGCGTAAATATGTTCAGGACATCCTCCACCGTGCGCGTGTTTCGCTTGATGTTGGCACGGGAGCTCTCTACCAGCGTCTTTATCTCGGCAATGAGCGCCTCGACAGGCAGGTTGATTATCCCAGAGTGCGCGTCACTTAGCAGAACCGCTGCGGCTATGTCTGTGGTGCAGCCTGCGTGCCAGTAGCGTTCTGCGTCAGTGAAGCCGACTTCTTTCTTCAGCCGCAGATGCACGCTGTTGACGATTTTCGAAACCGTGGGCTGGTTAACCACCAGCCAGCGCACCCACGCCTCGCCAGCCACACCGAAATTCTTCTTGAGTGTCAGCAGTATCTCCTGATCTTCGTCGTCCCACACGAGTGACTTCTCCGGCAGCTTCCACTCCAGCATGCGCATCAACTCGCCGTTGGAACTGTGGACACGCGCTCCTGACATGTAGTCCGTCAAGCTCATGTTAGCCGTCATGGTGCAGTTCAGCGCCCACGTGCTGTAGTTGATGCGCTCCTTGTTGGAGCCAGACTCCATACGCTCCTTGCCCATACCCTCAGTGATGTCGAAGATGAACGCTGGTGCCCACTCCATGTCGTTGCGGCCCTTGCTGGTTATCTCGTCGATCAGCAGCGGCATGCTGTTGAGCAGACCCGCACGCTGTTGCATGGCCACCGGGGATGTCCCCTTGCTCACACGGTAACGGACTGGATGCCCCCACACACCTGCCTTGGTCGATAGCGCCAGCGTCTTGCCGGTACTGGACTTGGTGGAGCTGATGTGCCACACGAACCCCTCGTACTCGGTGAAGCGCATGAGAGGGCAGGCGAAGCTGTCCACACACATCGCCAACATGCCATACATCTTCTTGCGTATGAACATGTCCCATAGCCTGCGCCACTCTTCCAGTGAGCCACTGCTGTTCGTGGCCCTGTTGATGTTCTCCAGTCCCGGCATCGGTACAACAGTCTCAAGACCATCCTTGGTGAACACCCGGTTGTTGTAAACGAACGAACCGTCCTTCTGCCAGCCGCACTGCCTAGGAACTTCCATTGCTTTGTTTTGTGAAGCCATTTCTACACATCCTCGTACGTACTCAAACAAGTTCTTGTCGTTACCCTGACCGAAAGAGGCAATGACATTCTGGCTGGCCAGCAGCTTAACTGTGTCATCCTTGCTCACCACACACCTACTCTGCATCGTGAACATCACATGCCCGTCAGGGCGCATCGCCAGCATGTGTACAAGGTGCTCGTTCTCTACCTTCAGCATGCCCACCACAAACAAGTCGTAGGGCAGAACCTGAATCTGTTTCTTGGACTTCGTGCCGTCATCATCTTCAATGACACGTGTGCAGTACACACCACCCTGTGCGCCGTAGCTAAACCCTTTTGGAGGTGGTGGGCGCACCACAGTATGTACTGGGACAACTGCTTCAGCGTAGGATGCGATCTCCTCTGCTTCTGTCTCTTCTCGTGGGTCGTACTCAGCGGGCTCTTGATAAACCTTGAGTACCATCTCCTTTGGGGAGTTATCTAGCTGTACCTCGCTACCCATAATCAGCGGGTTGGTTATCTTGCCCCAGTGCCTGCAGCTTGTGCATACGCCGGGACTCTCGCTGTTCATTTTTGTGCATGGGTATGGCCCCCTGATGTCCTTCATCTTGTCGTGCATGCGCTGTTCATCATACGGGTGCAGGTCGCTCAGCTTATGCGCATACTCTGTTCCGTCCTCGCAAACCTTGGCCCACGAAAGAAACCCGCGCCAGAGTGGCTCTAGGCCATCCTCCGTTGGCTTGTCGATGTAGTTCTTCAGCTGCCCGCAGCCTGTTCCTGCCACTGACTTGAGCCAGATGGGCTCAAACTTCGTGATCCGATCCGTTACCAACTTGACCAGCGCTTTCTCCGTTGCGTTCTTCGGCTTCACACCTGCTATTGCGGAGGCTGTCACCTTGGCCACAGGGGCCTTCACGTGTACGTCAATGATGCGCCGTATGTCATCCAGCTCGAACGTGTCACCTTCCGCCAGCACCTTGATGCTTCGCGGCTCACCATACTTCTTCTTGTGGTTGCGCGTGCCGGGGTAGCGCAGGACACGCACAGTGTCCGCAGTCACGTTCATGTCGATCTTGAAATCCTCTTGTTCGCACAAGAGCTTGAGGTTCTCGGCCACAGGCTGCCACTCACTGATTGGCACAGCTTTATGGAAAGGCCAGTAGGCATGGAGCCCACCCCCCGACGACACCACCCACGGAGCGCCAAGCGTGTCCAGCCCAGTGTGGGCTAGGAAAGCGGCTAGGGCGAGCCCCGCGTCCTTCTTGGTATCGTACCCATCCATGTCGATGAACAGCGCCTTGATGGCCACTGCATTGGGCCCCTTGCGGCTCCCTGACTCACGGAAGGTTGCCAGCGCAAAGTAGCAGTCGTAGTCGTTGCTGTTCCACCCGTCTACCTTTGGCTGAAGACCCTCCAATGTCTCAGAAAAGACGTGCTCTTTTCTTCTTGTTAACTCTACTGCACAGTACAGGCCATTTCCCGGAGACGGCAAAACAGCCGATAGAAAAGCTATCGGGTTCATGTCGGCTCTTTAGGTTATTGTGTCTCGTCTAGCAGCGCGGTGTATCGCGCTATGATTTCAGTAATCCACTCGACGGACAGCTTGTCGTGCCCCGTCATGTATGCATACCGGAGCAGTTCTTCGTCGCTCAGGCTTCTAGGTTGAATGCTTGACATACTTTTCTCCATGCCGTGTCGGCTGTAGGCTCAGATTTAAGGATTGCGATAAGGCCAGTGACTGCTGGACGATACGCTATGAAGACTACACCACCGTTGAACCAGTTATAGACCGACTGGCGCGTAGCGCCAGTGACCCGTGCAATCTTGGTAACAGGGAAGTCACGATGCACTGCCCAGCGGCCAAGCTGACTACCTAAAGTCTTCTTGGCTACACGGACAGCCTCTATGGTTTTTTGTGAATAGGCCATTGGGTTCTTAAGTTGGTGGGGCGGCTTAAAGAGCACTTAAAGAGGGAACATGTCCCACAACGTCTAGCAGTTTCCCAGTGCCGCCCCGAAACTAAACTGTCACTCGTCATCCCAAGCATCAACAAGCTGGCTCAAGTCCGACTTCTTGGCTGGCACAGCAGAGGGCTTCTTCTCTTCCTTGCGCACGGCGGGGGCCTCATCTTCTTTCTCAGCCACAGGAGCAGCCTTCTTGGCTTTCGGTGCTGGTGTGGGTGCCTCGTCTTCTTCCTCGACTACGGCGGCTTTCTTAGCCTTCGGCACTACGCCTGCAATCGGTGCGGCTACCGACACAGCCTTGTCCGTCTTGGCGATGGACAGCGTGATGGCTTTGAGCGCATCGACGCTGGTGCTCTGCGGAACAACAACTTCGTACTCCTCTTCAGTCAGAAAGCGCTCTGCCTTGAAGAACAACTTGGTGAACTCGGCGCTGGTATCGAAGCGCATACGAGTCACAACCGTGGCGGGGTCAACATTCTGTGCCACTAACCAGCTGGCATACGCTTTCAGTGGGAAGTTGCCACCTTCTTCTTTGCCGAACAGGCTGGTAGCTGCTACCGTCAACTGCATCACAGAGCCACCCATGTCGTTGGCGAGCACCACCGCAGTGCGCTGCTGATAACTACAAGCGCGGCTGTTGCCTTTACCCGAACCTGCAATGTTCTGCTGGCACGAGTTGCATGTAGGCGCTTGCCTGTTGTTAGAGTCAGCGCTCGGGGTATCACCATCAATAGACCAGCAGTCCGGAGGTGTTGGGTTCTCGCCGTCGAACTTCTTTGCATACCAGATACGGTTCACTTTTGGCGCAGCAGCCACGAGCACCACGTCAAGGAAGCGCTCTTCGATAGCAGCAACTTCTTTGCCCTCGGACATCAAGCGGAACACACCTCCTTTGATGGAGATGCGCTTGCCGACATCAGCACCACCTGCAAGAGCCTTGGCCATTGCAGACATCTCAACACGCTTCAGGAACGCAGGTACGTTACTGTTTTTGAACAATGCTAGTTCACTCATAATATTTTCTCACTTGGTTAAACAAACTTCCAAACAAAACCCTTGTGGTGGGCACGCAGGCCCCGACACACGGCACTCACATTTCCCGCGCTAAATCCGGCGCGGGCCGTTTCTTGTACGGCGTTCCACACTTTAATGTGGCGTCCGTCCAATGTGTACTGCGCAATCCGTTTACTCATCTTGTTCAGCGCTCCGAACTTTCCCTTATTGGGTCGGGGGTGAACGCGATTAAGCACGCGATACGAATGGCACATGTTCTCTGACATGGTTGTCCACTCCAGATTTTCTAGGCGGTTATCCAGTCGCACACCATTCTTGTGGTTAGCTTGCTCCCCAACCACGTTGGTAAAAGCCTGTAACACAAGCCGTGCTACCAACACCCATTTGTACCCACCGCCGAAAGGAAGCCGCACCTGTGCATAACCATTGTTACTGACCTGCACCTTCAAGCGGTGTGGGCCAACCTTACTCCGCCCTCCGTGGCTGTTTGCCCAGCTATATACTTGACCTAGGTCATTAACTTCATAGCGTGAATCAATCCACGCCAGAGGTGCTCTCTTTGTCTGTAGGGGTGCGTAGATCATCTTGACGGCTTTCTTACGCTTATCGAATACTCCGCAGAGGAGTTCAGACCGGGGGGGACTACACCGGGATTTTGCTCAAGGAACTGCGCCATGTTGGTCTGCGCAATTCTTTTCTCAAGGAGGTCGATGGCATCGTGCTCCTTTATGAACTCCTTGAACGAGTCCCAGTCTTGGGTGTTGTAGCGGGTCTTGGTGGACAAGATGACTGTGCCTTCATCAGTACGCACCGAAGTCATTCCCAAAGCCAGCATGTGGTCTTTGAGTGCGGCCTTCACTGAGTCCTGTTGAAGTTTGATCCCCGCAAGCGCTGTCTCGTATTCAGAGGTAAGCCCCTGAATCTTTGCAGCCATCTTGCGATAAATCCTCGCCAGCTTATCCATTGGCACAGAGGCCAACCCACCATCTTCTTGCGCCGCAACGGGCGCGTCATCTTCTACTTGCGTCATTTACTCTCTCCTTAAAAGTCTATTGTTTGACAATTATAAGCACACTTTTTCGCCATGTACAGAATTTATTTTTATTTTCTTATCTCACTTTCAAACATGCCCACCATAAGTGCATGCGCATCTACTTTTGCATTCATTGCTCTGAACATCTTCCTCTCAATCGGGCTGGATTCTATGTGCACCACAGTGACTTTTGTAGCGGTCTGACCCTTACGATCAGCGCGTGCGATGCACTGCACATACAGCTCAACGCTCATCAACGGGCCATAGAACACCACGGTGTCCGCAGCAGTTAGGGTAATCCCGTGTGCCGTAGCCTGAGGTTGCATCACGAGGACGCGTATGGCGTCAGTCGTCTGGAAGTCATTGATGATTACGTGGCGCTTGCCAACTGCTACGTCGCCGTGAATCTGTGCGTTGGGGATACCCTGCTTGTCCAAGAAGGCCGTGATGGTTGCGATGCTTGAACGGAACATGGCGAAGATGATGATTTTTCTATCAGTCTCCTCTAACAATTCGAGCAGCACATTCAAACGCGGGGCACAGTCGAACTCCACCACCTCCTTGTTGTCAGTCAGCGCCGCGCCGCAGCTGATCTGCAAGAGCTTACTCACCGCAACACCTGCATTGATTGCTGTGATAGTCTCACCCGCTGTCTGCACCAGCAGTTGTTCTTTGAGAAGCTTGTAGTACTTGGTCTGCTGCGCGGTCATGGCCACCTCACGCGTCACTGTGACTACGGGTGGAAGGTCTAGGCACTGCTCCTTCGTGAACCTGATGGCTGGCTGTAGTGCAGCGAACACTGTGTCCTTTGCGCCAAGCTTGGGGGCCCACTTGAACATGCTGATCTTGTTCATCACCTTGTCGCGCCATGCTGTCTGAAACTTAGGGACACCCATGGGATTCACAAGCCTTGCCAAGCCGTACGCATCAACAGGAGACTGTGCAGCAGGTGTGCCCGTCATCAACCACAGGTACGTGTCAGGGCGAATGATTGACGCTAGCGCCTTCCAGCGATTGGTAGACGGGTTCTTGTACGCGTTACACTCGTCCGCGATGATTAAATCAAAGCGGCCATCGTTGTTGATCTCTTTCGCAATCAGGTTCAGGCCATCGTAGTTGATGATGACGAACTCGTAGTCCCCCTGAACCATCTCTATGCGGCGCGCTGACTGCGCATGATGGGCCACGATAGCGCTGCGGTGAATAATCGTGTTGCTGATGTCCCGCATCCACGCTGCGTGCATGATTGAGAGCGGACAGACGATGAGCACACGCCGTACTTCTTTACGCACCATCAAATAGTCAGCGGCCCACAACACCGAGGCCGTTTTACCTACGCCGGGGTCAGCGAAGCAGAACGAGCGGCGGTTGATTGTCATAAACGAGGCTGTGTCTATCTGGTGCGCCATAGGCGTAAAGCGCCCCGGCCACTTGTACTGCCTGTTTATGGGCGAGGGTGCATCTTTGACACCTAAGTTTTTTAGCACTCTCACCTCGTCAAGACCCCAATGCACAGCAACTTCGTAGACACCATCGTCTTCTGAAATTATCTTGTGCTTTGGGATGACGCTGTACTTATCAGGTTGGCGCGTACGGATTATCAGCGCCTTGTTGTCGAGGATGCGCATTACTTGTTGTCACCTTGGTTAGTGCTTGGATTGCGCAGCCGCAGGTTCCCCTTGGCTGTCTTGCCCCCCTTGCGTATTGGTTTGATGTGGTCAATGTCTTGACCTTTGCGGTTGACACCTGCCTTGTCGTAGATACCACGCGCCTTCTGTCGCTCCAGTTGGTCGTCAGTTTCTCCAGTGGCTTTCTGGATTTTGTACGCGTGCTTGTAGTCTCTCACACCGTTCTTTTGTGTCATCTCAGTTCTCCTAATGTTTCGGATTAAATTCACAGCCAGAACATTGACACCAATTACACAAAGGTGTCTGCGTAGGGTTCCACACATCGTTCGCAAACGCTGCTTCTACCTTGGCCGTGCGCTCCCTGTATCGCCACCAATGTTTCTCTGCGTTGTCTCGCGTCATGCTCAGCTTGACCATGCTGTTCTTCACAATGAAAAGCAATGCAGAGTACACCTTGCGAACATGCGGATAGTGCGCGAACACCATCAGTGACATGAGTACCAGCTGGTCTCTGTCAGGGTACTTGTCGTTGCCAGTTTTCCAATCAATCACTCGCGCTGTCATGTCGTCATCATCAATGATAAGCATGTCCGCAATGCCACGTACCCACGCGTCTTTTGCTTTCCAGTCACACGGTTGCAGGTCTACCGTGAGCGCCATCTGCTGCTCCGCTATCTTACGCCCCGGCTTGGCTAAAAGGGCATCTACAACACCTTTGAACTGCATGTACTCTGGCGGTATCGGCTTGTCATCCCGGATGTAGAGTTCAATCGCCTCATGCACCTGAAGACCGTAGCGCGTGGCAACCGTTGAAGTGAACGGGTACTTCTTCAGCACCTTGACCTCGTGGTAGCGCCTTGCGCACCCCTCGAAATCTTTCAAGGCACTGTGTGACCATGCGGGTGCTTTCATTACTCTTCCTTAGAATTTCGCAGACTTGATCGCGCTGTGCAGCCTGTTTGAGAAGGCAATGACGAAGTCTTCATTCAGCGCCAGCTTGTTGCCCATGTCATCGAGGATAGCGTGTGTCAGTTCATGCCAGAAGACGTTGCACTTGTTGTCGTGCGAGTACGACTCACCACTGTACCTCGACTTGTCCGCTATCCGTATGGTGCCAGCCTTGAACTCTACATCCCCCATCCTGCAATATGGCAGAGAGGGCACTGCCGTGACTGTGTACTTTGTACGCCCTACTTTAATTTTGCTTGGTATTTTCATGTCATTACTCCTTTTTTCATTTCTTTGATTGCTCGTTTTGTCAATATCAGCTCACGTTTAACCTCTATCAGCGCAGTGGGCACCTCTCCTACCCACCCACTTCCGCGTAGTTTACGGCCTACATAAACGTCATTTAGTGCCGCACATGCTGCTCGCGCCTTGCAAATACGCACTGCTTTCTGGGCCTCCCCTTTTGGCGACAGCCAGTACACCTTCATCCGCGCTGCTGTTGCAGCCTTTACTTCTGGTTGCTGGTTATGCGCCTTCACACGCGTGGCTATTGCAGCCTTTACTTCTGGTTGCTGGTTATACACCTTCGCCCACGCGGCTATTGTGGCCTTTACTTCTGGTTGCTGGCTATACACCTTAACCCGCGCTGCTATTGCAGCCTTTACTTCTGGTTGCTGGTTATGCGCCTTCACCTGCGCTGCTATTGCAGCCTTTACTTCTGGTATCTGGCGGTGCGCCCTCACCTGCGCTGCTATTGCAGCCTTTTGCGCTTCAGTCTTCATTTCACTCTCCTTTTTTCATTTCTTTTAGCAGCCGCTGTGTCAGCACCAGTTCGCGTTTTAACTCTAGTAGCTCGGCAGAGGGCTTTCCTACCCAACCAGCGCCTCTAAGGGTTCTTTTTATATACGAGTCCGCAAGACGCTCTCTGCTGTTGCGTAGGTACTCTGCCTGCTTCGCTTTCCATTGGTGGGTGCCGTGGAGTTTTTTTACCTGTGCCAAGTTTGCAGGTATCTGCCGACGAGCACGCTCCTTGGCCTTGGTTTCTGGCAGGGATAGGCGTTTTTTGTTTGCCGCCATAAATATTGGGTCTCTTCGGCGAAGTGCATCACGCTCCCTACCCTTAGCCCGCGATGCTGGGCTTCGTTTATAAACACTGCGAAGTAGTTTATTAGCTGGAGACTGTCTATAGGCAAGATGCCACAACCGCAAGCGCTCCTTGTTTGCTTCCCTCCATGCCTTACCGTACGCGTTTTTTGCCACCCGCTGCTCGTCAGTCAACGCCTTGCGTGTCACGCCACAAGCTCCGACGGTGGTGCAACTGTCTCCAGCAGTACTAACGATGGGACAACACGATGCGTAACCATGTCCATAAACATCTCTTTCATTAAGTAGAGCTGGAGCATTTTTGCCTCTTTCCCTATGGCGTTAGTAATGCTATCTGCTGTCTGCCTATCCATACCCCCCGCGAGCACGCTAACGCGCACATGTCTCGCCGCTACTGCGGCATCCAGCATTTGTGTATATATCTCTTTGTCTACCGTCTTCATCCTCTTCTCCTTATCGTCAGCTTTTCGCTGCTCCATATCGACGGTGTGCGCCACCATCAGCGGCCAGAGTAATCCCCGGCAAATACTTCGGCTCACGCGTCATCTCAGCCAAGACCCAAGTCTTAGCGAAAGCAACTTCTTCATCCGGCACGACAGCCAACAGCTCATCATGCACAGTGCCAACCACCGGGTACTTCTTCTGCACCCTGAGCATGCCGTCCGTCATCACAATCCGCGCAACCGCCTGCGTCACGTTGTTCGTAACCTTGCCTCCATACAGCGTTGTCGTGTCCTTGTCCAGTCCATACACCCACCGCACCTGCTTAGTTTCCTTGTCTTTCTCTTGCCGCAAATGGGGGTAGTGAATGCTCATCCCGTTAGGAAGGATTATACGCTCTTTATCAAACGTTAGACACTTGTGAGTATAGGGTTTACCCTCGTATAGGGCTGTCTGTATCAGCCCCTCGCACATGGCCCAGAAAGAGACTACTGGGTGTGCTGTCCTGCGGTAGATGTCGATGATGGCCTTGGCTGCCACACAGTGAACCAGCAGCCCCTCGTCTGTACAGGTGTGGGGTATCTCTGCCATGCGCTCAACATTCTGATCCCAGCCCAAGAACTTCTCGATGTAGGCCTTGTTGACCCCCAGCTTCTTTGCAAAGGGCGTGTCGTACTGCACTGGCGGCGCGCCTAGGAAGCCGGTCAACAGTTGGCCAGCGAATGAGGCCCACCCCATCGAATATCCTGCGCCAAGTAGCGCCGACTTGGCCGACTGTCTGAGCCCGGGATTATTTTCCTTTGTCAGCCCCGGCAAGTTAAACATCTGCGCACCAAAGGCCGCATAGGGGTCGCCACCAGCCGCAAACACGTCAAGCAGGTCTTGGTAGTCCGCCAGCCATGCAAGCACCCTAGGCTCGATCTGGCTCAAGTCCCCGACGACAAGCTGATTCCCTTCAGGGGCCATGATGGACTTGCGCAGGAAGCTGCCGCGCTTGAGGTTCTGCATATTTATGGCACTCCCTTTGCTTGCCGTCCACCTACCAGACTTCGCGCCGTAGTACGATAGCGGTACAGGCAGGGGCCCCCTCCCGCTAATGTCGAGGAATCGTTGCGCCCGAGTGCGCTCGGTGGTGGACTTGACCTTCAGCCTCGCCTCGCAGAGCAGTGCCACTTCTTCGTTCTCCCCGTTCAACAATGCTTGGAACAGCGCATCGCTTTTAGCTAATGCCAAAGTAGGCTTACCTGTGGTCTTGCTGATCTTCATGGGCGGCACAACGCCCAGCGTCTTGAGGATGTCGGCGAACTTCGGGTTGGATGCCAGTGAGGGCTCCTCGATGTCGAGCCGGGACAGCAGCCCCTCGCGCAGTTTGCCCTCTTCAACCAACGCCGCGATGAGCATTGGGCGGTCTAGTTCTAACACT
>Ga0209390_10009325_pt1 | contig 11802 bp, 11 predicted proteins | sample BON01_FD_187212 | JGI IMG/M metagenome (GOLD analysis project Ga0209390, IMG submission 187212) | Freshwater microbial communities from Lake Bonney liftoff mats and glacier meltwater in Antarctica - BON-01 (SPAdes) (version 2) | ecosystem: Environmental > Aquatic > Freshwater > Ice > Glacier... | reverse complement strand
CCAGGTTGCGAAGGGATGTCTTTTGCAAACCAGTTTTACGCGCTGGCAGGACAAATCCGCCCTGCATAAGGATGGTGAAGCGTCCAACGGGAAAACCTTGTCCTCTCGCAATTAATGCGACAGAACCAGGTAATCCCCCCATTCTTAACATCAATGCAAAGTAGAGGGTTTAAGAACGAATTGCTGTGAACGGTGAGCAGCCAAAGTCTGAGAAGGTGTAAACCCATTTGTGCCCACCCATCTTCCAAGCCACCACGCTTGAGCGGATGACTGGACACGGCATCATCAGCACCCCTGCCTATATTTACTCGACCCCAAAACCGCTTAGTTGCGACTTGTGCTGAATAAGTCAGGGGCGACTAGGTAATAACCCGATTGATTTTCATTTAACGAGAATCTATCATTATCACTAACATGAATATTTATTCACATATATAAAATGGCCATCAAAACAGCAGATAGGACATTAGCCTTATTCGAAATGTTTGCAATCGAACAGCGCCCGATGACGCTATCGGTTCTGGCAGAGAAAATGGGGATCCCGACTTCTTCGGCGCATGGCTTGATCAAGACCTTGCAGGAACGCGGCTACCTGTATGAAGTGAGTCGCAGCTATGGCTATTACTTGACCAAGAAACTTCAGCAACAGGTTGATGCTATTTCTGCGGGAAGTCCCTTGCTAGCTCAGATACGCCCATATCTTCAACAGTTGTCGGATGAAACATTCGAAACCGTCTTGCTTGGCAAGCGTCAAGGCGATTTTGTGATTTATCTTGAAGTCATTGAGTGTCGACAGAGCATTCGATTCACACCTGAGGTCGGCGAGGTTAAGTCCTTGCACTGTTCCGCAACAGGAAAGGCTCTCCTAGGATCCCTGAAGCATCCGGAGCTGCGCACTACGCTGACGCGCCTTACGCTAGACAAGCGAACTGACCAAACAATCACATCAGTGAAAAAACTTGAGGCAGAAATAAATAGTCATAGGCCGCGCGGGTGGTATCAAGTTGTTGGAGAAAACATCGTGGACGTTATGTCAATCGCTGCAACGATAAATGTGGCAGGCGAAACCTACACGTTGGCTGCCGGTGGGCCAATACAACGCTTCAAGCCACTGATCACTAAGCACGCTAAAAAGCTGTTGAATACCTGTCGGCAGATTGAACACTCACTGAATTAAAAAAAACTAATAGACAAGAGAGACATAACTTGAATTCATATAAATTTTTACTACGTTTGATTCAAAAGATCGATACGGCGGCAGCTCACTTGGCTTGTCTAATGCTATTTTCACTCATGCTGCTTGTGGTGTCCGACGTGGCACTGCGCTACGTCTTCAACTCACCCTTCTTCTGGTCGTACGATGCGATCTCTCTATTTTTGTTACCTGGTGTCTTTTTTTTATCCGTTGGTAACACACATGCGAATCACGGACATGTCGCAGTCGATATTTTGCAAAACTATTTGGATAAGCGGACACGATATGTGTTCGAGTCGATAACCTCATTGACTGCGGGCGCAGTGTTCATTTTTATTTCGATAGTCGCAGCCAACAAAACTTGGACAGATTTTTTATCTGGCACTTACTTTTCTAGTGGACTGGAAGTCCCGACGTGGTCCACCAGCTTTATGCTCCCAGTGGGTTTTGGTCTGTTGGCACTGCGTTGCATATTCAACGGAGTTGCTTTCCTAATTAGCATATTCGCAGAGGACACCTGGATTGCACTCCCTCCGATCTCCGGGGAAAATGGCGCAAAATCATGATGGCAGCTGTCATAGTCATGATCATGTTCTGCTTGATCGCGATTGGCATGCCAGTTGCATTTGGTCTCGCAGTAGCTGGATGTATGGGTTTGTATTGGGTAGGTGGTATGGACGCACTCGTCGGCATAGTTACCACTACACCCTTATCAACTGCCAGCACTTATGAATTGATCGCAGTACCGATGTTCATCTTGATGGCTGAATTCGTCATATTAAGCGGTGTAGCCGACAATTTGTTCAAGGCTGCATCGACTTGGGTAGGACGAGTTCCGGGCGGTCTTGCTATGGCTACAGCCTTGGCTGGAGCTGGATTTGGAGCAATTTCAGGTTCTAGTACGGCATCTGCAGCTACGCTTTCTTCGACAACAATACCAGCGATGCTGAAGCAAGGTTACGAACCCAAGCTTGCAGGTGGCGTAGTGGCGATCTCGGGAACGTTGGGCATGTTGATTCCGCCAAGCATTGCCTTGGTACTTTACGGAATTATTGCAGAAGTCAGCATCAGCCAACTACTTATTGGTGGCGTTGTGCCAGGCCTGTTGGTCACTGCCACGATCATGCTGACGGTTTGGTTTTTGGTATGGCAAAAGCCAGAGCGTGCCCCGTTGGGCAGTGCTTACACCATGCTTGAAAAAATCCAATCACTTAAAGTCATATGGCCCATGCTGTTGCTCTTTATGTGTGTCACTGGTGTTATCTACACAGGTGTAGCTACGCCAACAGAAGCATCAGGCCTTGGAGCTTTTGGCGCCTTTGCACTAGCTGCACGCGCAAAAAAAATCAACTTTACAACGCTCTCTAAAGCCCTTATGCGTGCTGCCCAAGCCAGTTGCATGATCATCATGATCATCGCTTGTGCAAAGATTTTTGGTTATTTTTTCTCGCTGACACAAATCACACAAATGATCGTTAGCTGGGTCGTACAACAGGATATGTCCCGTTGGGTCGTAATTGGTTTGATCTTGCTTGGCTACCTAATTCTGGGCTGCCTGATGGACCAGATTGCCATCTTAATCCTGACAGTTCCGATAGTGTTGCCACTCATCATTGCACTCGGATTCGACCCAATTTGGTTCGGCGTGATCATCATAGTTACGGCAGAAGTGGGATTAGTAACTCCCCCCGTTGGACTAAACGTTTTTGTTGTTTCGCGTTATACCGGTCGACCACTCGCAGAAGTCTTTTCGGGGGTATGGCCGCACGTTATTGCCCACATTATGTTGATTGCCGTTTTCGTCGCGTTCCCCGGGTTAATCACTTGGTTACCTTCAACCATGAACCCTTGATTTCTTAAACCATAAATGGAGACTCCTATGAAAAAAACACTAACCCCTTTCGCTTTAGGTATTGCATTAACCGCTGCAGCGGCCAGCAGCAGCGTATCCGCACAGGAGACAAAGATCAAAATTGCCGACTCATTTCCGGTCGGTCATTACATATCAGAGTACGTAGTAAAGGAAGTGATGGCGCGCTTTAAAGCCAAAAATCTAGGGGTTGAATTCGAGTATTACCCAGCACAGCAGATGGGTAAGTCAAAGGACATGCTCGCTTTAGCCCAGAACGGAGTTGTTGATATCGCTTACGTCGCGCCTGCATTTGTAACCGATAAAATGCCGCTTTCAGTAGTTGCCGAGTTACCGCTAGATTTCACAGGATCTTGCAAAGGCACGCTCGCTTACTGGAATTTGGCCAAGCCAGGTGGTCTGATTTCAAAGAAGGATTTTGAACCTAACGGCGTACGTCTTTTATTCACGCTGGTACTACCGCCCTATCAACTTCTGACGCGTAAGCCCTTCACGACGCTTAAGGAAATCGAAGGACAAAAAATTCGGACGTCGGGGTCTGCTAAAGAGCTAGTACTTAAACAAATTAATGCAACTCCTGTCCAAATCCCGACGCCAGACGTCTATGAGACCTTATCCCGAGGCACGATTGACGGAATGCTCTTTCCCTTCAACAGCCTGCCACCTTATGACTTACATAAAGTAGCCAAATTTTCAACGCTAGGCGAAAACTTCGGCAGCTTCGTCGCTAACTACGTAATAAGCGATAAAAAATGGGCTGCTTTGCCGGCACCTGTTCAGCGCGAACTGACGGTATTGGGTGAAGAGTTGGCCCTATCTGCTTGCAGCAAGGTCGAAAAAGACGAAGCCGAAGCGATCGCAATTTCCCAAAAAGCGGGGCTGAAGCTGGTTACGTTGTCTGCAGCAGATAAGCAGACCTTGAAGCAGGCAATGGGCTCTGTTGCTAAAGACTGGGCGGAGAATCTTGATAAGCGCGGTAGCGCAGGTACTGAAGTCTTGAATGCTTTTGAGGCTGGTCTTAAGTGAGTTTAGCCGAACCACAAAGTCTCGCGTTTCTCCCAAGTCACGCCGAAGCTATTCGCCAGCAGGTTAGGGAGTTTTTAAAAGAACACCTCATATCAATGCCAGCTGACCAACGTGCTCGCTCCTGGATGGGCTTTGACAGCGTCTTCAGTCAGGCGATGGCACGGCGAGGGTGGGTTGGGTTGACACTGCCGAAAATCTACGGTGGAGCTGGCCTAGATCCGTTCTGCCGTTTTGTGCTGGTCGAAGAGTTACTGGCGCAGGGGGCGCCAGTGTCAGCCCACTGGATCGCTGACCGTCAAAGCGGCCCGCTCATCTACAAGTTTGGCACAGAGAAGCAAAAAGCTTTTTATCTACCCAAAATTTGCGCTGCGGAAGCTTTTTTCTGTATCGGCATGAGTGAGCCACAGGCCGGCTCCGACCTTTCAAGTGTGCGTACCCGCGCTGTTAGACACGACAACGGTTGGAAGCTGAACGGTCAAAAACTATGGACCACCAATGCACAGCACTCACATTACATGATTGCGTTGGTGCGCACTTCCGGTACGGCAGACGACCGCCAACAGGGTCTATCGCAATTCATCATAGATTTACGATCACCCGGCGTACGGGTGCGGTCGATTGAAGACTTGACCGGTGATGCACACTTTAACGAAGTCTTCTTTGATGACGTTCTGCTCGACGAGGACACATTAATCGGCACTGAGGGCGATGGCTGGCACCAAGTGACTGCTGAACTTGCTTTTGAACGTAGCGGACCAGAGCGCATCTATTCAAGTATGGTTTTGCTTGATACGTGGCTGGATTGGCTACGTAAGCAAGCAAGAGCCAATAGTGGGGTGACAGATTCCCAAGCCTGCTTAGCAGGACGCATCGTTATTGAACTGGCTAGCCTGCGCGCCATGTCGATTGCAACAACCTCTCGCCTTGCTGCTGGAGAAAGTCCAGTCATAGAAGCTGCGCTGATGAAAGACCTAGGCACCCAACTTGAGCAGGACATTCCTGCTTGGATTGCCGACGCGCTGGCGGCAGACGATACCGTGGTGGCTGACGATGAGTTATTACGCACGCTGAGCTATGTGACTCAAATCGCTCCTTCTTATTCTCTGCGTGGTGGTACTCGTGAGATCTTACGAAGCATGATTGCACGAGGCTTAGGCCTTCGATAGGTGTTATAAATTATGGATTCTCTTTTAAATGAATCGGCTAACAAGCTGCTGGCGAACCTTTGCACGGTGGAAAGCGTCAGAGGAGTTGAGTTAACTGGCGAGGCTTCATCCATGTGGTCGTCTATTGTGGAATCGGGCTTTACTGATGCTTGGATTGATGAAGCTGCCGGTGGTGCGGGCCTAAGCTGGCACGATACCTTTGGTCTTTTGCTTGCGTCAGGAAGGTATGCTCTGCCGCTACCCTTGGGGGCCTCAATGTACGTTAGGTATTTGCTGGCGCAGTTGGGTTTTCCAACGATGGATGGTTGTGCCACTTTCAGCACGCAGGCCAACCAGACGGAGAACGGTTGTGTTTCAGCTCATGCAGTGCCTTTTGGCCGAGTGGCCGACTGGGTAGGTATGAACCTAGATGGCAAAGCTTGGCTCTTGCCCACCGCGCACGCCAAGTGTGAAGGACCAGTCATACACGGCAGCCTTCAGTCACGCTTGCGTTGGACCAGTTGGCCTACAGCGGCAATACCCCTTGGCGAAGCCAAACCATGGCGAGAGATTGGGGCCGTGCTGTGGGCGGCAATGATGGCTGGCGCGATGACCACTGTACTAGAACGAACCTTGTCGTTTGCCAACGACCGCGCTCAATTCGGTAAGTCGATTGGCAAGTTCCAAGCCATTCAACAACAGCTCAGCCAGATGGCCGAGCATGTCCATGCCGTCCAGATAGCCGCTGAAGTGGCGTTTACCGGCGGCCCACCCACTGCTGGAGAACCGCTTGCAGCGCTCGCTAAAGGCCGTGCTAGTGCCGCAGTGTGCCTCATAGCAGCAACGGCGCATGGTGTGCACGGAGCTATCGGCGTTACGGCTGAATACCCGCTCCACTTGTGGACACGGCGCCTGCATGAATGGCGTATGGACTTCGGTTCGGAGTCTCATTGGCAGCGTCTTATGGGACAGACCCTGCTTAATCAAAGGGACTCCAGCGCATTAGACTTTGTGCTGGAGCGACTCAGTCCAATATCGGAACCAATTTTAAAACCCCACTTTGGTCATAAAAATTAATACCCCATGGCAAACTTTTTGATTTACGAGAAGGATGGCCCTGTGGTCACCCTCACCATGAACCAGCCCGAGATACGAAATGCGCTAACAGGCAATACGGCCGTCGATGAATTCGTCGTTGCGTGTGAGCGCATCCGTGCTGATATGTCCGTTCGCGCTGTCATTCTTACAGCCAATGGCCCAGTTTTTTCATCGGGGGGAAACGTTAAAGATATGCGTCGATTTTGTGGTGATGCAATGTTACCTGCGCAGATTCGCCAGTGGTATATCACTGGTATTCAGCGCCTTACGGTGGCGCTGTACCAACTTGAAGTGCCAACCATCGCTGCTGTTAATGGACCGGCAATTGGCGCAGGTTGTGATATCACCTGTATGTGCGACCTACGTATTGCTTCTGAAGACGCCACCTTCGCGGAAAGCTTTGTGCGCGTAGGCCTGATACCTGGCGACGGTGGTGCGTGGTTGCTTCCGCGTGCGGTGGGTATGGCCAAGGCAATGGAGATGGCATTTACCGGTGACCCTATTTCAGCGCGAGAGGCATTGGCCTGCGGCCTGGTATCGCAAGTAGTAGCGCCAGATCAATTACTGACTGCAGCGCAAAATCTAGCAGCACGCATTACACGAAATCCTGGAAACGTGCTTCGCATGACCAAGCGCCTCATGCGTGAGGGACAGAACCTCAGCCTTGACTCAGTGTTGCAAATGTCGGCAGGTCTGCAAGTGATTGCACACAAAAGCCCGCAGCATCTGGAAGCAATTGATGCTTTCATCGAAAAGCGTTCTCCAATATTTACAGATGAGTGAGTTCTAAATGAAAGATTTATCGTGAGCGGTCCGCTGGCGGGCTTGCGTGTTTTGGATTTGACGTCCGTATTGATGGGGCCATATGCAACGCAGTTGATGGCTGATATGGGTGCCGATGTCGTGAAGATAGAGCCTCCAGGCGGGGATACCGTACGTGGCATCGGTCCAATGCGAAACCCCGGCATGGGAAATATTTTTTTGCATGTCAACCGAAACAAGCGAAGCCTAGTGTTAGACCTAAAACAGTCCGATGGACTCGCGGCGTTTTACCGCTTGGCTGAAAACGCAGACGTGGTGATTTACAACATCCGTCCGCAGGCCATGCGTAGGCTGGGCATTGATTTTGAACGCCTGCAAGCCATCAACCCCCGTATTATTTATGCAGGACTTTACGGTTACAGCGAGGCTGGTCCTTACGCCGGAAAACCTGCTTATGACGACCTGATCCAAGGCGCCACGGCCGTTCCAAGCATCATGAGTATCGCAAGCGGCGATGAACCGCGCTACGTGCCGCTAACGCTTGCTGATCGTACAGTAGGCCTGATGGCTTCCAACACTATCTTGGCGGCGGTTGTTTCGCGTGCCAAAACTGGTCTAGGTCAGCAAATTGAAATTCCGATGTTCGAAACGATGGTGCAATATGTTCTAAGTGATCACTTAGGAGGCGAGACATTCGTGCCTGCTATAGGCACAACAGGGTACTCACGGTTGCTTGTCAAGGAGCGTCGGCCCTATCGGACGCTTGATGGTTACCTTTGTGTGCTGCTCTACAACGACAAGCATTGGTCCGATTTTTTATTTCTTATCGGGCATGCTGAGTGGTTCACTGAGGATCCCCGCTTTAGTAGTATCGGTGTGCGAACCCAACATATTAACGATTTATATAAATTGGTTGGAAAAGCTATGGCAGACCGTAGTACGCAGGATTGGATTGCAAAACTTAACGACGCGGATATTCCGTGTATGCCACTACACGATCTAGATAGCCTTGCTCGTGATCCTCACCTGGAAGCCGTTGGTATGATCCGCGAAGTGATGCACCCGAGCGAAGGCGTTATGCGACAAATCGGAGTGCCAGTTCGACTCTCGGGTACCCCTGTGCTAGAAGTGCAAAGGCCTGCACCGCAGTTAGGGCAGCACAGTGAAGAAGTACTGTTAGAGGCAGGTTACAGCGCAGAGGCTATTGAAGGTCTTCGCAAGCGAGGCATCACTTCGTCACAGATCGCAACTGTTTAGTTTTAGAAATCCACGGAGTCAATTTATGAGCCACCATCAACTCGGCACTGGCTTTTACTGGGACGATCTCGCGGTTGGCGACACATTCAGCACAACTCGTCGTAGCGTCACAGAAACTGACTTGGTCAACTTCTACAACCTGACCTGGTTCACTGAGGAGTTGTTCACCAATGTGCATGACAGGGACCGCATGGCCATAGTCGGACGCGTAGTTCCAGGGGCGCTGGTGTTCTCGTTCGCAGAGGGTTTGATCGTGCCATCAATACAGCACACCGGTTTGGCTTTTCTCGAGACAATCATGCGTATTTTGGGTCCAACTTTTGTTGGGGACACTTTATCTGTCCAGGTAGAGGTGATAGAACTCAAGCCAACATCGAGACTAGATCGTGCTCTAATCCGCACGCGTAACAGGGTACTCAACCAACATGGTGTTATTACATTGGAGTACGAGCCATTGCGTATGTTGGCGCGCAAGCCGACGCGGCCCGATTTCTGAATCCTGAATACATGGGTAAAGAAGCTGACGATCCGTTTACCCTCGAGATCGCACAACTCGCTGCTGCCAATGGCAAGAACCACCGTAGGGACACCATTACGTGGATGATGATGGGTATATTTCCCATGATCATGTCCACGACGTCAATAAACGTCGCGATCCCCGACATCATGAGTTATTTTCACGCAACGCATCTTGAAGCGCAGGTGCTTTCATCGGCTTTTTTGGCATCTATGACGGCGGCACTTCTCTTGTCTGGAGGCGTGATCGGCAAGCTCGGCGTTAGGCGCTCTTTTCGATGGCTCGTTGGCGGCTTCATGCTGTCTTCTTTAATTGCTGCAATGCTTCCCCCTGGAGGCTTGGTATGGCTTTCGGCAATCAGAGTCATACAAGGTTTTCTGACGGGCATGGCGCAGGCACTGGCCATGCTAGTCATCATTCGTTTGTTTCCAGCCAACTTGCGCGGTCGTGCCATCTCCCTCTATGGACTGAGCATCACTCTCTCGCCCATCCTTGGTCCCTTTGTAGGTGGCGTGTTGACAAGTTGGTTCGGTTGGCAGGGTCTCTTTATTTTTACCCTGCCACTGTGCGCATGGTCTTGGCAACGTGCATGGTCCTTGCTACCAGTTGGGGCGCCTGCCGATTTATCCAGAACACTTCGCGCGCTGCCAGCTTTTTGGTTGTGCACATTCGTCACAGGACTCACCGGCGCCTTCTTACTTTGGCTAAGTCAGCCTATTTGGGGCCTAGGCTTTGCCGTTCTAACGATATTAGGGTTAGTCTTTTTTTGTTTTGATCAACAACGATACCGAGCGCAGCAGATCTTGAATTTTTCCCTGCTACGTTTGCCAGGCGTATTGGCGGCAAACGTGATTGCATTTACATATGGATTTGGTTTGTTTGGCACAACTTATTTGTTACCGGTATACCTTCAAGACCTTGGCGGCTGGGCCTCGTGGGAAGCCGGTACTGCCCTGTTGCCCGGCGGCATAGCACTAGGCCTGATGTTGTACGTTGGCGGCATCATGACGGATCGATACTCCATGCGCGCAACCCTTTTAATTGGACTGATCGCATTCATGGCCTCAAACGCAGCCTTTCTCGCTGTGCTACAGCCTGTTCATTTCGGCTGGTTCATTGCTATAACAATCCTAGGGCGGGTCGGTCTGGGCCTGACCATGCCGAGTTTGAACGCTGGCATCACGCAAGTTGCGCCTGAGCAGTACGCCTCGACAGCCACCGTAATGGTGAACTTCTTCCGCACTCTAGGCGGCTCAGTTGGCGTTGGCGTTGTAGGTTTATTGCTGGAGCCTAGTTTGAGCTATCCAGGAAATACCAATTCCGCCAAGGCGCTACTCTTTCAGTCGGCTTTTTTAGCACTGACAATTAGTTTTTTGCCCGCCTTGGTCGCTTGGTTTTGGATGCGTCCGGGTCGATTGCCCCTCGCGTCAGATTCATTTATCAAATAGAAGGCTATCTATGAAAGCTGTTGTTGTTTCTCCCGAGGCTTCTTGTCTGAATTTTCCAACGTCCTTGAAAGATGCCGACGTTCCCATGCCAGTGCTTGCGCCGCGGGATTTACTGATCCGCGTTGAGGCAGTGTCAGTCAACCCAATTGATCTGAAAATGGCGCGGGCCAAGCCTGCTGCTGAGGGGATACCGCGGATCCTAGGTTGGGATGCCGCCGGTACCGTGAGCGCATTGGGCAACGAAGTGCTTGGGTTTCGGGTGGGTGATAGTGTGTATTACGCTGGTAGCGTGATGCGGCAGGGTTGTTTCAGTGAGTTTCAGTCGGTTGATGAGAGATTGGTTGCTCTGGCTCCGAAAAGTCTGAGTAGCATTGAAGCGGCGGCTATGCCGCTGTCTGCACTGGCTGCGTGGGAAGCACTGTTTGAGCGCATGCAAATTCCGCAGCAAAGCGGCGGAGACCGTATTGACACCTTGCTGGTTTTGGGTGGTGCTGGTGGCGTGGGGTCCATGGCTATCCAACTAGCGGCCCAACTTACCAATCTGTATATCATCGCTACTGCCTCGCGAGCAGAATCCAAGTCCCAATGCCTCGCTATGGGTGCTCACAGCACAATCGACCATACTGCGCCCCTAGCGCCGCAGCTTAAGTCTTTGGGACGGATCAAGGTCAACAACGTGTTGTGCTTATCAGAGCCATCAGCTTTCTTACCTGAACTTGTTCAATCGTTGGCGCCGTTTGCTCATGTTTGTTCACTCGTGGAAGCAACTTCATCGTTGGACATGAACATACTGCGCCCCAAGAGTATCAGCTTTACTTGGGAAGGCGTGTTCACGAGATCGATTTTTAGCACGCCCGACATGGCAGAGCAAGGCGTTATCCTTCATAAGATCGCCGAGCTCGTGGATACGGGATTGCTCAAAAGCACCCTCACTCAGCATCTTGGTCCGATTGATGCCAAGAGCTTGATGAAGGCTCATGTATATCTGAAAACCCAGCGAACGCTGGGCAAGATATGTATGGGCTGAAGCAGAGCACAATCGACACCTCAGGTTGTTGGCGCTGACCGAAAACTGACCCACGGGGGTGCGGCGTAAAACTTGGACTGGTTTATGCTGTTAATCCCAGGCTTTCTCGATATTCAATGGGGCTGAGTGAGCCCAAAGATATCTTGATTCGTTTTTCGTTGTACCAGTGAATATAAGAGTCAACGATCTTCATGAACTCCTCAATGGTGAAGTTGAAGTTGAAGTTGCCCCTTTGAACCGGACACATTATTGTTCTGTCAAAGGAGAGAGAGATGAGTCAAAGACGAGGGGCGTACGCGCCTGAATTTCGACAGCAAATGGTTGAACTGCTCGCAGCCGGACGTAAAGTCGGTGAGCTAGCCAAGGAATTTGGTTGCCATGAAACCAGCATTAGTGCCTGGGTACGCCAAGCCCAAGCAGATGCACTCGGGGGTGGGCGCTCGGATGCGCCATTGAC
>Ga0209390_10009324_pt1 | contig 11805 bp, 7 predicted proteins | sample BON01_FD_187212 | JGI IMG/M metagenome (GOLD analysis project Ga0209390, IMG submission 187212) | Freshwater microbial communities from Lake Bonney liftoff mats and glacier meltwater in Antarctica - BON-01 (SPAdes) (version 2) | ecosystem: Environmental > Aquatic > Freshwater > Ice > Glacier... | reverse complement strand
AGCTAAAAAGCTAAAAAGCTAAAAAGCTAAAAAGCTAAAAAGCTAAAAAGCTACCTCAAGGAGGTTGCTATAGTCATCGGTCCAGAAGATCTCTTTCGGCACTTCACGGTCCCACTCCGAAAGAAAGTCTGACGCCTCGAGCGCGGTGATAAAATCCTCGTCTTTGGTGATGAGAACCCAGTCCGAGTAGTAGGTGTGGTAGTCGACCACGTCGGGGCTGTGATCGACGCGGAAGGCCCTGTAACCTAACTCGGCGGCGAGATTGCGCACCGGATCGGCCAGGTCGAGGTGGAGATTCGTAATGTGGACGGCGAGGACTCCGCCGGGCTTGAGATGCTCGAAGTAAAGGGCAAAGGCCTCGCGGGTGAGGAGGTGGATGGGAATGGAATCACCGCTGAAGGCATCGACAAAGAGCGCGTCGAACTCCTGTTTTTGGCCCTCGGCCAGTTCGCGTTCTAGCGAAATGCGGGCGTCGCCGAGGATGACCGATTCCTCACCCTCACAGTCGGCGAGGTAGGTGAAATGACTGCGCGCGAGCTCCTCGACCTGGGGATTGATCTCGTAAAGGCGGAAGCGATCCCCCGGCTCGGCATAGGTCGCGATGGTTCCGACACCGAGACCGACGCCGCCGACGTGGAGCGGGGCGGGCGGGATCTTGCTCCTCGCGGGCAGCAGCGCGAAGACGGCCCCGACGCCGCTCTCGAGGCTGTAGTAGGTCGTGGCGAGACGACGGTAGTCGGGGTTCTGGTACTGCCGCCCGTGACTGATGCGACCGTGGTAGAGCGAGCGATATTCGTCATCCGTGCCGGCGAGTTCGGTCGAGACCTGGAGCACGCCGTAAAAGCCGCGCTTCACCGCGAGGGCGGTCTTCTGGCTCTCCTGCATGTGGTGCCGCAGCGCCAGGCCCATCACGATGAGGGCGCTGATCCAGAGGGCGACCCCGAGGATCGCGGCGGCGAGACGGCTCCACGCGGGGGCTCCCGTGAGCGGCCCCCACTCACGCTCGAGCGGGCGGAACGATCGCCAGAGTTGGACGCTTGTCAGGATCGCGAGTAGCCCGAAAGCGACGTGCAGTTCCCAGAATCCGGTGAAGAGGCGGGGCGCAAAGAGGCTCACAAAAAGTCCCCCGATCGCGCCCCCGAGAGAGATGGACAGGTAAAAACCGGTGAGGTGGCGCGAGTGGGGTTTCATCCGCACGACCTCGCCGTGGCAGATGAGACAGCCAAAAAAGATCGCCGCGCAGTAGATGACGATTTGCCAGAGCAGGGGCCATTCGGTGCTGGCATACTGGCGGTTCATCAGCCAGATCGTCATGCCCACGGCGGCGGCCGCGAGCGGGATCGCGAGAGAGCGCAGATACCAGCGCTCGTGGTCAAAGGCGATCACGAAAGTGAGCAGATAGAGCGAGAGCGGGAGGATCCAGAGGAAGGGCACGACGGCGACGTCCTGGCACATCTGGCTCGTGAGTGAGAGCAGCAGCATCGACCCGCAGGCGCTGAAGGCGATCCAGAGAAAAACGTCCACTTTGGCTGTCGGGACTGCGACCTCGTACTCACGCGAGGCCAGGGCTACGGGATTCGCCCGTTTCAAAAAAACCACCGCCGCCGCGATCGCGAGCAGGCCATAGACCCCGAAAGCGACCGACCAGAGCATCGTCTGCTGCGGGACATTGAGGAGCGGCTCGAAGAAAAAAGGGTAGGTGAGGAGTCCGAGGAGACTGCCGAGATTCGAGACCGCGTAGAGCCGGAAGGGCGAGCGCCCCGGGAAGACTTCGCTGAACCAGTGCTGCAGGAGCGGGCCCGAAGCGGAGAGCAGCAGGTAGGGGAAACCGACCGTGACCGCGAGCAGTTGCACGATCCCCGCGACCGGGCTGATCCCCGAGGCGTCTGGCTTTAGTTCATCGGGCGGCGTGATTGGGAGCAGGGCAAAGGCGATGCCGAGGAGGGTGAGATGGATCCCGATCTGCCAGCGCCTCTTTTCCCGGAGGAAGGACACGAGGGCATGCGCGTAGGCGTAGCCGCCGAGGAGTCCGACCTGAAAAAAGAGCAGGCAGGTCGTCCACACGCCCGGGCTGCCGCCGTACCAGGGCAGGATGTAGCGGGCGATGACGGGCTGGACCTGAAAGAGCAGGAAGGCGCTCAGGAAAACGACGGCGATAAAGATCGGCATGACGGGTAAACCGGGGTCGCGGCCTCTGGTTGCACGCGACGGAGCGAATCTCAGCGGTGGCGATCGCGCGTGAGCATGAACTCGTTGCCCTCGGTATCGACGCACATCGCAAGGTGGGGCGGTTCGCCGTCCTCGGGCTGGGGATCGCGGGGGCATTCGCCGCCATGCTGGCGCACCGCCGCCGCGCCGACGACGACATCGGGAACCTGCAGCGTGACGCCCGTCCAGGTGCGCAGCCCTTCGCCTCCGCTGTGAATCGAGAGGATTCCCCCCGCGATCTCGAGTTCGGTGATGTGGGGATTTTGCTTCAGGACGACGGCGCCGAAGAGACCGGTATAGAACTCAGTCGCCCGCGCCGAATCCGCGGCCCAGATCGTGTATTTAATTTTTTCAACGGGGATCATGATCAAGATGATACGGCCCGGAGCGAAAAGGGTAAACAGGAATCGTCGGGGGGGAGTCAGAGGTAGAACGGGTCTCCAAGCCCGTTTCTTTGCCTGCGGGGGTGGACGATGGAACGGGCCTGGAGACCCGTTCTACTTTTCGCGGTCGCGATCTTGGGGGTGAGCCCGGTTCTCGCTTCTCCCGCTCCCTTTTGCCGCCTGCGGCCATCAGTGCTATGCTGCACCTTGAACCTGTCCTTTCCAGAAGATCTTCCCGTTTCGCGGCGGCGTGATGACATCCGGTCCAGCCTGATGTCACATCAGGTTGTGATCGTGTGCGGCGACACGGGCTCGGGAAAAACGACGCAGCTTCCCAAGATCGCGCTCGAAATGGGGCGGGGGACGGAGGGACGCCGCATCGGCTGCACCCAGCCACGCCGCATCGCCGCCACCTCCGTCGCGCGCCGGGTCGCGGAAGAGTTGCAGGTCGAGCTGGGACGCGAGGTCGGGTATCAGATCCGCTTCGAGGACCGCACCGATCGCGCCACGACGCGGGTGAAGTTCATGACTGACGGGGTTCTCCTCGCCGAGACGCGGAACGACCCGCAACTGCGGCAGTATGACACCCTCATCATCGACGAGGCGCACGAGCGGTCTCTCAACATCGACTTCATCCTCGGCTATATCCACCGCACCCTCGCCCGCCGGCCCGATCTCAAAATCGTGATCTCTTCGGCGACGCTCGATGCGGGGGCTTTTTCCACTTTCTTCAACGGAGCTCCCGTCATCGAGGTGGAAGGCCGCGCCTATCCCGTGACCGACCTGTATCAGCCGCCCCTCGACGATCGCGAGCCCCTCGCCGAGCAGGTCTGCCGCGCCTTCGAAGACCTCGGCGAGATCGACCGGCTCGGCGATACGCTTGTCTTTCTGCCCGGTGAACGCGAGATCCGCGATGCGACCGACCTGCTCGAGGGGCGCAAGTATCGCGACACCCTCGTTCTCCCGCTCTTCGCCCGCCAGGCCGGGGCCGAGCAGTCGGCGGTGTTCAACCCGGTGCGGTCAAAGAGGCGCATCATCCTCGCGACGAACGTGGCCGAGACCTCGCTGACGATCCCGGGGATACGCTTCGTGATCGACTCGGGCCTCGCGCGGGTGAGCCGTCACGACCCCGGCTCGGGTATCCAGCGGCTCCAGATCGAGCCCGTCTCGCAGGCGAGCGCACGACAGCGGCGGGGACGCTGCGGACGGATCAGCGAAGGGGTATGTGTCAGGCTCTACGCGGAAGAGGATTTCGAAGCGCGACCCGAGTTCACCGACCCCGAGATTCTGCGGTCGAATCTCTCGGGCGTGGTCCTGCAAATGGCGCATCTCGGGCTGGGCGACCCGCTCGAGTTTCCCTTTGTCGATCCGCCCCAGCCGAAGCGCGTCGCCCAAGCCTATCGCGTCCTCGACGAGATCGGAGCCCTCAGCAAACACGGTAAGGTGGTCGAGTTAACAGGGTTGGGTCACACTCTCGCGCGGCTCCCGCTCGATCCGCGGATCGGCCGCATCCTCATCGCGGCGGATGAGGAGGGCTGCCTCGCCGAGGGGCTCATCATCGCGAGTGCCCTGACCGTGCAGGATCCCCGCGAGCGCCCGCAGGACAAACAGCAGGCCGCCGACGAGGCGCACGCGAAGTTCCGCGACAAGCGGTCGGACTTCACCGGTTGGCTGCAGCTCTGGTTCGCGATCGACGAGGTGCGGAGCAAGTCGGGCAATCAGTTGCGCAAGTTCTGCCAGAAGAATTTTCTCAACTACCGCCGCACTCAGGAGTGGCTCAATCTCCACCGCGAGCTGCGCGACAGCCTGCGGCAGATGAAGTGGCAGCTCCCGCCCGCGACGCAGTCCATCACCGATCCCGACGACACCTACTCCGAGCCGCTCCACCGGGCCATCCTCGCCGCGATCCCGAGCCAGATGGGGATGAGCCGCGGGCGCAAGCTCGGCTATCAGGGGGCGAACGACTCGACCTTTCACCTCTTCCCCGGCTCGGGCGTCTTCGGCAGTGCTCCGGCCTGGGTCATGGCCTTCGAGATCGTCGAGACGGCGAAGCTCTACGCCCGTAATCTCGCGATGTTCGACCCGGGCTGGTTTGAAAAAGTCGCGCCGCATCTCTGTCGCTATCGTTACAACAATCCGCACTGGGTGAAGGAGCAGGGAGCAGTCTACGGCGAGGAGCGTGTCGTCGCCTACGGTCTGCCCGTCGTCGAGAAGCGCCGCATTCACTACGGCCGCATCGACCGCGCCCTTTCCCGCGAGATCTTCATCCTCGAGGCCCTCGTCAACGGCAACACCCGCGCCCCGCTCGTGGTGCTGCAGCGCAATCGCGAGACGGTCGAGGCGGCGGCGCGACTCGAGCACAAGATGCGTCGCCTCGGCGGCCTCGTGCATCCCGAGAATGTCGTCGCGTTTTACGAGGAAAAGATCCCGCCGACGATCTGCACGCAGAAGGACTTCGAAAAATGGGCGGCCGCCCAGCCCGTTGGGTTTCTTGACTTCGCCCTCGAGGACTGCATCATCCCGCAGCGCACTCCCATCGCGGTGGCCGACTTTCCCGACACGCTGATCTCCCCCGACGGGGAGTCGCTTTTCCCCCTGACATATCTCCACAATCCCTCCGACGCGGGAGACGGCATCACCGCGACGATCCCGCTCGTCGAGCTGCCCCATCTCCCGGGCTGGTTCGGCGATTGGCTCGTGCCCGGCTGGCTCGATGAGAAGGTCTCCGCGATCCTGCGCTGCCTGCGGAAGGAGCTGCGCACGATGCTGCCCTCGAACCGCGAGGTCGTCGATGACTTTGTCGCGGCGTGGCAGGGCTACGAACCGCAGTGCGGTCTCCTCGACGGGCTCATCGACTACCTGCACGAGGCCTACGGGCTCGAGATCTCGCCGGGGGCCTTCGATCTGGAGCGGCTCCCGCACTACCTGTATCTGCGCTTCGAGATCGTCGACGACCGCGGTCGGGTCGTCGGTTCCGGCACTGACTTGAGCGATCTGCAGACCCGCCTCGCCGAGCAGGTGCGGGATCGCTTCGGCGAGGTCTCGAAAGGGCGTTTTGAGAAATCGCGGATCAGCTCGTGGTCCTTTGGCGATCTCCCGCAAAAAGTCGCTCTCGACCGGCATACTTTCGGATTCCCCGGTCTCCACGACAGCGGCGAGGACCGGCCGGGCATGAAACTGTGGGCCTCGGAGGACTGCGCCCTCGTGCAGCATCGGCTCGGAGTCGCGGCGCTCTATCGTTTCACCCAGCGCGAGACGGTGAGCCGGCTCCTCGAGGTGATCTTCAGTGGTCGAGCCATCGCCCCTGCACCGGTTCCGAGGGCGACGGCGAAACCGACGACTGGCGCGGGGGGGAACTTCGGGTCGCTCGCGGCGGCCTTTGGCGGTTCGGTCCAAGCGGCTCGTCCGGTGCCCGAGCCTGTCCCGGAAAAAAAGGCGGCGGTGAAGTCGCCTGCGACCGGACGATTCCTCACCCCGGCCGAGGCGCTCCTCTTTTCCCGGATCGGACAGGATCCAAAACGTCACCGCGATGATCTGGTGCGGCGCATCGTGATGGATCTGGCGGGGGCCCCCTTTACCGGGACGGAATGGCAAAAGGCGGTGGCGGATACGAACGTCGCCCTTTTCGACCATGCCGCCGGGGTCTGCGAGGCTTTGGGGAAAATCCTGCGGGTCGTCGAGACGCTCAGCGGACTGCTCGGCAGCCGCGAGGCAGGCTACGAGGAATCGATCGAGGACGCTCGACGGCATTTTGACATGCTCCTGACGCCGGGCTGGCTTCTCGTCGCGGACTTCAGCCTGACCCTGCTCCATTTCCAGGGGCTCGAGATGCGGCTGACCCGCATGCTCGGCGCGGCCCCGGTGAAGGATCTGCAAAAGCTCGAGCGTTACGAGGAATCCGCAGCCCCGATCTGGCGCGAGGCGGGGGAGTGCGCCTGCGGTCAGTGCCTGCCCGCGATTCAGTTGAGAGCGGTCCTAGCGGCGGATAACGACCTGAGGCTCAAGTGCTTTGCGCCTGAAATCCGTGCGCGTTTGAAGTGAGCGGACGGGCGACGAGGGATCGTCGCGCTCCAAAAAGAGGGGCGTTTGATGGGTGTTATTTGACAATTTCCATGAAAACCATAATTTAGGGAGGGTTTCCGTCGCCGACGGGAATTCCCTTCACCCAGCGATGATGATGACTTTTTCCACTCTCGAGCGATTCCGGATTTCCCTCCTCTTTTTGGGGACAGGTTATTTATCGCTCGTCGCCGCGCCTTTCCTGGCGGCACGCGAGCCCTCGTCGCTGGAGCAGTATTATCTCGAACTCGTGAATCGCGCCCGCGCCAATCCGAATGGCGAGGTGGCGAGGTTGAATGCGGAGGTCTGGGGCGATACCGGATCAACGGTCCCGGCGAACTTGAACGAAGGCCTCGCCCCCGGGACGATCTCTGCCGCGCCGAAGCCGCCGCTCGCGTTTGATACCCGGCTCATCGATTCGGCCTCGGACTACAGTGATCGGCTCCTCGCGAATGAGGCCTTTACCCTCACCTTCGCCGGCACGAGTCCGAAGTCGCGCATGACGGCGGCGGGCTTCCCCTTCGTGCCCTCGTGGGGGACGGGTGAAAACCTTGCTCTCACGACTTCAAACGTGGACAATCCGGTCGATGAAGAAAGGGCCGAGGAGCACCATTTGAATCTCTTCATCGATGGCGACGTGCCCGGTCGCGGGCATCGGATCTCGATCCTCGATGCGAATTTCCGCGAGGTCGGCATTGCGATCCGGGCGGACTCGGACAATGATTCCTTTTTCGGACTTCCCTACACGGAAGATGTCGTCAGCACCCAGAACTTCGCCTATTCTCAGGGCCGGATTTTTGTCACCGGGGTGATCTATTTTGACACGAACGTAAATGCCCTTTACGACCCCGGTGAGTCAGCCGGGATCCTCGCTCTTGAAGTGCGGAACGGGGCGGACACGATCGTTGCCTCGGGCACGAGCTTTGCTTCGGGGGGCTACTCGATCAATCTATCGGGTCGGCCGGCGGGTAGCTACACCCTCATCGCGAGAAACGAGAATGCCGAGGTCGAGTCTGTCCTCTTCAACTGGAACGGGACGACGAATGTGAAAGCGGACATCATCGATCCGGCCTTCACGGTGCCGGCGGTGTTGCAGATCCCTTTCCAGGTGGATCTCAGTATCGGCATCGACGAGCAAAGTTTTATCGGCAATGACATCTTTTCCGCGACAGGCGCCGGTCAGGCGATTCGTGCGAAAACGAAGACCGCCGGAACCGTGACTTGGCGGGCCGTCGTCGAGAATGACGGGAGCAACGATGATGTGGTCCGCGTCACTGGGAGCCGGACGAGTCGTTTTTTCCGGGTCTCCTATCTGCGACAGGACGGTGGCGTACTGAGAAACGAATCCGCCGCGCTCGTGACCGGGAAGAGCGATGCATTGCAAACGGGAGAAGACCAGGAGTTCCTCATTCGCTTGAAACCGGAAAAACGTGCCCTCGGCACAAAGAAAAACTACTCCTTTTATCTCGAAAGCAGGTCGCTGAGCGATCCTTCGAAATCCGATCGCGCCACCGGCCTGCTGTTGAACCAGACGAAGAGGGTGAAAAGGAGATAGTGGACGGTCACGAACACTCCCGTAGAACGGGTCTCCCGGCCCGTTCGGGCAATGGCAGGGTGCCGCGATAAACCGTCGCGGGAACGGGCCTGGAGACCCGTTCTACTTTCCCGAAGAGCCCGGCTTGGCGCCAGGGAGGCACTCCTGTCGTGCGGCCAGCCCGGTTCGGATTCACGGGATCGACTCAGCCGCCCTTCTTCCTCTCGCGGATCGCGCTGAGCACGTCCATCCGCCCGCTCTTGTCCTTCACCGAAGTGATGAAGGTGGGCGGCTGGCCGTCGACGTACTCGGCGAGGGCGGTGAGAAAGAGATCACGATTGGCCGCCACTTTCGACGGCTTCAGCTTGTCTGACTTGGTGAAGATGAGGGAGAAGGGGACCGCCTTTTCCACGAGCCAGGTCAGGAAGTCGATGTCGATCCTTTGCGGTTCGTGACGGCAGTCGATCAGGACAAAGACGTGGGTGAGCCCCTCGCGGAATTCGAGGTAGTCGGCGACGAAGTCATTGAAACGATTGCGCTCGGCCTTCGGCGCCCGCGCGTAGCCGTAGCCGGGGAGATCGACGAGACACCAGTCCTCGTTCACGACGAAGAAATTAATGAGCCGCGTGTGGCCGGGCTTTGCCGAGACCTTGGCGAGGCCGGCCTGATTGCAGAGCATGTTGATAAGTGAGGATTTCCCCACATTCGAGCGGCCGATGAAGGCGAACTCGGGGAGTTCGGCGGCGGGGCAGGACTCGACGCTGTCGAAGCTGGTGGCAAAGCGGGCGGAAGTGATTTTCATGGTGTAATGTCAGGCTCTCGGTTTCAGGTCGGCCTCGTATTCCCTGCGGTCTTCGGGGTTGCGCGCCTTGATGCGGTGATCGCGCTTGGCGCGGCGCTCGAGGGTCATGTTGCGTTTCTTGAGCCGCTTTTTGAGTTTGGCGATCTCTTCGTCGAGTTTCATGAATCCCTCGTAGCGCTCCGGCGCGAGGGAGCCGCCCTCGACCGCCGCGCGCACCATGCAACCGGTGTCGGATCCGTGGCTGCAATCGTGGAAGCGGCACTGCCCGGCGAGGGCCTCGATGTCGAGAAATTTTTCCCGCAGGGTGCGCTCGTCGGTCCACATCTGGACCTCGCGGATGCCCGGATTGTCGATGAGGATGCCGCCCTCTTCGAGGACGATGAGCTCGCGGGCGGTTGTGGTGTGGCGGCCTTTGCCGGTGACTCCGTTGACCTCGCCTTCCTCCTGCCAGTCCTCGCCGAGGAGGGCGTTGATGAGGGAGGATTTGCCCACCCCGCTCGAGCCGACAAAGGTGATCGAGACGCCGGGCTCGAGGAAGCGGCGGATCGCGGAGACATTTTCACCATTGATCGCACTGGTCACCATGACCTCAGCCTCGGGGCAGATCGCGCGGATCGAGTCGGCCGCTTCGCGGTTGTGATCGGCGGGAAAAAGGTCGGACTTGTTCACGAGCACGACAGGCTTCGCGCCGCTCCGACCGATCAGGGCGAAGAAGCGCTCCATCCGCCGCAGATTCAGATCGGTCCCGGCATCGGTGACGACACAGACGAGGGAGACATTGGCCGCGATGACCTGCTCTTCGCTGCTCTTGCCGGGGGCCTTGCGGGAAAAGCAGGATTGGCGGGAAAGACGCGCGCGGATGACGTGATCGAGATCGCCCGTGCCGATCTCGAGAGCGACCCAGTCACCCACGGCGGGCAGCTCGGCGTCGCAGCTCGCGTCGTGGTAGACCTTGCCGCCCATGACGACCTCGTACTCGTAGCCGCCCTCGGTGAGGGCCCCGTAGGTGATCTTGTTGTCGCGAATGAGGCGCGCGGGAACCCACCCCTTTTTGGCAAAGGGGGCGAATTCTTCTTCAAACGGCTCATTCCAGCCCAGATCGTTCAGGGTCATCTGGTGGGAATGTAGCGGAAGCCTCCCAACCTTCACCTCATTTCTGGTCTCGACCGACGGCGGGCGGACCTGCCACAATGAGAAGATGAAACTGTGGCTCAAAATTCTCCTGTCTATCCTCGTCGTGAATCTTCTCGGAGGGGCCGGAGCGTTTTTCACGATGGATTCCCTGAAAGACTGGTATGCCACCCTCGCCAAACCGCCCGGTGTTCCGCCGAATGCCGTCTTTGGGCCCGTTTGGACAGTGCTCTATGCGATGATGGGCACCGCCTTCGCCCTCGTCTGGCACCGCGCCCCTGCCGGACCCCCCAAACGGACGGCTCTGTGGACGTTTCTCGCGCAGTTTCTCCTCAATCTCGCCTGGACTCCGCTCTTCTTCGGCGCGCACCTCACCGGCGTCGCCCTCATCGTGATCGTGGCGCTCTGGATCATGATCCTGCTCACGATCCTGAAATTCCGCCCCCTCGACCGCCTCGCCGCCGCCTTGCTCGTCCCGTATCTGATCTGGGTGAGCTACGCCACCTATCTGAACGCCGGGTATTTTGTTCTGAATCGGGGCGGATGAGCCGCTCGCCTCGGCATTTGGCAATTGTCTGATCTGTGCTAAGGATGTCGCGCACTGTCACCCCCGGCATCCAGCATCCAGCATCCAGCATCAGAAATCCCATGAAAGTTCTAGTCGTAGGCAAAGGCGGACGCGAGCACGCGATCATCACGGCCCTCTCGGAATCGCCGACCGAGACCGAGATTTACTCCTTTCCGGGATCGGATGCGATTTTTGAGCTGGCTCGTCCAGTCGAGGCTGACGGCGTCGCTTCGCTCGTGGCCTTCATGAAAAACGAGGGCATCGATCTCTGCGTCGCGGGCGAGGAGAGCTACCTCGTGAAGGACGAAGGCCTCGCCAATGCCTGCAAGGCTGCGGGGATTCCCTGCTGGGGACCGCAGAAGGAGTCCGCCCAGCTCGAGGCGAGCAAGCAGTTTGCCAAGGAGTTCATGGTCCGCCACGCCATCCCCACGGGCGGCTACGCCTCGGTGAACACGATCAAAGACGCTCGCGAGGCTATCGCGGGAAAATACCCGACCGTGCTGAAATTCGACGGTCTCGCCGCCGGCAAAGGCGTCGCCGTCTGTCTGGACGAAGCGTCAGCCGAGGAGTTCCTCCAGGAAGTGCTCGTGGAGCGCAAATTCGGCGAAGGACGCATGCTCGTGGAGGAATTTCTCGAAGGGCCCGAGATCTCGATTTTTGTTTCGGTGGTGGACCGCCAATACCAAATCCTCGCTCCGGCGCGCGACTACAAACGCATCTACGACGGCGACGAAGGCCCGAATACCGGCGGCATGGGCGCGGTCAGTTCGCTCGAGATGCTCGACGACGAGCTGCGCGACATCATCGAGGGCGAGATGGTGCGGCCCACCGTCGAGGGGCTCATCAATGACGGGCTGCCCTACCGCGGATTCCTTTACTTCGGGCTCATGCTCACGGCGGACGGGCCGAAGATGCTGGAATACAACTGCCGCTTCGGCGATCCCGAGGCACAGGCCGTCCTCCCGATGATCAGCGGTGACTTCGCGCAGTATGTCTTCGAAGGGGCCAAGGGGCATCTCGAGCCCGATCTCATCGAGTTCGCCGACGGCTGGAGCATCTGTCTCGTCTCGGCCTCGGCGGGGTATCCGGCGAGCTCCCGAAACGGGGATGTCATCTCCGG
>Ga0209390_10009322_pt1 | contig 11807 bp, 6 predicted proteins | sample BON01_FD_187212 | JGI IMG/M metagenome (GOLD analysis project Ga0209390, IMG submission 187212) | Freshwater microbial communities from Lake Bonney liftoff mats and glacier meltwater in Antarctica - BON-01 (SPAdes) (version 2) | ecosystem: Environmental > Aquatic > Freshwater > Ice > Glacier... | reverse complement strand
TACACACACACACATACACACACACACACATGCATGCAGATATTTATAAATCGCATACACCACACGCGTCATACGATCTCTCGGTATGTATCAACCGTGTGTCTGTCTATATACATGACTATGTCATAATGCGTGCCTATACCACGTCTATTGTGTCCCGGTCGTGCGCGAGGTGGTGTATCAATCAAGTTGATAGTTCGACCTTCTAGGGCGACCTCGCATACAACTTCCGCAGCGGCCAGGGAGGGGCGGTGCACCAGGAGCGGGCCAGCGTTGTGTATCTATCTTATCGTTGGCCAGTCAAACGAGCCGTCCAGTTGCCCACCCAATGATCTGGGCGTGGATATTGCGGACGGTGTTCACGTTGACGACGGTCTGCACATGCCCAAATCGAACGCCGAACGCGCAGGTCAAAAGCGTGAAGGCGGTTTCCACGACCGCACAATCCAGCGTGCTGACTTCATCGAGATTGCCACCGATGAGGGCCGCCAACAGACCGAGCGCGTAGGTTGCCGAAGCCGCGCTCTTGCATGCTGCGGCGAGCAGGGAGACGATTAACCCGAGGTCGGGCGAGAGGCGCCCGCAGTGCGCTGTGCGCTGGCTGACGTGCGGAGTGTGTTCTGTGTGTGGAGGCTAGGGGGTGGCGGGCGCGGGCGCGGACCGACGTCCTTCCGAGATGTCGTTCAGGTCGCTCTCGATCGTGGCCGCGTGGCCCTCTGACGAGGCAGTGCCAAATCAAGACGCGTTCGGCCTTCGGTAAGAAGAACAGTCTCCCGTCTCGCACTCGGGCGATCACGTCGGGAAAAGACCTGTGCAGGGCGAGGCGGAAGGCGCATGCATCGGCGGCGCAGAGCTCTCCGCGAGCTCGCAGGCAGCGGGACGGCGTGGCGCTCTCGCCACCGGTGGATAACTGGCTGCTCCCAGGGGGTTTAGCTCGGTGCATGCATCTACGCTGCGCGCGCACCCCAATAAGATCGTTCAAAAACGCTGGTTGCCATTTTGGCGCTGGGTTTTGAGAAGTTTGTTTAAAAAGGAAGCGTTCACGTGAAATTGTCGCAACCGCCGCGAAACAGTCAACTGCCGCGAAAAGCGCCCACACCGTCCAGCATGCTGAAATCGCTCTTCACAAGGGCTGCTCCGCCGCGGCGCGCGGCCAGGGCGCAGCAGGAGTCGGCCGGGCCGCGGGTCGCTGCACCGCCGTCACCACCGGCCGTGATTGGCAGTGACGTCTCGGTGCCGCTTCCGGCTGGCTCAGCACTTGCCATCACGCGGCTAGAGCCGGACGCGGCCGGCCTCGAGCTCCTCCGGGTCAAGCTCACCTTCGAGCAGGAACGTGAGCTGAGTCCCGCTCGGCGCCAAGCCCTCGTCGCCGCACGGGTGGCGCGCGCGCGCCGCAGCGCCGAGCTGTGCGTCTCGGGACAAGCGCCGGCTCACGAAAGCGGCGCTCGCGAGAGGGCAACCGTGATGTCCGACGCGATGCGCGAGCAAGCGGCTGTGCCGATTCCCTTCAAGCTCGACCTGGGCCGTGAGCTGATTGAGTTCCGTCCGAGCGACGGGCGGGCCGGGCCGCCGCCACCGCCGCCGCTGGCACCGCCGCCGCCGCCGCCGCCGGCACTTCTGACGGGGCGGGCCCGCGACTCGTTGGTTGCGGCGCGTGTGAAGCGGGCGCGCAACTACAAGCACGCAGTTCGGCCTCAGGCCACCCAGCGCACGGCGGTTAAGCCTCTCAGGCTCAGTGGCGTCGGGCCAACCCTGCAGCGCTCCGAGACGCTGAGCTCGCGCCTCAACCCTGACAGGACTCCGCGCGACAGCCACGGGCACCTGGCCGACGGCGCCGATCGAGAGGCCGCGGTGTGGCGCGAGCTAGGCGTTGCTCTTGCGTCAGCTCGGCTCACGTTTGCCGATGAGGCGAAGCTCAGCGCCCGCGGCCGTGAGGCGTTGGGTGAGGCCAGAGCAGCTGCCGCGCGCGGCGTACCCACCGATACGGGAGCCGCCGCCGCGGGGTGGCTGGATTTCGCAATGGAGCTCGAGTCGGTTGGCATGTCCGAGACGGACGAGAAGGAGCTGAGCAACTTTGCTCGAGATGCGCTTGCTGCGGCGCGAAGCACACGCGCCAGTCAGGCAGGGACAGCGTGGAGTAAGCCAAGTCGACCCTGGGTGGACTTTGCGCTGGAGCTCGATGCGGTGGGCCTCTCCGAGGGAGACGAGCAGTCACTCAGCAGCCAAGGTCGCGATGCTCTGGTTGCGGCGCGTGTGATTCGTGCTCGGGGCCCCCTTTCGAATGCGTCTGCCGTGAGCACGCCGCGCGGGCAGTGGCTGCAGGCCGGGGTTGAGCTTGACGCAGTCGGACTTGACGAGCACGATGAGCTATCTCTGAGCGGCTTTGCGCAGGACTCGCTGGTGGTCGTTCGGGCTTTGCGTGCCCGCGGCGCACTCGTTCTTCGGGAGGGAGGCGAAGCGCAGCTCAGCAAGCCGAGACGTGAATGGATCGATTTTGGTCTCCAGCTTGATGCAGCTGGTCTAAACGAGGAAGAAGAGGCTGGGTTGGGCTGTTTCGCTCGCGACGCCATAGCCGCCGCGCGGGCGCTTCGTGCTCATGGCGCCCTCGGCCTGGAAGAGGACGACGAAGGAGGCCTGAGCGACTCCAAGCGCGCGTGGATCGAGTTTGGCTGCGAGCTCGACGCCGAAGGTCTGACTGAGGACGAGGAGCAGGCGCTGGGTGATTTCGCGCGCGGTGCTCTTGCGGCGGCACGGGCACTGAGGGCGCGCGTCGACTCTGGCCTCGCAGAGAGAGGCGAGGCGTACCGGAGTACTGCAAATCGTCGGTGGGTGAACTTTGGCCACGATCTCAACGCGGCCGCGCTCGACGAGAGTGAACAGCAGGCGTTGAGCACCTTTGCTCGCGATGCAATGGCGGCGGCGCGGCTGCTTCGTGCTAGAGAGAGACCTGAGGAGGCACTGAGCAAGGCCAGCCGCGCGTGGATTGACTTTGGGCGCGAGCTGGACTCGGCGGGCTTGTCGGAGGGGGAGGAGCAAGCACTCAGTGGCCAGGGCCGCGACGCTCTCATCGCTGCTCGCGCCGTGCGCGCTCGTGAGATGGACGAGGCGGCGCTCAGCAAGCACGGCCACAAGCGAGGCTTCGAGCCCTATGCGCCGCGTGTGGGCGAGGGAGGAGAAGTGGCGCCGAGCAACGCAGCCCGTCCTTGGATCGGTTTTGGGCTGGAGCTCGATTCGGCAGGCTTGTCGGAGGCTCAGGAGCGGACACTCAGCGGCCAGGGCCGCGACGCTCTCGTCGCTGCTCGCGCCATGCGCGCTCGTGAGATGGACGAGGCGGCGCCTAGCAAGCGCGGCCGTAAGCAAGGCCCCACGCACGGCGCCCCGAGTGTCAGTGAGGGGAAAGAGGCGGCGCTCAGCAAGACAAACCGTCCTTGGATCGCCTTTGGAATGGAGCTCGACTCGGCGGGCCTGTCGGAGGCTGAGGAGCGGGCACTCAGCGGCCAAGGCCGCGACGCTCTCATCGCTGCCCGCGCCTTGCGCGCTCGTGAGATGGGCGAGGCGTCCCTGAGTAAGCCAGGCCGCAAGCAAGGCTCTTCTACACCCGATGCGCCGAGTGTAGCTGAGGGAGGAGAGGCTGTGCCCAGCAAGGCGGACCGTCCTTGGATCGCCTTTGGGCTGGACCTCGACTCGGCGGGCTTGTCGGAAGCAGAGGAGCGGGCGCTCAGCGGCCAGGGTCGCGACGCTTTGATCGCTGCTCGCGCTGTGCGCGCTCGTGAGATGGGCGAGGCGGCGCTCAGCAAGCCAAGCCGGAAGCAAAGCCTTTCTACGCCCGCTATGCTGAGTGTAGCTGAGGGCGGAGAGACTGTGCCCAGTAGGGCGAACCGTCCCTGGCTTGCTTTTGGGCTGAAGCTCGACTCGGCGGGCTTGTCGGAGGCCGAGGAGCGGGCACTGAGTGGCCCGGGCCGCGACGCTTTGATCGCTGCTCGCGCCGTGCGCGCTCGCGAGATGGACGAGGCGGCGCCGAGCAAGCGCGGCCGTAACCAAGGTTCTACGCACGGCGCCCCGAGTGTCGGTGGGGGAGAAGAGGCGGCACTCAGCAAGGCGAACCGTCCTTGGATCGCCTTTGGACTGGAGCTCGACTCGGCAGGATTGTTGGAGGCTGAGGAGTGGGCACTCAGCGGCAAGGGCCGCGACGCTCTGGTCGCTGCTCGCGCCGTGCGCGCTCGTGAGATGGACGAGGCGGCGCCTAGCAAGCCCGGCCGTATGAAAGGTCTCGCGCACGGCGCCCCGAGTGCCGGTGAGAGAGGAGAGGCGGTGCCAAGCAAGGCGAACCGACCCTGGATTGCGTTTGGGCTGGAGCTCGACTCGGCGGGGTTGTCGGAAGCAGAGGAGCGGGCGCTCAGCGACCAGGGCCACGACGCTTTGATCGCTGCTCGCGCCGTGCGCGCTCGTGAGATGGACGAGGCGGCGCTCAGCAAGTCCGGCCGCAGGCAACAAAGCCTTTTGCCAGATGCGACGAGTGTCGGTCTGGCAGGAGAAGCGGTGTCGAATAAGGCGAACCGTCCTTTGATCGCCGCTGAGCTGGGGCTCGACTCTCCGGGGTTGTCGGAGGCCCAGGAGCGGGCACTAAGCGGCCAGGGCCGCGACGTTTCGGTCGCTGCTCGTGCTGTGCGCGCTCGTGATATGGACGAGGCTGCGTTCAGCAAACCAAACCGAAAGCAAGGCCCTTCTAAGCCCTATGCGCCGACTGTAGCTCAGCGAGAAGAGGCGGTGCCAAGCAAGGCGAACTGTCCCTGGATTGCCTTTGGGCTGGAACTCGACTCGGCAGGCTTGTCGGAGGCTGAGGAGCGGGCACTCAGCGGCAAGGGCCGCGACGCTCTCGTCGCTGCCCGCGCCGTGCGCGCTCGTGAGATGGCCGAAGCGTCTCTGAGTAAGCCATGCCGCAAGCAAGGCTCTGCTTCGCCCGATGCGCCGTGTGTTGCTGAAGGAGGAGAGGCTGTGCCAAGCAAGGCGAACCGTCCTTGGATCGCCTTTGGGCTGGAACTCGACTCGGCGGGCTTGTCGGAAGCAGAGGAGCGGGCGCTCAGTGGCCAGGGCCGCGACACTTTGATCGCTGCTCGCGCTGTGCGCGCTCGTGAGATGGACGAGGCGGCGCTCAGCAAGCCAAGCCGAACACAAGGCTCTGCTACGCCCGATGCGCCCAATGTAGCTGAGGGAGGAGTGGCGGTTTCCAGCAAGCCGAACCGTCCCTGGATTGCCTTTGGGCTGGAACTCGACTCGGCGGGCTTATCAGAGGCAGAGGAGCGGGCGCTCAGCGGCCAGGGCCGCGACGCTCTCGTCGCTGCTCGCGCCGTGCGCGTTCGTGAGATTGACGAGGCGACGCTCAGCAAGCCCGGCCGCACGCAAGGCTTTACGCCTGCTGCGCAAAGTGTCGGTAAGGAAGAAGAGGCGGTGCCAAGTAAGGCGAACCGTCCTCGGATCGATCTTGGGCTGGAGCTCGACGCTTTGGGCTTGTCGGAGGCTGAGGAGAGAGCGCTCAATGGTCCGATACGGGATGATGCACGCGACGAGGCACGTCGGCCTACGTTGCCATTGGACGGCGTGCCATGCCTTGCAAGATCCCCCAAGCAGTTCACCGACTTTTGGACTTTGAATAGCCCTCGCACACCGCGGCGCAGTGTTGTCATGCAGCAGGCCGACACGGTATGCGCTGCTAGAACTAGCGTCAATGGTCGAACAACGCCGGTTTGGCGAGGCCCGCCGCCCTCGCCAGAGAAGGCATTGCCAGGCCCAAGTGGGCCAACACCGACGGCCGATCTGGCAGCTACCCGGGCTGTACTCCCCATTCGCGGCTTTCAACCCACGGTCGACCATGAGCTAACTTTCGTTGAGCGAGTCCTGACTCTGGGCGGGATGCTCCAGCCGTGGACAGCTCGACCAGCTTTAGATGCGCCAGCAGCTCCTGGTGGAGTTGGTACATCGTCACGCGGATCACCGAGCCACGATGGCGACCTCTACAATACGTCTCGGCACCTCTTCCCTCTAGGCCCTACTTCGGTCGGAGAGGAACACGCCCCGAATGCTCTCATGGGAGGAGTTGCAACGCTGTCTGACCAGTCCTCAAGCGGGGCGCCGACTACGCGTGCGGTTCGGCCGTTTGGTCCTTCTCTGGCTAACGCACCCCACGAGGTCCGAGGTCTGTATGCGTCACCCCTTGCGGCAAACCCTGGCGATCTCAGGACCATTGGCGACCAGCAGTCGACACTGCCAACTCCAGCGCCCGACATATCCGATCTTGAGCGCCGTGGTGGTAATCAAGTACCCCACGTTGCCAGCGTGACCCCAACCGGCCCTGCAACAATTGCACTGGGTGGTGAGCAGCACCTAGACACGGTGCCAGGCGGAGACACGGAAAGCGATCCCACTGCACTCGGTGTGCAGCAGCGCACTGACTGCTTGCCCGTGTACTACGTGCGTGGCGCGAAGGACCCCGTCCCCGCGACGGCGGCGTCTTATTCATCTATCGCGCCGCGATCTACACTCACTGGCGACGATGCTCCGTACGCCGCTCGTGAGTCGCCGAACGTCGGACTAGTCCATACTACGCACTCCGCCGCCCCGGCCGGTTTCAACGACGACAACCTGGGCACCTTCCAGAACGTTCCCAGCGTGCTGACCGTGGCTAGCAGAGGTGCGAATGGGCTGCCGAACGCGAGTGACAACGTCACGTTGTCGGCTCTGGGGAACGGCCTGGTCGAACGTGGAAACACGCCGGATGCGCCCCACGTGCGTATGCGTGTAGCAGAAGATCCAGTCCAGCCTCATACCGTGGGCCCGACACCGAAGCAGGTGGACGCCATCTCGCTTGAGCTGCGCCAGCAATTGGAGACCGTGCCGACATCATATGCACATGTGGCCGAAACGGCCCTTCGCTATGGAAGCACGACGACGGGTGACCGACACGCGCAACCGGCGTTTGACGCATCGGAGCGCATGACTCTCGTCAAGCACTTGAACTGGGCGCTGCGGGGTGATGTCGACGTGGAGCGATTGCTTCCGATTGATCCGAGTGGCGACGACGTGTTCGCCTGTACCTCAACCGGCATCTTACTGGGCAAGTTTGTGGCGTACGTGGATGTCTCAGCACTCGACGCTCGCGCTCTCAACTTGGAGCATGGCGGCCAGCTGCGGCAAGATCAGATGCTGCAGAATCAAACGCTGGTAATGAACGCTGCGACGTCAATCGGTTGTGGCGTGGCAGGCCTGTCAGCGCAGGGATTAGTCGCTGCAAGCGACGACACTCAACAGGGCTGTCTGCACCTGGCGTGGAATCTAACGCGCAGCGGGCTCTTGAACCCGATCAGCGTGGACAAAAATCCAGCCCTTCTCGGCCTCCTCCTTCCTGGCGAAGACCCTGCTGCTGGGCTGGCAAAGTACAGACCCGAGCAGGTGATCTATACATCATAGGTTCCGATATAGATAGTTGCTATGCAACCGTGTAGAATGTCTCCTATTACTCCGCTGGCCCTCCCCCATCCACAGGTGCTGCTGCGCTGGATAAACTATCACATACGAGGCTTCATTGAGTCGAACCTGTCCCAGCGCTTGCTGCCGATAACATTCCGCGTCACGAATCTACACTCGGACCTGGCCGATGCCCTCGCGCTCTCTGCGGTGCTGCATCAAGTTGTCCCACCGACGTCAACTGCACGTAACGATGCGCTCGCTGCAGTGCAGCCCCTACTCGCTGCAGAGGAGCGCGCGCGTCTCGTACTCGCCGCCGCCAAAGCGAGTGGCGTAGAGATGATCGAGGTGCTCGCCGACGACATCACAACGCCGCGGCCTCGCCTGCTATTGGCGTTTGCCGCTGCCGTGTTCCATTCATACCCGGGCTTGACCAACATCGACGATGTACGTGAGCAAGCTCCAAAGCGGACGATGCGCGGCAGTCCGTCGCAGGCTCGCGAGGTACGGCGCCACAGCCCGTCTTCCGGACAGTTTCGTCCTCACTGGGTCGCTCGTTACATCCCTTCTGATACCCAGCCGGTTCCCCCTTCTCAGGAGCGCGCCATGCGGATGTGGATTACCTCTCTCGGACTCGGCCTCGAGTCGATGAGTAGCTTGCACGAGGACTGCCGTGACGGCATTGCTTTTCTTAGAGTCATTGATTTTCTCGAGCCGGGGTCAGTGGACTGGGAGGTTGTGGTTCTTGAGCCGCGTTCCATCTACGTGCGCGTGCAAAATTGCAATCGGGCCGTTGCTGCCGCGCGTGAACGCGGTCTCCGCGTCGAAGGTGTGGCGGGTAAAGACCTCGCTGACGGACTCTCGAACTACATCCTCTCATTCGCCTCGCAGCTCATGCGTTCGCACGTCTGCCAGTTCTTGGGCGACCTTGAGATGGACGAGAGAGATGTGCTTACGTGGGCGAACATGCAGGTGAGGCGCTGCGACGAGTCGGTTCCGGATCTGCGCAGCTTTGGCGACGAGACGATCCGCGACGGCGTCTTTTTGCTTCAGCTTGTGCGCTCTGTCGCGCCAGATTGCGTCAGGCCGGAGTTGGTCCTGCACGGCCATGGGGAAGACGTACGCCAGCAGAATGCCAAGTATGCGATTTCCTGCGCCCACAAAGCTGGTTGCACCGTGTTCGCCACTTGGGAGGACATTGTTGAGGTGCGCCCACGTGCAGTGCTGTACTTCCTTGCCGCGGCAATGGCAGAAGACCTCCGGCGCCACGAGACTATTGTCGATGGCACTTCTCCACCAGCGTGACAAGACGGTGGTGTGTGGATGGTGGTGCGTACCGTCCTGTGGGCAGCGGCCCGAGAGGCCATGTTGTTAATGCCGGGCAAGCGCGGGAGCTCCGGTTAAAGCCAAGCGGGGTGGCGGCTTTGCCGACTCCAACGCCTCCTGCAAGCTCAACGCCAGCCAGGCTTGCTCGTGTCGCATCGTGCTGCGTAAGCGAAAGGACCGCTGGGCGCATGCAGTAACACTTCTGCGATTAATCGGACGATGACGACTGAGAGGTGATGCGAGACGCAGTGGCTGTCACCATTGGTGCTGCTATCGCAACAAGTGGAATTTGTGAGCTCCAGCGCGCGAATGTCACCTCTTGGAGTTGGAGTCGGGCCACGTGCCGGGGCAAGTGGAGGGAGGGAGACTGTGCACGCCAGTCGTGAAGATGGAATCGGCGTTGCGGCGCCCCTGACACTAACACCGCCGCCGCGGAGCAGACGTTCAACATGTGCTGGTAGCTGTGTGGTGTGAGTATTGGACACGTGGCGTCATGACTGGGTGTTGAGAGAACAGCGAGCTCCTCTGCTGGTCGCTGAGAGTGCGCTGGATTCGTGGATTGCTAATCGGGTTAACCCGCAAGTAGCGATGGCGGGGTTGGCGTGGCGTAGCATCGGCGCATGACTCGGCGCCATCTGTATGTGTGTGTATTAGGATAGGTGGCGGACGGTGCATAGTGCGTGGCACACGGCGTATATCGCGATCGGTGTGTATTAGGGAACAGGTGAGCTCGTGCATGTGTGCGTGTGACCCGTGAAGTATGTGTGAGTCATTTCAGTGTTGGCTTGGCGTAGCATCGGCGCATGACTCAGCGCGGCGCCATCTATATGTGAGTGTGTATTAGGTACGTGGTGGAAGGTCCATGAAGCGTGGCACACGGCACGTATCGCAATCAGTGTGTATTAGGGACAGGTGAGATCGTGAATGTGTGCGTGTGACCCGTGCAGTATGTATGCGTCGTTTCTGTAGTACGAGTACCAGTTTCCGGTGCGAGTTAACACCAAAGTCGGCTCAGCAAACAAGAGCAATGCGTGCTCCTTGTGTGACTGTCGGACTTTGCCACCCGATGCACCAGACAGTTCAGTATTCGCCCATGGTGCGTGTTTCAGTGGAAAGTGATGTGTGTGTGAGGCAAAGGGTATCAGGTACCTTCGCCCTTCCCATTTCAACTGTCCGCCGCACAGCTGCCGCTAGGGTTTCGTTAACCCTAGCCCAGCGGCGCTTAGTAGGCGCTACGCCTGGCAGAGGCATGGGCTGTGCCCACGTATGTGTATTTCATGTTTTACTCAACGTATGGTACGACATGTTTGAGGGGTTGGTTGAAATCTGTTGCCTGGGTGGGTGTGATTGCTACGCGTGGGCGCGCGATGAAGACAAGACCGCACCGCGCGCTGGGAACTCCTGGCGCCGACTAGTTTACGTTAATATGCCGTGTTGGTCCCATTTGCACCCATGTGAGGCGCCTGACCTGCCCCGTTGGCACATCTGACGCGACCCAACACACAGCACATGCCTCCTGCCTCACTCCTGCACCGCTCGGTCGCGCTTGGCACCCCTGTCAGCAAGAAAAACAGCCAACAGCGGCCAGGAGGGTGCCTTCACGCGAAAAGGCGACGAGCCGGAGCCAAACTTGCGCGCAGAGGGCAGATCTTCGTCGCCAAGCGCCAGAATACGATGAGTACGTAAGGATACCGTCGAGACACCGACACCGCATCGAACATATCCCATGGTAAACGTTGATTCGTTGCCGCCCGGCTCGGCGAGCAGTACCAAATGTGTTCTTCAGGACGAGCTTGGCAAGTGGCCAGGTCCCAGTCAAGACCTGCATCATGAGCATACAAATGCTGTCCATTCCCGCGTCTTACATGTTGAAGGTAGCATGCCTTGCGCATCGCCCATCTTCATACCGATCCATGTGGCCTGAACAACGCCTTGCTTCAGTCGCTCTGCTGACGGGGGGTCACGCGCGGAGGCACCAGGGGAGCAGTTGAGTCTTTATCTCTACTCGCAGGTGTTTATTGCTCGAGGCGCCGTCACAGCTGTTTATAGACGCCGTGAATTCACGGCGGGCGCGCGCGATGTTTCCGCGCCGATCGCCATCCCTTCCGCTGAGATTCTCATCTGTGATCCTCCTCTCGTCATCATCGACCATAGACGTCCTCTCACCCCCCCCACCACTACCCTGGTGAGCAAGACACCATTGCGATGCCCATCGTTGTTTCTCGTTGTGTCTGTTTGTGTCTGTGTGTCAGTCTGTGTGTTTTGTGTGTCTGTCTGTCTGTCTGTCTTTGCCTCCCCGAGCACCAGGCATGGGAAGAGGCGCCCGTAGTGCGTGTTCAGTAGACAGTCGTGGGTGCGGGGGGAGCTACGTCTTGGCCGTGCCCATTCCCACTGTTCGCTGAGCAGCTAGCACTATGGTTCAACCCCAGCCCTGCCGCGGCCGTTGGAGGCTATTGCCGCTACGCTAGAGGCGGCGCTTTCTTTGCCCACTTATAGGTTTTATTTTTAGTGTCTTTGAATTATGGTTTACACTCTCGTGAGGTCCGACGTGTGGGGACCTGTGGCAGAGCGACCCGACTGCGATTTTGATGAAGGCACTGGGCTGAGGCGGCACGCGTGCACCGGGCTTTTGGCGGGCCCCATTACTAGTACACCAATGCCGTCCCAATGCAGGTTCAGACAGGTTCCTAGAAGCTCCATTGGGTGCCCGTTCACCGCGCGCTGGGAACTCTCCGCGCCAACCGGTTAACGTAAAAACGATTTAAAATGTCGTGTTGTAGGGCGGTCGCTCACCACTGAAAGGGGTCCAAAACAGCGTGCTATAAAAAAACTCGTTCTGAGCGGCTCGGGCTGAAAACAAAACTCTAAATTCGCACTTGCGCTCGGCGTAAAATGCCCGCCAACGGGCCTCAGAATGAATGCCCTCCCGCGTGCCTTGACGCCGAGACGGGGCACGCCGGCCCCTTACTGGGAGCAGGTGCGTTGGATGCACCGCCCGCTACTTGGCCGGGACACTGCAG